>ERZ824488.3-NODE-3-length-334574-cov-54.570024_pt1 | contig 334574 bp, 294 predicted proteins | sample MGYA00519936_ERZ824488 | MGnify/ENA primary metagenome ERZ824488 (study PRJEB31778, sample SAMEA3449153) | human gut metagenome | biome: human gut; feature: human-associated habitat; material: faeces | place: United Kingdom | collected 2010/2012 ...
CCATCAAAAAATAATATAATAATTATTACGCTCAGTACCTTCCTTTTACAGACATCAATATTATCTATTTGTTAGAAAAAATCCACAATAGGATGTCATTCCTGCTTGGCGCCAGTCAAATTCCTGTAAAAAATGTCTCTCTCATGGAGAAAGAATGGTTGATGATTCAGTAGTTTGTCTTTTCGAATTTGCCGCAACTTCTGAAAACCCTTAAACAAAAAATACATCTTTTCCGAAGTTTTTCTATGAAAACGGGAGGAGAAAGATTGCCCTCCATCCGTAGAACCCTTACAATTTTTGCCATGCCTGTATCTCCGGCGCGCATTCTAGAAGATTTGTCCCCCTTCTACCGGCAGGAAGAATTTCCCGTGCTTCTGCACCAGTGTGAAACGTGGGCGGAAAGCCGTCCGTTGGAGGGATGCCGGGTGATTGACGCCTCCCCCGTATTCCGGAATACCTGCGCCAAATACGCCGCCCTGCTGGCGGCGGGAGCGGAGTTGACGGCAGCGGTCTCTCCGGTGATGCCCCACGATCCGGAAACGGTCGCGCTGCTGGGCAGGTATGGAATACCCGTGGTGGAGGCGGAACGGGCGGACGGACCCTATGATGTGGTGATGGACTGCGCCGGGGCGCTCAGCCATGTTCCCAGCCGCTGCGGGTATGTGGAACTGACCCGGTCCGGAGCGCAGCATTATACGCGCTGCACGCAGCCCGTGTGGATGGTGGACGCCGGAAAAATCAAGCAGATAGAAACCTGCCTGGGAACCGGGGAAAGCTTTTTCCGCGCGCTGGAAGCGCTGGGAATTGAGAGTGGCCCGGGACGGACCCTGGTAGTCATCGGGTACGGAAAAGTGGGCCGCGGAATCGTTCTGCACGCGCTCAGGCGGGGCTTGAACGTTATCGTGGCGGATGTGGAGGAAAAACCTCTCCCTCTGTCCTCCGCCTCATTCGTGCGCGCAACGGATGGAGAAGCTCTTACCAATGCAGTCAGTCATGCCTTTTGCGCCGTCACGGCCACAGGGCGGCGGCATGCCCTGTCAGGAGTGATTGACCCCGCTGTGACCCGCTCCTCCGGCGTTCTGCTGGCCAATATGGGCGTGGAGGACGAATGGGGGCCGGAGATCCCGAAGAACCGCCTGCTGAACGGAGGCCGCCCCCTTAATTTCATTCTGCCGGACCCTACGCAAATGTGCTACATAGACCCTCCCCTGGCGCTCCATAACCTGGGCGCCGTGGAGCTTGCCGCAGGCCGCGCCATGCCGGGCATTTTTCCGCCGCCTCCGGAAATGGAGGAAGCTTTCCTTTCCCTGATCCGCTCCCGCGGTTCCCTGCCGCCGGACATGCTGGACTGGATTTCCTGACTTATCATCTTGTCTTTGCAGGAATGAAGGAGTATCGTACAGAGTACGGCTGGGGGCTTCGCGTTCCCTGGCCGGCCTGACGTTTCATTGACTTCGCAATTCATGAACACTTATTATTCCTACCGCAGCTACCGGCTGGGAGGGAGACTCCTCGGCACCCTGGGGTGCGGCCTGGCCTGGGCATTCTTCGGGTCCGGATGGTGGAGCTTTCTCCTCGGCGCTCTTCTCTTGTTCCTGTGGCTTCCCGTCATTCTGGGGAGACCTTATTTTCTCACAATCACTTCCTCCTCCATCTCCTGGGGCAACAGCATTTCACGCAAGGAAATTCCATGGGAACTGATTGAGCGCATAGGATGTACGCCCGATCATGAATCTGAACCCGGACTGATGATTGAACTGAAAGACGGCCGTATTCTGGATGTGGAATCCTCCTGCTTCGGTTCCCTGCCTCCCGTACGGGAAGCCATTCTGCAAGCCTCCGGTTCCTATCCTTTCCATCTTGCTCCGGATTTGTTCGCCGATCCGGGGTTGTTGAGCGAATGACGCGGCGGAGCCTCCTTAGACCCGCTGCGGCACTCCGTGCCTTCCCTTGCGCCTGAACCGCACGTTCCCGGCGCCGGAAGGTGTTTATACGCGTTTTTTCCGGTGCCATGCCGGCACGCCTGTTTTTTTATCCCTCCCCCGGAAATCACCGTCCGGTTTATTGCCGACGGTGGAAAATGAAAAATGTTCCACGTAGAACATTCATGTGAATAACCCAGTCATCACTTTCATTTTCAATCAATAAAAAACAGGCGCCGTGACAGCACGGCGCCTGTTCTCGTATGAATGATTTTGTACCATCAAAATCAGTTGGGAGATCTCATTGGCATGAGCACGTACAGGAACTCATCACCTATCTTCAATACGCCCGGGCTCATTTCATCAATGAGGTTTAACGTAATGATCGTATCCCCGGCCATCGTCTTCAGGGGAGCCATGAAGAAATCCGGGTTGAAGGAGATGGAAAGCGGCCTTCCGGCATAAGTGATCGTCATGGATTCATGAGCTTCACCCACGCCTTCCGCGCTGGAAGCCACTTCGAGTTCGTTTTCACGGAAGTTCAGCTTGATGTTCGTGCTTTTGTCCACGGAAAGGAGGGACACGCGGCGCACCGTTTCCAGCAGTTCCCCGCAGGGCAGTTCAATGCTTTCCTTGCAGTCCGTCGGGATTACCTGGCGGTAGTTCGGGTAATTGCCGTCAATCAGCTTGCTGATCAGCAGCGTGTCATTGATTTCAAAAGCGGCCTGGTTGCGGGTGAACCGTACGGTGACGGTCCCCACTTCATCCAGAAGGCGGCGGAGTTCACCAACGGCCTTGGTGGGCAGAATGGCGTCCAGTTGCTGTTCTTCCGGGAATTCCAGGGCGGTTTCCGCCAGGGCCAGGCGGCGGCCGTCCGTAGCCACCAGAGTCATCTTGCCGTTGCGGAAGGAAAGGGAAATGCCGTTCAGCACGTAGCGGGTCGTATCCGTAGAGATGGCGTATTCCGTGCGGCGGATGCAGTCGCGCAGCAAATTCTGGTCCACCTGGTACACGGTCGCCTGTTCAAAGGACGGCAGTTCGGGGAATTCGTCCGCCGGAAGGCCATTCAGCTTGAACTGGGAGCGGCCGCATTCCACAGTCGCCTGGTTGCGCTGGTTGACGTCCACCTGGACTTCGGCTTCAGGAAGCTCGCTGATGATGCTCACCAGCTTTTTGGCGGGAAGAGTCACGGTGCCCTCGCGCAGCACGTTCGCGGGAACTACGCCGGTGATGCATACGTCAAGATCCGTAGCCGTAAAACGTACCTGGCCGTTTTCAGCTTCAATCTTGACGTTGGAAAGAATGGGCAGCGTCGTCTTGGAAGACACCACGCTGGCAACCTGTCTCAGACCGTCGAGAAATACTTGCTTGGAAATGGTAAACTTCATGTGTCTGTGCTTTTATCTGCCTCGCATCCTCTCACAAGTGCCTCCTGTGATTCAAGCCATTTCTCCGTCAAACCCTAATATTTGGCAGTATTTTTTTAAAAGCATACCATATGTAGTAATATGCTATTTCTCCGGGCATATCTTGCATGAAACGGTTTTTCAAATTATTTAAGTATTCTTAAAAGTCCGTTCTCCGGCGAACAATTCCCGGTTGACGCGCACGCGGATTTCGAATCCGGGGTCAAATTATTTTTTTAAGAACAAGCCGGTTAACAAAAAGAAAGATCACGGAAAAATAAAAGCATGAAAGGAAACATAAACAGCGCTTCTTCCGGATCGTGTATATGTTCAATGAATTTGCCGCTTTCCAGAGGAAAAAGAACGGCATCCGGATTCGAAATCCGCTACTTTTCAGCCAAGCTTCGGCGATTTTAAACAACAAAGACTTTCAGAATTTCTGTGAAACGTTCATTCATTATTTTGTCTTTACTGGTTGCGGGAGGCATGGCCCATGCGGCTTCTCCCATTTATTCCTGGGAGTGGACCACTGAAGGAACGCAAATAACTGCTCCCGGCTGGAACGGTTCATTCAATTATACAACCGGCAACGATTATGCCACTTTCGGCAGCGGCTCCGGCGGAGGCACGCCCTACAACTCTGGCATAGCGGGAATTTCAGGCAGTTTCACCGTCAGCTTCGACCTGAAAAACCTGAGTTCCACCAACAACGCCTGGAAAGACGTTTTCAGCTTGTATTCCAATGGAACGGTTTCCGGAGAATCCAACAGCATGGTACTGGAATTCAATGCTTCCGGGGAACTTTATTTTTACAACAAGGGATTTGGAGGCCAATCCGGCGGAAACATCAATACAGGCCTGACCTGGACGGACCTCCAGCAGGACAACTGGAACAATCTGAGCATCGTTTCCGATCTTTCCTCCCAGACTCTCTCCGTGTACGTCAACGGCACCCTGGCAGGTACGATCACCGGCTGGAATCCGTCCTCCCCTGCCCTGACAGGCTCCCAATTTGGAGCTTCCTTTGGAAACACCCGTCCCATGAACGGAACCATAGATGTCAACAACATCAAATTTTACGACGGCGTTGTGCTTCCTGTTCCGGAAGCGGCCACTGCTTCCCTGGGGCTGCTGGGCCTGGCCGCCCTGCTGATGCGCCGCCGCCGGAGCTGCTAAGCATTTGCCGTTATCCAGCAAGAGGCCGCATGCCGGGAAGGGTTCCCCCGCATGCGGCCTTTTCCGTATTCCGGCACTTCCGTCCCGGAATTCATGTTCCCGTGAATGTTTCCCCCGGCATGGTCCAGGCGCCGGGCGGAACCACCCTGCCCGGCAAAACAACGGTATTGGCGCCCAGGCGCACATGATCCCCAATGACGGCTCCCAGCTTGTTCCTTCCGGTAATTTCCAGCCTCCCGGCCGCCATCATCCTGTGCTCCCCGCCGTCATGGCGGAAATTGGAACACACCGTTCCAGCCCCGAAATTGACGTCGCTGCCAATGATGGAATCACCCGCATAGCTCAGATGGGGAATAAACGTCCCGTCTCCGATGATGCAGTTCTTCAGTTCCACCCCCTGCCCCGCTACACAGCCGTTTCCCATGGACACATATCCTCTCAAATGGCAGTTGGGCCCAAGACGGCAGCCGTCCCCCACCCATGCGGAGCCCTCAACCACCACGCCAGGCATCACCACGGTGCCCTTTCCCACACGGAGACTGCCCAGGACGTAAACGCCCGGCCGCCCGGAAAAATCGTCTCCCTCCATTCCCTCCATCACTCTCTCCTGCCAGTCCAGCAGGTCCCAGGGATAGACGAGGCGCTCCACAGCCGCCTCCTGCCCGGAAAAAACACGTGACAGTCCGTTCCCCGGCCCTTTCCGGGCCAGCAGCCGCCCTTCTTCATTCCGTACTTCCCCTGTCCCGCAGGAAGCAAGCCATGCGGCAGCTTCCGGGGAAAAATCATGCATGGACACCTCTACCACTTCCGCCGCACTTTCCGTAACGGCGGCTTCCGGATTAAAAACCGCCTCAAAGCCCGCTTCCCGGAGCCGGGAGGCACAATAGGCGGCTACGCTCACCCCGGCCACGGAAAAGCCGCGGAAGAGCCTCTCAGGGCTCGTTGCGGGAAAGGTATGGTCCCTTTCCGGAATGTAAATCAATCTGGCAACCCTCATGGAGGAATGGTATGCTTTCTTACGGCGCTTCCGCAAGACGGAACGTGCGGCTCCGTTTCACGGTTCCACTTGCCAATAACCCTGTGAAAGGATAAGTCAATTAACTGTGAGTATGGTGTGAATAAGTTATTCAGATGTTATCCACATTTTTATGAACCGAATTTATTCACACTGTCGGATGGTTTCAATCCATTCATTCCCAGGCGGTAAAAACGTTGTTCACACTGGGCACAGGGTAGAAGAAGAAGGAATTTAATATTGTTAAATCTAATATTCTTCAATCACACAACGTGATTGTCCTTTCTCGCGCATTCGTGCTACAAGGTCGGCATGAACACGGAGGACCAAGATACGCGCTGGATGAACATGGCCGTAAAACTGGCCGAAAAAGGGGTCGGGCTGACAAGTCCTAATCCCTGCGTGGGAGCGGTCATCGTGCATGAAAACCAGGTGATCGGCTCCGGTTTTCATGAAAAAGCCGGCCTGCCCCATGCGGAAAGGAAGGCTATTGCCGATGGAACGGCCAGAGGCAACGCGGCCCTGTTTGCGGATTCCACTCTGTACGTTACTCTGGAGCCGTGCAGCACCACCGGAAAAACGCCACCCTGTACGGAAGCCATTCTGGAACACCATTTCAAACGGGTGGTTTATGGCTCTCAAGACCCCAATCCCAGACACCGCGGCGCCGCGGCTGATATTCTTGGGAGAGCAGGCATCCAAGTCACCCGCGGAATTCTGGAAAAGGAATGCGATCATTTAATCCGGGGATTCAGGCTGAACATGCTGGAGGGGCGCCCATGGGTGATCGCAAAGAGCGCCATGTCCCTGGACGGCCGCATTTCACGCAGTCCGGAACGGTCCCAGTGGCTGACGAATGAAAAATCCAGGTCTTTCGTACATACCCTGCGGGCTGAGTGCGATGCGATTCTTACCGGAGGAAATACCATGCGCCTGGACAATCCGTCCCTGACCATCAGAAAACCGGACCGTCCCGTTTCTTCCCTTAAGGAACAGCCCTGGCGCATTATCCTGACTCACAACGCCGCATCCATTCCTGCGGATTCCGTTTGCCTGACGGATGAATTCCGTGACCGGACCCTGATTGTAGAGAACGTTTCAAGTTATTTGGAATTATTAAAAAATCTGTATAATGAAAGAAAAACAGGGACTGTCCTGCTGGAAGCGGGAGGCTGCCTGGTCCGGGAATTCCTGAAAGCCGGCCTGGTGGATGAATGGGTGGGATTTTACGCGCCCATCATAACGGGCGGCGGCGCAGACGGCGTAACGGGCGGTTCATTCCTGGAACGTGAAGCCTTTCTTGAGCAGCCGGTTGTGAGCATCTTTGGAAGCGATGTGTGCATCCGGGGCGACGTAAGCTACCGGTAACGGGCACAGTCAATTATTCATTCGCCTTCCGGATTGTTTTTAAACCGGGAAAGCATCTTTAATTACCGGTGAGCCTGCCATTCGGCGGTTTTTCTCATCATTGTGCATCCTCTCTGTTCGTGTCCCTTTTTTAAGACAAGCCGGATGGCATGAACCGAGCCGGAAGCGTATCGGTCATACAGGGGAAAATATTCAGGAAAAAGCCCCCCCTCCCCTCGTTTATAAACCGGAGCCTGCAGGGAGTGGAAAACGGGTCATAGGGAGAGCATGAGGCTTTTACCTTGCATGCATGCAAGTTTTCAGCATTCAGGAGTTGGGCCGTATTCAAATTTAAAGCCCCGGCATGAAAACGGCGCAGGCTTTCATGCCTGCTGCCTGCCGCGCTTTTGCAAATGAACAAGCAGCAGGGCAATGTCCGCCGGAGTAATGCCCGGAATGCGGGAAGCCTGCCCGATAGTGGCAGGACGTATGCTGCCCAGCTTGATGACCGCTTCTTTTTTCAGGGCGTGAACGCGTTCGTAATCAATGTCGGCAGGAATGATTTTACTTTCCATCCGGGTGATTTTTTCCGCCTGTTTTTTCTGTCTTTCAATGTGGCCTTCATACTGGATATCCGTGGCAATGGCATCCAAATGTTCCACGTGGAACATTTTTTTCAGTTCTTCAGGCAGCAGGGTCCAGTCATTGCCTGGCCTCTTGAGCCAGGTGGAAAGGGAAACGCCTTCATGTTTAAGCAGAGCTGCTTTTGCTATTCCTTCCTCAATGGCGTTTTGCCTGTCTTCCGTTTTCCTGAACGTTTCGCGGGTGATGAGGCCCGTTTCAAAAGCCAGGGGGGCCAGGCGCAGGTCCGCGTTGTCCTGGCGCAGCAGCAGCCGGAATTCCGCCCGGCTGGTGAACATGCGGTACGGTTCGTCCGTTCCCTTGGTGACAAGGTCGTCTATCATGACGCCGATGTAGGCCTGGTCGCGGCGCAGCACCAGGGAGGGCTTGCCCAGAGTTTTCAGAGCGGCGTTTGTTCCCGCCATCAGACCTTGCGCGGCGGCTTCTTCATAGCCGGAGGTACCGTTGATTTGTCCTGCAAAGTACAGGTTTTCCACCAGCTTGGTTTCCAGAGTAGGGTGCAGCTGCGTGGGAGGGCAGAAATCATATTCCACCGCATACCCCGGACGAATCAGTTGGGCGTTTTCCAGGCCGGGAATGGTGTGGATGAAATCGCATTGCGCGGAGTAGGGCAGGGAGGTGGAAACGCCATTGAGGTAGAATTCCTCCGTACTGCGGCCTTCCGGCTCCAGGAAGACCTGGTGGCTGGTTTTTTCCGCAAAGCGCACGATTTTGTCTTCAATGGAAGGACAGTACCGGGGGCCTATGCCCTCAATGATGCCGCTATAGAGAGGGCTGAATTTTAAATTGTCCCGGATAATGTCGTGGGTGGTCTGATTGGTGTAGGTAATCCAGCACGGCATTTGCTTCATGCGGAAGTCTTCGTCTCCCCATGTGTTCAGGGTGCAGAAAGGTTCGGAAGCGCGTTTCAGTACGTCGCGGGAACGGTAACTGAACAGAGCCTCCGGCGCGTCTCCGGGCTGCATTTCACAAACGGAAAAGTCAATGGATCTTCCATTGACGCGCGGGGAGGTGCCCGTTTTAAGCCGTTCCACTTGAAAGCCAAGCGCGGCGAGGTCGGTGGAAAGGCTGGAAGGAGCGCAGCCCATGCGGCCGCCCGTTATGTGCTGAAGACCCACGTGCAGCAGCCCCTGCATGAATGTACCGGAGCAGATGACCACGCTGCGCGCGCAGATGGTGTAGTCCAGGGAAGTGACGGCTCCCGTCACCTGCTGCTCCCCGTTGACGAGCAGTTTGACCACGTCACCCTGGAACAGGCGTATGCCCGGGGCGGTTTCCAGAACCATTTTCATTCGTGCTCGGTAGGCCGTTTTGTCGCATTGGGCGCGGGGTGCGCGCACGCTGGGCCCCTTGGAGGCGTTCAGCATCCGGAACTGGATGGCGGTGGCATCCGTATTCAGTCCCATGGCCCCTCCCAGGGCGTCTATTTCCCGGACAATGTGGCCTTTGGCAAGCCCCCCGATGGCCGGGTTGCAGGACATTTGCCCGATGGTATCCAGGTTGTGGGTCAGAACGGCGACGGAGCACCCCAGGCGGGAGGCGGCCAACGCCGCTTCAATGCCTGCGTGCCCGGCGCCGACGACGAGGACGTCGAACAGGGAGGAGGCGGGGGAAGGAGAGGAATTCATCAGGATGCGGAGCAAATGGCAAGACGGTGCAGAATCAGCCGCGGATCAAGCGAAGAAGATACCAGGGCCTTGTCCGCCTTCATGCATTCCTTTAAAGTCTGCTTCAACCGTTCCGTCTTGAATTTGGAAGCGTTCTGCGCCGCCAGGAAAAGCGGGTACGCATTGGGAGTGCCGTCTTTTTTCAGGGGAATCAGCGCCGCGGCATAGGAGGGCAGGGAGGAGATGCGGGCCGTAAATTCCTTGAAGTTGGTGGGCTTCAGATTGAACGCGTCACATAAAAGCCTGGCGGCCAGCAGATTTCTCAGCGTGGGGATAAACGCTGCGCGCATGATCGTGACGGCGTTTTCACCGCGTTCCAGTTGAAAGTCAATCAGGGAGATGGCCGCGTCGCTCTTCTTGTTTTCCAGAGCACGTGAAATTTCAAAAATAACGCCTGTGCGCGTCAGCGGAACCATGCGCTCCACATCCTCCGGCATCACGGTGCGCCTGTCCGCGCCCAGATAAAGGTCCAGTTTTTCAATTTCGGAAATAATCTGGCGGGAGGATTCGCTGACGCGGTGAATGAATAACTCCAGAGCGGCGGAATCGAAGTTCATGCCCCGCGCGCCTGCCTCCTTGTTGATAAGGGGCATCAGGCTGCCTTCCCAGCCGGCCTTGGTGATGTCCGGCTTGTTCAGTTCCTCCGCGGCGGCGGATTGGAGCAGGAATTTGTTAAAGGAACGGCGCTTGTCAAATTCGGAGGCGGAGATGAGCAGCAGGACGTCCGGTCCCAGCCCCCCTTCCAGCAGATGCCTGAGAGAGTCCAGAGCCGCTTCCGTGGTGGAGGAACGCCCCGTGACGGAATCCCCCAGAAAATTGCAGTTCTTCATCCAGACCACCTTGCGGCCCGGAAAAAACGGCAGCGTGCGCAGGGCTTCCATGACCTGGCGCGTCACCTGGTCCGCTTCATCGGAATCGCCGCAGGCCGCTTCCAGGATTTCATGGGAAAATTCATTCGTGCCTTCCGTCAGGGCGGCAAAGATGCCGGAAGCCTTTTCACGCACCATTCCTTCGTCCGTACCGAAAACGAGGTGAATGGCTTGTTGTTGTAAAGTGCTGGTACCCATAAAACCGTACCCATACGGTATCATAAAATATGCCTCGTTAAAAGACGTATTTGTCATTTGAAAGTTTTTTCATTTGAAGAGAATAGGCTTAAATAGTATCAATAGAACCGGAATGTCAAAAAGCGGCTGGAGTCTTCCAGGTCCATTTTTCAGGCATCTCCTCGTGATCAAGCCGCAAACCGTTTGATCGTTACTACGGCAGGGCATTTCCATGAGATCGACTATATGGACACGGGCTTTACTTGTCATCATGATGACGGTTATGATGACCGTCGTCTCCGTTGCCTATTGGAGGTGGAACAGCCGCGTTACGGAGAAGAACGTTTCCTTCCGGTCTGAGGTGTTTACGATGGCGCAGCAGTCCGAACTCAAGGAGGAGGACGTTCCCATCCTGCACCAGCTCAATGAAGAATATTCACGCGTCGCCCGGCTGGTGGAACGGGTGCTGGTCAGCATAGACACCACGGGCGTGACCAGCGTGCCGCAGCCTTCCGAAGACGGCGAATCCATGATTGAAAAAAGGCTGGCGGTCCATGGCCTGGGTTCCGGCGTCATCGTCACGGAAGAGGGGCATATCATTACCGCCTACCATGTCATTCAGAACAAGCATGCGCTGCGCGTCACGCTGAGCAACGGGAAAAGCGTTTCCGTGCGCCTGGTAGGGGTGGATCCGGAGCTGGACATCGCCGTGCTGCAGGTGGAAAACCCGATGGCCTTCACGCCTCTTCCGTTCGGCAACAGTGACGAGATTGCACCCGGCATGATCGTCCTGGCCTGCGGCAACCCCTATGGACTGGGGACGACGGTTTCCCGCGGCATCATCAGCGCCCGTGAACGCAAGCTGGTGGATTCCGGCCTGGACCTGATCCAGACGGATGCCAGCATCTTTCCCGGCAATTCCGGAGGGCCTCTCATCAACATCCGCGGTGAAATCATCGGCATCAACAAATCGGTGCTTCCCAATGTGGAGAAAAACTACGCTGGCATCGGCTTTGCCATTCCCTCCAATCTGGTGGTGCACAGCTTTGAGCAGATTTGCAGGCATGGACGCCCCATGAGAGGATACCTGGGGCTGGACATTGTGCGCAATACTCCCCCGCTCCGCAGTTTCCTGGACTACCATGAAGCAGGCGGCGCAGTAGTCAACATCGTGAAGCCCGGTTCCCCGGCGGAGCAGGCGGGCCTTCAGACGGGAGACGTGATGCTGAGCTTCAATGAAGTTCCCATCCAGACCGACAAGGATGTGAAGGACCACATTGAAAATCTTTCCATCGGCGACAAATTCCGGCTGAAAATCTGGCGCAAGGGACAAAAAATGAACGTCACCCTGAAAGTGGGGGACAGCATTTTAAAGAACGTTCCTTCTCCGTGGGAGGACTTTATGGAAGGAGTGGGCATGCACCTGCGTGAACTCACCGCTGAGGAACAGTCCATCGGCGCGCGGGGATTGCTGGTCATCCAGGTGAATCCGAAGAAATCCGTGGGGCAGATCCTCCAGGCCGGGGACATGGTCTTTGCCGTGAATCATCAGAGCGTCAGCACTATGGATGCACTGGTCAGGGCTTTGAGGGAGGGGCCGGCCCTGCTGACCGTTTCCCGTGACGGGCAGCAGTTCAACGTGAAAGTGGATGCCCGCCCGGTTTCCGAAAAGACGCTGCTGCCCCGCATTCCCACGGCGACGAAGAGCAACGCCATCATGCCGCGGGAGCTTTGAATTCCGCCTGTGCGGCGTCTGCGGAAGACCGCATCCGGAGAAGCGTTTTCCGGCATCCTTATGCCGCGGGCTTGACTGGCAGTCAAAAGCGCCTATAATGCATCACCTTTAAGAAATTAAACTTATGACTCGTCATACTATCTCCGTACTTGTTGAAAACAAATTTGGCGTGCTTGCCCGCATTGCCGGTTTGTTCAGTGGACGGGGCTACAATATTCATTCGTTGAACGTTGCCCCTAGCCAGGACCCGCGCTTTTCACGGATGACCATCGTCGTACGCGAAAAGGAGGATGTTCTGGACCAGATCATCAAGCATCTGGAAAAACTCGTCAACACGGTGGAAGTAGTGGATTTCCGCAACACGGACAACGTGTACCGGGAAACGGTATTGACCCGCATCGGCGTGGATTCCGCTTCGCGGCATGAAGTCATTGAATTCTGCCAGATCCTGGGCGCCAGCATCGTGGACGTCACGCGGGACGCCCTGACCATTGAAGTGACGGGCGGTGAGCACAAGATTGACCGCTTCCTGTCTCTCATTGAGGATTACGACGTGCAGATGCTGACCCGGAGCGGCCGCATCGCCCTTCCCAAACCCCGGCAGTAAAGAAATCCTTTCCGGCTTTTCCATCAACCCTGCAGGACGTTCTTGCAGGGTTTTTTTCTCCCCTCCATCATGAACATCACTTATCCGGACCTCCCCATTTCCCGCCGCCGGGACGACATTCTGGCGGCGATGCGGGAGCATCAGGTCATTGTGGTGGTGGGTGAAACCGGGTCCGGCAAGACCACCCAGCTTCCCAAAATGGCCATGGAGCTTGCCGGGGAGGCGCGGGGCAGGGTAGGGTGCACCCAGCCCAGAAGGCTGGCCGCGGCTTCCGTTTCCCGCCGTGTGGCGGAGGAACTGAATTGCGAACTGGGCGGCCTGGTGGGCTACCAGGTGCGCTTTGAGGAAAAAGCCGGGCCGGACACGCGCCTGAAGTTCATGACGGACGGCATTCTGCTGGCGGAAACGCAGCATGATCCGGACCTGCGCCAGTATCATACCCTGATTCTGGATGAAGCCCATGAACGCAGCCTCAACATCGACTTTCTGCTGGGCTACCTGAAGCTTCTGCTGGACAGGCGGAAGGATCTGCGGCTGGTCATCAGCTCCGCTACGCTGGATGCGGGTGGCTTTTCCGAGTTCTTCGGGGGCGCCCCCATCGTCCAGGTGGAAGGCCGTACCTATCCGGTGGACCTTCATTACCTGCCGCCTCTGCGTGATGATGAAGAGCTCCCCGCCCATGTGGCGCGCGCCGTGGACTGGCTAGACACCCTGGACGACCGCGGGGACGTGCTCGTCTTCCTCCCCGGAGAGCGTGAAATACGTGAAGTGGCGGAAAAGCTGGAAGGCCGGAATTTGAGGAATACGCGCATCCTCCCCCTCTTTGCCAGGCTGGGCCTTGGAGACCAGCAAAGGATTTTTCATCCGGAACGCAGCTGCCGCCGCATCGTGCTGGCGACCAACGTGGCGGAAACGTCCCTGACCATTCCCGGCATCATTTACGTCATTGACTCCGGCCTGGCGCGAGTCAGCCGCTACAGCCCAGCGCGCCAGGTGCAGCGGCTTCAGATAGAACCCGTCTCCAAGGCCAGCGCGCGCCAGCGTGCTGGCCGCTGCGGCCGCGTGTGCGAGGGCGTCTGCATCCGCCTGTACAGTGAGGAGGACTGGGAGGACAGGCCGGACTTCACGGACCCGGAAATCAGGCGCAGCGCGCTGGCCGGGGCTCTTCTCCGGATGAAGGACCTGGGTCTTCCGGAAATGCCGGAATTCCCCCTTCCGGACCCTCCTTCCTCCAAGCTGGTCACGGAGGGCTACCGCACCCTGCGGGAAATCGGCGCCCTGGACAAGGCCCGGCAGCTCACGCCCGTGGGCAGGAAGCTGGCGCGGCTGCCCATTGACCCGCGGCTGGGCCGCATGCTGCTGGAAGCGCAGCATGAACAGGCCCTGCCGGAGATGCTGGTGATTGTGGCCGGCCTGGGGATCATGGATCCCCGGGAACGTCCGGCGGATGCCGCGCAGAAGGCGGACCAGGCCCACGCGCAGTGGAAGGATGAAGACAGCGATTTCCTGTCCCTGCTCAAACTGTGGAAGGCTGCGTGGCAGTTCCGGGAAGGCCGGCGCTGGCACAAAAACCAGCTCCGGAAATGGTGCGGGAAAAACTTCCTCAATTTCAACCGCATGATGGAATGGTTCAACCTGTGGGAAGACCTTTCCCGGCTGCTGAAGGAAACCTTGAAATGCAGGATCCCCCCCCTGGAGGCGGAAGTGGAACGGCAGGCTTCCTTCGCCATGATTCACCGGAGCATCCTGGCGGGCGTTCCGCGCCAGTTCGGCCTCTGGGATGCGGACAACCGGGAATACCGCGGCGCCGGGGGACGCTCCTTCGGCATCTTTCCCGGTTCCGGCCTGTTCCGCCGCAAGAAGCGGAGCGAATGGGTGATGGGCGTGGAGCTGGTGGACACCACGCGCCTGTGGATGCGCCGCGCCGCCCGGCTGGAGCCGGAATGGGTGGAACAGGTGGCTCCCCATCTCTGTGAATCCCATTATTCCGGAGCCCGGTGGGACAAAGAGCAGGGCGCGGTTTACGCCGTGGAGCGCGTGGTGTGCGGCGGTCTGCGCATCATTGACAACAGGCGCGTCCACTATGGCCGCATCAATCCCGCCCATGCGCGGGAAATCATGATCCGTGAAGGACTGCTGGGCGGCGGCTTCCGTACGAAACCCGGATGCATCAGGCATCTGGAAACGCTCCGGGAGGAAGTGCGGCAGATAGAACTGAAGCTGCGCCGCCCGGACCAGGTCTGGTGCGAGGAAGGCGTTTTTGAATTCTTTGACAGGCTCATTCCGCAGGACTGCTGCACGGCCAGGGCCTTTCTGCGCTGGGCCGGAAGCATGGAAAAAGACAACCCGGAAGCCCTGCACGTTCCGCCGCAGGAGGCCATGTATGATTTCTGGGGCAGGGACCTTCTGGACGGCTTTCCGGATGAAATTTCCTGCGGCGGCGCGGAATACGCCGTGTATTACCAGAATGACCCCGGCGCGGAAGATGACGGCGTGACGCTGGGCGTCCATATTGACCAGTTGCCGGACGTGCCGGAATGGCTGCCGGAATGGGGCGTCCCGGGCCATCTGGCCCAGCGGGCGGAATGCCTGCTGCGCACCCTTCCCAAGGACCTGCGCGTCTTTCTCCAGCCCATCAGCCAGAAGGCCGCCTACTTTGCGGAACTCCGGCATGGCCTGGAGCCGGACGGGCCGCTGGCGCAGAAGCTGGCGGAATTCGTGGAAGCGGAAACCGGGCGTTTCTGCGCTCCCTCCTTCTTTGACATGAACCGCATTCCGGCGGAGCTGGTCACGAAAATCTGGGTCTGCGACGACGAAGGAGAAGAGCTTGCCATGGGTACGGACGTTGCGGAGCTGAATGCGCGGCTGGGCAAAAAGCTCTCCCGCCGGTTCCGGGAAACAGCGGCGGACATCGTATCCGTAACCGGAATGAAGGAATGGACCTGCGGAGATTTGGAGCGCACGGTGGACGTGGCGGGAAGGCCGGGTTACGTAGCCCTGGTGGATGAAGGCCCGTCTGTAGGCGTCCGCGTTTTTGAGGATGAACTGCGCGCGGAAGAAGCCCACCGGAGAGGCTGCCTGCGCTTCATGCGCCTGCGCCAGACGGACCAGCTCAACCACCTCCGCAAGAAATTCCCGCTGAAACTGGAAGGGAAGCTTTCCCTGCACATGCTGGGCAGGGACCCGTCCACCAATGCGGACGACCTGGTGGACGTCTCCGCGGAGATCGCCATGGGCCGCCCCCTCCCGCGCACGGCGGAACAATTCGCCGCTGCGGAAATGAGCCTGCGCCAGAACCTCTTTGACGCCGCCCACAGCGTGGCGGACGTCTGGGAGTTGATAGCGGCCACGGAGCATGCCGCCAGGGACTTTATGGCCGCGCAGCAGGGCGTGCGCCATACGGAGCGCATCACGGCTGACCTCCGGCGCCAGCTTGACTGGCTGCTCCGCTCCCGCTTCCTGTGGGCGCATGGAGCGGAACGCCTGCCGGACCTGAAACGGTACATGCAGGGCATCGCGGAACGCATCAGGCGCATCGGCCAGCAGCCCCTGGCCAGGGAGCTGGAACGCCTGGACCTCTTTGAACGCGTGTACCTCCCCTGGCATCAGGCCCTGCCGGAACATGACGGCGACCCGCGCTGGACGCAGTACGGCTATCTGCTGGAAGAATACCGCCTGGCCGTCTTCGCCCCCGCTATCTCCGTCAAGGGCCGTATCTCTGAAAAGCGCTTGATGACCGCTTTTGAAGAGCTGTCCTGAAAGACCGGTTTCCGGAATGGGACTGGTCCGGGTTTACAGGCCCTTGGACAACTGGGCGAATTCAATCAGGTTCGTCTCCTTGCCGAACAGGATCAGGATGTCGTGGTCTTCAAAGACGAGATCCGGGGAAGGGGTGCCAATGACGGGAATGCGCGGGATGGAAAGAATTTCCCGGCGCCCCTGCGGGGTCTGGGCTTCTCCGCGGCGGATGGTGAGCAGGTTGAGATGGTGCTCCGTGCGCAGGCCCACGTCCCGGAGGCGTTTGCCCACCCAGATGCGCGGCACGGCTATTTCCACGATGCTGTGGTTCTCATCCATGGGGGAGACGCGCAGGAATTCCGGGGATTCCAGCTGGCTGGCGAGCTGCTTGGAGGCCACGCGCGACAGGTTGATGAGCGCGTACACGTTCATTTGGCTTAAAATGTGCTCGTGCACCGGGCTCATCACGCGGGCGTAGATGTAGCGCACGCCCATTTTCTGGAGGTGCGTGACGACGAGGAGGTTTTCTTCAAAGCTGTCCCCGATGGCGACGATCACGGCGGACTGGTCGTCCAGCTCCAGTTCCCGCAGGGCGGCCGGATTGGTATAATCCGTCACCACGGCGTAAGTCACCAGGTCCTTGATCTGCTCCAGTTCTTCATCCGTGGAGGCGACGGCCACTACTTCAATGTTGCGGGCGGAAAGCTCCGTGCAGAGCTCCTGTCCAAACTGGCCCAGGCCGATAACGGTATATCTCATGATGGTATGTTCAGGTTAACGGAATTTTGACGGATGGATAGCGGTAATGCCGCGGGGTAGGGGTGCCGGCCAGCGCGATGAGGAAGGCGAAAAGCCCCACGCGGCCGGCGAGCATGTTGATGATGAGAAGATACTTGGAAGGGTCGCTCAGATTGGGCGTGATTCCCCGCGACACGCCTACCGTAGCAAAAGCGCTGCAGTTTTCAAAGAAGATATCCAGTGAGCTCATGGCGGGCTCCAGGCTGCAAATAAGAATGGTGAAACAGCCGATCCAGGCGCAGGAGACCACCACCGTGATCACGCACCGCGCCACGGTGCGCTGGTCAATGCGGCGGTGGAAGAATTCCACGTGGTCCCGGCCGCGGAGGATGCGCAGGATTTCCGCGCCCGCAATGGCGCAGGTGGTGGTTCTCATGCCGCCCGCCGTGCCGCCGGGGCTGCCGCCCACCACCATCAGGCCGCACATGATGAGGCTGGCCGCGGGCAGGTAGCGGCTGTAGTCGCTGATATTGAATCCCGCCGTGCGGGCCGTGACGCTGTCAAAAAGGCAGCTCCAGAGGTGCTGCCCCAGCGGTTCGGAAGTGTGGGGGGCGGAAACGGCAAAAATGGACAGGGCGCCCCCAGCCAGCAGAATGCCCGTGGCGATCATCACCAGTTTGAAATACGGGGTCCACTGCATGCGCAGGCGGCGGTGCTTGGCCAGAAAGCGGTTGACCAGGCGGGAGTTGATTTCCTTGTAAATGCCGAATCCCAGGCCGCCGCATACGATCAGCGCCATGATGACGGCCTGCCCGCTGTAGCACAGGCGGATGCCCGGCTCCATCAGATTCATCGGGAACGTGGAAAAACCCGCGTTGCAGAAGGCGGAAACGGAGTGGAAGAGGGAGTGCCACCACAGGGGTTCCCCCATCAGGTTGATATCCTTTCCTTCCCAGGAAAAGTACAGGAGGACGGCCCCGCACAGTTCAATGAACAGCGTGCTGACTACGATGGTGGTGATGAAGGAGACCACGGACCCCAGGTTCCCTTCGTCCAGCAGGTCCGTCAGAAGCACGCGGTCCCGCAGGGAAAAGCCCTGGCCCGCCACCATGGCCACGAAGTAGGCGAACGTCATGATGCCGAACCCGCCGATCTGGATGAGGGCAAGCGTGAACATTTCCCCCAGCGGGGTGAAGGTGTTGGCGAAGTCCACGGCGTTCAGACCGGTGACGCACACGGCGCTGGTGCTGGTGAACAGGGCGTCCGTAAAGCTCAGCGTGATGCCCGGATACGTGGAATTGGGGAGCAGAAGCAGCCCGGTGCCCGCCAGGATGACCACTCCCAGGGAGGTTACGAACTGCATGGCGGGAGCCATCAGCGGGCGCCCTTTTTTCTGCTTGCCCAGCAGCCATTCAAAAATCCTGGTCAGGGACATCAGCGTGGGGATGGCGATCAGCCCTGCCGTAATCACCAGGCGGGAAAGCTCCGTAAACCTCATGTAACTGTCCTCCTGCTGCTCCCTGGCGATCAGCAGGAAGATCAGCAGGCAGCAGATAATCTGGAAAATCAGCAGCCTCAGGGAAGGGCGGTTGATCTCCTTCCGGAAGAAGGAGCCCAGCACGCCCGTCAAATGGCCCAGCGTGGCGACGGCCGCAATCAGGCGCGACCATTCATGCTCCGCATGCGTCAGGGGCCACCCCAGCTCCCAGATGACGGCCCCCAGAAGGATGGCAATGCAGATAGCTGCAAGTTTGGTAAATCCCGAGCGTGTGGTTGTCATGGGTGGAGATGCCTTGCGCGGAGTCTAGCACCTGGACATGGAAAGAAAAGCTATTAAGCCGTTTGCCCCATTTCGCCCTGTTTACTCCGGTTATTTCCAACGCGCGCAGAGGAAAGGCGGCTGGGAGGAGGAAGGCATAACTTCCAGTTAAATCCCCGGGCTGTTCAGGTCCGGTCACGGAGCGCCGCAAAGGCTGGCGGCGCTCCTGCTGGCTTCGGGAGCAGGGGGAAAAGTCAGGCCCTGCGGCGCATTGCCAGCAGAGCCGCCATGCCCAGGAGCCCCAGCAGGGCACAGGACGGTTCGGGCACGGAAAGCGTCACGATTCCCGTGGAAGCGTCGTAATCCAGCACATTCCAGCCATGGGCGGCCTCTGCCAGGGAAAAATCTTCCGCGGAGGAAAGCCCTTCCAGAGTACCCCCTGAAATATCCGTAATCCTGAAGGACATGGTGCCGGAGCGAGCAAGGATGCCGCTGACGTCCAGAGTCAGGCCGTCCAGCAGGTTCAAGACGCCTCCCGTCATGATGATGGAGGCCAGCCCTTCGCCTCCTTCCACCAGGTTCATGGATGAAAGCTCCACGGTAAAATTCCCCGCCGCCAGGCTGTCGCCCGTTCCCAGCGTCATGGAATTGCCGGCCAGGATGCGGGAGCCGTTGGACAAGGCGAGTGTTCCTTCCAGGTGCTGGTCCGCCCAGACCACCTGGTGGCCGATTTCCACGCGCGCAACGGTGCCCCAGTTCAGCACCTCCCCTCCGGACAGGCGGATGGTGTTGGAAACGTCATAACGGTTCAAATCCAGCGTTCCTCCCGTGTGAACGGCCGCCGTTCCCGTGCCCAGGGCGCTTTTGTCTCCGAGCCGCAAAGTGCCTCCCCGGATTTGGGTGCCTCCCGCATAGGTATTGGCATGGGCCAGAACCAGCGTATTGCCGGTGGTCTTGGACAAGGCCCCATTTCCGGAAATCCCGCCGGACAGGGTCAGGACTTTTCCGGTGGCGTTGGTGGAGCTCCCGAAGGAGGAAACGGTGCCTTCCTCCAGAATGAAACGGTTGCTCCACGTATTGGACGTCACGTGTTCCCAGCCGGCAAGGACGGTTGCCCCCTGGAGCGTGACGGAGCCCGTTCCCCAGCCGGAGCCGGCGGTCTTGGTATCCGTGCCGTTCATTGTTACTTCCACTCCCGGACCGACGGTCCAGTTTCCCGTAAAAGCGGCGGCATCCGTATTGACGTAGGCGCTGACCTCCACTCTGGCGATTCCGGAGGGATCAGCCGCAAGGGTGGAATTGCGGATGGCGACGTCTCCCGTTCCCGTGATGAACGTGAGCTGATGGTTGCCGGAAGAACTGCTCCCCCGGATGGACAGGGTGCTTCTTCCCGCAAGGTTCCATTGCTGGTCGCCCTGAAGCTCCAGCACGGAAGCGATGTTCAGGTTTTTTCCGGTTGCGATGTCGATGCCGCCGCTCCCCAGGATCAAATGGCCGTCCTGCATGGAGGGAGCGGAACTGCCGTCAACGGCCACGCCCCGGATGGTGATGGTGTTCAGGTATGTATCTTCAATCCTGATGCCGTAAAGCACGGCGTTGGTTCCGGCGGCGGAACTCACCATGTTATCCTTGGCGGAGGAGGCTGCGTCCCAGACGGCCGTGCTGTCCACGGGGAGCTTGCCGTTCATCCAGGCTTCCGTGGAAGAGAGAGCGGCGTCGTAATTTCCGCTGCGGACCGTACCCGTATCGTACCCGGCCAGCCTGGCCGCCTCATAGGGATACCGCGCTCCGATGGTGATCTGGGACTTTCCGTCGTAATGGACGCCCATGTTGTCGCCGGAGGTGATTTTGGCGAGGTCCCGTGTCGGAACCCAGCCCATGTTGTCGTTTGCCCGGGCCAGGGCTTCCTGCTGGTCGCGGGTTGTTCCGGAAGAACCTTCATTGCCGTTGAATCCTCCGGTGACGTCCCCCGTTTCAGCATTCGTGACGTTGGTTGTGCCCCACTTGGCCTGTTCTCCCAGAATGGCCTGATGTGCCGCCAGAGGGCCGGTGTCCACTCCATCCCGGGCAAGGTCCCCCTGCAAGTTGTCCAGAAACGTTAAAAATGAATTGGCGGCATTACTGCTGTCAGTGACTGTATTGGACTCTCCCTGAAGGTACATTACGCCCATGATCTCCACCTTGTCGTAACCGTTGGCCAGGGCGTTTTCACAAGCCTTCCTGACGGTCTCCACTATGGCATTATAGGCGTTCGTGCCTTTGTTCCAATAGGAATTGCCTCCTCCGTCCAGAGTAGCCTTGACGATTCCCATGTCCGCATGTCCGGAGCCAGGGCCGCCCAGGGACCATCCCTTGCGCTCCATCATGGCGGCAAAGCCGTACTCCGGCCCCATGCAGTTGTAATTGCTTGACTCCGTTCCGCACACCTGGGGTACGACAGAACCCCAGGAAGAGGAAGCTGGCGGATTGCAGTCTACGGAACTGCCGGTGATCTTGTTGAAATTATTGTGCCAGAATTTGGTGCTTCCATCGGACCTGTACTGTTCCAGCAGCTCCGCGGACGCCGGAGACCCCTTGACGGCTCCCAGGGAATTGGATTGTCCTGTCAGGATGTATAATTGAAGCGTCTTGGCTTCTGCCGCGCCGATGAAAGCCGCCGTTATGGGGATGAACAGCAGACTGCGGTAAAGTGATGAAAATTTCATGGCAGTTGGATTCAAAGGGATAAAAAACAAAAGCCGCTGGCTGCATGAAACCGCCAGCGGCCCGACAGGAGGAAATTTTACTTTCTCCGGCGGCGCAGGAGCAGTGCGCCCAGCCCCAGAAGGCTCAGGGAGGCAGTGGCCGGTTCCGGAACGTTGATGATGGCTGCCAGGTCATCCTGCGTTGCCGCGCCTTCCCAGAAGCTGAGGCCGGATACCGTCGGGGAACTCTGGTTCCCGTTCAAGGTTGCCCAGCAGCCGATATAGAGCTGGTCCAGATTTCCGGCTTGGGCCATGTTGGGCCAGGATACGGTTTGAGTGGTGCCGTTCTGCGTAATGAACACGCTGTAGGCTCCCCCTGCCTGAACGGAGAGAGTCAGTGAAAACGGGCTGTTGAAGTCAATGGCGGTGCTGCTTAAGCCGCTTGCGGGACGTCCCGAGCTGCCGCCATTGTTGGCGATGCCTATCTTGCCGCTTTCATAGCGTCCTACAATGGAATTAAGACCGGTTCCGCCAATGGAAGCGCAGAAGAGGGAATCCGTGTTGTCCAGGCTGGCGGCGCTGGAGAAGTTAATGTTCACCGTATAGCCGGCAGCTCCGGAAAGCTGAAGGGAAGAAACATTAAGCCCGTTTTTCTTTGAATTGGTCGCATTGGACGTCCATGTTCCGTCGTTATTCCAGATAGCGTCGTTAAGCGTCCAGCTGAGGGACTTCGTTCCCAGGTCAGAAACAGCGGTGCCGCTGTCCGGTGAAGTCTGGTCAAACCGGGAAAATCCGGAAACCAGGGTGACGGCGGCGTGGCCGCCGGAAATGCCGAGGAGCGTGACGGCCAGAAGAGAAAGTGTTTTCTTCATTTTATTAAACTTTTGAGTCAAAAATACTGGAAGGAAGTATTTCCACCCGTTTACCGGATTAAGAATCCGGTTTTTTTATGTGAAATACAAATTTTGTATAACTTGCGGAGCAAGTATGGAAAGGATGAATTCAAAAAAGACCAGGAATACTATAATGATAGTATTTTCAATGTATTAAAATGTACAGTAAATTAATTGTTAACATTTTTTATTGTTTGCGGATTCTTAATCCGCAGACATTTATTGAACAGGAGGAGGAAAGCGTGTGTAAAATGCTTTCTATACATTTATCCATTTATTGAAATTCAAGGAATTGTCTTCAAATTTGATGGAGATGACAAAGAAAGCTTGCAACGGGATATTTATAGGAAAGAGACGTTTTTTCCCATCATAGGCATCCTGCGGCAAGCCGTATTTTAGGCTTTCCCTTTGCTGGCGGTGATGGCTTGATAAGGCCGTGCTGGCAAAAAGAATCATTCCATGTCTGGACGTAACGGACGGCAGAGTCGTCAAGGGGACCAATTTCGTCAACCTGAGGGATGCCGGTGACCCGGTGGAATGCGCCAGGGCATATGATGCCCAGCAGGCGGACGAGCTTGTTTTTCTGGACATCACCGCTTCTTCCGACGGCCGCGCCACCATGGTGGACGTGGTGCGCCGCACGGCGGCCTGCTGCTTCATGCCGCTGACCGTGGGAGGAGGCATCCGTTCCGTAATGGACATGCGTGAAATGCTTCTGGCGGGCGCGGACAAGGTGTCCCTGAATACGGCGGCCATCAACCGTCCGGAACTGATCAATGAAGGCGCGGCGGCCTTCGGCAGCCAGTGCATCGTCGTAGCCATTGACGCCAAGAGGCAGGCGCCCGGCAAATGGGGCGTTTCCACTCATGGCGGCCGTAAATTCGTGGGGCTGGATGCCGTGGAATGGGCCGTGGAGGCGGAACGCCGCGGTGCCGGGGAAATCCTGCTGACCAGCATGGATGCGGACGGGGCCAAAACCGGGTACGATATTGAACTGACCCGCGCCGTCAGCGAGGCGGTGCGCATTCCCGTGATCGCCAGCGGAGGAGCGGGCAGCCTGGACCACATGGTGGACGTGCTGGTGGAGGGCAAGGCGGACGCCGTGCTGGCGGCTTCCATCTTCCACTTCGGCGAATACACGGTGCCGGAAGCCAAAACCTACTTTGCCTCCAGGGGCATTCCGGTGCGTCCTTTGGCGGAATAGCGGAAACACTCTTTTTTCTTGAGAGAAAACGGAATTCCTGCACGTAATATACGCATGCGCCGTTTTCTTTTTCCTCTGTGTTCCGTTATTGCCTTAACGTCTTTTGTTCAGGCCCAGTCGCCGGACAGGCACCCGCTATATGAACCCGCCCTGGTTTCCGCCGGAGCGACGGGTGATGCGGGCAACCTGTTTGCCGGGGCCAAAGTCACCGCTTCCGGGCATTACGGCAACGACCGTCCGGAACTGGCCGTGGACGGCCAGGCGAACAACGCAGGCAAATACTGGGGATGTGAGGGCATTCCCGTCTGGCTTCAGATAGACATGGGGAAGCCCCGCGCGCTTTCCGCCCTGCATGTCTGGCCATATTGGGAGGGGGGCCGCATTTACAAGTATAAAATAGAAGGCTCGGAAGACGGCAAAAATTGGAAAATGCTGGCGGACCAGTCTTCCAACAGCATTGCGGCCACCTCGGAAGGCGTCCCCTTCAAATTCAATCCCCAGACGGTCCGGTACGTCAAAATCACCTTCCTGGGCAACAACGCCGGCAATGACAAGGGAGGGCACCTGGTGGAAATCAAGGGCTACGGCCCTGATGCCGCCCTGAACCTGCAAGCCGCGGCGGTGAAGGATTATGACCGCATCCCTTACAGCGGCGCTCCCAGGCAGGAAATGCTTCAGGATTCCGTGCGCCTGTCCGGCTGGAGGGGCGAACGCGCCGCCGGACAGATTGCCGTCTGGTCTTCCCAGGCGCAGCCCCAGTTATCCGCTACCTGCGCCGGGGTAAAAAATGCTGCCGGACAGGTCATTCCCGTCCGGACCTCCATGATACGCTACACCAAGGGAGGCAACAGGCTCATTTCAGATATCATCGGCAGTGAAAACAGCTGTGACCTGCAGGCCGGGGGCGTGCGTCCCGTCTGGGTGGAAGTTAACATTCCCCCGTCCGCCAAACCCGGCGTGTACAAGGGAAAAATAGTGGTTTCCGCGGAAAGCGGCTCTCCCGTGAGCGTTCCCGTAGTTCTGGAAGTGGCTCCGGAATCTCTGCCTGCGCCCGCCAATTGGCAGGTTCACCTGGACCTTTGGCAGCATCCGCAGGCTGTGGCGCGCTGGCATGATGTGGAACCGTGGTCTCCGGAACATTTCGCGCTGATGAAGCCGGTGATGAAGAGGCTGGCGGATGCCGGGCAGAAGGCCATTACCTGCTCCCTGATTGATGAAGCCTGGAACGCCCAGACCTACGACTGGTTCCCCCCCATGATCGAATGGATCAAGGGCAAGAACGGAACCATGCGCTGGAACTACGCCAACTTTGACAAATGGGTTTCCTTCATGATCAACGAGGTGGGCGTCAAGGGCCAGATATCCTGCTACACCATGATTCCGTGGAACATGAAAGTCCGTTATCTGGATGAAGCTACCGGAAAATACAAGTTCCTGGACCTCAAGCCGAACGACCCTTCCTACGAAGCCATCTGGGGGCCTTTCCTGACGGATTTCCGCAAGCATGTCAAGAGCAAGGGATGGCTGGACAAGACCTGCATCGGGCTGGATGAACGGCCGGACTCCATGGTAAAGGCGGCCAAGAACGTGCTGGACAAGTATGCTCCGGAATTCAAGATCGTCTCCGCCGTCAACCGGCCTACCGCCATGACCCGGGACGTGTATGACGTCTCTCCCGTGCTCGACCATGCGGACACGGTCACGGGCGATCTCCTGGCGCAGCGCAAGAAAGAGGGGAAGAAGACGACGTTCTATGTTTGCGTCCATCCCAAAAAGCCCAACACCTTTACCATCTCCCCGCTGGCGGAGGCGGAATGGCTGCCCCTCTTTGCCGCCGCCAACCATCTGGACGGCTTTTTGAGGTGGGCCTACAACTCCTGGAACCGCAATCCGTTTGAAAAGACGGACTTCGGCAACTGGCCCGCGGGAGACTGCTACCTGGTTTATCCCGGCAACCTCAGTTCCCTGCGGTTTGAAAAACTCCGAGACGGGCTGGAAGAATTTGAAAAGGTCAATATCCTGCGCGCCCGCGCCGCGAAGAACCCGAAGGCGAAAGCCGCCGTGGCCCGCATGGATGAGGAGCTTTCCAAGCTCTTCACCGTGGAAAGAAGCCGCGGCGATTCCCATGAGGACGACGTGCGCAAGGCCCGTGAAATCATCCGTAAAACGGCGGAAGCCGCTAGATGATTTTATAGCTTCCGCGTTTTCGATTCTTTATTTTTATAAAAAGCTTGTCCTTGTCTTTCAGGTTGCTGGGGGACAACGGGCAAGCTTTATTTATTGTTCTTCCGCCTCTGGGAGCGAGCAGTTTGGGTAGTCCTTTGGACTTTCCGCCCGTAGTGGCAGCATTTATGGAATTTGCTTATTTTCAACAGGAGGGAGTAGAGGCACGTATCGTCCGTGTTTAATTCGTCAAGTAATGGTTGAATCCCAAAAAACCGATATTTACGATGGCATTCCATAAAAATACTAAATGCAATGAATAACGCAATTTCAATAAATAACGGTGATTCCCGGCATGAAATAAAGATTGAAAACGGGAAGATGGGTTCAACGGGAGCATTAAATCAGAAACACGATCAGGGATATGCGGAAGGCGTCGAATTTAAATATGGATTCATTTCTTCCACGGAAGGAACTTCCGACCGTGCTTCCAGAATCCGGAAATGGTATGCCCTCCGCGGAACAAAAATAGAATACTGGTCCGTAGAAAGTGATCATGTTACATGTGCAGAGCTGGATTCTGACAAAACTTCCGGAGGCATCAAACAAAGGATCATGTTCTTTGAAGACAGGGACTCGTTTGACACTCCGGATTATGCCGCGGGATTTTATGTAATTTCGTGGAAGGACCGGGGCAGGCGCGGTGATGATGGCAACAAGGTTAACAATAGTTACCATGTTAAAGTCACGCTGGGAGACCCGTCGCAGAATACCGGAGAAGTAATCGCCTCGTTGAATGTCAAGGAGGGTGAAATTATCCCGGGGGAATGGAGAGACAGATGCTTGCTGATGCGCCTCAAGCGTTCCCAGGAATTCAATACGGGAAGGGAGGACATATGGCTCTCCATGGAATGTGAGGAAGGCGGAACTTTTGGAACTCTGATTACGGAAGTGGATATTCATCCCGTCACCTTGAAGGCTTTTCCGGCTCCGCTGTTTGGAGTATCGGAAAGATTGGTCGTACCGCAGGAAGATGATCATTCCGATGCGCTGGGATATGTGGACGGCAGGAATACTGACACGATTGCATGGATTGATTATGCAGAGACAGGTTCCGGCCAGGAAAGCAGTCCTAGAATGCCCAGTTTGCATTTTGAAATAAAAGGGTTGGATGCCGGGCGTTTTTCCTGGAAAACCAGGCTGACGGTAAGCTACAGCCGCCCGGCGATCCAATATGCAGATGCCCCTGCCGGAACCCGGGATCGCAACCGGGCCGTTTTGGATAAAGATACAGTACATATCCCTTCCATTCAGGAAAATTGGAAAGAACAGCCAGTGTCCTTATGGAATATTGCGGAGGATACGGATTGGCTTGAAGAGGTGAATGAAGGCTTTTTTGGAGGAAATGCCAGTCTGGAATTTGAAATTAAATCCAAAAACGGCCACTCCTCCTATACAGGAGCGGATATCTATCGTTTCCGCATCGGAGGGCAGAATCCGGACGATCAAATGTGCACCCGGTATATTCAGTCCTACGTGCTTCAAATGTATCCGGATACTTTGGCCTCCATGGAATGGTGTCTTCCCGCCGTAGGCAAAAGCGAATCATTTGGATATGGCGGCGAGGCGGTTTATTACCCCTTCTCCTGGAGTAATGCCCCGTCATCCTTGTACAATCAATTTTTGGCCGGAGGCGGCAAGTACCGGAGGGAGCCCGGGGCGGAAGGAATTCCGCTTCATAGCCAGGATACCGCCGGCGCCGGCGGTTACGGCATTTTTCAAGTGACGGGAACGGCAGGGGGAGACGGCATATATACCGCCATCCCAAGGGAGCAAATATGGAACTGGCAGAAAAACATCCAGGCAGCCCTTCAAATCATCCTTGTCAAATACAATGAGGCGCACAGGTGGATGCTCCGTCAACTCCAGCAGCAGCAGGCGGAAGCGCCTGAAAGTGCTCTCCCGGTTTATCGTGCGGCCGATACCAATCCAGGCCAGGGGGTTCCGTATGATTATTCATTTGCGGAAGGAACGGCCTGTACCATCGCCCAGCTTTGCACGCTTAAGGCATATAACGGAGCTTCCAAATGTTCCCGGCAGATTAACGAACCCGGCACCAAGGTGCGCTCCCCCGGTTTTCTTTATGATCCCGGAAAAAGCGGCCACTACTGCGCCTGGATGAATACTTCTAGACAATGGTGCATTTCCAGATATAATAGCAATAATTTTGATTATGTGGACAGGGTTCTGTCCAGGGTAAATCAAATTTAGAATGAATGCTTTAATCACAGGATTATGCTTTTTATGCTGCTCTGCCGCCTTGTTAAAGGCGGCAGAGCAGCCGCCTGTTTTTTCCCTTCATTTTTCCCAGCTTCCTTCTTTTCTCCAGTGGAATATTCGCAAACAGGTTTCCGGACAGGGCGATCTTATTGAATCATGGACGGGCTGGAATCCTGCATTAAAGAATTCAGACGGCCCCAACGGCGGCCTTGTTTTTATGCAGGAAATTGATCTTGTGGGAGACCATGGAAAAGAAAGAATTTTCCTGTACCGGAACCCTGAAATAGCTGGAACTCCTCCCCCGCAGGATGAACATGTAAGGTTTATCTGCAATGCGGATAACTCTTATCTTTATACGGTTCCTTCCTTCTGCCTGCACGGGAAGAAAATCGGCAGTGTTTTTCGTGGTGAAGAAGCTTATTATTTTTGTCCTGACAGGTATGTTAACAGGTATCGCTTTATCTATGGATGGAAGCAATGGGAACTGACGGAACAGTATGGCAGGGTATTGGAATGGAGCGGCTGTGAAGAGACCAATCCCAAAGATGGAACCCGCTGGAAAAGCGGCATGGAGCAGACGGAAAGCGTTTATGTAAATACGGGCGTCATTAAGGAAACATGCTCCCTTTCCCCAGGCAGCCGCCGGGTGCCTCTTTCCCAGGAAACCGAGGGTGAAGATCCGTTTGAAACAATAGTAAAAGAAAAGACAAAATCGCCTGCATCACCTGAACAGGAAAAATTGGCAGAGGACATGCCCTCTGAAACGGTTTGGGTTGTGTCCCTCTTTGAACTTCTTACACAGGATGCTCCCCAGTGGAAATGTTTTAAGGCGGTTTCTTTAAAAGAGGCGGAAAAAGAATGGAGGAAAATTTCCGGTCCTGCCCTTGAGCAATCCCGGAAATGGAATCAGAAAGAAGCCGTGCAGGCTATGGATGCGTTTCTTAACGTGAAGAATCCCCAAGGGGTAAAAAATTGTCCCTTATTCCAATCTCCGGCTGAAACCGCATTGAAAGATGATAAAACGCCGCCGGGCAGTCCCATGGGCGGGGAAGAACCGTAAAACAGAAATGTCCTTGATCTGCGGGCTTGGCGTGTTCATTTGCTGATAGGCTTTCCCCAGCGGGGACATGGGGCCAGAATGGGTACATTCCGCGCACAGAGTTAAGAGGTACTTCCGCATGTACTTTCCACGTAAGCAGGCCATTTTCTTCCATGAAGCGCAAATGCGCGCCCGGGTTCGTGGCAGTGCAACCGGTGCAGTTTGCCTGCGGCCACCGTTATCATGAAGTAAGTGAAGAAGTATTTTACATCATCAGGGACCATGCCGCCGTGCGTACTCCGGAGGGTGAAAAGAATCTGAAGAAGGGGATGCGCTCTCTCCGGATGTCGGTACCCGCTTCATGCCCGATGTGGTGCACTTCCCGGATACGGCTTCCGGAATGGTATGTTCTTCCTCCGGCATGCACCATTTCCAGGAGTCCTGAGCAGTATTCCTGCTCCGGGAGCGTTCTTCCTTCACGCGGGCCGCGCCTGGGGAAGGAGATGCCTGGGACCGTTTTTCTTCCCGGCGGATAGCATGCCGGGATTGGTTTATTTCTTGCGGGGAGGAAAGGCTGCACCTATGCTTGATGCATTCAGACAAGTCCCATGTACGGAAATATTGTTTTGCTTGCGTTGTTTCTGCTGTCATCCATCGTTCCGGGGGTGGAGCCGGACGCTGCTCATTGCTTTTCCGCGAAGGGGTATTTGATCATGGATTCCCTGCTGTTTGCGGGGTGCTTCTGTTTCCAGCTGGTGATGATTTTCATCCAGTGCGGAAATCCGTGGAAAGGCCGCAGATGTGAAAGACCTTCCCTGAAAAGGTTTCTGCTGTTCCGTGGCGCATGGAGCTGCGGCTACTTTCTGGCGTGGTTTCTCGCGGCTGTCACCGCGGGGCAGGCGGTGCACCTGCTGCTGTTCCGGGACTGGAAGAACGGGTGGCTGTGGACGGACGCGCTCGGATGCCTGGCGGCCTGCGCGGGTCTTGTGGCCGGACATGCCGTGGGACTGAAGCTGTGGAAGAAAAGGGTTCTGTGAACCTGCGCGGAAGGCGCCCGTATCCGGCGCGCAGAAAAGAGCTCTCTCCTGTTGAATGAATAAAAACGCCCCTGCCGGACGAACCGTGCAGGGGCGTTGAAATTCAGCGGCTGTACGCTTTATTCCGCGGACTTGTCGGCGCCCATGTTGGCAATGCTCTGGTACAGGTTCCAGCGGTGCCAGACGTCCTTCTGGGCTTCTTCAAGGAGTTTTTCAAATCCTTCCTTGTTGGTCTTCGCCAGAAGCTTGAAGCGGTTTTCGCTGAGAAGCACGTCGCGAAGGTCGCCCTTCGGTCCCTTGCCTTCCACGATCAGCGGATTCTTGCCCTGGAGGGCCAGGTCCGGATTGTAGCGGTAGAGCAGGATGCGGCCGGAATCCACCCATGCCTTCTGCTGCTGCAGGCCCTTGGCCATGTTGATGCCGTGAGAGATGCAGTGGGAGTAGGCGATGATGATGGCGGGGCCGTCATAGGCTTCCGCTTCCACAAAGGCTTTCAGCGTATGTTCGTCCTTCGCGCCGAGGGCGACGGAAGCCACGTACACGTTCCCGTAGGTCATGGCCATGAGGCCCAGGTCCTTTTTCACGCCGGGCTTGCCGGTCGTGGCGAACTTGGCCACGGCAGCGCGCGGGGTGGACTTGGAGCACTGGCCGCCGGTGTTGGAGTACACTTCCGTATCCATGACCAGCACCTTCACGTTCCTGCCGCTGGCCAGGATGTGGTCCAGGCCGCCGTAGCCGATGTCGTAGGCCCAGCCGTCGCCGCCGAGGATCCAGACGCTCTTGCGGACGAGTTTGTCCGCCATGGTCAGGAGGCGTGCACATTCCGGCTTGCCAGTGATTCTCTTCTTGAGTTCGGCGACGTTTTCACGCTGCTGCGCGATGTCCGCCTCATCCTTCTGCGGGTTGGTCAGGATCTGGTCCACCAGTTCCTGGCCCACGATGCCGGCGGCTTCATGGAGGAGCTCAATGGCGTGTTCCATCTGCTTGTCCAGGGAGACGCGGAAGCCAAGGCCGAATTCGGCGTTGTCTTCAAACAGGGAGTTGGACCAGGCCGGTCCGCGCCCTTCGGAGTCATGGGACCACGGGGTGGTGGGCAGGTTGCCGCCGTAGATGGAGGAGCAGCCCGTAGCGTTGGCGACCACCAGCCGGTTGCCGAAGAGCTGGGAGAGCATTTTCACGTACGGGGTTTCACCGCAGCCGGCGCAGGCGCCGGAGAATTCAAACAGCGGGCGCAGCACCTGCATGGAGCGGATGTTGTCCGTCCTTACCTTGGTGCGGTCCACGTCCGGAAGGCTCATGAAGAAGTCCCAGTTGGCTTCCTCCTTGTCGTGAATCTTCAGGGTGGGCACCATGGTCAGGGCCTTGTGGGTGGGGTCCGTCTTGCTCTTGGCCGGGCAGACGTCGGAGCAGAGCGTGCAGCCCGTGCAGTCGTTCGGGGAGACCTGGATGACGAATTTTTCACCCTTCCAGTCCGGATGCTTGGCATCCAGGCATTCAAAGCCTTCCGGCGCGCCGGAGAGGGCGTCCGGAGAGAAGAACTTGCTGCGGATGGCGGCGTGCGGGCAAACGGCCGTGCACTTGCCGCACTGGATGCAGAGGGCGGGATCCCATTCCGGGAGGTCCAGGGCCAGGTTGCGCTTTTCGTACTGGGAAGTGCCGTTCGGGAACGTGCCGTCCACGGGCATCTGGCTGACGGGGATGCTGTCCCCTTCGCCGCACATCATCTTGCCGAGGACGTTCTGGACGTAGTCCGGAGCGTCAGCGGACATGACGGGCGGAATGGCATGGCCGGTGATGGTCTTGCCGGTGGTGTCCACCTGGTGGAGGTTTTCCAGCGTGGCGTCCACGGCGGCGATGTTCTTGTCCACCACTTCCTGGCCCTTCTTGGCGTAGGTCTTGGCGATGGCTTTCTTGATGTAGCCGATGGCTTCATCAGCGGGAATCACGCCGGCCAGCTTGAAGAAGCAGGTCTGCATGATCATGTTGATGCGGCCGCCCATGCCCGTTTTCCGGGCCACGGAGAAGGCGTCAATCGTGTAAAGCTTGAGGTTCTTGTCCAGAATCTGCTGCTGCATGCGGGCGGGCAGCGTGTCCCACAGCTTGTCCGCGGGGTGCGGGCTGTTCATCAGGAAGGTGGCGCCGTTGGCGGCGTTCTTCAGGAAGTCAAACAGGTTCAGCAGCGTGGGCTGGTGCAGCGCCAGGAAGTTCGCCTTGGTGATCAGGTACGTGGACTTGATCGGGCGCGGGCCGAAGCGCAGGTGGGAGATGGTGGAGGAACCGGCCTTCTTGGAGTCGTACACGAAGTAGCCCTGAACGTACAGGTCCGTGTGCTGGCCGATGATCTTGATGGCGTCCTTGTTGGCGCCCACGGTACCGTCGGAACCGAGGCCGAAGAACATGGCGCGCGTCACGTCGTCCGCTTCCGTGGAGTAATCTTCATCATACGGAAGGCTGGTGCCCAGCACGTCGTCGTTGATGCCGATGGTGAAGTGGTTCTTGGGAGCGTCCTGTTCCAGGCTGTCATAGACGCCCTTGACCATGGCAGGAGTGAATTCCTTGGAGGAGAGGCCGTAGCGGCCGCCTACCACCTTGGGCATGCCGTTGGTGAAGGGGAGCGTGCCGGAGCCTTGGGCGTCAAAGAGGGCCTGGATGACGTCCTGGTGGAGCGGTTCGCCCTGGGAGCCGGGTTCCTTGGTGCGGTCCAGCACGGCGATCTTCCTGACCGTGGCGGGGAGCGCCTTGATCAGTTCCGCGGCGGGGAAGGGGCGGAACAGGCGCACCTTGAGCACGCCCACCTTGGCGTTTTCACGGGCGATCATGGCTTCCACCGTTTCTTCCACGGCTTCCGCGCCGGAACCCATCAGGATGATCACGCGTTCTGCGTCCGGGGCGCCGGAGTAGTCCACCAGATGGTAGGAACGGCCCGTGAGGTCCGCAAACCTGTCCATGGCCTTCTGCACGATGGCGGGGGTGGCTTCATAGAATTGGTTGACCGTTTCACGGCCCTGGAAGTAAACGTCCGGGTTCTGGGCGGTGCCGCGCAGCACGGGAGCGTCAGGCGTCAGGGCGCGTTCGCGGAAGGAGTCCGCCCATTCCTGCTTGATCATGCCGTTCAGCGTATCGTCCGTGATATCTGCAATCTTGCCGATTTCATGGGACGTGCGGAAGCCGTCAAAGAAGTTCATGAACGGAACGCGGGATTCCAGCGTGGCGGCGTGGGAAATGGCGGCAAAATCCGCGGCTTCCTGCGTGGAGGAGCCGCACAGCATGGCCCAGCCGCAGGAGCGGGCGCTCATCACGTCGCTGTGGTCGCCGAAAATGGAGAGGCCCTGGTAGGCCAGGGAACGGGCGGCCACATGGAACACGGCCGGAGTCAGTTCCCCTGCGATCTTGAACATGTTCGGGATCATCAGCAGGAGGCCCTGGGATGCGGTGAAGGTAGTTGCCATGGCTCCGGTCTGGAGGGCGCCGTGAACGGTGCCTGCCGCGCCGCCTTCACTCTGCATTTCCACCACGGAGGGAACGGTGCCCCACAGGTTCTTCCGGTTGACAGCGGCCCAGCTTTCGGCTGATTCACCCATCGGAGAGGACGGTGTAATGGGGTAAATGGCAATGACTTCAGAAAAACGATAGGCTACGGAGGCTACGGCTTCGTTAGCGTCAATCGTGCTGTAAGTTACGGTTGTCTGATCACTCATAAGTCTGCACGGATAGTATATAATTGATAAATAAGGTGCGCCTTAACGGAGTTATTTATAACATGTCTGACGCCGAAGGTAAAAGCAATTATGCGTATGTGGGGTTTTGGCGGCTATTTTTTAATAATAAGACCAGTTTCTTTTCAATTCCTTTGAATATCGTGCCTTGCGTGGTTCTCCCGCTCCTTTTTACAGAGGCTGCGGACGGGCATCCACCCCCGCGGGTGCGTCCCCCGGCGCTTGGACTCCGGAAAGGAGGGCAAAAAGGTCCCCGGTTCCGGACAGGCCGCCAAAAATGCCCCCTGCCTGACAATGCACTAGCCAAAACGGAGGCAAGCCTTTAAAATCCCCGCACTATGTCCGAACAACAGCAGGCACATCCGAATACGACGGAATCCGAACTTATTGCCGTGCGCCGCGACAAGCTCGCCAAAATCCGCGAGCTGGGGATTGATCCCTACGGCGCAAGATTTGACGTGACCACCACCCCCGCCGGATTGAAAGCCGATTTCCAGGAAGACAAACAGGTAGCCGTGGCCGGCCGCCTGCTGGCTATTCGCGACATGGGCAAATCCCAGTTTTTCGTCATTGGAGACGTACGTGGCAAAATCCAGGGGTTCCTGCACAGGAATGAAGTGGATGAAACCACCTGGAAGCTGTGGAAGCTCCTGGACCGCGGAGACTGGATCGGCATTGAAGGAACCACCTTCCTGACCCGTACCGGAGAACCCACCGTGAAGGTCTCCGGCCTGACCATTCTTTCCAAGAGCCTCCGTCCCCTGCCGGACAAATGGCATGGCCTGGCGGACAAGGAGGTCACCTACCGCAAGCGCCATCTGGACCTCATTTCCAATGAGGAAAGCGCGTCCCTGTTCGTCACGCGCTCCCTCATGATTGCGGAAATCCGCCGCTTTCTCCAGGAACGCGGCTATCTGGAAGTGGAAACCCCCATGCTTCAGGACGTGGCCGGGGGCGCCGCCGCCAAGCCGTTTGAAACGTACCATAACGCGCTGGACATGCCGCTGACGCTGCGCATTGCTCCGGAACTCTTCCTCAAGCGACTGATGGTAGGCGGCTTCACCAAGATTTTTGAACTCAACCGCAGCTTCCGTAATGAAGGCATCGACCGCCGCCACAATCCGGAATTCACGATGCTGGAAGCCTACTGCGCCTGCGGGGATTTTGAAACCATGGCGAACATGGTGGAAGAACTCATCTGCCACCTGGCGGAAAAATTCTGCGGAGGCCTCCAGATAGACCACAAGGATGCAGAAGGCAACGTGCTTTACACGATCGACCTCAGCCGCCCCTGGAAGCGCGCCGACTACCAGGACCTGATCCGCGCCGTGGCCGGGCAGGACTGGTTTGACATTTCTCCCGAGGCGCGCCGCGCCCGCTGTGAGGAGCTGGATGTGGAAATCAGCCCGGACATGAAGGATGTGGACGTTTCCCAGCAGGTTTATGAAAAGCTGGTGGAGGAAAAAACCATGAATCCCTGCTTCGTCACCCATGTGGCCAAGGACCTGGTTCCCCTCGCCAAGCTGAACAAAGAAAACCCGGACGTGGTGGACGTGTATGAACTGGTAATCAACGGGCAGGAAATTTCCCCCGGTTACTCGGAGCTGAACGATCCGGACGTGCAGAAAGAGCGCCTGGAACACCAGGCCGCCGGGGAAACCCAGCGCGTGGACTACGACTTCATTGAAACGCTGGAATACGGCATGCCCTCCGCAGGCGGCATCGGCATCGGCATTGACCGCGTCATCATGATGCTGACGGGCGCCTCTTCCATCCGCGACGTCCTGCTCTTCCCGCAACTGAAACGGAAGGACAGTTAATTCAGCCCCCCAGCCGCATGGCCCCCCCCACCCCGGATACCCTGGACTGCGCTTCCGCCCAATGGATCGGCAAACGCCGTGAGCAGGAAGACGTGGTTAAAAGCCTTCCCGCCGCCGGCGGGATGCTGGGCATCGTGTGCGACGGCATGGGGGGCCATCTCCGCGGAGACTGCGCCTCCTGCGTGGTGGCGCAGGAATTTGCCGCAGTATTTGCGGAAAGCGGCGTGGAGGATATTCCGGAGCGTCTGACGGAAGCCCTGCATGCCGCCAACCGGGCGCTGGCCGCCATCCAGAAGGAGCCGGAGGAATCCGGAACCACGCTGCTGGCCGTCTTCATCCGTGACCGTTCCCTGTGGTGGATCAGCGTGGGGGATTCCCCCCTTTACTTATGGAGCGGAGCGGACAGCTTCCGCATGGACCGCCTGAATGAAGACCACTCCATGAGGCCCATTGCGGATTGCCTCTACCGGAAGGGGGAAATGTCCCTCCAGGGCGCTCTGCGCCAGCGCTGCGTTCTGCGGTCCGCCGTCATGGGGGGGCCCATGGAACTGGTGGACATCAGCGCCATGCCCCTGCTTCTGCATCCGGGGGATGCGGTGCTGGCCTGCTCGGACGGCTTGCAGGTCTGGAGCGAACTGCTGAGGGAGCCTTCTTTCCTGGCTCTCCAAAAGGCCAGGGACTGTTCCAGCCGGGAGCTGGTGGGAACCATCATGGAGCAGGTGAAGGACATGCTGGAACCGCAGCAGGACAATGCCTCCGTCTGGGCCGCCGTGATGCGGAAACCCTGCACGGACGGTAAATAAACCCGTTCCGGAAAAGGAAAAATAAGACCGGGGGCATCTTCCCCACGAGCGCGGGGCGAGCCTGTGCCGTTTTTACTGCGTCGCTTTTTAAAAGAGGGCCTTTCCTCCGGACGGGGGCGGTGCAGGAAGCCTTCTGGAAATCCGGTGCCGGGGAAGGCCGTTGAACGTTCCGCTGTTCCGCGGGAGCAGGCCGCCGGAAAGAAGCGTCCCGGAGACGATTTCCCCATTGTCATTTGACGGGCGGGGGGGTAGAATACCCTCCGCACGACATGATTGCCTGGATAGTTCTCTATATTGCAGCCTCCTACCTGGTTGGAGCGGTTCCGTTCGGCTACCTTGCCGGCAGGATCAGGGGCCTTGACCTGAGGCGGGAGGGTTCCTGCAACATAGGCGCTACCAATGCATGGCGCGTGCTGGGCTGGAAGTGGGGCCTCTCCGTTTTTGCGCTGGATTTTTTAAAGGGGTTCGTGCCCGTGTTCGGCGCCCTGAACTGGCTGCCGTTCCTGACGGGGGATGCGGGCGGCTGGGACTTCAACGCCGTAGTCGTCCTCGTCTGTTTCGCCGTGGTGCTCGGCCATACCTATACCTGTTTCCTTGGGTTCAGGGGCGGAAAGGGCGTGGCGACGACTGCGGGCGTCTTGTTTGCCCTCAATCCGGTGGTGGCCTGCGTGGCCCTGGGCGCGTGGCTGGTATTCATGGGAATCTCCGGCATCGTGTCGCTGGCCAGCCTGGTGGCTGCCGTGGCGATGATCGCCGCCGGATGGTGGTTCTACCCGCTTTGCCAGGGCGGGGCCGTTTCTCCCCAGATACTTTACATTGCCTTTTTCACGGTGGTGGGGGCTCTGGTCATTCTCAAGCACCGTTCCAACATCGTGAGGCTCCTCAACGGAACGGAACACTCCTTCTATTCCAAAAAGTCCAAGTAAGATGATGAATCGGTTACATAAAATAGCAGTCATCGGCGCCGGTTCCTGGGGTACGGCCCTCTCCATGGTCCTGGCGACCCGGGAATGTGAAGTCGTCCTGTGGACGCCGGAAGAAGCGCAGGCCCGGCAGCTTGCTGAAACCAGGCGCAGCCCGGTCCTGTCGGAAACCGCCGCGCCCCTGGCCCCCAACATCCATCCCACTTGCGACCTGGACCAGGTGAAGGACGCGGAGCTCATCGTGGTGGTGGTGCCTTCCGTAGCCATGCGTTCCGTAGCGCAGCGGCTGCGTGACCTGCCGGTGAGGCCGGACGCCGTCATCGTCTCCTGCACCAAGGGCATTGAACAGGGCTCCCATAAAAGAATGACGGAAATCCTTCAGGAATATCTGCCCTCCAATCCCATAGGCGTGCTCTCCGGCCCCAACCATGCGGAAGACATCTGCCTGGGCCTCCCGTCCGCCTCCCTGATCGGGTTTGAGGATCCGAAATATGCGGACTGGGTGCAGCAGATATTCGCCTCCAAGACCTTCCGCGTTTATTCCGCTACGGACATCATCGGCATGCAGCTGGGGGGAACCATCAAGAACGTCTTTGCCATCGGGGCCGGACTGTGCGAGGGGCTGAACCTGGGAGATAACGCCCAGGCCGCCCTGCTGACCCGCGGCCTGGCGGAAATGACGCGCATCGGCGTAGCCAGCGGAGGCCGCAGGGAAACCTTCATGGGCCTTTCCGGCGTGGGCGATCTCATCGTCACCTGCTATTCCCGCCACTCCCGCAACCAGACGGTGGGGCGGAGGCTGGCGGAAGGAAAAAGCCTCCAGGAAATTCTGGACGCCCTGGGCATGGTGGCGGAAGGGGTGCCCAACACGCTCTCCGTCTATGAAATTGCGCGGAAGCTGGGAGTGAGGACGCCGCTGATTGACGCCGTCTATTCCGTTCTTTATGAATCCAAGCCGCCCATGGAAGCGCTTGTGGAGCTCATGACGCGGGACCCCCGCCCGGAATTAGATTGATTTTTTGTTTTTTTGAGTTGCTTTCCCTCGACAAATTATACTATATAAACAATCAGTATGAAACGTGCCATCATCTCAGCTCTTTTTGCCGCCGGCGCCATCGGTGTCGCCAGTGCGGACATTCAGGCTCCACCCGCTTCCGAATACACCCCCACCCGCAAGCTGGGCCGCGCCATCGCCAACATCATTTACTCCGTTGAAGAAATTCCCCTGGGAATCATCAACTGGACGAGCCGCGAAGGTGACTATGCCGGTTTTTCCGTGGGCATTGTTGATGGCACCGCCACCATGCTTGAACGCATGGGCTACGGCATCTATGAACTTGTCACGTTCTGGGCTCCCACCTACAAGTGCACGTACAAGCCCCCCTATCAGGGACGTTGCGGCATGAGCGGCCTTAAGGAATACAATCCCAACGGCGGCCTGAGCGAATTCCCTGCGGAACTCAGCTTCCAGAGCTACTACAAGTACTCCCGCCAGCAGCGCGACTAAAATCCGGCTGTTAAAAATTTCAAAAGGGCTGTCTGCAATGGAGCAGACAGCCCTTTTTAATGTGGTAAAGCCTTATTGCCCGCAGTAGTAAATTTCCATATTGGGAGGATTGACTCCACCCACGGTTCCGGTAAGGGTATGGGCATGGTGGAAACTCCCATTGGGTGGTCCACTGGGAGTAACAGCGATGACGAGTCCGGAATTCATCCCGGATTGTTGTAGTTTAGCCACATCCGCTAATGCATCTTGCGTAATATTGCTGCCCGGATGATGGCATTTGATTTCAATGGGGGCAAGATAAGGGCCATTTGAAAAAAGGAAATCAGGCGTTCCGTATCCCTGGATACCGTTTTCCCGTTCATGATCAATATTGTTCATGGTGAGGTACGTGGCAAATTCAACCTGGAACCAGCCCTCCCAGCCGCCGGGAATATCCCAGGGGTAATCAGTCCTGGCGACACTGCCGAGAACGGTATCAACGTGTTGTCCGAACCGGGCCATATGATCGATGAAGCGACCTCTATCGTCGGGGTTGTATCCTAGAAATTGTTGTATTGTTAATTGAGCCATATCGTATTAATTAGTGGTTGAGTCCCTATCATCTCTGTAGCGTTTGCAGGTGAAAAGAGAGCCCTGCCCAAGCGGGGAAATGGCTTTTACAAAGGCATGAAAGAGTGCTTGCCTGCCACTGACCGTATGTAGAAAAGAAGGGGTTGTCCTTCGTGACGACCGTCACGATTGACGGGAGATGAAGGAAGAAGTATCTTTCCGTGACGAAACGGCTTCCATATCATGAATAAAACAGTTGCTTTCATCGGCCTGGGCGCTGCCGTCTGCATGACGGCCCCCGCATTTGCCCAGGACACCCATCTTTCCCTGACCAAGGAGAGCGTTGCCAGCATGCATGAAATTACGGCGGCGCTGGACAAGGTGACGGACGAGCCCGGAGCGGCGGACGCCGTGAAAACGGTCAAAAAGGTGCGTGAAAAGCTGGTGGACCTCGGAAAAAGGCAGCTTGAACTTCCCGGCGCCACGCCGCAGGAGCAGGCGCAGATTTCCGCCCAGATGACGGAAGTGCAGAAAATTTCCGGTGAATTGGTGAAATCCCTTGCGCGCTTGAAAAAGGAAGGTCTGCTCACGCCCGATTTGCAGAAGGCCCTGATGGATTTGCAGTCCGTGCAGACGGAACTGGCGCAGGCTTCCCGGGACAAGGCCGCGCAGGCGGAGCCGTTCCCGAAGGATGCGGAGGGCAACACGCATGAAACCCTGCTGGCAAAAACCGTGGATGAAGTCAAAAACCTGGATGAATCCCTGTCCAGGGTGAAGGATGAGGAAACCAGCAAGGCCGCTGTGGACCAGATAGGGCATTACCGGGCCGCCCTGCTGGACATCGCCAAGAAACAGGCCGCCCTGCCGCCCCTCACCCGCAACCAGCAGGCCAAGCTGACGGGAGTGCAGCAGCAGCTTGTGGAAATGATGCAGCCCATCGTCAAGCATGTGACGGCCATCATGCTCTCTCCGGATGCCTCCAGGAATTTGAAGGAGGCCCTCAATTCCCTTTCCGAACTGCCCAAGGAAGTTCAGAAAATCCGTGAAGAGGCGGCCAAGTGAACTTTTTGGGGGAATGCCCCTCTTTTGGACTGGTCAAAAATTATAATTGTTCTAAAGTGGCTGTCCTGAGGAATGCGACCGATTTTTAGTGAAACAGATCTCAATGAACGCCCCTTCCTGGTTTTCTGGGAAGTGACGCGCGCCTGCGCGCTGGCGTGCAAGCATTGCCGCGCCGTAGCCCAGCCGCGGCCCCATCCTGATGAACTGACCCATGAGGAAGCCCTGCGCCTGATTGACCAATTGGCGGAGCTGCGCCCTCCCATGCTGGTGCTGACGGGCGGGGACCCCGTCATGAGGCCGGACATTCTGGAATTGATCCGCGCGGCGGCCGGCAAGGGGCTGCATGTGGCATTGAGCCCCGCCGCTACCGCCCGGCTGCTGCATGCGGACTTCCATGCCTTGAAGGAGGCGGGGGTTCAAAGCATGTCCCTGAGCCTGGACGGGGCGCATGAGGCCACCCATGACGCCTTCCGCGGCGTTCCCCACACGTATGAACGGACCCTGCGCGCGGCGGAAATGGCGAAGGAAGCGGGGATGCACCTGCAAATCAACACCACCATCACCAAGAGCACCCTGGGCGAGTTTGACGACTTTGTGGAGCTGATGAAGAAGATGCAGCCGGGCATGTGGAGCGTGTTCCTGCTGGTGCCTACGGGCCGGGCCGCCATGGATGAAATGCCCACGGCGGAAGAAGTGGAGGCCGTTTGGGAAAAACTCAGCAAGGTAAGCCGTGAAGTCCCCTTCGGCGTCAAGACCACGGAAGGGCACCATTACCGCCGCGTGGCGCTTCAGGAAGCCCGCGCGCAGGGGAGCAAGCCCGCGCGCCGCGCCGTTCCCACCCGGGACGGCAAGGGCATCATGTTCATCTCCCATACCGGGGAAATCCAGCCTTCCGGATTCCTGCCCGTTACGGCGGGAAACGTGCGGACGGATGATCCGGGGGAAATCTACCGCACGCACCCCCTTTTCCTCAAACTCCGGGATGACAATGCACTGGAAGGCAAATGCGGCCGGTGCGAGTACCGCACCGTCTGCGGCGGCTCCCGTTCCCGCGCCTATGCCGTTTACGGAGACATGATGGCGGAAGACAACCTCTGCCCCTACCAGCCCAGGCTTTCACAACACCATGATTAACATTACCAGACTTTGGACAGGGGCGGAACAGCCCGCGGACCATTTGAGATACGGGCAGGGCCACGGGCACGGCCGCTCCGCGGGAGGCGCCGTGGAATCCTGCGCTCCGGCTTCGTCCCGCGTCCGCAAGCCCATTGTGGTCTGGAACATCACGCGCACCTGCAACCTCAAGTGCGTGCATTGCTATGCGGACGCCTCCGCCCGGAAATTTGAAGGGGAGCTGGATTGGGACCAGTGCTGCGCGGTCATTGACGATCTGGCGGACTACAAGGTGAACGCCCTGCTGTTCTCCGGCGGGGAGCCGCTGGTGCACCCGCGCTTCATGGAGCTGCTGGAACGGGCCACTGGAAAAGGGCTGAAAGTGACCATTTCCACGAACGGCACCCGCATCACGCCGGAGGCCGCCGCGCGGTTCAAGGAACTGGGCGTGGCGTACGTGGGCATTTCCCTGGACGGCATCGGCGCCGTTCATGACAAGTTCCGCGGCGTGAAAGGCTCCTTTGAACAGGCGGTGCGCGGGTTCAAGCTCTGCAGTGAAGTGGGGCAGAAGACGGGCCTGCGCCTGACGCTGACCCGCAACAACGTGCAGTGCATGGACCAGATTCTGGACTTCATTGACGCCAATGACATCCAGCGCGTCTGCTTCTACCATCTGGTGCCCACGGGCCGCGGCGTGGAAGTGCAGACGTTGACGCAGGAGGAAGCGCGGAACGCCATGGATACGCTGATTGCCCGCGTGGAGGAATGGAAGGCGGAAGGCAAAAACCGTGAAGTGCTGACCGTCACCCAGCCAGCGGACGGCATTTACCTGCTGCTGCGCCAGCTCCGGGAAGGCTCCCCGCTGGCGAAGGAAACCCTGAACCTTCTTCAATGGAACGGCGGCGGGGCGAACAGCTCCGGCCGCGGCATCGCCAACATTGACACGCAGGGCGTGGTGCACCCGGACCAATTCTGGCAATCCGTCACGCTGGGCAATGTGAAGAACAACCTGTTTTCCGATCTGTGGGACGCCAAGGCGGGGGCCGCGGCGGAGATGCTGCCTGAGTTGCGCGGGTCCGACAATCCCCTGGAACGGCAGAAAAAAATTGAAGGCCGCTGCGGCCGCTGTGTGCACTTTGCCTTGTGCGGCGGTGGCTTCCGCACGCGCGCCGCATTTGCCAACGGGCACTGGTACGGGTCCGATCCCGGCTGCTACCTGACGGAAGAGGAAATTTCCACCCCTCTGCCGGAAATCAGGTAAAATCCGCAGGCTGTTCCCTTCTCCGGAAGAAGCTCCAAATACGGTGGCATATTCCTCAGGCCGTCTTTGGGAACAAGAGCCTCCCGGCACTTGAACGCGGCTGATTGTAACCGCGAAGGCGGGGAGGCAGGGAGCGGCTGGAAATGCCTCCTTTCCCTGCTTTACAAGGGAGGCGGCATGGCATAGCATCCCTGCATCATGAGTCAGGAATTGAGACCGGAAACCCTGTGCGTGCAGGCGGGCTGGACCCCCAGAAAGGGTGAACCCCGCGTATTGCCCATTTACCAGAGCACCACGTTCAAGTATGAAACCAGCGAACAAATGGCCAAACTGTTCGATCTGGAGGAAGCCGGATTCTTCTATACGCGCCTCCAGAACCCTACCAATGAGGCGGTTGCCAGAAAAATCGCCGAACTGGAAGGCGGCGTGGCCGCCATTCTGACCTCTTCCGGACAGGCGGCCTCTTTCTTTGCCGTCTTCAACATCTGCGAGGCGGGGGACCACATCGTCAGCACCGCGTCCATTTACGGAGGCACGTACAACCTTTTTGCCGTCACGTTCCGGAAAATGGGCATTGAGGTCACCTTTGTGGACCAGGACGCCCCGGCGGAGGAAATCGCCAAAGCCTTCCGTCCCAATACGAAGGCCCTCTTTGCGGAAACCGTTTCCAACCCCACGCTCTGCGTGCTGGACATCCGCAAAATGGCGGACATCGCCCATGCGCACGGCGTCCCCCTGATCGTGGACAACACCTTCGCCACCCCCATCAACTGCCGCCCCTTTGAATGGGGGGCGGATATCGTCACCCACTCCACCACCAAGTACATGGACGGCCATGCCGCGGCGGTGGGCGGCGTGATCGTGGACAGCGGCAACTTTGACTGGGAAGCCCACAGGGACAAATTCCCGGGCCTGACGGAGCCGGACCCTTCCTATCACGGGCTTTCCTACAGCAAGAGCTTCGGCAAGGGCGCCTACATCACCAAGGCGACCGTCCAGCTCATGCGCGACCTGGGTTCCATTCAATCCCCGCAGAATGCCTTCCTGCTCAACCTGGGCCTGGAAACCCTCCACCTGCGCGTGCCGCGGCACTGTGAAAACGCGCAAAAGGTGGCGGAATTCCTGCAAGGGCAGGAGGATGTGGCCTGGATCAACTATCCGGGCCTGCCGTCCAACAAATACCATGACCTGGCGCGGAAGCAATTCCGCAACGGGCAATCCTGCGGCGTGGTGACCTTCGGCATCAAGGGTGGCCGTGAACGCGCCATCAAGTTCATGGACAGCCTGAAACTGGCCGCCATCGTAACCCATGTGGCGGATTCCCGCACCTGCGTCCTCCATCCCGCCAGCCATACGCACCGCCAGTTGACGGATGAGCAGCTCATGGAGGCGGGCGTCCGGCCGGACCTCATCCGGTTCTCCGTGGGAACGGAAGCCGCGGAAGACATCATTGCGGACCTCAAGCAGGCTCTGGAAGCCATCCGTTAAACCGGTCTTTCCTTTCTCGTGCGAACAGCCGTTCCGCGCATGTCCGCGGAGCGGCTGTTCTGCGTGGGTGACGGGTGAAAAAGCCGGGATGGCCCGGCGTATTGAATGTTTCCGGAAAAGAGCGCCGGCAAACGGGAGGGCGAGGCATATGCTCCCGCTGGGGAAAGACCGTTTCCGGCAGCAGGGGCCTCCCGGCTCCTGTAAAAACCTGCGGAAACTCCGCAGAAAAATAACTTCATTTCATGTTCTCCTTATTCCAAAGTTTAATTCCACGTAAAATAGGTATTTTAATAGGGTTATAAAGAAAAATCCAGCAACGGCGAATTACGGGGAACGGCTCGGCCATTCAACCTCAAGAAGATGCGCCGGATTTCAGAAAAATCTGAAAATTCAAAGACTTTTCTTCTTAAATGTAAATTGACACACCATAATAAATTTATTATGGTGTGTAACTTATGAAAAATAGATATTGTGCTGTATTAATAAGTTGCGCCAGTGTGCTGGCTGCAAATGCTGCTACCATCATTGCCGAACTGCCCGAATCAGCCAATCTGTCGCAAACCGCGACCATGGCGCCGCAAACGGGAAACCAGCTGCTGGATAAAGTAAAAGGCCGTGAATTTGGCGTCTATGCGGGAGGCAATAACAACAGCCTGGCCAACTGGCCCCAGAATGGGGAGGGAACCTGGGTCAACCATGATGACGTCGGTTCCATCATCCTGTGCGGCAGAAGCGGCGTGGCCGGAGACTCCTTTGCCATGGTGCTGGGCGGCCCCCGGCAGGGAGAGCTTGTTTCCTCCATCATCTTTTCCTGTGACACGCCCACCTCCGTCATCACGAGCTACACCATGGTGCTGGCGGTTTACGACTCCGCCGGAACGTTGGTCCGGAACCTTTCCACCGTGGAAAGCTTTACCTTTGATTCCACTTCAAGAACGACGACCGTTTCCCTGGACATGGCGGATTCTCCCCTGGCGTGGGGGGAAGGATACAAGCTGGTTGCCGGAGTGCGCGGCGGCGCGGGCGGCGCCACCTCCCCCTATACGCTTGCCAACATCCAAGTATCCTATGAAACCGTTCCGGAACCGGCTACCGCATCTCTGGGAATGCTTGGCCTGGGAGCCCTCGTCTTCCGGCGTTCCCGGAACCGGTGAGCGGTACACTTTTCAATCGGGAAGGAGGCGACCTGAAAAACGCCTCTTTTCCTTTTTCCGTTCGGAAAAGGCACGCTTTGGCATGGCGTAACGCGGCATTCCGGAATGGTTCATTCCCGGAGAGAATGTTCAAAGGCCCGGTACTGCACGGCCTCATACAAATGGGAATCCTGAATATCAGGGCTGCCCTCCAGATCCGCTATGGTGCGGGCCACCTTCAGAATGCGGTCGTAGGCTCTGGCGGAAAGGGCCAGTTCTTCCACGGCGCGGAGCAGGATGGCGCGGCTTTCCGGCAGCAGGCGGCAATGCCTCTGGAGCGCTTTTCCGGAAAGTGCCGCATTGCTGCGGAAGGGAGTGCCCGCATATCTGCTGCACTGGAGCTGCCGGGCGGCCATCACGCGTTCCCTGATGCCGGCGGAACATTCCCCGGCGGGTGCGGAGGCCAGAATAGAGGGGTCCACGGCGGGAACTTCCATCAGCAAGTCGAACCGGTCCAGAAGCGGTCCTGAAATCTTGCGGCGGTAGCGTGCGACCTGCGCCGGGGGACAGGTGCAGGTTCTTCTCCTGTCGCCCAGATAGCCGCAGGGGCACGGATTCATGGCGGCTGCCAGCATGAAGCGGCACGGAAACGTCATGGTGCCGGAAGCGCGGGAAATGACCACCTGGCCGGATTCCAGCGGTTGCCGCAGAGTTTCCAGCGCGGCGCGGCGGAACTCCGGCAATTCGTCCAGAAAGAGCACGCCGTTGTGGGCCAGGGACACTTCCCCCGGCGTGATATTCGCTCCTCCGCCCATCAGCCCGGCATCGGAAATGGTATGGTGCGGAGCCCGGAACGGACGCCGGGCCACCAGGCCGTTCCCCCGTTTCAGCAGTCCGCATACGGAATGGATTTTACTGGTTTCCAGAGCTTCCTCCGGATTCAGCGGAGGGAGAATGGTCGGGAGCCTCTGCGCCAGCATGGACTTGCCCGAACCCGGAGAACCGCAGAGAAGGATGTTATGGCCGCCTGCCGCCGCGATCTCCATGGCGCGGCGCGCATAGGGCTGCCCCTTGATCTCGTCGAAGTCAACGGCAGCCTCCTTGTCTTCGGCCTCCCGGTCCTCTCTTCCGGAAGCCGTGAAGGGAGGGGGCAGAACGGAGGAGGTAAGGAGTGCCCACGCCTCCTTCAAAGAAGCCACGGGGTAAATCTCCACGCCCTGCACGGGCGTTCCTTCGTGCGCGTTAGCACGTGGCAGCATGATGCGCTTCCTGCCCATGCGCCGCGCCTCCATAATCTGCGGCAGAATGCCCTGCACGGGGCGTACGGCGCCATCCAGGGCCAATTCCCCCACGATGCACCAGGAAGAAGCGTCCATGTCCCTTTCCGCCGCTCCGGCAACCATTCCCAGGGCGATGGGGAGGTCAAACCCCGGTCCCTGCTTCCTTAAATCCGCCGGAGCCAGATTGACGACGAAAACGCCCTGCTGGAAGGGCAGTCCGCTGTTCTGGATGGCCGTATCCACGCGCTGCCCGCTCTCCTTCACGGCCGCATCAGGCAGCCCCACGATAAAGGTGCGTTTTTCCGCCATGGGGCGGAAATCCACTTCCACCTCCACTTCTACGCCATCCACGCCCAGAACGGTGGAGGAATACAGCCGCGTCATCATTCCTCCATGCTAGGAGGAAATAATGAAAAAGAAAGAAAAATAACAAAAATTCGGGGAATATCTAACAAATAATTCAACGGCGGGAGGCGCGCCGGAGAACTTCCCGTTCCTCTTCCGTCAGGCTGGACAGGCCGGAGCGGGATATTTTTTCCATGATTTCATCCACCTCCTCTTCGGAGGGATGGTTACCGGCGGGGCGGCGTGCGGAGTGCGAGGTGGAATGGTGGGAGGAAGAAACGACCCGCCGCCTGGGAGAGGACAGTTTTTCCTTCCACAGGATCAGCAATGTCAGGATGAACCCGGCGAACATGCCGCCCAGGTGTCCGGCTTCCCCGCCCGCGTTGTTCCACTGGAAAATAATGACGGCGCAGGCGATGCCGAGGACGGCCAGGGCGAACTGGCGCACGCTCAAATTGACCGGAGGGAACAGAAGCTGCACCCGGGCGCGCGGAAAAAGCACCGCACACGCGGCCATGATGCCATAAATGGAGCCGGAGGCCCCCACCATGGGAATGAAGCGCCATTCCGGATCAAAGAACCCCATGTACCCCAGCAGGGAGGAAAACAGGGCCGCCGCCACGCCGCAGAAGAGATAATACAGCAGGAAGCGCAGATGGCCGAAGCGTTCCTCCACGACCGGCCCGAAAAACCACAGGGCGATCATGTTGAACATGATGTGCCCCAGATTGGCGTGCAGGAACTGGTAGGTGAACAATCGCCACAATTCCCCTTCATGAAAGCACGTGTATTCACTGTAGGCCCCGTAAAGCTGGATCAGGTCCAGACGGCCCGGCGGGTAAATATCCCGTGGAATATCCACCTGGAAGAAAAACCCGAGGATAAAGACGACCACATTGAGCAGGATCAGCCAGTGCACCATCACGGCGCCGCGCTGGTCAAACAAATGCTCCCGTACCGTATCTCCCCAGTTCTCGTTCTCCGCTCGCATATAAGGCCGCATGTAATCGTGTTCAGGGCGTTTTGACAAGGAAAATAGCTGTCCCGTTCAAGGAAGTACGGGAACCGCGCCGCATTATTTCCACAGTGCGGCGGGAAGCAGGTCCGGCGGCAGTTCCGCCCCGTGCACAAGATGTTCCGCCAGCTGGGCCGCGGCCCACGGGGAAGTGGTCACTCCCTTGCTGCCCAGTCCGGAGAAGACGAACTGGCCGTTCAGGCCGGGAATGGGCCCGGCGACGGGCTGGCTGCGCCGGATGATGGGGCGCACGGCGGCGCGGGCGCGGAGGAAGCCCGTCTCCCCGGAATAGCGTTTGACGAGGTCCAGCATCAATTCCTGGACGGCGGGGGCTTCCGGAATGCCGGGAGCGTCCCACGCCCACGCGTAAGTGGCGCCGAAGCGCCAGAAAGAACCGTTGTGAACCAGCCAGTGGCCGAAATGCAGGATGCCGGCGTGCCAGTCCAGCTCCTTCAGGTCCAGGTCCAGAATAGTGCCCTTGGAAGGGCGTCCCTTCAAGGGAGCCATGTCCGGGTGGCATCCGGCCTCCCAGCCGGTGCACCAGGCTATATGGGAAAACTTCTGCCCGTTCCAATGGAAAAGGCCGTTTTCATCCGGACGGATATCCGCGGGGGACACGTCCGCTTCCACAAAACGGCCCTGTTTCGTGAAAAACTTCCGCATGGCGTTGACCATGTCCTCCACGTGCAGCACGGCGGAGCCGCGCGTATAGGCGGCTTTTCCGCGGCCTTCCCAGTGTTCAGGCCATGGGAAAAGGGGGCCCGCATAGGCGCAGGACTCCGGGGCCGTCTGGCGTTCCTGCCAGACTTCCAGTTGGTCCTCCGTTTCCAGTTCCCGGAAAATAGGGGTCTTCTGCCACCAGGAGCCGCCCAGTTCCCGTTCCGTCTCCGGATAAAAGGCCTCCGCTGCGGACAGGCATTCCTCCTGCCGCCAGCCGGGGCGGAAGGCCCGGCCCGTCAGGGGATTCACCAGCCCGGCGGCCACACGGGAAGCTGTTTCCGCAATAGGGCGGTCTGTGATGGTGAAATCCGTGCCGCGGCGTTTCAATTCCCATGCCAGGCAGCTTCCGGCGATTCCCTGGCCGATGATAAGAACGTTCATGATCGTTGAATGAAGAACCGGAAAAGCCCGGGAATAAATGGAAGAACAGAGGAAGTGCCTCCCCCCGCTTCCGGAGGTGACAGCCCCGCAGACGGTGGAATGCGCCTGCGGAGCGGGAAAACGCCCCCTTAAAGGGCCGCAATAATGGTATCCCCCATTTCCGCGGTATTCACGCGGATTTCTCCGGAGGCGCCCGTAGCCAGGTCTCGCGTGCGGTAGCCCTGTTCAATCACGCGGCGCACGGCGGCGTCAATGGCGTCTGCCGCGTCCTTTTCCCCGAGGGAATAGCGCAGCAGCATGGAGAGGGAAAGAATCTGGGCGATCGGATTGGCAATGCCCTTGCCGGCGATGTCCGGGGCGGAGCCGCCGGAAGGCTCGTAGAGGCCGAAAAACAGGCCGTTGTCCTCATTGCCCTGGCACAGGCTGGCGCTGGGCAGCATGCCCAGGGAGCCGCAGATCATGGCCATCTCGTCGGAAAGAATGTCCCCGAACAGGTTCTCCGTCACCAGCACGTCAAACTGGCGGGGATTGCGCACCAGCTGCATGGCGGCATTGTCCACGTACATGTGGAGCAGTTCCACGTCCGGATAATCCCTGGAAACCTCAATCATCGTCTCGCGCCACAGCAGGGAATTGGTCAGCACGTTGGCCTTGTCCACGCTGGTGACGCGCTTGCGGCGCCCTCGCGCGGCCTCGAACGCCACTTTGGCGATGCGCACCATCTCGCTCTTGTGGTAGCGCATGGTATCCACGACGACTTCGTCGTCCCCCTCCTGTTCGCGGAAACGGGGCTGGCCGAAGTACAGGCCGCCGGTCAGTTCCCGGACGCATAAAATGTCAAAACCGCCTTCGATCAATTCATTCTTGATGGGAGAGGCGTGGGTCAGGGCAGGCAGGCATACGCCCGGGCGCAGATTGGCGTACAGGCCGAAATGCTTTCTCAGCGGCAGCAGGGCGCCGCGCTCCGGCTGTTCATTGGCGGGAAGGTGCTCCCACTTGGGGCCGCCTACGGAGCCGAACAGGACGGCGTCCGCCTCTTCACAGGCTCGGATGGTCTCTTCCGGAAGGGCCTTGCCGCAATGGTCGATGCCCGCGCCGCCCACAAAAGCCTCCTTGCGGCTCACGGTAAATCCAAACTTGGAACTTACGGCGTCCAGAACCTTCAGGGCCTCCGCCATGACCTCGGGCCCGATGCCGTCGCCGGCCAGAACAGCAATATGATGGTGATGTTCACTCATGTCGCTGAAAGTCTGGGCATTCTCCCCTCAAAGGTCAAGAAACACCGTTGGCATGCCCACGCCGCGGAAGCCTTTTTGCGTCAAAAAGCCTACAGAAACAAAAAAGTACTTGCCAAACGCCTGTGCCTCCAGTAAAAATCCCTCCGCGCTCCATGGAACGCAAACTCCCCTGTAGCTCAGCGGTAGAGCGGGTGACTGTTAATCACTAGGTCGTTGGTTCGAGCCCAACCGGGGGAGCCATTAATTTTCTAACCCTCACAAGTGCAACTGCTTGTGAGGGTTGTTTTTTGCCCGGTTCAGGGTGAAAAAGGCGGAATTCATGCGAAATCGGCCGTGAATCATAGTGAAGCATGATTTTGATTCCGTCTTGGCATGAAATTGGTGTGCCGGAGGGCATCATGAAACGCTGAAGGCGAACCTGGCAACTTGCTCAAAGCGTGACTGGCAGAGCCGTATTCCGCCAGGCTTCCTGGCTTTTGAAAAAGAAAGGCCAGATATCTTTCCTTCAATAGGGAACAGCAGGCTGCCTCGCCAATCTGAAAAATGCGGACGCAGGATGGCGCTTGGGAAAAACGTTCGTGACGAGAGACCGGGCATAACGCCGTCATCGCAGAATTTGTCCATTCAACGTGACGCCCAAGGATGTAATTGCTCCTGCATCCCCAGGCTCAGGGCCGTGATTCCCATAGCGGAACATTGATGCTGAAAATGATGCGGACGCTCCGGAAAAGAGAAGGCGGCCATGCCGTCATGGGCGCGGAACGTCGGGAATGGCGTTACTCGCTAAAAAGCATAGGTATTTTGAGAAGAAGGCGAATTGAAATAAAATTACTGAAATAATTGCAGTAAAAGCATTGACCTGCTATAATAATTGAGTAGGTTGGCGTTGTTGCAGGAAAACAGCGAACAATCACCTACTGCGTATTTTAAAACATGGAAAAACATGATGTTATTTACTTATGCGGGCATAAAGGCGTTGCAGCCCTGTTTGGAAAAGCATGGGATATCCCTATCGACTGCAAGCCACTAAAAGAACTTCAGGAAAAATACATGGCCTCCGTCAATAGTATCCGTGCCGGCGTATTTCCGCCCGGCAGGGAATTGACGATGGGTGACGGAAGAAAGGCTCTGGAAGAATTGTGAAAACCTACCTGGACAAAAACGTCTATGAAGCGGCCCTGGAGCGCATAGCCTATTGCTTCCAGGAGTTTGACAATGTTCTGGTGGCCTTCTCGGGCGGCAAGGACAGCGGCGTCCTGCTCAATCTGTGCTACAATTACGCCGACGAACACGGTCTGCTGGACAAGCTGACCATGTACCACCTTGATTATGAGGCCCAGTACCAGATGACGACCGAGTATGTGACCCGGACGTTCCTGGAACAGTTCCCGGGCATCCGTAAAATGTGGTACTGCGTGCCGATTAAGGCCCAGTCGGCATGCGCCCTGGGGGAACCTTACTGGACGCCGTGGGACGCCGCCAAAAAAAAACTGTGGGTGCGGGCCATGCCGGAAAATCCCTATGTGGTTCACGAAGGGAATCTGGACGTTCCGTTCCGGCACGGCATGGTGGACTACGAATTCCAGGACAAGCTCTCGCGCCATTTTGCCAAAAAGCGCGGCACCACCGCTGTCATGGTGGGGCTGCGGGCGGATGAAAGCCTCAACAGGTACGCGGCCGTGGCACGCGGCAAAAAAAGGAGATCCTACGAGGGCAGGAAGTGGATTACGCAGACCAGTGCCGTGACGGCCAACGTTTACCCTCTCTATGACTGGCGCGTCAGCGATATTTGGACGGCCACCGCCCGCTTTGGTTTTGACTACAACCGTCTCTATGACCTCTTGTACCAGGCGGGCCTTACTGCCGGGCAGATGCGGGTGGCAAGCCCGTTCAACGACTGTGCCCAGGAAAGCCTGAAGCTCTACAAAGTGATCGATCCCTCCAACTGGGCGCGCATGATCGGCCGGGTCAACGGCGTCAATTTTACGGGCCTGTACGGAGGCACGACGGCCATGGGCTGGAAAACCATCAAGCTGCCGCCCGGCCATACCTGGAAATCGTATTATGAATTCCTGCTTTCCACGATGGATGCGAGGACGGCGGCCCACTACAACAACATCCTGGAAAAATCCAAAAGGTACTGGATGCAGGGGGGAACCGTCGATCCCGGAACCGCCGATGAAGTGCTGGCGGCCTACCCGCTGGCTGCCGTGACGGGAAAATCGGGTCGCTACGATGGACGCGATATCGTTCAATTCATGGGTTATCCCGACGACATGCCCGTCAGCAATTTCCGGCAGGTGCCCTCTTACAAGCGCATGTGCATCTGCATCATGAAAAATGACTATTTCTGCAGATATGCCGGATTCAGTCCAACCAAGGGAGCGATTGCCCGGCGCCGTGCCGCCGTCAACAAATACCGCAACATTTCATGAACCCCCCCTATCAATCCCCCGTTTATCAAATCCGGCGTGTTCCGCTGGACCAAATCCGCTCCAATGCCTATAACCCGAACAGTGTGGCGCCGCCTGAAATGAAGCTGCTCTACCAGAGCATCAAGGAGGACGGCTACACGATGCCGATTGTCTGCTATCAACTGGAGGACGGCACCTATGAAATCGTTGACGGCTTCCACCGCTGCCAGATCATGAAAACTTACCGCGACATCTACGAACGGGAGGATGGCATGATGCCGGTGGCCGTTATCGACAAGCCTCTTGGAAACCGCATGGCCTCCACCATCAGGCACAACCGTGCCCGCGGGTCTCACAATATCGGACTGATGACCAGCATTATCCAGGAACTGACGGAAGCGGGCATGTCGGATGCGTGGATACTCAAAAACCTCGGCATGGATGCGGAGGAATTGTTGCGCCTCAAGCAGCTCAGCGGCATTGCGGCCCTGTTCCGGGACGGCGAATTCAGCCGGGCGTGGGAATCGAAATAACGTCAACCCGGGAAACCATGAACAAATATGTCACTCAACTGCTGGAAGTCATCCAGAAGAAAACGGGCTGTGACACGAGCGGCGCCGTGCGCTGGCTGGCGGAACAGGCCGGAGTATCCGAAAGAACAGCCTGGAACTGGAAACAGCAGGAAAAGTTGAGGAAGGCAACGGAAAAGAACCTCGGCAGAATTGCCGAGGAATTGAAGAAGTGAACAGGGTTCCGTGTTTCATCCTGCTGAATGCCGCTGGGCATCCGGTTCCATGCTGGACGCGCGGTTTTCGCAAGCGGTTTCATGGGTAACTGCATGAAACTTCCTGTTATCCTTAAGCCGGCAGCGGAATGCAGGCTTTTCCGCGCGGAGCAGTGATGCAGTCTGGCCTATCAATGCTCCGGCCAGGTTCGGAATAGGTTCAGGGATTGCGGTGTGGTGTGCCGGGAAGCGCAATGAACGTTCTGGAACCTCATGTTCCAACGGTGCTGCCATGGATGTTTGTTTTCATTTGCGGCCGACCGGCCGGTGCGGGAAAGACTTTCTCCAAAGAATGATTGCTTGTTGCAATTTTTTGAATTATATCATTTTTTTATGAGATGGCTACTGGTTTTCCTGATGAGCTCTTGCATGGCTTTTGGTGAAAGTATCAGGGGAGTTGTGATTAACGTGATTGACGGCGATACCATTACTCTCCTGGAAAAAACGCCCGAACAGAAGCGGACCTACCGGATACGGCTTGAAGGAATTGATACGCCGGAAAGGGGGCAAAACGGGTATGAAGGAGCCAAGGAGTATCTGGAAAAGCTGATTTGGGGAGAGACGGTTACAGTCAAGTACAGCCAGCATGACAGGTACGGCCGTATTTTGGGGGAAGTCTGGTATGGAAAGGTGTTCGTCAATGAGGAGTTGGTGAAGGATGGATGGGCGTGGATCTATAAAAATTTTTCCGCCAGCCGGAAACTCGCTTCCCTTGAAGCGGAGGCCAGGAAGTCCAAAAAAGGCCTTTGGGCGGAGCCGAATCCCATCCCGCCGTGGGAATGGAAAGCCGCGAAGAGAAGGGAAGATGCCGCCGGAATGTTCCTTACTGAACAGGTTTCCCGGGAAAACGTCTCTTTCCGGGTGCCGTGATGCTGCCGAACAAGGGGTTTTCCAATGAATCAAAGGCAATTTTAATAGCTGCCGTTGTTCAAGGGCGGTCCTGTTTTTCCTTATCCGGCCGGGACGGTTCAAAGATGGCGGGAAGCGGGGTTCCTGCCCTGGAGCCTTTCCAGGGCCACGCTTCCGGATGGGTACGGAACGGCAGGAGATAGTCCGCAGCTTTCTGGATGGAAGCCCCGGCGGCCGTTTTCCGGTAACGGTAGTTTTTATCTCCCATGCGTTCCGCAATTTGCACGAGGTAGCCCCAGGCCTGAAGGGTGTAAACACTGTATTGCCATGGTTCCGCCCGCTTGAGTTCTTCCGGCTGGGAACCGTCGGGGGCAATGTGGCGGTCCATGTTGGCGAAGGCTTCCGCCAGCCATTGGCGCGCTTCGTTGTCGCGGCCCAGAAAGTGAGCCAGATGGGCGCATTGCGCCACATAGAACAGGTAATGGTTGTTGCTGCGCGTATGCGCATGCCTGCCCTGCCTGCTGGTGGCCAGCCATGCGTAGTACTGGTTCAGCCACGCGTCCACCCGCTTCCATTCCTCTTTTGTCAAGGCCCCGGAGCGTTTCAACGCCGCCAGGGCATCCAGAAAATCGGGCATGCGGTAAAGGTCTATGATGCCGCCTCCGTCGCCTTCCGTCCGGTGTCCGGGGCGGATCTGGGCGTATTTCAGGTGGGGCTGCATGCGGGTTGCCGGAGCAATGAACCAGGCTCTCAGCCATTCCCCGGCACGAGAAGCGGCTCGCGGGTCCCTGTTGAGTTCGTACTGGCGTCCCAGGCTGCAAACCGTACCGATAAAAGCGGCCATCTTGCCGCTGTCGTCCATGCTGCGGAGCCGTTGGTTCTTTTTGCCGTCAATGGGCTTGTAGGGGCCTTCCGGATTGGCGGGGTCAGGCCAGTAGTAGAGGGCATAGCTGACGTATTCATTAGCCTGCGCCTTTTCTCCGAACAGGCTTTTTTTCTCTCCAAGGGTGATGACGGGAGCATCCAGCGGGCCGCCATGCGCCGTGGGAAGGAGCAGGGCCGTTAAAAGAAGAAAAGACAGAGCAGTGCCGCCGAAGGACATGCCTTATTCAAGCAGGAACTTTCTGCGGGGACAACCGGGAAATGAAGGAATGCGCCTAATTCCTTTTCAAAGCCGTTCCCTGCCGTTTGCGTAATGGAAAAAAATGGCTCTGCTGACACGGGAGAGGCTTTTTTGTTTGAGCGAAATATCATTTTGTTAGGTATACCTTATAACGAAGGAGATCATCAGAGCCATGACCAGCAGCCGTGAAGATTATTTGAAAGCGATCGCCGAGCTCCAGCGGAGCAGGGAGAGGGTCGGCAACAGGCATATTGCTGATTATCTGGGCGTTTCTGCCGCTTCCGTCAGCGAGATTATCCGGAAGATGGAGAAGGAAGGCCTGGTGGAGAGCATGGAAAGACGCTCCATCCGCCTGACGCGGAAGGGAGAGGAAGCCGCCATGCAGCTGGTGCGCATTCACCGGCTGTGGGAGGTTTTCCTGGTGGAACATCTCGGGTATTCGTGGGGGGACGTTCATGAAGAGGCGGAGAAGCTGGAACATGCGGCTTCCCCCCGCTTGATGGAAAAACTGGACCGTTTTCTCGGTTATCCGGAGATGTGCCCCCACGGAAGGAGGATTCCGGGGAGGGAGGACGGGCCGCTGCCGGAAGGGCCGCTTTCCCGCCTGTCCGACATCCCGGCAGGGATTCCGGCCGTAATCAGGCGCGTTCCCGAATCGAAAGAGCTGCTGGAGCTTCTCACCTCCCTGGGCATTCATCTTCATGAAACGGTAGCCCTGATGGAGGCGGAAGCGCACAGCGGAGCGTTTCTGGTGAAGGCGGAAGAAGGACAGCGGCTGGAATTGCCTGCCGCCGCCGCTGACGCCATCCTCGTGGAAGTTTCTGCATGAACAATTAATGGAAAGGAGAAAACTAACAATGACATTGAACCAGTTGCCTGAAGGGGAGACCGCCAGGATTGAGTCTCTCGGGATGGAAGGCCGTTTGAGACGGCGGTTGATGGATATAGGCATGATTCCCGGCACCCGGGTGGAATGCCTGGAACGGGGGCCGTTCGGAGACCCCGTCGCTTTTCTTGTGCGCGGAACGGTCATGGCGTTCAGGTCTTCCGATCTGGAAATGATTACCGTTAAGTCCGCGTGAAATCAGCCATGGAAGGAGAACGGGTGAGGCTGGACAGCGGAACGGAGAAGGGCGGATCTTCCGGCGCGGCGGAAGAACGCATGCCCATCGTGGCCCTGGCGGGCGCTCCCAACGTGGGAAAGAGCACGGTGTTCAATGCGCTGACGGGGCTGAGGCAGCATACCGGGAACTGGCCCGGCAAGACGGTCGTCCGCGCGGAAGGCATTGTGGGGCGCGGTCCCCGGGAGTACCTTTTGGTGGATACGCCGGGCACGTATTCCCTGCTGGCCTGTTCTTCGGATGAAGAGGCGGCACGGGATTTCATTTGTTTCGGTGACGCGGATGCCGTCATTGTCGTCTGTTCCGCCACCAATCTGGAACGGGATTTGAACCTGGCCCTCCAGGTGATGGAAACGACGGGAAATGTAGTGGTCTGCGTCAATTTAATGGATGAGGCCCGGCGGAAGGGCATCCGCATCGACTGCCCGCTTTTGGAAAAACGCCTGGGAGTTCCCGTGGTTCCGGCATCGGCGGCGAAAGGTGAAGGCCTGGACGTTCTGGCTGATACGGTGCAGCGGATGGCGTGGTCCGGAGAGAGGCGGCCCCCCCTCCGGCTGCCCTATGGGGAGCACGTGGAACCGTGGCTGGCGCGTTTGGAAATGTTGGCCGGGCGTCTTCCGTGGCGCGGTTTGTCGCCCCGCTGGGCAGCCGTCAAGCTGCTGGAAGGGGACGAGGGAACGTTGCGGCTTCTGGAGCAGTACGCGGGAACCGGTTTGAGAGAGGAGAAGGAGGTGCAGGAGATTCTCCGTGAGGCCGCCGCCGCGGAGGCCGGTTCTTCAGGCAGTTCTTTTGGCGACCGCGTGGCGGCGGTATTCGTGGAACAGGCGGAACGCCTGTGCAGGGGAGTGGTCGCTTTGCCGGACGGAGGGGGGCTGGGGCGCGACAGGCGCATCGACAAGGTGCTGATGGGGCGGTGGACGGCTTATCCCCTGATGTTCGCCCTGATGGTGCTGATTTTCTGGATCACCATCGTGGGGGCGAATTATCCTTCCCAATGGCTGGCCGACCTGCTTGGAAAAGGCCAGGAGGCGCTGACGGACCTGTTCCGCCTGGCGCATGCTCCGGAATGGCTGCACGGCGTGCTGGTGCTGGGCGTTTACCGCGTGGTGGCGTGGGTCGTGTCCGTCATGCTGCCGCCCATGGCCATCTTTTTCCCCCTCTTCACGCTGCTGGAGGATTCCGGTTATCTGCCCCGCGTGGCGTTCAACATGGACAAGGTGTTCCAGAAGTGCTGCGGCTGCGGCAAGCAGGCGCTGACCATGTGCATGGGGTTCGGCTGCAATGCCGCGGGCATCACCGGATGCCGGATTATCGATTCCCCCCGGGAACGGCTCGTAGCCATTTTGACGAATAATTTCGTCCCCTGCAACGGCAGGTTCCCGACGCTGATTGCCCTCATGACCATGTTTTTTGCGGGGACGGTGGCGTCCGGGTTGCAGCCGCTGGCTTCCGTGGCGGGCCTGGTGCTGCTGATCGGGTTGGGCGTGGGAATGACGTTTGCGATAACGGCCCTCCTGTCCCATACGATTCTCAAGGGAACTCCGTCTTCCTTTACCCTGGAACTGCCCCCCTACCGCAAGCCCCAGATCGGCCGCGTGATCGTCCGCTCCTTTCTGGACAGAACCCTGGCGGTCCTGTGGCGCGCGGTAATGGTGGCGGCTCCGGCGGGAATCGTCATCTGGCTGATGGCGAATATCCGCGTTGGAGACTCCAGCCTGCTTGTCCACGGCACGCAGTGGCTGGACCCCGCCGGGCGGCTGATGGGTCTGGACGGCGTGATCCTGATGGCGTTCATCCTCGGCATTCCGGCCAATGAAATCGTTTTCCCCCTCATCATCATGGGTTACCTGGCTTCCGACAACATGATGGACATGGACGATATGAACGAGCTGAAGTCCCTCCTGACCAATAACGGTTGGACCTGGGTGACGGCGTTGTGCACCATGCTGTTTTCCCTGATGCACTGGCCGTGTTCAACGGCTCTTCTCACCGTCCGCAAGGAGACGGGCAAATGGAAGTGGGCTGTTCTTGCCTTCGCCATTCCGACGGCCTGCGGCGTCGTGATGTGCCTTCTGGTGGCGGGAACGGCGCGCCTGCTGGGGTTTGCCTGACGGATGAATGGAGTTCATGCTTCCGCGGAGGGATGAAGGCGGCAAAAGTTTCCCTTTCCGGGAGTCCGGAAAGGGAACGGGCCATGGTTCCGGGTTTGCCGGGCAGGCAGCATGAAGCCTTTTCCCGGGCCGCGGATTTCCGTATCAGGCCAGATGCATGCCGCCGGTGACGCCGAAGACTTCCGCAGTGATGAAGCTGGATTCCTGGGAGGCGAGGAAGACGTACAGGCCGGAGAGCTCCACGGGCTGTCCGGCCCGCTTGAGGGGCGTTTTCTGCCCGAATTCCGGCAGGTCCTTCTGCAACTGGCCTCCGGTCACTTGCAGAGCCGTCCAGATGGGGCCGGGAGCTACCACGTTCACCCGGATGCCCTTGGAGGCTACCTGCTTGGCCAGGGCGCGGCTGAAGGCGATGATGGCCGCTTTCGTGGAGGCATAGTCCACCAGGTTCTTGCCGGGCTGGTAGGCCTGGATGGAAGAACACGTGATGATGCTCGCTCCCGGCTTGAGGTGCGGAAGGGCTTCCTTGGCAATCCAGAACAGGGAGAAAACATTCACTTCAAATGTCTTAGTCAATTGCTCCGTGGTAATGTCCTGAATGTCCTCCACCGCTACCTGCTTGCCGGCCACCAGGGCCAGAATGTCCAGGCCGCCAAGTTTTTCCAGAGCGTCCCTGACGAGTTTTTGACAGAAGGCTTCATCGCTGAGGTCGCCCGGCAGCAGAACGGCGTTCCGCCCTTCCTTCCTGATGAGCTCCGCCACTTCCTCGGCATCGCTCTGTTCTTCGGGAAGGTAGTTCAGGGCTACGTCGGCTCCTTCGCGTGCATACGCAATGGCGGCCGCACGGCCTATGCCTGAATCTCCCCCCGTGACCAGGGCCTTCCGTCCACGGAGCTTGCCGCAGCCATGATAGCTTTGTTCTCCGGCGTCCGGCACGGGTTCCATTTCGGACTGGAGCCCGGGAGCTTTCTGCTGCTGTTTTTCATACCCTTCCTGGCGGAATTCGTCGCGCGGGTCCTGCATTTCGTGAATGTCTTTAGTACTCATTTTTTCATCAGTCATGTTTTGGCGTGAAACTGCCGGGAGAAGGAAGGCGCCGCCCGCCATGCGTAAGATAGCTGGCTGCGTCCCTTTCTCCGGTGTTCCGCATTTCCTATCCGTGATGACCGGGATTTGGATGGCCTGTTCAAGGGAAGACATGCTTTTATTTCAGCATGTCATTGATATTCACTTATATAGGATTATTCTGAATGTTATTTCCATTGATCCTGATAGAGCCGTTCATTCACTGGTCTTCCTTGAATCCTGTTGAATTTCTCCAATCCGTTTTCGGGAAAAGCCGCTATATTGTGCTGATTAACCCGCTTGATGATCAAATGATTTGATCCTTTCATCCTATTTGCGCCGAGGGAGGGCGGGAACCTTCCTCCGTTTTTCAGCGCGTCCGCGCCGGATTTCAGGACAGTCCGTAAATGAAGTATCCGGCCACTCCCGTCAGGGTCATCAGCAGGATGGGGTTCATTTTCCATTTCCGCAGGACGAACAGGGCCGCGCCGAACAGGAGAATGCTCGGGAAGTCCACTTCCGCGATGGCGTGCCAGTCAAAGGTGCCGCAGAAGGTCAGCAGCAGGATGGTGCCGCCCGCGGACATGATCAGGCCCACGGAAGCCGCTTTCAGCCCTTCCAGCACCCCGGAAACATAAGCGGATTTTTTATGCCTTTGGAAGAAAAGGTGCAGCAGCAGCGCCGCCGCCACGCCGGGAATGATGCAGCCCAGGGTGGCCGCCACGGCGCCGGGAATGCCGGCGATTTGCAGCCCGACGAAGGTAGAGGTGTTGATGGCCAGAGGGCCTGGCGTCATCTGGGAAATCGTGATGATATCGGTAAAAACCTTCTGGGTAATCCAGCCCTGGTGAATGACCACCTGGTCCCGGATCATCGGGATGACGGCGTAGCCGCCTCCGATGCTGAACGCTCCGATCTGGAGAAAGACGCTGAAAAGCTGCCATAATGCCTGAGTCATCCGGCCCTCCTTCCCAGCGTTTTCCGGACGTGCCACAGGCTCAGGAGGCAGCACACGGCCAGAATGGCGGCGATGTTGGCGTGAAAGGCGAAGCTGGCGAGGAACGCGCCCGGAACCAGCGCGTTCAGCAGGGCGGATTTTCTGCGCAGGATCATCTGCCACATGTCCACGACTATGTCCACAATGAGGGCCGCCACGCCTGCCTGCATTCCCCGGAGGACCGCTTCCACGGCGGGATTGGAACTGAAGGCGTCATACCAGACGGTGATGATGGAAAGAATGACCAGCGGCGGGATGATGGCGCCCAGGCAGCTGCAAATGACTCCGGCCATGCCTGCGGTGCGGTGCCCCGCCAGCGCGGAGAGGTTGACGGCAATGGCTCCGGGCGTGGATTGCGCGATGGCGGCCATGGAGAGAAGCTCCTCTTTGGAAAACAGCCGTTTTTTCCAGACAAAGTATTTATTGATCATCGGCACGACAATGTAGCCGCCCCCGAACGTGAATGCCCCGATAAAGAGGTTGATCCAGAAGAGCCAAAGGCATTTTTTCACTTTTTCTCCGGTCATGGCGTTTAAAGAGGAAGGAATGGCGTTCCGGGTATTCCGCCTTTGCGGGAAATTCGGCAGCCGTTGTCCGGGAAAAGGCGGCTGAACGCCGCGCCGTTCCCGTTTTCCCGGAATAAGGGGTGGAGGGATTCTATCACAGGCGGCGGTGGAAGGCCATGCCATTACATGGATAAAGGGGAGAAAAGAGGTGAAGGTCTGCCTCTTTTATAAGTGGGGGGGACAATTGCGGAGCTTCCCGCGGCGCGCAGCAGGCGGCGGAACAAAAAAAGTCCGGCAGGTTTTACCCTGCCGGATGGCAAAGAATCAAGGGAGCCGGGGGAGAAAGCCATCTTTCCCGGCTTGTTTCCAGGCGCAAGAAAAAAGGAATGCAAGAAGCCGGAGTCAGCTTTTTTCCTGTTCCAGCTCCGCTTTCCGGGCCAGGATTTTTTTCATGACGGCGTGGCGGTCTCCTTCCGGGATTTCCACGGGATTGCCGCGGTAGTCACTGGTCATGGCGGCCAGGGCGCCCCCTACATGATGCATGTTGAAAATCGGCAGTTTCCAGGTGGAGGGCTTTTCCGGGTCGGGAACATAGGCGAAGTCGGAAGCGGGATGTTCCTCCCCGTCCACTTTTTTCATTTTGGGTTCATGGTCGCGGTCCATAAGGAATGGACAACCGTCCTTGCGGGCCATTGTAAAAAAGGCCGGGATAAGACGCACAAATTCAACCGTCCGGTGTAAAAGCGGCTTGTCCCGGCGCATTTTTATTTTTTATGGAGCCTTTTGTTCCAGCGGTTTCAGGGGAGCCAGCTTCAGGTTCACCATCCCTCCCGTAAAATAATAGACGGGGGTTTTTCTTCCCGGCACGTCCAAGGGAGCCCTTGCCATTTTGGATTCTCCAAAAAGGGTGTCGTCCACCTCCAATCCGAAGCGCTTGAAGGTTTCCCTGTAGGGGGCGAGCAGTTTTTCCTCCCGTACCAGCCTCACGCAGACGCTCATGTAATGGCCGTCCTTTTTGGAGACACGGCTTTTCCCCTCCCTCGCCAGCTGCTTGAATTTTTCCTGGACGTCCTTTGCCCGTCCCAGGGAAGGCGTGGAAAAGCAAGTGATTTTTTCCAGCGGCATTCCCCTGGCCTGCTGTTCTTCCAGGAATTGCTCCAGGGCCGCCAGGTAATCCTGCAGCATGTAATCTTTGGGATAAGGGAAGGAACTGTCCCGTAACACGCAGGTAGCTTCTCCGCCGGGATGGGTATATTCCCTCAGCGTGAGTTTGAATTGAGGCGCCTTTTTTTCTTTTCCCTCATTTTGAATGGAAGGGGAGGTTCCGGAGTCTGTTGTATCAGCCATGGAAACCGGCACGGCCAGCAGGGAAAGGGAGACGAGGGCAATGGGCGGGGAAGGAGGAATCCGCATGGTTCCTTTTAAACTGATAACACATCTATCGTCAATACTTTATTGTCCTGCGAAAACGTATTCCCCTTTCTTGGAGGAATCCTCCGGGGCTGTCCGCCTTCCGTTTCCGCGTTTTGCTCTTTACAAGAGGGCCGGGATAGATGAGCATGAGCCCGTTAATTTATAATTGTTCTTATTTATGGAAAATACATACCACCATACCCAGCTTCCGGAGGGACGCATTCCCGCCCTGCGCGTGGAACCGATGCCTGCGGACACCAATCAGAGCGGGGAAGTGTTCGGCGGCTGGGTGATGAGCCAGGTGGACCTGGCGGGAGCCAATACGGCCATGCGTTATGCGTTGAGCCGCTACATCGTGACGCGTGCAGTCAGCAGCCTGACGTTTGAAGCTCCCGTGCTGGTGGGCGATGTGGTTTCCTTTTATACGGAGATTATCAAGGTGGGGCGCACCTCCGTCACCGTAAAGGTGGAGGTGTACGCGGAACGCCTGACGAAGCTCTGCAATAATATTGCCAAGATTACGGAGGCGGAGCTGGTTTACGTGGCCCTGGGGGCGGACAAGAAGCCGATTACCCTGGAAGAGTCCCGCGCCCAGTTCGCGCAGTGCTGCTCCCTTGAAACGGGGGACAGCGTTTCCTGTTCCTGAACAGAGGCGGGGGCCGCGTTCCCGCGCGTCAGGCCGCTTTTTTCCGTCTGCGGGTGATGCCCTTGTTTTTATCCACCAGGGCAAAGATGAAGGAGCTGGCCGCGGCAATGGCGCCGATGGTGACGAAGGTGGCGTGGAAGGCGGCTTCCACGGCCTTTCCGGAGGTGGCTGAATGGCCGCCGAAGCTGTCCAGCAGCAGGGAGGCCGCGGCAATGCTGACGGCGATGGAGAGCTGCATGATGGTGGAGAGCAGGGAGTTGCCGCTGCTGGCGTCCGCGTTGGGGAGGTCAATCAGCGTCAGGGTGTTCATGCAGGTGAATTGAATGGAGTTGGCCGCGCCCAGCAGGGCGAGCATGCCCAGCAGGGTGAGTTCGTGGGTGCCGGGGCTGATGAAGTAGAAGGCGGCCAGCAGCGTCCCGATGGTAAAGGTATTGACGACCATGATGTTCCGGTAGCCGAATTTGCCGAGCAGGCGCGGCGCGACCGTTTTTGCCAGCAGGTTGCTCAGCGCCAGGGGAATCAGGGACATGCCGGACTGGAGGGCGGAGTAACCCAGCACCACCTGGAAGAAGAGCGGAATCAGGTACGGCAGGCAGCTTCCCCCCAGGCGGCAGACGATGTTGCCGGCGATGCCGATGGCGAAGTTCCTGATGCGGAACAGGGAGGGGCTGAAGATGGGCGCCTTTGAACGGAACGCCAGCACCCAGTACAGGAGCTGGAACACGCCTCCGGAGGACAGGAGCAGGGCCATGCGCGTCTTGTCGGCTGCGCCTCCTGCGGTGGAGAGGCCCATGGTGACCAGCACGGCGGAGGAGGAGAAGAGGAAGAAGCCCGCCCAGTCGAATTTCTGTTCCCGGACCGCTTTAAGGTCCGGCATCAGTTTCCAGGTGGCCCACAGGCCTGCGATGCCCACCGGAATGTTGATCAGGAAGATCCAGTGCCAGGAGGCGTACTGGACGATGATGCCGCCCAGCACCGGCCCCAGGAGAGGCCCCAGCAGCGCCGGAATCGTCACGATGTTCAGAACGTTGACGAACATGGAGCGCGGATAGGAGCGCAGGACGACCAGACGCCCTACGGGCATCAGGAAGGCCCCCCCGATTCCCTGGATGACGCGGCACGCCGTCATCATGGCGACGGAGGTGGAGAGGGCGCACAGCAGGGACCCCGCGGAGAAAACGGAGATGGCGAAGAGAAAAGTGCGGCGCGAGCCCAGCTTGTCGGATATCCATCCGGAGGCCGGTATCAGGACGCAGACGGTAAGCATGTAGGCCGTCACCAGGGAGTGAAGCTGCAGCGGGTGGCTGTTGAAGCTGCGGGCGATGGTGGGGATGGCCGTGTTCAGGATGGTGGCATCCAGCATCTGCATGAAGAATGCCGATGCCACAAGAAAGGGCAGGTAGCGCAGCGCTTTGGAGGATGTCGGCAGTTTTTCCATGGAAGACCGCCGCCAGTATCCGGCTGGGCCGCGCCGGGGGCAAGGCAGATGTTTGTCCCGGCGCTCCCGTTGTTTTCCTGGCGCCCCGAACCGCTGTTATGCCCTGGGCTCCGTTTTACGGCCTGGGCTGTTCCGGTGCGCGCCGCGCCAGCACGCGTTTGGAAAGCCATGCGCGCACAGGTTCGTCATAAAGCTTCAGGCACCCGTAGGCCACGGCAATGCAGATGAACAGGACGCCCACCGCCACGGGGAGAGCGCGGGAAAAGGGCACTTCCGCATCGTGCACCCAGGCCAGGTACAGGTAAACGATGGGATAGTGGGTGATGTAAAGGGGGTAGGAGATGTTTCCCAGGAACCGGCTGGCCCGGGAGGAGATGTCGCCTGGGATGTCGCTGGCTCCCAGAAAGACCACCGCGGGGAAGATGACGATGATGCAGAAGGCGTCATACAGGCCGTTCAGGCGGAAGTTTTCCGCCCCGCCCACGTGCGGCATGGCCAGCGCTCCCACCAGAAGCAGGCTGCACCACCAGAAGCCGTGCCTGACCCGGCCGGGCTTGCACAGGCGGAACAGGAGCAGGCCGCCGAAGAAGGGGAACATGAGCCGCGTCAATCCCACGCGGCACTGTTCCACGTCCAGCGTCCAGCCGCCGATGTTGTTGCCCTGCGTGTAGCACTGGTGGATGAGGGCGCAGGCCGCCAGGAAGACCAGGACCGCCAGCCACCGGCTGGTGAATTTCCTGATGAGCACGGCGTAAAGGATGTTGGCGATGTATTCGAAGAAGAGGGACCAGGCCGGACCGTTCAGCGGGTGCATTTCCGTCCATCCGCGAATATCCAGGGAAACGGGGACGGGCAGCAGCGTGAACCCCACGGTCATGACCAGCAGCATTTTCCATACAGGGGTCTGTGCGATGTTCGGGAAGATTTCAGACCCCTGGAAGTAAAAGAGGGCTCCACCCAGCAGCATCCCCATGACCACCATGGGTTGAAGGCGCACCAGCCGCCGCTTGCAGAAATTCCACAGGCTCATCTTTCCCCAGCGGTCGTCATAGGCATACCCGATGACGAAGCCGGACAGCATGAAGAAGAAGTCCACGGACAGATAGCCGTGGTTGATGATCTGGTCCGTGTGGAATTGGAAGTCCCTGGCGCTTCCTTCAAACATGTGGAACAGGACCACCATGACGGCGGCTACGCCGCGCAGGCCGTCCAGGGCGGCATAATGCGGTTTGGGAGCCAGAACGGAGGGAGAGAGAGGGGCCGGAGTGCTCATGGTATAAGTACGGCGAAAAGTGATTGTGCTTACAGAAAAAGGGGCGATGCGTATTTTACGTGCGCGGCCGCGGAACCCCGGAACGGGTTTTTCCGCAGGGAAAGTCCCGGTACAGGCTGGTACTGAGACGGCTTGCCCGGCGGACAGGCAAGCCGTTTCCTATCTTCCACAGACGGCGTGAGACGTAAAGAAAAATGATGAAGGCTGTTCCTTCTCCCTTTTTCCTTTAAAGAGCCGGATTCCGGAGGAAAAGAGGCCCGGCGCCTACGGCGCGGGGGCAAGTACAATGGACTTTGTTTCCGCGCCGCTGGTGATTCCCTTGACGGTCAGGGTGCATTTTCCCGGCGGCAGGGTAAGGACGCCGGGGGAGTGCTTTACGAACCGGGACCATCCGCCGGTTCCCGGAAAAGTGAATTCCGTCAGCTTGTCATTGATGGAATAACCCAGCTTGAACAGGGTGGAGGCGGGATCGGCAATGGCATAATCCGTCGTTACCGTATAGGTTCCTCCGTTTTTGGTGAAGATTTCCCAGCTGACGGAGCTGAAGTGGGACAGGATGTTGAATTTTCCCGCATCTTTTGCCAGGGCATGCGTGATGAGGCAGTTTTCAGGCGAGAGCGTGATTTTGCCGCTGGCCGCCGGCTGGACTACCGGGAAGATAGAGGCGGGAATGAGCCGGATATAGCGGATGTAAATGCCGTCCCTCCCTTTTTTCTTGAGCGTAAAGGTTTGTTTTCCCTTAACCAGGTTCATGCGGCCCAGATGGTAGATTCCCCCATCGGCCTCACCGCCGCCGGAAGTGGGCACATTCCACAGGAAGGGGGCGCTGTCGCCGCATTTCAGTTCATAGCGGGCGGAAGCGGTAGCCGTCCAGGGGAACGTGTACCAGGCTTCAAGGATGTATTCCCCGTCTTGGGCGACGTTGATTTCCCAGCTTGCGCCGGAGTCTTTTTCCGCCATGCCGGCGATGAATTTGACGGACCGTATTTTTGCCAGCTTGCTTTTGGAAAGTTCCGCATTTTCAGCCTTCATCAGGACGGTCTTCCCCTGAATGGCGCCGGAGGCTGCCGTTTTAATCAGTCCGTCCGCCGGGAATTTGGCCTGGACGGCTGCGCAGAGCAGGAGGGAGGCATTCAGCATTAAGAGCAGTTTCATGTTGGATATGGATGGTTGGAGTTGAAAGACAGATGTTAATCTATTTCATCTTGTCCTTCAAGACGCTGTTGCCGTCAATAAAAAAGTGGGCAGGATTTTTCGTGCCTTCCCTCCGGATATGGTTCCGGAATGGCGAGAGGGCCGGCGATTCTCCGGCCTCCGGAGGGACTTAACAAGGGAGTTTTTACAGCTGGGAAGCTTGACGCTGGGCCGGATAATTTTCCGGAAATTTCCAGTAGTATGTTGAGAAGGAAGAAAGAGGAAAAGCTGCTTGTTCTCCATGCGTCAAGAGCATTTAATCAACGATGGCCGGAATACCCCCTGGCTGCCCTGATGATTGATGATGAAACGTTATTTGCTGATTTTCCTCCTGTCCGGAATGGACACGGGAGCGCTGAAGGCTGAAAAGGTCCTGGACGGCTTTGACGAGGAACCTTTTGAACAGCCCGTAATCCTGCCTGAAAAAACGCGCCTGTCGCCTGTGGCGGCCTATATGGGAGAGCCTTCCGCCGGCGGAACGGGAAAAGCCGTCCGTGCCGTGCTTGCTGCAAGTGGTGGAGGTGGCCGCAAACAGATGGCCGGGCCTGAATGGAAAGGCGGGAACGGACTGGATTGCCGCCGAATTGTTTTTCCAGTTGAACGGCTGTTCCATTACCCTGGGGAGGCAGTTGTTCCTGGATGCCCGGCAACCCGTTCTCCCAGTTGGTTCAAGGCTGTTGTTTTCCGGCTCCCTTCCCGCCGTACCGGATACCGGAGCTTTCCGTGGAATGCGTGTACCGGGCTCCGCCCATTTACAACGTGCAGTGGTCGCTGGAGAGCTGGGATTATGAAGGGAATGTGATGCGCGCGGTCAGGCGGCCGGTAGTGGAGAAAGAGGGGGGTGAAACTGTTTCCTATGACGTGCCTGTCCTCTGGCGCGGAAAAGCGGCGGCGTCTTTTCCGCTCACTCCGCCGGGGCGCATTCCCTGGCGCATGAACTTCATGCGCCGTCCGGCATACGGATGCCGGACGGCGGCCCTGCGGGGAAAACACGGATGGGAGCCGCGCGCATTCCTCTCACGGAAGCAGGTGCCGGGTGCGTTCAGTGTGACTGGAGCGATACGCGGTTGGCCAGCGGCTTGCCTTCCAGGAAGTCCCGGATGTTGTGCAGGGTGACTTCCGCAATGTTGTGCAGGGCTTCCTTCGTGAAAAAGCCCTGGTGGGAGGTCAGGATGACGTTGTTGAAGGAGAGCAGGCGCGCCAGGGTGTCGTCAATGATTCGGTCGGACTTGTCTTCGTAAAAATATTCACCTTCCTCTTCATACACGTCCAGGCCGGCGGACCCCACTTTTTTTGATTTCAGGCCGTCAATCAGCATTTCCGTATTAATCAGCTTGCCGCGTCCCGTGTTGATGATCATCACGCCGTCCTTCATTTTGCCGATGGAGTCCGCATTAATCAGGTATTCCGTTTCCGGGGTGAGGGGGCAGTGCAGGGAAATGATGTCGGACCGGGCGTACAGGTCGTCCAGCGTGGTGTACGTAATGCCGGCTTCTTCCGCAAAGCGCTGGTCGGGGTACGGATCGTAGGCCAGGATGTTCATGCCGAAACCCTTGAGGATGCGGATGAGGATTCTGGCGATTTTCCCCGTTCCGATGATGCCGGCCGTTTTCCCGTTCATGTCAAAGCCCATCAGCCCGTGCAGGGAAAAGTTGCCGTCCCTGGTGCGCCAGTACGCGCGGTGTATCTTGCGGTTCAGGGAGAGCATCAGGGCTACGGCGTGTTCCGCCACCGCATAGGGGGAGTATTGGGGGACCCTGACGACGGGCAGGTCCGCTTCTTCCGCCGCTTTCAGGTCCACGTTGTTGAATCCGGCGCAGCGCAGGGCCAGCAGTTTGACGCCGTTTTCCTTCAGGCTCCGGATCACTTCCCGGTTTGCCGTGTCGTTGACGAAGATGCACGCCACGTCCGTGCCGCGGGTCAGCGGCACGCTGTCCGGGGTGAGGTGCCCCTTGAAGTAGCGGATGTCGTAATGGAATTCGCGCTCGTTGATCGGATTGAAGGAGTCCCGGTCGTAGGGCTTGGCGTCAAAAAACGCAATGCGGCAGGAATGGTCGGTCATGTGGAAGGGAGGGGGGTTAGGCGGTCGGCGGTTTTTTTTTCGCGCTTCCCTGGCTGGCGACGGCTTCCATGCGTTTGCGGATTTCTTCCGGATCTCCCAGAAAGTAGTCTTTCTCCAGGTTCAGGGAATCGTCAAATTCAAACACATAGGGAATGGCGGTGGGAAGGTTCAGGGAAAGAAGCTGGTCGTTGGGGATGTTTTTCAGGTACTTGATCATGCCGCGCAGCGTGTTGCCGTGGGCCACGATCAGGATATTGTCCAGCGTCCGGAGGGAGGGGAGGATGGTTCCCTCCCAGTAGGGCATCATGCGGTCAATGGCCTCCTTCAGGGATTCCGTCCGCGGAAGTTCGTTATCCGGCACCCCCTTGTAGCGGGGGTCCCACTTGGGGTTGGCGGGATCATCCTCCGCCAGGGGAGGGGGCGCCACGTCATAGCTGCGCCGCCAGATCAGCACCTGCTCGTCTCCGTATTTTTGGGCCGTTTCACTTTTGTTCAACCCCTGGAGCATGCCGTAGTGCTTTTCATTCAGCCGCCAGCTTTTGGCGACGGGCAGCCAGTCCTGGTCCAGACGGTCCAGCACGCAGTTAAGCGTCTTCACGGCGCGCTTGAGGTAGGAGGTGTAAGCCTGGTCAAAAGCCATGCCCTTGTCTTTCAGCAGGTCGCCCGCATGATTCGCTTCCTCTATCCCCAGTTCCGTCAGGTCCACATCCGTCCATCCGGTGAACCTGTTTTCACGGTTCCACGTGCTTTCTCCATGGCGCAGAAGAACAATTGTTTTCATATCGCTGAATTTAGACAGGCGCCCTCCGGCTTTCGCGCAAAGGAATGGAGGCGTATGACGTGATAATATTCCTCGCCGCAGGAGAAATTCCTGCCGTCCGGCCCCGGTAGTCCGCCGGGGGAAGGGAAGGACGCCTCACAGGTGCGGCGGCGGCGGGTAAAATTGTGATTGGCAACCGTCTTCAAATGGATTAACAGTTCAGCATGATGAAGCAATATGGTTTCAGTTGGGCTGCCGCCCTGATGGCCGCCGGAGTGGGAGCATTGGCATGGGCCGGTCCCGGGGCTGTCCGGAATGTGCAGAAGCCCGCTCCTTCCGGTGGAGCCCCCGCCGTGTTCAAGTTCGGCGGGGAAGGGAACCAGGAGTTCATGCTGAATGGAAAACCGTTCCAGATACGCGGAGCGGAGATGCATCCCCAGCGCATCCCCAGGGAGTACTGGAGGCACCGCATCAGGACTGCCCGGGCCATGGGCTTGAACACCATTGCGTTTTACGTGTTCTGGAACGACCATGAACAGCCGGACGGCAGCTTTGACTTCAAGACGGGCAACCGCGATCTGGGAGAGTTTCTCAAGATATGCCAGGAGGAAGGCATGTGGGTTCTGTTCCGCCCCGGTCCCTATGTGTGCGGGGAATGGGACCTGGGAGGGTTGCCCCATTATCTGCTGAAGGATCCCAAGGCCAAATTGAGGACTACGGAAGACGCCAAATTCATGAAGGCGCAGACGCGGTATCTGGAAGCCGTGGCCCGTGTGGCGGAGCCGTTTTTGGTCAAAAACGGAGGCCCTATCCTGATGACCCAGCTTGAGAACGAATACGGGAGCTACCAGAGGAAGGACCGCAAGTACATGGAGTGGCTGAAAGCGTTCTGGACCAGGAAGGGCTTCGGCCCCTTTTACACGTCCGACGGCGCGGGGGAACATTTCCTGAAAGGGGTGGTGCTTCCCGGCGTGGCCGTGGGACTGGACCCGGGGCTGAACGACGGCCACTGGGAGGTGGCTAATAAGTGCAATCCGGGCGTTCCCGTTTTTTCCTCGGAAACGTATCCGGGCTGGCTGCGGCACTGGGGGGAGGGGAACTGGGCCCCCACCCCAGGCATTGTCAACCACGTCCGCTGGTTTATGGACAAGGGGCGCTCCTTCAGCCTGTTCGTTTTCCACGGTGGCACCAACTTCGGGTTTACGGCGGGCGCCAACAACGGGGGGCCGGGAAAATACCAGCCGGACCTGACGAGTTACGATTACGGCTCTCCCGTGGACGAACAGGGCCGGATGAATGAATATTACGCCCAGATGAGGGAAATCATCCTGGAAAAACTGCCTCCGGAAGCCGCCGTGCCGGAACCTCCCGCGGACATCCCGGCCATGGAGATTCCGGAGTTCACGCCCGTGGTCCATGCCGGCCTTTGGGAGAACCTGCCCAAGCCCTTCCGGTCCAAGTTCCCGCAGCCGCCCTATTTCGAACAGTGGAACCAGAACCAGGGCATCGCCGTTTACAGCGCCACCGTTCCGGCCGGACCGTCTGAAACGCTGGAATTCGCCAACGTCAATGACTATGCCCAGGTGTACCTGAACGGGGAGCCGGTCGGCACGCTGGACCGACGCCTGGGACAGAAGAGCGTGGAGCTGCCGGAGCGCAAGAAGCCGGGAACGCTGGAAATCCTGGTGGAGGCCATGGGACATATCAATTTCCACATCAGCATGGAGAGCGACCGCAAGGGGCTGCACGGCCCTGTGAAGCTGGGAACGCGCGAGTTGAAGAACTGGACGGTGAGGGCCCTTCCCCTGAAGGCTGACTCCATTGTCCAGGCGCCCAAGGGAAAGGGCCCTTCCCGGAAACGGGAAGGAGCGCATTTCCGGGCCGTCGTGAACATTGAAGAGCCGCAGGACACGTTCCTGGACATGTCCCGCTATGCCAAGGGATACGTGTGGGTGAACGGCGTGAATGTGGGGCGGTATTGGAATGTGGGGCCTCAATTAAGGCTGTATGTTCCGGCCCCCTTCCTGAAAAAAGGGGAGAATGTGATTGATGTCCTGGACCTTCACGAGAAGGAGCCCAAGCCCATCCGCGGCATGAAGGAGCGCAACAAGGAGCCTGGAAAGATAGATACCAAAAACCTGGACAACCAGTGGTAAAACCGCCGGGCCTTCTGCCCGCGTCACCGGAAAAAGCTTTTTTCCATGAACCCGCGCCATGGGGGGAGCCGTAGCCTGCGTGTCAGACGCCCTGAGCCTGCCTTTTTCTCCGGAATTCCTCTTTGAACGCCTTCCAGTCCGTGTCTCTGACCAGTTCCGCGAGGTTGGAGTAGTAGGACCGGTGGTGCCCGAAGCGTTCGTCCATCAGCTCTTCAAGCGCCTTTTCCGGCTTCCAGCCCTGCATGACGATGCGGTAGGCGGCGCAGACAATGCCGGTGCGGTCGGACCCGTGCCAGCAGTGCACCAGAACGGGCTTGGGCGCTCTGCTGATGACCAGCAGGCAGTCCATGAGTTCTTCCCGGGTCACTTTCCCTGCCGCCAGTTTAATGCGGTACAGGCGCAGTCCGGTATGTTCCGCCTCATCGGCGTCGCTGTGGTATTCCCGCAGGTTCAGGACGGATTTGAGCCCCAGCTTTTCCAGGGCCTTGAACCCGTCGCCGCCGGGTTGTCCGGAACGGTACAGCTCCGGGCTGAGGCGGTAGCAGTTTCTGGCGTCTTTTACCTTGATGGGAGCGGGGGGGTCCATCAAGATTTCTGCGCAGGCAAGGGGAAGAGGCGCCGCCAGAACGGCGAGTATCACAGCGTTCCGGTTCATGGTTTCTTTCAGGAATCGGACGGGTAACCGACGCTCTGGGCGTACAGGACTTTTTTAAAGACGGGGAGTTTCAAGCGCCGCTGGATATAGTCGGCGTCAATCATGGCGCGGAAGACGGTGCCGAGGCCCGCGGAAGTACAGAAAAGATAGACGTTTTCTCCGATGAACCCCACGCCCGTGCAGGCCGTGACCAGTTTTCTTTTGGCGTCAAAGTCTCCGGGCTGTTTGGACTGGTCCACCACATAGACCAGGTTCAGCGGCGCGGTAGCCGCGAATTCCTGCGTTCCCGTGGCGGCACGCATATCGCCCTGAACCACTCGCTCCAACTGGTGGGTTTCCGGCTTGTAAAGATAGGCGCCCTGCGGCAGGACGGCATAGATTTCTATTTCGTTGGAATTCCGGGAGGACGGCGCCGTACGGTAATCAGGATCGTCCCGGTTGACGCCTTGAGCCGCCCAGAGCAGGGAAGACAGGATTTCCATCGGAATGGGCTTGTCTGCGAAGGATCTGGTGGAATGCCGTTCATTCAGAACCTGCATGAGCGGCCTGCCGCCCTTTTTGTCCGGCGGAGGCAGCACGATGTTGTCACTGAGGGCCGTTCCGGAGAGGAGGCCTCCCGAAATGACGGCCAGAAGCGGGCTGAGAGCATGAGAAATATTCATAGGTGGCGAAAGACGGATAAAGATGATGGAATAATCAGCAGGATACTTGTATTTTTCTCATGTTTTTGGGAACACGTGAGAACCTCATCCTATAAAATGGCTATGAAAACACAAGGAAAAATCCCTTGGTTTGATTCTTAACGGGTTCCGGAAGATGGACTCTCCGGAAAAGACCGTTGTTTCAAGTTGACCTTGGGAGGGTATTGCGCTTTTATGTCAAACGGAACAGGGATGGAAATCTTTTTTCCTTCCCTGCCCAATTTGCTCCAACCCGTTCAAGCCTTATCCCATGAATCCTGTCAATCCCTTGCGTCCCGGTTCTCCCAAGCGTAAAAAATCCTCCTCCGGGGGAATTGTCATGACCATTATCCTGGTGCTGGCTCTTGCCGGCGGCGGAGTGGTTTACCACCGCATTTCCGTTCAACGGGAGGCGGGGGCCGCAGAGCTGGCGGCCAGAAGGGAGGCGGAAGCGAAAGCGGCGCGCGCACGGAAGGCTGCGGAGCTGGAGGCGGCGCGCAAGGCTGCGGAGGAACGGGCGCGTGCGGAGGCGGCGGAAAAAGCACGGCTGGAAGCGGAACGCCTGGCCGCGGAGGAAGCCGCCAGAAAACGGCAGAAGAAGGAACCGGAAGCGGTGAAGCCTGCTCCCGCGGAACTGAAGGAAGAGCCCGTGGTCCAGGAGGAAGATCCGCGGCTGGAGATTTTTAAGAAGCCCGTTTTGCTGGTCAGCCTGAAGGCCAATAACGCCGCCAATAGAAAGCTGTTTACGGACGCCTTCAATCTGGCCCTGGAGACGGGCCGCTATGACTTGTACGCCGGTTTCCTGCGGTCCAATCTGGAACGTGACGCCGTTAAGGTCATCAAATTCGGCAAATTCGACGTGTCCATGTACGATCAAAGCCCCTATCTCATGCGCGCCAATGAGCTGTACCAGCTCATCAGCAAGGTGGGGGCGGAAACCATTCAGGAACAGATCCAGGAGAGTTCCCCCAGGTATTTCTATCCATGGCTTTTTTCAGACCCCTCCGACCCCCTGCGGCTCTTCCTGCGCACGATGGCGCGGGAACAGACTCCCAGGGAGGAATGGGGAGGCATCCTGCGGAAGTGGGCGGAGTTCTGGATGAAAACCTCCGCCATGCCCCGGAGCAAGTATTCCTCCCTGGCGCTGGCCTGCGCCATGCTGGACCCCCGCATCGCCTCCAGTCCGTCCAGGCTGCGGGCCTCTTCTTCCACCAACATTTCCACCACTCCCCTGACGCTGGAACAGGTGTTCGAGTACTTCGTGGAGATGGATGAAGCCCACGAGCTTCTTACGGATATTACCAAATTAAGCCCTTCCGAGCTGCTGTTCGTGGTGGACGTGCGCCTGCCGAGGTCGGAGATGGACTGGGCGCGCAAGAAGGTGCGCCTTACCCGGAAAGGCTGGGGCGGCGCCTATTCCATGATCCGCTACCGGATGGACCGCGCCGCCCTCGGCAAGGACCCTTACACGAATTACACCTTCCAGGAGATTCTGGATGAAGGCGGCATCTGCATGGACCAGGCCTATTTTGCCGTGAATACCGCCAAGTGCAACGGCATTCCCTCCGCCTACGTCACCGGGGACGGCAACCGCGGCCCGCACGCCTGGATCAATCTGCTGACGACGGACGAAACCTGGCAGTCCTATGGCGGGTATGGGTACAATACGGGGCATTTTTCCCATCCGCACAACCGCAAGTCAAAGCATGAATCCACTCTTCTACAGGGCATGGACAAGAAGGTGAACGGCTCCCGGCTGGACACCTCCCTGGATTACCTTTCCCTAGCGGACCTGTTTGAAGAGATGCAGAAGCCGGATTGCGTCCGGGTGATGCTGGAAGCCGCCACGCAGGCCACCCCCGGAAGCCCTCTGGGCTGGGAACGCCTGATCGCGCTGATGAGCCGTCCGGAAAGCGGCACGAAGCTGGAGGAATGGGATGCGCTGGTGACCATGATCAAGCGCAAGTTCCGCTCCCGGCCGGATTACCTGGCCATGGCCGCCCGCGTGGAGGATGAATACATTTTCCCCATGCGGGACGCCTCCACCAACAAGCGCAATGTGGCCCGGGACCTGAAAAAGCTGGAAAAGGAGACGGACGAGGGCCGCAGCGACCTGACTTCCGCCGCCATCAAGCGGCAGGCGGACATCCTGATGGAGAACGGGGACAAGGCCGGCGTGGCTTCCCTGTACCGCAAGTCCATGAAGGATTACGCGCGCCGCGCGGAAGTGTTCGAGGCGCTGATGGGGCAGTATTACCAGTATGTCTCCCAGGAGCCGGAGGCCGTTCTTCAGCTCGCCAAGGAGGCGGAATCCTCCTACAACCGCTATATCCGGACCAAGTCGGACGACTACTTCAAGGTGAAGAAGGAGGTTGCCATCCAGAGGAAGATAGCCGGGTACTATGAAAAGGGCGGCAATGAAAAGAAGGCCGCTTCCCTGCGCAAGGACGCGGAGAAGCGGGAGAAGAACAGCAAGAAGGGCATCCGGGAGGAGGGATAGCCCGGCAGGCCGCCTGCGGCCCCATCCATCATTTCCCCAGGCGCGCGGCCCTGGCCGCCTCCGGCTGCGGCATACCCGTGGAATGAACGTTTTTAGGCTGGAATGCTGTCTTATCTTCAACTAATACATGACCTATATGGCAAGAGAACCTTACGCGAACTTCTGGCCCAAAGTGGCGGATACCGCTTTTGTGGCGGAAAGCGCCGACCTGATCGGAGATGTCACCATTGGAGAGCACGCCAGCATCTGGTACCACACCACGCTGCGCGCGGACATCAACAAGATCGTCATTGGAGATTACTCCAATATCCAGGATAATAGCTGCATCCATCTGGCGGACGACTTCGGCTGCCATGTAGGCAAGTACGTGACCGTGGGCCACGGCGTGATTCTGCACGCCTGCACGGTGGAGGACAACTGCCTGATCGGCATGGGGTCCATCATTCTGGACGGCGCGGTCATCGGCCAGGGATCCGTGGTGGGCGCGGGCGCGCTGATCACCAAGGGCACCGTCATTCCGCCCAATTCCCTGGTGCTGGGGTCCCCCGCCAAGGTGGTGAAGGACCTGGGCCCGGAATCCGCGGATAATAACCGCAAGTGGGCGGAGAAATACGTCAAGGTCGCTACCCGGTATACGGAGCGAGTCATCAATCCCGGTTTTTAACATTTGATTTCCGCACGCCATGCCGGATGAAAAGCTGATCACCCTGGAACCGTACGCCCTGCTCTATACCCGGGCCGGGGCAGGGGTGTGCCTGCGTGATCCGCTGACCGGCAAGGCGGGCGTTATCTTCATGGAGCTGGCGGACGGCATGGCGCTGGAGCGCAGCCTGAACGGGGAACGCCCGGTGCGGCCGGACACGTCCTCCCTGCTGTCCCATTTTTTATCCGCCATGGAGTGCCGGGTGAGGCTGGTGCTCATCAATGGCCGCAAGGATGAAGTTTTTTACGCCCGCGTGGCGGTGGAGGCCGCCAACGAGGTCATGGACAAGCTGGTGGAGCTGGACGCCCGCCCGTCGGACGCCCTGATGATTGCGGCCCAGTTCGGGACCGGAATCAAGATTGTTCCCGCCGTCTGGGAAAGCATGGAGAACATCCTGCCCCAGCTGGAACAGCTGGACGCGGATTCCCCGGACAGCCGCGCGCCGGTGTATGTGGGAGAGCCGTAGGAACGGCGCTTCCGGCTGCCGGACCTTTTCCCGCCTCCCGGGCACGCCATCCGGCGCGGCGGCGGCTTGAGGAACCGTCTCCCGGTTTGCCGCCCGGAGGCATGATTGCGGCATAAGATTTTCCGGTCCTTGGGCATACCTACTTTTTACAAAAAAAACTTGCTAAGGCGCCGGAATCCCTATACATTCGCCGCACATCACTTCAAGTGGGTAGATTCCCGAGCGGTCAAAGGGGGCAGACTGTAAATCTGTTAGCATTCGCTTTCGAAGGTTCGAATCCTTCTCTACCCACCACTTTATTACTTTCATATTTGTTCACAGCCCTTGATTCTTCAAGGGTTTTTTCATTTCTTGCTTGCATGAGTTATCATGAGTACGCATGAAATAGGTGTACACTCAAGTGTACGTTTTCATCTTCTCCAAGTGTACATCATTAAAAAACACTGTTAGACATGGCCGGATTGATCAAAAGAAAGAATTCATGGGTTGCCCTTTTCAGCGTTGCGGGAAAGCAGATCCGGAAAACAACGAAAATAGCCGTTACCCCTTCCGTTATTCCTCCAGGAAAAAGCAAAATGGCTGTGATGAGGGAGAACGAAGCCAAAGCCCGTTTGATAGCCGAAGAACTGGAAAAAGCCGCCAACGGGGAACGGGTGGATGCCGAGAAGGTGAAAGCCATTGCCGGGGAAAGGGCGGGAAGAAAACTTTTGCGAGGCAAGCAGTACATGCAGGGTGTTAAGGAATACCTGGAAGAATGGATGAAGAGCCGCCAGAATGGGACACTGAAGAATGATCGGGTAGCTGTAAAGCGGTTTCTCGCATTGCTTGGAGATTCACAAAACATGCCGTTAGACATGGTAACGTCTGAACATGCCCGCCGTTTCATGGAAAAGGAGCTGGAACGGGTTTCTTCCGGAACAGTAAAGAATCTAACTGATTGCTTACGGGCGGCCTTTAACAGGGCCATAGACGGCAAACTGATTGGGAGCAATCCCTTTCACAGGGTAACACCCGGAAAGCTGGATAAGACGGACAAGCATGAACGAAGAGCTTTTACCATGGAGGAGGCAAAACGCCTGACAGAAATTTTACCGGGTGAATGGCCGGACATGGTGCGTGTGTGTCTCTATACGGGGGGCCAGCGATTGGGAGACATTGCCAAATTGAAATGGGAACAGATCAATCTTGAGGGAGGGCTAATTGCCATGACAACGGAGAAAACAAAGAGAAGAATGAATAAACCTATCATTTCTTCCTTGAAGGACGTTTTGAAGCGTCGTTATGAGGGGCGGGTGAGTGATTATGTTTTCCCGTTGGCAGCTATGAAACATGCACAGGCAGACAATACATCAGGCAAGCTATCTTTGGAGTTCCATGAACTATTGAAGGAACATGGCTTCATTGAAAACATGAATAACGCCCCTCGTCACGGGGACAGAAGAAGACAGGCTGATTTGAGCTTTCACAGCTTGAGGGCAACTGCCGTTACTGCGTTGAGGTTGGCTGGCGTTCCTTCCGACCTTTGCCGGGTCATTGTCGGACACGATTCCGAAGAGATTGAACGGGTATATTTCCGTCCTGATTCCGCAGCCATAGCGGAAGCAATGAAACACCTCTCGCTTTAAGACAATGAAAGCCCGTTTTTAGGCCGCTTCCTCCTTTTCCGCGCCTTTGTGTACTGTCTCCATGGTGGAACGCCCAGCCACGGGGCACGCCGGACCAAATCAGGCGCATTTCAGAGAAGAAGCTTCCCCTTTTACGCCATCCGCTTTAGATTTTATCCAGCAGGAAACAGAGGAATACGCTGACAGGAAAGAAAAAAACGGGCCGGCCGTCCCTATACTCGCCCGCCCTGGCTGAAAAAATATGTCTCCGTCTGGCCAGCGGTGAAACACTGCGGAATATTTGTGAAGATCCGGCTATGCCGGCGCGCGCCTCCATATATCGTTGGATAAATGAATATCCAAAGTTTAGAGACATCTTTCTATGCGCGCGCGTAGCAGGGGCGGCAATAATGATTGAAGAATGTATTGAACTGGCGGATGAAGCATCCCGGCTTGCCCTCGATCCGCAATGCGGATCCGCCTCCGTCGCCGCCAAGAAGCTCGCCATTGAAACGCGGCTGAAAGTGGCCGCCCGCTTCGCCCCCGAGAAATTCGGCGACCGAGTTCGGCAGGATGTAGCGGGCGTCCCTGGGGTGCCTCTCGAAAGTAAAATCTCCCTTGCTCCGGAACAGCTTGAGCAAATCCAGGAAGCGGAGAACGTCTTCTGGAGCAGATAAGAGCGTTTTCTGAAAGCATGTCTTCCCTCTACGCGCGCATATATAGGTATATTTTTTTGTAACTTGTAAACCGTATTTATAAGACATTCATTTATCAATGCTAGTTGGTTTACAAACCCGTTTACATTCGTTTACAAAATAGCCGTCTCGTTTACAAAATAGGAGTGGGAGGGGAGATGAATTGCACCCCTTTTCCATTTTGGACTTGAACGAACACCCCTAGCTTGAATGATAGGGAGCATGGAACAGTACTACATTGCCACGGCGGAAGGAAAGACAAAGGGGCCGTATTACTTGGAATCAGTTAAAGTTCAATGTAATTGTGGAATGATAACACCAGAAACTTTAGTGTGTGTAGTAGGAGGCCAAGAATGGGTGGAGTTCAAAACGGTTTTGGCGCAGAAGGGAGAAACGGTTCCGAGTCGTAAAAAGATAGAAGAAGTCAGGGAAAAATTATATGATCCCGCTTGGGGTTCTTCTGAAGACGAAGCCCAAGAGATCAATGTTGCTCAAAAGCCTTTAACGGAAATAACGGTTGAAGATATGTTCCGGGGTATCGGAATAATTGCCCTGATTGCGGGTGTAGTACTGGCCTTGTTTACTTTTCAAAGCAGTCCGTCCCTTGCCGTTCTTGAACTATTTTCTGGGGCCTTTTCCTGCCTTGGCTGCTTCTGGTGTGCTAAAGTCATCACCTTGCTTTCTCGTGCGGTCAACTTGCTTTCCGCCCTGGCCAGGAAGTTTGATTCTTTTTCCGATAAGCAATAACCGCTTCCCCCCCTGGACACAGGAACGCCCCGGACGTACAAGACGTTACGGGGCGTTTTCTTTTGGGCGTGGGATGGGGGCCGGTTTATTCAAGGCTTTCATTGATCACGTCCACGCACCATTGACGGAGAAGCTTGCCTTCCGCCGTGGCGGCCTTGTTCCAGGCGTCAAAGGTGGCATCATTTACTGTGAGGGTGATTGCATTTTCTGCCGCGCTTGGATACGTTGCAGGGGCGTTTCCCGCGGCGGGGTACTGCTCCATGAGAAGCGAAATCATTGCTTGAGCGTGTGAAGGGATAGCTCTTGAAGTAGAAAGCCAAGAATCTACGATTCTTTTTCCTGTTTTGCATTGTTCTGCTAACCAATCACGATTCTTCCCTATAGCTTTGAGCCATATTTTCACCTCTTTTTTCTGCATGGCTTTTTAATACATTCTTACAACTTAGGTTGCAAGAAATATGACAACATACAACACATGTTGCTTGTAATAAATCAACGTGTGTTGTATATTTGTCTTGTCATGAAGACGAAGCAACATCAAATCATGGTAGAGCTTGACCCCGGGGCCATGGAGGCGTTGAGACAGGAGGCCGCTAAGAAGGGCCTCTCGCTGGATGCTTACATACTCGGCATTATTAACAGGCGGGCGTGCCCGTCATTGAAGGAATCTCCAACCGGGAAAGGAGAAGCGGCATGAGACTTGAAACGCTGTTTGATACGGTTCTGCCCTTGGCAGGGGCGGTTCTGTGCAGCCTGGCCCGCGGCATCATCCTTGCCGGAATGGCATGGCTTGCCGTCTGCCTGTTCTGGCGGGCCGTAGAAATGGACAATCAGGACGTGCAAGATCGCGCGGCCCTGACGAAATGGAAAGGGGGCATTGTTCGATGAACGCAGATCAAATGGAAATCCCTCTTCCCGCCCCTGTTCTTCATGCGCTCACGGAAGAGGCGAAGAAGTTCGGTTTATCCTGTGAAGAGTATCTTAAAAAGATTGTTATCGGCATCATGAAAGACGAATTGGAGAAGAAGAAATTTCTCCTGTTCCTGGATGCCAAAAAACACGCGGACCGCCAATGAAAGAACCATCCTTGAAAATATGGCTCTATGCCGCTGCGCTGGGGAACAATACGGAGACCCGGAAAGAGAGCATTCGGGAAACCTATTCACTCCTCCTTTCCCATGAACGGAGTTTCAAACTGCGGAGGCTGGCGGAAAGATGCCATGTAAACGTGCCTCAACTTATTGATATATTGGTAGATAAGGCAATATTCAATGTTGAATTGGAGGCGGAAGACTACGAACAAATCGCAAACGAACTTCGACATGAACACAGTAAAATCGGAATCGGGAACACCTGACGCCGGCGAATGGAGCAAGGCCGTTCAGGGATATGCGGAGAAAGGGAAGCTGATCACTTTTCCCTCCGGCAAAAAAGTAAAAACTCCTTATCAGCGGCCTTTTCAGCGCATGGGGTTTGCCAGTCAGGACACTTTGGAAAAATGGATGAAGCAGGGAATGAGCATGGCGGCCATAGCCGAATGCCTTGAAAAAGACATCCACATTTCCGCCATGGGTTCATCTGTGAGCGAAACGCAGAAAAAAGCGAAAGAGGCCGCCGCCCTTGTCACCGAGGCCGTCCGCAAACTCAAGGAAGCGGCGGCCCTGATGAAAGACGGCTTACGGGAATTGCCGGGGCCTGATGACTTGTGCGTGATTTGCCAAGTAAACCCCTCATTGTTCCCTATGTTGTTTCTTGCGGACATCGAACGGATTCCAACCAACAGGACGACACCGGAAGCCGCACCCGTGCCCTCCGAGCTTGCTTCCCGATTGCTCAAGGACTGTCTCAAGAGTATCAACAGAAGGTATAAAAAAATGATGGAACCTTAATGGATGACGGTTAGGCGATTACAAAAAAGACTAAAAAATAATTTGACATTTCATGAAAAACGGATGTATTTCTAAAAACGGTAGCACTCAAAAGCAGAGTGCAGTAAGAAAAAATATAAAATTCAACCAGGAGGACTGCTCCAGGAATACACCATACATCACCAGCGAGGAACTACGCAAGACCCTGAACATTAGCAAGGGTTCTCTAGTTCGACTTAATAAGGAAGGTTGTCCCCGTGTTTATTTTTCCGGCGGGCTGGGAGGAAAAGGAACACACCCGCGTTACAAACTTGACGACGTAACAGCGTGGCTTGAGAAAAGGTCTCAAGAATTTTTGAAGAAAGGAGGGCGAAAATGAATGCCCTCTCGGAAAATCCGTTGAAGAAGCTGGAAGCGGATGGAATGGGAATGATGCCCATATCCGTAACCGCCGCTCTGGCTTGGTCTGAATGGCTTCTTGAACGCCTGAAAACGGACATGAGGGAAACAGACGCCCCCACAAGCATAGAAGCCGTATGGGCCAGCCAGAAGACGCTTGCCGCCCGGTATGATATGAGCATATCCAGTATGGGGCGGTATTTATCCGAGGCAAGAGAATCGCATTGTGTTCGTATCTTACAACCAGAACGGGGCGGGAAATCGGGGAATGCGAGATACAACGTTGAGGACATGGACGCCTTTATGACGGGGAAGGGAAAGGAGGGAAAACATGAAGTTTGAACTCGCGGACCTGAAAACCCCGGACGCCCTGAATGAATACTGCCGGCGCACCTTGGGCCAGCCCCAGCAGCGCGGAAGCCTCATGATCTATCCGTGCCCGTTTGGAACGCATGCGCGTTTCAAGCTGCACGTCACGGAATACCAGGGAGATGGCCGCTTCAAGTGCTGGTCCTGTGACCGGGGCGGCGACATCTTCGACCTTCACGCCGGCATGAACGGCTTGGACACGAAAAGAGACTTTCCCGGCGTCCTGCGGGGCGTCTGTGACGTTTTAGGAGTGAGGCCGCCCAACGATGACGGAACGCCCCTTCCGTTTCGCAAAAGCCCCGTGAGGCCGCGCCCGTCTCTATCCATAGCCGCCGCCCCTCCGGCGGAGCCCTCCCGCTTCGTCTCCGCACCGGATGAAGCCGAACTCGACGCCTGCCGGGAAAGGTTGCAAAAAGATGAACGCCTTGCTGGAGAACTGGCTTGCGAACTGGGCATTCATCCCCTGATGATGCTGATCCATACGGCGCGGGAACTGGGCCGGGGCCTTTTGGGGGTGACGCCGGACAACCGGCTTTTATACCTGTACACGGCGGAAGATGAAGAAGGGAATACCCGCTACACCGGAGCCAAATTGCGCCGGAGGGACCACCATGCCAACCCCTGCTTGAAGCTTGAAAACGGGCAATGGAAACCCCGTGGAACCATGAACCCCACGAAAGGCAACTCGCGCGGATTGCGCTTTTTGTGGCCCATAGGGAACGCAGCGGCCCCCTGGGGACTTGATTCCACTCACGGCAAGCGGTTCGTCATCGTCACGGAAGGTGAAAGCGACTGTTTAGCCGTAGGTCAGGCTCTTGAATGCTTCCGGGAAGCCTACCAGCAGGACGTTGACCCCTACACGGGCCGCCCCTACGAAGACGGGCGCGGAAGCCTGGAAGCCACCATTCCCGCCGTAATAGCCATTCCCGGGGCGTCAGGCTTCAAAACCGGATGGGAAACCCCGCTTGCCGGTAAAAACATCATTCTTGCCCTGGACCCGGACAAGGCAGGACGCGAGGCCGCCGCCAAACTTCGGGAACGGCTGACCGCCGCCGGCTGCGTCATCCGCGACTGGACTCCCCCCTACAAAGACGCGCGGAACATGCTTCTATGCGCCGGTGAACATGCGCTTTATGAAAGCTTGTTTTCATCCATGCGTTCCATGAAAACTTCTAACGTGCCCACTCTCGCACAAGGATGAACACGCCCTTAGCCCCGACGCCCCTGACCCCCGGCGCGCGCTCCATGGACGAAGAAGCCGCCGCCCTGCAGAAAGAGCGGGAAGAGGCCATGAAGCCCCCCTTTCTGGCCCTGGGAACACAGGGGGCGCAATTCGTTTACTACGCGCGCCGCTCGGAAATTCTCTTCCATTGGAACACCAAGGAACATACGCCGGTGAACATGCGCTTTCTGGCCCCTGTGGAATGGTGGCAGAAGACGCTTGATCCGGACGGTAAGCTAACGCCCCGCCAGGTCATGGACAGGGCCATCGACTACTGCATCGAAACAACCAGCAACCGCAAATTTGACCCTGACTCCATCCGGAAATGCGGCGTATGGGACGAAGACGGGGCCGCCGTGTACCATGCGGGAAATGCCGTCTATCTATTCTCCCCGGAAAACGAACAGAAACTCCCCTTCCTGCCCGTGGACCATGCCCGGACGGGAAAGCCCCTCTACCTGCCCGGCAAGCCTCTTCTGGCCCCGTCAGATGACATTCTGACGGACGAAGAAGGAAAAGTCGTTGCCGAGTTCATCGAGGCGCACTCATGGAAACGCGAGGAAGACGCCTTCCTTTGCCTGGGCCTCGTCACGCAGGCCATTCTTTCCGGGTATCTCCACTTCCGCGCCCATGGCTGGATCAACGCCCCGGCGGGAACCGGCAAAACCACCTTGAGGAAAAGCATTGAACTTCTCATTGGGGGCGTTGCTCGGTACTTCAAAGGGCTGGAAACTACGGACGCCGGATTAAGGCAAAAGCTTGAAAGCGATTCCTGCCCGGTCATCTTTGATGAAGCGGACTCCGACAACCCCGCCAAGACGGCCAACATGGTCAGAATCCTTGCCCTATTGAGAACCGCCACGGACGGGGATGTTGGAATCACCAAGGGAGGCGCGGACGGCAAAAGCGTCACCTACCTCATGAGAAACGCCTTCCTTCTGTTCTCCGTGCGCTCCATGATTGAAAAAGCCAGCGAGCAATCACGCATTTTTGAACTGGAACTGGAAAAGAAGGAACCTTCCGAAGCCGCACCCGTTTTCCGAAGGCATGATGAACTGGCCGCCGTCATCCGGTCCGGGGACTTGGGGCGCAAATACGTGACCCGAATCATGCACCATGCGCCAGCCATCCGCCGCAACATTGAAACCCTGAGGCAATACCTTTCCGACCAGGGAGAAGAAGGGCGCCGCGCGGAAATGTTCTCCACCGTGTACGCCGCCGCGCACTTTGTCACCAGCGGGGAAGACCTGACGCCCCGGGACATGCAGGAATGCGCCGCCATGGCCTCCGGGAGTGATTACGCCCGCGTGCTGGACGACGACGGGGAACGCTGCCTGGAATGGCTCCTGGGGTATTCCCCGCCCATGATGGGGAACCGCACCCTCCGGGAGTTCATCAAGGAAGCGGCCAGCGCGGAAGTATCGGAAGATTCCACCGTCCTTGAACGCTACGGCCTGTACGTCCGAAAAGCGGCGGACGGGAAGAAATACGTCTACCTTGCCGCCACCAGGAAGAACCGGAAGATAGGGGAAATATTCAAGGGTTCGGAATGGGAGGGGGTGAACGTGAAAAAGGTTCTCCTGAACGTGAAGGGAATGGAAGAGCAGCTTTTCCGGCCGAACAGCAGGGTAAACACCACGGCGAGAGGCGTAAAAATACCGCTGGATTTTATAACGCATTGACTATCAAATGGGAAAAGGTTTACAAATTGCGGTTTACAAATTGTTACACAAATAATGTATTGATAATTAAGATTTAATGAAAATCCTTCTGGATTGGTTTACAAACGTTTGTACACAAATTCAGATTGATAAATCAATAAGTTACTACGCCGTTTACAATTTTTGCGAAAAAACACACCTATACACACGCGCGAGAGAGAGACAACAATGACCCCGGAAACGCCCCTTATCATCATCGACAACAGAGAGCAAACGCCCCTCACCTTTCAGCATTTCTCCTCCCGGCGCGGAACGCTGCAAAGCGGGGATTATTCCCTGGACAGATTTGAAACCCGGTTCACGGTGGAGAGGAAGAGCATTGTTGACCTGATCGGAAGCCTGACGGCGGGGCGTGACAGGTTCGAGCGGGAATGCCACCGCCTCCGGGGATATGACTTTGCCCGGCTGCTGATTGTGGGGCATCCTGACGAACTGCCCTTTCACCTGTCCAGAAGGAAGACGACCAGCAAGGCCATTCTGGGGAGCCTGGGAACTTTCGAGGTAAGATACCGCTTGCCTATCGTGTGGGAGCCATCAGAAGCGCGGGCGGCAGCCCTGATAGAAAAATGGGCCTGGTACTTCTACCGGGAAGCATGGAGGCCCTTCAAGATTTTGCCTGCTCCTTTCGGGGCGGCAGAAATAACACAATAACCCAATATCAATAATATGATTGAGAACAAACCCGATAATAAAGAAAATAAAATAAATAGTGAGAATACAGAATCCGTCTTGGCGGAACTTCAAGTACGTTACCTTGAATCCATGCGCGAGTTCTGGTATGAATGCCCACTTGCGTTGAAAGAGATCCATCAGCTTTTGCCCGACATTCTGAAAACATCAGAACAGGCGGGGATTTGTCAACCTGTTGTTCTCGCTGGCTTCATCTCGGATATTAATCAATATTACTATAATCAGAAAATGACTCAACTTTCAAAGAAAGCATACAAGCTTCATAAGAGGAAAAACCGGATGTTAAAAGAGAGGCTCGAATTTAACAAGCTCGCCCTCTCCAGAGGGGAAATTCCTGACCATATTTTTCAGCAAGTACAGGAGTGCCAGAAACTCGAAAAACAGGAAGCTTCCCTCTAACCGTTGAAAGAACCAAGCCCCCCTCTCCCTGCCCGGAACTGGACGGGGGGAGGGGAAAAGAAGAAACACCTAAAGACCATCAAGCACCAGGACAATCAAGAAAGAAATCGAAGTAGGGCTTAAGTACTCCGTTGACGCCAAGGGCATCGAAGAGGCAAAGCAGCAGATTGAAGAACTCGGCAGGATAGAGGCCGGAGGCGACCTTTCCGCCTATGACAAGGCCCTTGAAAACGCCAATGAGAAGCTGGGGGAATTCGCCGATAAGATGACAGATGCCGGCTCTCGCATGCGGGCGGCGTTCCAGGACAACCCCGGACTGGAAGCGTTTATCGATGACGCGACCGGAGCCGTATTGACGGCGGAAGAACTCAAGAAGAAATTTGAACAGATTGATGACGTCGCGGAAGTCCTCAATAACAAAATGTCAGATTTGGACCTGGGGGCGAAGTGGGGCGAAAACCTTGATGAAAACCTTCAAAAGATCCTCGACGGCTACAATAAGGAAATGGACGCCGCCGACAAGGCCGCGGAAAAAGCGGCTGCTGCGGAGGCCCGGAAGCAACAGCAGGCAGCGGCAACCGTGGAACGGCTGGAAGCCGGGAACCGCCGCGCCGCCGCGTCCTATGAGGAATTGCGGGCGGAACTGGAAATCTATATTGCCAAGCTTGAAGAAGCCCGGAAGGCCGGCGACAACGTAGCCCAGGCGGACGCCCTGAAGAATATCCAGGACTTGGAAAAACGTATCACCGCTGCCGGAAAGGCCGGAGAACTTACCCGGCGCCAGGTCCGGGGCTTATCCGCGCAAGTGACGGAAGCGGCCGCCCGCATCCTGGGAATGTCCTCTTCCCTCCGTGGGGCAATTCCGTTCATTCGTCTGTTCGGAACGTCCATCAAGGCGGCTATGGGGCCGCTTGGCTGGGCCTTGCTGCTGTTTCAGGGGCTTACCGCCGGCATTACTGCCTTGGTGAATCATTTTAAGTCGAAAAGTGATGAACTTGAAAGGCAAGCGGAGGAAAAAAAGAAAAATATGGATAAGCTCATTAAAGAAGCAAATGAGCTAAAGGCGAAACTGAATAATGAATCTATTTTACAAAAAGAAAATGATCTTACGGCCAGAATTGCCGATAATAGGAAAATTGAAGTTGAAGCTTTACGGGAAGCCGTACGGGAACAAAGGCGTTTGATTGACTTGCAATCAAAAATTCTTGATGAACAAGACCGCGCCCGCCTGCTAGATGTTGAAACTGATTTTTATAATGGAAAATACGGAGACCCTAACAGCCCGGAAGCAAGACGGAAGCTGGACCGCGTTCAAGAAGGAATAAGAATGGATGCAAATGCCAGACATCGAACGGAAGCAGAGGAAGCGGCGCAAGGTAGCGTTACAAATGCGGGAAAGGAATTGAGCAAGGCCGTTGAATCATTAAATCAAATAAAAGACCGTCTGGCAGTCTTAGAAAATACGCCTATTCTCTCTTTGGATGAATTGAAACAAATTGAGGGAGAAATTTCTAAAATAGAAAGCGGAAAAATTACATTCCCTGATTGGGAAAAATTGTATGCGGCAAGAAAACAAAGAGATAATTCCGATCAAGCTTTAAAAGAAGCTGGTTATGATATTACTACAGAAACGGCCAGGGAAAATGCCTATAAAGCCAATGATGAAGCTTTAAGGAAAGCCAGGGAAGAACAGACAAAAGCTTTAGAAGCACAATACAAAGCGGAAGATACTCTTGAACAGGCCACAAAAGAATTGGCCGAACGCCGTGCGCTTAATGCAGCCCAAAGTGCCAGAGATACAGCACAACAAAGGAATACAGAAGCAAAGCAGAAAAACGCTCAACGACAGGAAGAAGAAAAAGCTATACAGGATGCCCGGAAAAAAGAAGAGGCCCGACAGAAAGTCAGGGATGCCGCCATGAAAGAAGCAACTCGTGATGCAGTCAAACAGCAAGAGAAGCTGATCAAGAACGCCCCCTTTGAAGGGATTCCCCAGCATCCAACGCCCCAACAGCAGAAAAGGGTGGAAGCTGTTCAAGAAGCATGGGAGGCCGGCAAAAAGCGGCTTCTGGAAGGTATAGGCGGAGACGACAACACGCTTGATGCTTCCGAGATCAACGCCGCCATCAATGAAGCGTTGCAGACCCTCCGCAGGCAAGGGGAATCAACAGATCGCTTCATGGCTGCTGTGGTAAATAACTTTAGCAACTTAGCTACAACGATAAATGCAAACATTCAAAGAGCGCAAGACATGACCAACAAGAGAATTGATGAATTAGAACGCACTCAAAAAAGAATAAATAGACAAGTAGAATATAATATTCAGGGCATCCGAAGAGTAGCAATGCACTAATATTCTGAAGGAACTTCAACCTCATGGAGTGTCGCCCCCGACCAAATAGGCGGGGGCGTTTTTCATCTTCTGGACATCGGAAAGATAAGAATATATGTTTCATGGGCTATCACAGGCCATCACAGATAGCGAGATTATGGAAAAATGACGCTCAAGTGTACATAAAAGTGTACATATAGAACTAAAGTTATTGAATACCAATATTTGGAATGGTTCTCTACCACCACTTTTACTTTCATAACGCGTTCTCCGGAAGAACGCGTTTTTTATTGTTTCCGCGGTTGCGGGTTCGTGATGTTCAACGGGAAAAGGGAATCGCCGCCCTGTAGGAGAAGCAGGAAACGAGCATGCGCGCGGAGGATGGGGAGGCGGATGACTTGTTCAGCCTATCGACAAGGCGCGCAGGACATGTTAGATATTCTCTCTTGCCGATTTTTCATCTCTGCCGTTTATTGACATGTTGACCACGCTGCTCATTCTGGGAGTATCCGCCGTTTTGTTCGTCCAGGGGAGAATCCGTTCAGATATTGTCGCGCTGTGTTCCCTGCTGTGCCTGATCGTGTTCGGGATTTTAAGCCCGGAGCAGGCGCTTTCCGGCTTTTCCAACTCCATCGTAGTCATGATGGTGGGGCTTTTCGTGGTGGGGGGAGCCATTTTCCGGACGGGACTGGCCAAGATGCTGGGCGGCAGGATCATGAAGCTGGCCGGCAAGAGCGAGCTGCGCCTGCTGGTGCTGACCATGCTCGTTACGGCCGGAATCGGAGCGTTTGTCAGCAATACGGGAACGGTGGCGCTGATGCTGCCCATTCTGGTGAGCCTGGCCGCGGACGGCGGCATCCAGACGAGCCGCCTGCTTATGCCCATGGCGTTTGCCAGCAGCATGGGCGGCATGCTGACGCTGATCGGCACGCCCCCCAACCTGGTCATCAACAACCAGCTTCAGGAGGCGGGAATGGAGGGGCTGGGCTTTTTCTCGTTCACCCCCATCGGCCTCATCTGCATCGTGACGGGCGTCCTGCTGCTGATTCCCCTGAGCAGGAAGTTCCTGGGCCGTCATGACGACAAGACGGAACACGAGGCCAAGGGCAAGTCCCTCAGCCAGTTGATAGACGAGTACCAGATCATCAGCAATCTTTACCGTCTCCGGGTGCTGGAGGATTCCGCCCTGACGGAGAACCCCCTGCACGACCTCCAGATACCGGACCGCTACCACGTGAACATCGTGGAAGTGCGCCGCAGGCATTCCAGCCGGCATTCCTTCCTGCAAACGGTCAGCCAGACCATGGCGGGCTCGGACACCCGCGTGGCGCGGGGAGACGTCATTTACGTGATGGGGGAGTTTGAGGACGTGGACCGTTTCGCCCGGGAATACGGGGCGGTGATGATTAACCGGAAGACGTCGGAAGATACGGATTCCCTGCTGAAGAGCAAATTGAAGTTTGACGAGATAGGCATTGCGGAGATGCTGCTCATGCGCAACTCGGACCTCATCAACATGCCCGTGAAGTCTTCCGGGCTCCGCGCCAAGTACGGGGTCAACATTCTGGCCATCCAGCGGGACAACCATTACATTTTCCACAATTTGAAGGATGTGAAGCTCCAGTACGGGGATACGCTGCTGATTCAGGGAACCTGGGCGGATATTGCGCGCCTGAGTGAGAAAACCTTTGAATGGGTCGTGGTGGGCCAGCCGCTGGCGGAGGCGTCCAAGGTGACCCTGACGCACAAGGCTCCGCTGGCCGCTGGCATCATGCTGCTGATGATTGCGGCCATGGTGTTCAACTGGGTGCCCGCGGTGGCCGCGGTGCTGATCGCCGCCGTCCTGATGGTGCTGTGCGGATGCCTGCGCAACGTGGAGGAGGCGTACCGGACGATCAACTGGGAGAGCATCGTGCTGATTGCCGCCATGCTGCCGATGTCCGTGGCGCTGGAGAAGACCGGCACCTCGGAGGCCATCTCCCACGGCCTGGTGGCCGGCCTGGGGGGATTCGGGCCGTTCGCCCTGATGGCGGGCGTTTATTTCACGGCCTCCCTGCTGACCATGTTCATCAGCAATACGGCCACGGCGGTGCTGCTGGCTCCCATCGCCCTGCAATCCGCGGTGAGCATGGGCATCAGCCCCTATCCGCTGCTGCTGGCGGTTTCCGTGGGCACCAGCATGTGTTTTGCCTCTCCCTTTTCCACGCCGCCCAATGCCCTGGTCATGCCGGCGGGCAAGTACACGTTCATGGATTACGTGAAGGTAGGGGTTCCCCTCCAGGTGATCATGGGGCTGGTCATGGTGGTGGTGATCCCTCTGTTTTTCCCGTTCGTGAAAGCCTAGGCCGGAGAGCCGTTCACGAGGAGGAAAGGGCGCATGGCAGTGTAATTTACATGCATTACTAAAAAAAGAGAGACAAGGGAAGCGCGTGGGAGTAGAAGAGGATTGTTTAAGAACCCCCATTTAATGATGAAGTACTTGCTTATTATTATGGCCGCCGCGTTCGCCATGCCCTCCATGGCGGAGGAAGACGCTCCCAAGAGAATGACTTCCGCGGAAAAGAAGGCCGCCCTCCTTGAAAAGTATGATACCAATAAGGACGGCAAGCTGGATTCCGAGGAGAAGACCAAGATGAAGGAGGACCTGAAGAAGCAGAAGGAGGAGGAACGGGCCAGGAAGCACGCCTCCCGCAAATCCGATTAAGGTTTTACGGCTTCGTTGACAATCTGTTTTTCAGACGGCTTGAACCGGGTTCAGGCTGAAGGGAGAACGTATGCCTGTTAAAGCGATGAGATACGGAATTTGGACCAGATGGGCCGCTGCGGCCGTGTTTGCCTCCCTGGCTGCATGTACGGCGGAAGAATGGGCGCAGTTTAACAAGGAGATGGAGCAGAATCAGCGGGCCGCCGCCGAACGCCGGGTCAAATACCGCAAGATCAGGGTCCAGTGCTCCGACTGGGAGATGGCGGATACGGCTGCCGCCTCCCTCTCGTCCAAGGGTTTCCGGGTCATGTACCCCGGAGAAGACGGCTACGGAGCCGTGGCGACCGTCAGCAAGACGGCGCAGGAGCATGTGCTGATTCGCAACGGGAATTATTTCACCACGCTGCCCGGTCCCAATACGCGGCCCGGCTACAGGACGAAGGTTACCGTGACCGTGCATAATCTGGCGGGCAGGAAGCTGGCTGAATACCAGGGGGAAAGCGTTCCTTCCGAATCCTTCCACCGCATGGAGGCGGCCCGGTCCGCCTGCCGCAAGGCCATCGGCAAAATGCCGTCCAGCACTTCCATTTACTGGTAGGGGGGGAGTTTTGGCCCTTATCCTGGGGACGGCAGCCGGGCTACACTCCGGCTCCGGTCCCGCGCCTGCCGCGTGACCTGATTTTATAGGCCAGCGTATCCGCCAGCTCCCGGAGGGCGTTGAGCGGGTTTTTCCGCAGGACGTGGCGCCCTTTCAGCGTGGCGCCGGGCCGGACGGTTCCCGTTCCCCGGTGGTTGTGGATGACGGCGGCTGTCTGGGCGAACATGTTGTACTTTTCCAGCACCAGGCGTCTAGCCTCGCGAATGGCGGGAAGCCGCTTTTCGTATTCCCCGCCGTCCATGGCCTTGCGGATAATTTCAAAGGCTTTTTGCGGATCGTCCAGGGGGATGGGGATGAAGCTTTCCTGCGGGAAGCATTCCGTCGCCAGCGGGTCCCCGGCGTAAAAGGGAAGGGTCATGGCGACGAAGGCGTCGGACAGTTTTTCCGTCCAGTGATGGGGTTCCAGATGGTTTTCCACGCACAGATGGTACTTGTAGCCGTCCATGGCGACGGTTTTGTTTTCTATTTCCTGAATGCCATGCCCGAACCAGTCCAGCTCCGGCAGGCGGTCCGCCAGGTAGCGCGTGAGGTCATAACGCATTTTATGCATGGTATGCGTGTGCTGCTTGGCGGAACAGATGGTGGAAAGCATCTTGGTTTTCGGAAATTCCGTCTGGTCCAGAATCTCCTGCATGGGCTTGATGTACAGCCATTCCAGGCATCCGCGGCCCAGGGTATGGTTGGGGTGCGGGAGGTCCCGGACGGAGTGGGTAGTCAGCACGGTGCCGAACTGGCCGGTGTATGCCCGGCTGTAGATTTTAATGGAAGGGGGTTCCACCGTGATCAGGATGGTCTGGTCCGGGGGACAGAGCAGGGGTTCCGTTTCATCCTTGATGGTGCCTATGGAGTTCCTGGGGAATTCATCGTATACTAGTACCCAGTCATAGTCCGTCATGGCGGCGTCCGTGCAGAACAGGCAGTCGCCCCACAGCAGGGATTCCGTTTTATCCGGGGAGGCCTTGGTGGATTTTCTGATGACCTTGATGCGTATGGGGCGGGAGGAATCCGTCATGGGAATGGAGGCGTTGAAGCGGCGCGCGGGCTTTCCGCCGTACGTCGGGCAACCCGTCCGGAAGCATCGCGGCGGCGGCGCTGCATGACGTCAGTGTAGGGGGCCTTCCTTCCTTGTCAATGTCAAAGGATTGGGCGTTTTTCCGTGCGGAGCTTCCGTCAGTTGGACACCGTGCTTTCCATCCCCGGAAAAAGCTGGTCGAGGATGCCGGAAACCATTTTCCTGGAACCGTAGGGGGAAAGGTGGTTGTCGTCACAGTACATCAGGTGCCCCTCGTCTTCTTCCAGCCACCGCCCGTTTTTATGGAAGGCGCCGTGCAGCGGGATAAAGCGGCACAGGCCCGTGGATTCCATGTGCTCCAGCAGGGCGAATACGGGGCGTTGCCGCGTGATGAAGTCTCCGCCCAGCAGGCGGTCCGCGCGGTTGGCGTTCAGCAGCGCATTGCGCCGCATGAGTTTGCGCGGGCCGAAGGTCCATTCAGGCACGGGACCCAGCAGCACGATTTGCTTGCCGGCCTTGCGAAGGCGTGCGCAGGTGTGGAGCAGGCCGTCCGCAACCAGTTGTTTCAGGCGCATGTCCCGGTGGCTGTTGACCAGTTCAATCCAGCGGTTGTGGATGAATACGGTGTGTATCTGGGGAGTGTTTTCCAGCCAGTCCAGAATCAGGTCCATGTTGTGCTCCCAGTGCGGGTACATCATGCGCAGCAGCGTGAGGGAATCCGCGTCTCCGGACTCGGAAATGCCGCTCAGGGGGCATAGCCGCGCCCGGTAGAACAGGCCTGACCGGTTGAGGAGCCGGGCGGCGTCGTCAAAGCCCGGAGAGCTGGCCATGGCATGGCTGTCTCCCATAAGCAGGAAGGAAGGGGGCTGCCCGGTTTTACCCAGCAGTACAAAGGGGTAGTCCGTCACGTCTCCCAGCTCCGGATGATGGGGCTGGATGGCGTTTCCCTTTTCCACCACCGCACGGTCAGGGGGCGTGATGCCGAAGGAGGGCGGGAAGGCCGGCCCCTTCCAGTATTCCGGGAATGATATGTTGTTGGCGGCCACGTGCCAGTAGTCCCGTGCGCCGTCCGTCCATTTGAGCCATTCTCCGGCAAAATCCAGCGTGAGGCACCCTGCCGCCGTGAGCAGGAACGCTTTTGCGGGCTTCCGCCATGCGGCGGCTGTCCTGAAGGGGGTTTCCACGAATTTCCAGGAAAGGAAACCGAGAAGAAGGGAGAGAAGGAACATGCCCGCATAGTCCCGCGGACCGCATTCATTGAAGCAGAAGTAGGTCCAGTACACGATGACGGGCCAGTGCCACAGGTACAGGGAGTAGGAGATTTTGCCGATGCCCGTGCTGAGCGGATGCCTGAGGATGCGCCCGGACCAGCCGTGGCTTCCGTAGCGGATCAGAAGGGCCGCCCCCGCGACGGAAGGAATGGCCGTATAACCCGGAAAGGGCGTGGAGGAGGAATAACAGGCAAAGGGGAGCAGAATGCCGGCCCACCCCGCCAGCCGCAGCCAGCGTATTCCCCGGCCCTGTTCCGCAGCGACGGGAGCCAGGGCCAGGAGACAGCCTGCCAGGAGTTCCCAGGCGCGGCAGTGAAGCAGGTAAAAGGCCTTGTTATGCTCCAGATTCCCCATGTGGTAGACGGCGGCGAACAGGGAGAGCGCCAGGGCTCCGCAGAGAACGGGCTTGACGGCGTTTTTCCTGAATTTCCAGAGCAGCCACAGGGCGAGCGGAATCGTCAGGTAGAATTGCTCCTCCACGCTCAGGGACCACAGGTTCAGCAGCGGGTTTTCTTCTGCGGCCGGGCTGAAATAGTTTCCTGCGGTCCTGCTGAAATAAATGTTGGTGATGAAGAGGGCGCTTGACCTCACGGTGCGCCCCAGGGTCCGCAGGTCGTCGCAGGCCAGCACCACGCACCCGAAGGCCAGCACGACCGCAATCAGGCAGAAATAGGCGGGCATGATGCGCCTGATTCTCCGGTAGTAAAAGGAGGACAGGGAGAAGTTCCCTTCCTTCAGGCTGCGGACAAGGCCGCTGCCGATCAGGTAGCCGGAGATGACGAAGAAGATGTCCACGCCCGTGTACCCTCCCGGGCAGATCCATTCCTGCAAATGGTACAGGACGACGGCCAGCACGGCAAAGGTGCGCAGGCCGTCGATGTGCGGAAAGTAGGTTCCGTGGGCGGCATTTCCGGCCTGATGGAGGGAAGGTGAACAAAAGTTTTCAGAAAGGCATTTGTTCATGAGGCGGAAAGGAGGAAAATACAGGGATGGGGGAGAAAGTGAAGAGGAAGCGAGAGAAGCCGGGATGGAGTTGAACTGTCCGGGAGCCTGGATCAGTGGCGCAGGCGGTTCTTCAGCCGCCGCCATGCCAGGCGCAGCCTGTGGCCGCGTTTTAAAAAGCGCTGGTAGTAGGCAATCCATGTGCCGTCCCCCTTGCGGCGCGCTTCTTCCGGAGACTGGTCGAATATCCGGTAGAGTTTGGCTGTTTCACGTTCCGTTTCTTCCAGGAAGAGGGCTTCCTGTTCCGGGGTTTTCCAGGGGCGGGACATGATTTCACACCACAGGCCGTCGTCTTCGTCCACTTTCTTCACGTAGGCCGCGGCGTCGTCCAAGGTGGGGAAGTCGTGGCAGTTGATGAACGCGGCGGAGTTGAATTCCCTTCCGATGTCCGGATTGCCCCAGTAAATGGGGATGGTGCCCGCAAGCATGCTGGTGACGATTTTCTCGCTGGTGTAGCCGGGGTACCAAGCGTTTTCAAAGGCAATGGAGAATTTGTACGGCTTTTTCATCCGGATGGAGGAGGCGTACCAGTCTTCCGACCGGTGGCCGTCGCCCGGCGTGTTGTTGAGGTGGGGCCCCAGGGAGTTGACGAACCGGACGGAGGAGAGCTTGTGAAAAATGGCGTCCCGGTTGGGATGGGATTTGCGGTTGGCGTAAATGAAGTTGCAGAAGCCCGTTTTGGAGGCCAGGAGGGCGCGGACGTCCAGGCCTGCCTTGCCGCCGTGCACTTCCTGCAAATGGTGGCGCAGGAAGGGGAGTTTGACGGTGCGGTCGCTTCCGGGCACCGCATCCAGCCCGATGTAGTAGTCAAACAGCATGAAGTCCGGGGCGATGGCTTCATGGCAGCCGTACATGACGGTGATATGGCCGGGGGCCCGTTCCAGAAAATCGTAAAACGCTTCCCGGTTGACGTAAAACCAGGGGGTGGCGATCAGGTAGTCGAAGTCGGAATCGTCTTCCACCACGCGGTAACGGTCTTTCAGGAGCTGGTAAATGCCTTCCCTGCCGAAATCCGGAGTGGACTGTAAAAAGGAGATTTTAAGCGTTTTCATGGGAGAAGGCGGGTCGGAGTGGTTGAGAGTGTATGGGGCGGCTCTTTCTTGTCAATGACAAAGGCAGGGGCCGGCCGGGCGTGTTGGGGGAAGGTTGCCCGGCGGTTAAACATCAGCCTTTTTCACCCTTCGCGACGGTATTCCCGGAGCGTTTCTTCATACAGGGCGGCGTGCCGCGCGGCAATGACGGGGTAGGAAAACGTTTGTTCGGCGTGTTGGCGGCCTTCCTCCGCCAGGGCCAGCAGGAGCTTTCCGTCCCGGATGAGCCGTTCGCAGTGGCCTGCCATTTGATTCAGGTCTCCCTGGGGAGCCACCAGCCCCGTCCTGCCGTCCAGGACCACTTCCGGAACTCCGCCCGTCCGGAAGGTGACGGAGGGGGTCTTGCAGGCCATGGATTCCAGAGCTACGTTGGAAAGGACGTCCTGAAGCGTGGGATTCAGGAAGATGTCCGCTGCGCTGTAAAGCCCGGCCAGCTTGTTCATGTCCGTAATGAAGCCGGCATTTGTGCTGGGGAAGGGGAATTCCACGTTCTTTTCCTGGTTGCCGAAGAGCAGCAGATGAAGGTTCCTGTGCCCGCGCCGGTACAGTTCCTCCAGCACCAGGGGGATGAAATGGCCTCCCTTGACCGGATTGAACAGGCCGGTTGCGCCGCAGGCAATGACAAAGGCTCCGGACGGGATGCCCAGGGCCGCACGGATGGCCTCCCGGTCTTCCGCCGGGCGGAAGAGGTCCGTATCCACGGGGTTGTAAATCTGGACAATCCTTCTTCCGGGGAACATGCAGCCTTTTTCCACTTCCCTTTTCAGCCAGAGGGAGGGCGTCACCAGCGTCAGGGACGGTATGCGGGCGAAGGAGCGGCGCTTGCGGGAGAACAGCCACGCCGGAAGGCCGCGGAAGAGGCGGGGAGTGCCGAGCTGGGGGCAACTGCCGCGGCATTCGTCCCGGAATCGGTCGCAGTCCATGGTGCAGTGGCACCCCGCGGTGCAGGCAAACATGTCGTGCAGCGTATAGACCAGCGGGCGGCGGATGTGGCTCAGCCGCGTGAAATCCACCGTTCGGCCGCCTATCCAGTGCAGGTGCACCAGGTCGGCTTTCTCCATCTGGGCGGTGTCGAACCCCATGCCCAGCACGTTCAGGGAGAAGGGCAGGTCCCTCCTTTTTTCCGGCAGCAGGGCGTCAAATCCATGCGCCAGATGGCGGCGCAGCGCGTCCGTAGCTCTTCTGGCGGCGGATCTGCTGATTTCCAGGCCGTCTATTCCCTTGCGCCTCCTGAGCAGAAGGACGGATTCCATATCGGAAATATTCCGGTTCAGGGCATCATTCAACCGGTAGGGAGCGGAGCTGGCCGATACGCTGTGGGAGACTTGGAATACTGTCCTGCGTTGAGGAGAAGTCACATAGGGGAGTATGAGGATTAGGAATCCGGCGTCAAGCCTGCAAATCTGAAAGAAAAACGTTTTGGGAAGATTTCGCTTGCCGTTATTCCGTGAACCGGCAGACGCTGGCCCTGATGTCAGGGAGGCTTCTTCTTTCAACAAGAAGCAGGGGAAGCTGGCTCACGGAGGGGCCGCGGCTGTGAAAGGATATTTTGATTGACGGTGTTTTGCGGCTTCGGCGCCTGGGAGCGGAAGATTTCTGGCTATAATAGATATAACTCATTGTATATAATAGTATAAATAATATTAAATAGCCGTTGCTGCGTTCCGGAGGCGATAGGTATCAGGGCCGGGAGGCCGTGGCTCCCGGGAGGTACGCGACCATGAAAGGGAGATGGGGAGAATGTTGATGGAGCGGCAATTGGACCATCCCGGAGGGGGGAAAAGGAGAGCTTTTCCGAGCTGTGGCATCCTTACCGGATTCCTAATCCGCCCTTTTTGGCGGGAAGAAGAAGCTGCCTGCATTTTTGCAGCCAGCCTTTTTTTGCGGTCCGCGGGATTCCCATGTCGCGCCTGTCCTGGAATGGAAAGGAGGAAAGCTGTTCCCAGTCCTCCGCATAGGTTTCCGTACCGTCCAGGGCGGTGATGCCCTGCAGCTTGCACAGGATGGAGAAGATGCTCTGGTCATACCGGTTTTCCACAAAGCCCGGCAGGTTGGGAGAGGCGGAGGGAGAATTGTCCGCCAGGTGCAGATGGTCGTAAAAGACATGGAGCCAGTCCCGGATCAGGCTTTCCGTGACCGGGTTCTTTTTCAGAAAGACGTGGCCCCCTGCAATTTGCTGGGTGTGCGTGACATGGACATCTTCCCCGGAAACGCCGAAGTGGCGCAGGATGTCCCCCTTGGTCCATTTGTATTCCGGCTGCCCGTTGGTGAAAACCAGCATGCCGCGGCTGTCCCGGTCCAGCATGTCCACATATTCCCGGAAACGCTTCGCTCCGTTAATGTTGATATGGCAGCCTGCATCCAGGTACAGGAGGCGGTCGCCTTCCTGCATGTCCTGCAGGACGTGGTGGATGGCCCAGGGTTTCCAGGACCAGTACCCGAATCCCCGGCAGGACGGCGTCAGGTATTTGCCCATGCGGCCGGTGAATTCCGCGGAAAGGTCATGTTCCGTGAACAGCGTGATCTCATCGAAAAATTCCAGCGCTTCCGCCTGCCTGCCCAGCCGTTCCAGGGCGGCCGCCATGCGGGAGTCTGCGAATGAGAGAAAGCGGTTCATTGTCCGGAAGGTAGGGATAAGGCAATTTACAGGGAAGGCGGCGATGTGTCAAACGGCTCTTCCGGCGAGGCGTTTTTCCCTTGGAAACCGTTGGAATGCGCTTGGGAAAAATGTTCCGCGAGCATTCTTTTGCAGGAGTAATAGCGTCCCTTCTGTCCGGGAAGCAGGGAACAGGCCGCCAGCAGGATGCGGCCCCAGCCGTTGGATGGCGGCTGCGCCGAGTTCAGCAGGTCCACCAATTGCCTGTCCCGGCCCGGCAGGACGGAGAGGAACCGAGCCCCTTCCGCGTTCCGGTAGAACAGGTGCCACCAGTCCAGCAGGGACTGTTGCTGAACGGCGGTCATCTGGTGGAAAAGAGGATGCTTGGAAACGAAGAAAGGCCTGATTTTCCGCACGCCATAGGCGAACAGGCCTTCATTCTGCCATCCGTGTTCCTTCCAGTAGTCCACGATGTACAGCAGACGCTGGAATTCCTGCACGCATTTGAAGTAGGTGGGGTCATTGCAGCGGCGGGAAAGGGAACCGCTCCGCATGAGGCGGTAGTAATACAGGCAGTCCGGAATGAACAGGAGGCGGGAGGCGTGGGGGACGGCCATCAGCCGGAAGGTTTCATCCTCCGCGCCGGATTTCAGGTTCACATTGAAGCGGAGGCGGTGGGCGTCCAGCATGCTTTTCCGGAACAGCTTGCTCCATACGCAGATGTCCATTTTACCCCAGATGGAGTCCCGGAAGAAGCTGGCCGGGGAGGCGTCCTTTTCAAAATGCCAGGAGGGCGACCTCCTTCTGGCCTCAATGAGCCGGTCCGACGAGTCCTCGAAGACATGGTTGCCGCACTCCACGATGTCCGCATCATGTTCCAGGGCCGCGGAAAAAAGGCGGGAGTACATTTCCGGGTCCACGTAGTCGTCCGGGTCCGCAAAGCCGACGTAAAGGCCCCGCGCCGCATCCAGCCCCGCGTTCCTTGCGGCGGAAACGCCCGCGTTCTGCTGGTTCAGGAGGATGATTCTGCCGTCCTTTTCCTTCCAGCGGAGCAGGTGCGCCCAGGTATCGTCCATGGAGCCGTCATTGATGCAGATGATTTCAATGTTCCGGAGGGTCTGCCGAACCAGGCTGTCCAGACAGTCGTCCACATAAGCGGCTACATTGTAGCAGGGAACGATGATGGAAACGTCGGGACGCATAAGCTTATAATGTATGTAACGGATTTACAATCCGTGGTCAATGATAATTTTTGCAAGATAAATATTACCGAAGGTTTTTAACGTTGTCAGCATGAAAAGAGGGGATGAAGGCCGGGGATTCCGCGGGATGCGCAGGGATTGCGTTCCAACGGTTTTCCGCGTGGACCGGCCAGGGGTTGGAGTATCCGGATTGTAAATTCGTTGAGAATTTGGAGTTCGGGAACGCCTCAAATGGCAGTTGCCTAGGGCCGGGTGGATGTGGTACAAAAGGCCGTACAACTTCTTCATTTATTCTTCTCTTATGATTATTGTCACGGGTGGGGCCGGCTTCATCGGCTCAAACATTGTCGCCGCTCTGGAAAAGGCCGGTAAAAAGGATCTTGTGGTGGTGGATGAGCTGGGCTCTTCCGACAAGTGGAAAAACATCGCCAAGAGAGAGCTGTGCGCCGTGATTCCTCCGGAGGACATGCTTGACTACATGGAGGCGCATGCGGAGGAGATTGAGGCCGTCATTCACATGGGGGCCATTTCCGCCACCACGGAGACGGACGCTGATCTGATCATCCGGACGAATTTCACGCTGAGCTGGCGCCTGTGGGAGTTCTGCGCCCTGTACGGCAAGCAGTTTATTTACGCCTCTTCTGCGGCCACGTACGGGGACGGCTCCATGGGGTTTGACGATGACTCCTCCCTGGAGCACGTCAATGCCCTGCGCCCCCTGAACGCGTATGGCTGGAGCAAGGCCCTGTTTGACCGCAAGGTGGCCCGGGAGGTGAAGGAAGGGCGGCCGGTTCCTCCCCAGTACGCCGGGCTCAAGTTTTTCAACGTGTACGGCCCCAATGAATACCACAAGGGGGGGCAGAAGAGCGTGGTGGCCCACATTTTCCCCCAGGTGAAGGTGAATGAAACGGTGAAGCTGTTCAAGTCCTACCATCCCGACTACCGGGACGGCTGGCAGCTCCGGGACTTCGTGTGGGTGGGTGACTGCGTGAACGTGGTGCTCTGGCTGCTGGACCATCCGGAGGTGAGCGGATTGTTCAATGTGGGGTCCGGGGAGGCGCGCTCCTTCTACGATCTGGCGAAGGCGGCGTTCAATGCGCTGGGGCTCCAGGAAAAGATCGCCTACCGGGAGATGCCTGAAGAACTCAAGGGCAAGTACCAGTATTATACGCAGGCGGACCTTTCCAGGCTGCGCGCCGCCGGCTATGCAGCTCCCATGACTTCCCTGGAGGACGGCGTGCGCCAGTACGTGCAGAAGTATCTGGACAGGGAGGACAGCTACGTTTAACCCGCATTCCTTTTTCCGCCCATGCCCGCACAGCGCATTCTGATGATCAAGCACGGCGCCCTTGGCGACGTGGTGCTTGCCATGGGGACGATGAAGCGGCTCCGGGAGCTCCATCCGGAGGCGCATATCACCCTGATGACCATGGGGATGTTTGTTCCCATGGCGGAACAGCTCGGGGTGTTTGACGATTTCATTGTGGACAACCGCCTGCCCTACCGGAAGCTGGGCGCCACGTGGGGGGCCATCCGTTCCATCGTGAAAGGGAATTTTGACGTGGTGTACGACCTCCAGGAATCTTCCCGCACCAGGAAGCGTTATTATCCCGCCGTGCGCTTCCTGCTGGACCATGACATGGACTGGGTGGCCTGCAATTCCGGGGAACGGCGCAGGCTGCTGAAAAAAGGCGGCTTCCGGTTTGGCAGGGTGGTGAAGGAACCGTTCCACCTGGAACGCGTCCTGACGGACCTCTCTTTCATGCACGGGGAAGGGCTGCATTTTGACGAGCTTCCGGAACGCTACGTGATGATGATTCCGGGCTGTTCCCCCAGCCATCCCTACAAGCGCTGGCCCGTGGAGAATTTCTGCGCCCTGGCCCGGCGCTTGGCGGAAAGGGGCATTTCCTCCGTCGTGATCGGCACCCGGGCGGAGGCCGCGGAGGTGGAGGCCATTGCCGCCAGCTCCCCCCTGGCCGTCAGTTTTCTGGGCAAGTCCACCCTGATGGATATTCCCCAGATGGCGCTCCGTTCTCTGGCCTGTGTGGGCAATGATACTGGGCCTACGCACATGTGCGCCTATGCCGGGGTCCCGGTGACCGCTATTTTCTGCCACCGGACGCGCAAGTCCGCCATTACGGCCCGGTGCATTTCCAACCTGATTTCCCCCGGCTCCATTGAGGAAATTACGGTGGACCAGGCGTGGTCCACGCTGGAGCCCTTCCTGCCCCCGCAGGAAGAGCTTGAACCTGCAAAAATGGCGGCCACTCCGCAGGCGTCATGATGGCTCCCGTGAACATTTCCGTGCTGGTTCCGGTTTACAATGTGGAACCGTATCTGGCCCAGTGCCTGGAAAGCATCTGCGCACAGACGCTCCGGGAGCTGGAAGTGGTTTGCGTGGACGACGCTTCCACGGACGGGTCCCTGTCCATCCTGCGGGAGTTTGCGGAGCGGGACCAGCGGGTGAAAGTGGTGCAGGCCCCGGAAAACGGCGGCCTTTCCCGCACCCGGAACCTGGCGATGAGCCATGCGCAGGGAGAATACCTGGTGCTGGTGGATTCAGACGACTGGCTGGAAACGGATTTGCTGGAGGAGATGTACAGCCGTGCGAAGGCGCTGGACGCCGACAAGCTGGTGTGCGGGTTCCGGTATTATTATGAGTCCGACCCCGGAAGGGAGGACCGGTTCCTGCCGGAGGACATCGCGCCCCCCGGAAAGGGATGGATTCCCTGTACGCCGGAAACCATCGGTAAAATACACCATGGAGCGGGCGGCATGATGATACGGCGTTCCGTTGTGGAGGAGCACGGCATCCGGTTCCCCGAGGGCGTTGCCTGCGAGGACCTGTATTTCCACTATGCCGCCTTTCCGCGGTGCAGAAGGGCCTGTGTGGTCAGCAGGGCGGCGTACGTTTACCGCAAGCGCGCCGGGTCCATCACCAGCGGCTTTGCGTCCGGCAGTTCCCTTCAGTCGCTGGATTACCTGACGGTGGCGCAACTGGTGCTGGAAGAGTGGAAACGAGCCGGAATCCTGGAGGAATACAGGGCGGCTTTTCTGAAAATGCTGGTGATGGGCGTGCGGAATATCCGCAAGTACGCCCCCCATGCCGTCCAGAAAGAGGTCACCCGGAAAGTGTCCCGAATGCTCCGTGAAGAAAACCTGTACCGTCCCGGAGAGGAGGATTCCCGCCTGTCCCGCCGGGAAGAAAAACTGCTGAAAACCTGGCTGGCCGGAAAATCCGGCTTGGACTTTTCCTATTACTGGAAGAGAATGCGCAAAGCGGGCGCCCGGCTGCTGCGCCGCTGACACCACCCGAACGATCGACCGATGAAGAAGAATGAATTTGCCGTCGTCCTGGCCAGTGACAACCGGGGCATCCTGCCTTTGAGCGTTACCGTCTTTTCCCTGCTGAGCACCGCTGCTCCGGAAACCTTTTACAAGATTTACATCCTTTCCGACGGCATTGACGGGGAGAACCGGAACAGCGTTGAGCGCCTGGCGGCCCCGTTTGAGTGCCGGTTGGAGTTCATAGACGTTTCCGGCATTCTGGAAAAGCACGACTTTCCCCATACGGAACAGTGGCCCGTGCCCGCCTGGGGCCGCGTGTTCATCCCGGAGTTATTGAAGGAGGAGCGGGGCAACATCCTGTATCTGGACATTGACGTTCTGGTTTGCCGGGATTTGACGGAGCTGTTCCGGACGGATATGTCCGGCAACGCGGTGGGAGTGGTGTTTGAGAATTTTTCCAGGCCCGGCTCCCATTTCAACGAGCGCCTGGAGATGCCGCTGACCTGCACGGGGTATTTCAATTCCGGCGTGCTGCTGATGAATGTGGACGTTTTCCGGGAAAAGAACCTGGTCAGGGCCGTGCTGGATTATGCCGTCAGTCACCGGGACAGGCTGACCTGTCCGGACCAGGACGCGCTGAACGGCGCCCTGTGCGAGCTGACCGTGCCGCTGCATCCGCGCTGGAACTGGCATGACGGCCTGACGCGCCGCATCCTGAAGAACGACCCCAGGGAACGGTTCTGGCGAGGAGTGACGCCGCGCCAGGCGGTGGAAGCGGCGCTGGAACCGGGCATTCTGCATTACCAGGGGGTGCACAAGCCCTGGCGGTATAATTGGCGCTATGAAGGGGAACGTTACGAACGCGCCATGCGTGAAGCCGGGCTGCTGCATGGCCCGCTGCCCGGAAGAACCCTCCCGGCCATCCTGAAAAAGCACCTTTACCGGCCTGTTTACCGGATGACCAGGAATAAAATTCTCAGGCTGCAAAAGCAGTTTGAGAAGGAGGATGGCACATGCTCCTGAAGCCGGATGCGGGTTAATGTGCCTGTTTTATTCTGTACTGGATATCACGTAAAACCGCCCGGTAATACTTCTCGTAATCCGTACCTTTCGCGTTTTTTCCGGGAGGCGTGGGCGAAGAAGAGCAAACCTCCACATCAAATTCTTCCAGAAGGGCTTTCATGGCTTTGGCGGGCTGGCCGTAGAAAACGATGCGGTTTTGGATGCAGCGCGCCTTTTTTGAATCGCGCAGCCATCGTGACCGGAGGTTCAGGATGTACAGCAGGTCTATTTCTTCCGAAGAAAGATTCAGCCCCATGATGTAAACGTTGGAAAAGAAAAACAGGTCAATCCATGATTCCTCCAGTTGAAGCTGCGGCTTGCGCAGCTTTTCCGGGATGCCCGCTATTTCTTTTTTCTGTTTTTGGACCCAGTAAGTGTAGGTTCCCTTTAAATAGCTGTCAATTTTACCGATGCAGCCGCAATAGTGCTCATACCCGTATTGAATCGTGAAGGAGGAGGGTTTTTCATTATAGGTGCCGTGAATGTTCCAGATGCGGAGGGAGCGGCGTTCCTTCTCCATGCAGACATGGCGGCGGATGCTGTATTTGGTTTCCGAATTCCGGCGCTGGCTTGTCTTGTAATGCTGTGATTCCAGGATCTGCACCAGGAACGTGTCGTAATTGGTGGTCAGATAGTCGTCTATTGGAAGGGCGGCAAGCTGGTGTAAAACGGAGCCGGGATATTTCTGCGGGGTGAACTCTTCCAGTTTCTTCTTGAGCCGGTCACGCACATCGGAGGATACTTTGCCCATGTCGGCTTCCGGATGCCGTTTTTGTTTTTTCAGGATCAAATACTCGTAAATCAGGGGAAAAGGCAGATAGTCCCCCTGGTCTCTGAACGGGCAATAGATGTCTTGCTTGCAGCCTTCACCGCCGTTGCAGGGAGGGCAGACGGTTTCCTTGAGCAGGTCAATGCTGCTTGGGCTTCCCAGTGTGCGGATCAAACCGTTGCCAAACAGGACGGCGTTCTTTCTGAGGGTGGATTTGGTATTGGTGGAAGTAGTCATCATGGAAAACAGCGGAACCATTCTCCATGCTGGTCCATGGCCGCGAAAAATCAAGAAACAAAGAAAAATCCTTTTCCCGCCGCCGTCTAGTCCGGCATGAAAAGGGCTGCCGGCGTCAGTGCAGTTCCAGCAGATAGATCTCCGGAGGGCAGTTGAAGCGGAGGGGGAGCGTGCTGGTTCCCAGCCCCTTGGTAATCAGATAGGTGTTGCCGCCGGAAATATGCCAGGGGTAGGTGTAGGGCTGGGCGTGTTCCGGGCTGGCTTCAAACCACAGGAGATTGAAGGGAAGGCGTATCTGGCCGCCGTGGGTATGGCCGCTGATGACGATGTCCGCGTCCCCATGGGAAAGCATGTGATCCGCTTCCGGACGGTGGGAAAGCAGGAAATGGGGTATATCCGGGGACTGGCGCTTGGGGAGCCGTTTTTTGGAATTGCGCGAGGTGTCCAGCATTCCGGATAGCTGGAGCTGCCTGCCGTCCTTGAACGTGACAAGCGCGCTTTGGTCTTCCAGCACCGTGATGCCGGCCCGGGTCAGTTCCTTGCGCCAGTTGTCCCAGCCGAAGGTGAAGTCATGGTTCCCCTGGATGGCGAAGACGCCGCAGGGCGCTGCCAGCCCCCGCAGCAGCCGGGCGGCCGCGGCGGGGCTCATGCTGGCGTTTCTGCTGGCGCCGCGGGCATAATCCCCTACCAGCAGGATCAAGTCCGGCTGAAGCTGCATGATTCTCCGGACGTAGCGCAGCGCCCTCACTTCATCAAAGGCCGTGGGCATCAGGTGAAGGTCTCCGGCAATGACGACTTTAACGGGTTTTCCGCGGCCGTTCCACTGGGGGACGCGGTAGTCCACCTTCCGGACGAACAGAAGATTGGGTTCTATCAGGTACGCCCAGGTAATGCCGGCTACGCCGAGCGCGCAGACGCCCAGCAGCAGGGTGCCGAAAAGCCGGAGTATTCTGACGGAGAAGGGCATGGAAGGGAAGCGGCTTGGCAGAGACTATAATTCCTGAGGACCGCAGGCGAGCGATTTATGCGTCTTGCCATTTGAGAAAGGCCCGATTGCGGGGAGAAGCAGGCGGAAAGGCGCCCCCTTGGGAGATTTTAGCAAATTTGATTGACGGGCGCCCGCATGGTATGCTTTTATGCTCCAAGATATTTCCATATCCTTTATCACCCATCATTTAACCACGCATATGAAGAAGATTACCGTTATGGCTCTTGCCGCTTTTGCGGCGAGCATCATGGCTTCCTGCTGCTGTCAGGATCAGGGTGCTCCCCCCCTGACCCCCCTTCCCAAGTTCAATGACCTGAACCAGCCCGCCGTGGATGTGGCTCCGGTGGTCATGAAGTCCAAGAAGTAATCCTCTTCCGGGATTAGGTACGACTTTTCAAGCCGCACTTGGTGATTGTCCAAGTGCGGCTTTTTCTATAAAAATGCGGCAGAACATATGGAAGATTGGAAACATTGTCCCGAATTTGCGCCTTTGGCGGACCTGTTCCGCAGACATGACAGCTTTGCGGTAATTGCGCACGTGCATCCGGACGGTGACGCCATCGGTTCCACGCTGGCGCTGGGGGAAGCCCTGAAGCAGATGGGCAAGAAGGTGGTGATGATGAACGAGGACGGCGTGCCTTCCAATCTGGCCTTTATGCCGGGCGTGGAAAATATCATCCCCACGCCCGATGAGCCGGTGGACGTGGAAGTGGCCGTTTCCGTGGACAACGGCGCGTTCAAGAGGCTGGGCGAACGCAGTCTGAAGGCCCTGGCGGGAGTGAAGGTGTGGGCGAACATCGACCACCACCAGACTAATGAATTGTTCGGGGACGTGCAATGCGTTCTGCCGGACGAGTGCGCCACGGGTGCGGTGCTGTATTATTTTTTCAAGTATCTGGGCGTTCCCGTTACCCCGATAATGCGTGACGCCCTATACGTGGCCGTCAGCACGGATACGGGTTCCTTCCAGTACCAGATGACGACGGCGGCCGTGATGGAGCTGGCCGCGGATTTGATCCGGATGGGCGTTGACGTCCAGGACATCAACCGCCAGCTTTACCAGGAAAAGCCCTGGGTGAAGATGCAGCTGATGCGCGAGGCTCTGAACGGCATGAGGCTGACGCCGGACGGCAGGATTTGCACGTTCTGCCTGACGAATGAGGCGAAGGCACGGATCGGCAGCCGTCCGGAGGACACGGAAGGCCTGATCGACCTTTTGCGTTCCGTGCAGGGAGTCTGGCTGGCCGCTTATCTGGAGGAGGCGGAGGACGATCCCCGTATCCGCATTTCCCTGAGGTCCAAGACCCCTGAAATATCCGTGGCGGAGCTTGCCTCCCGTTTTGGAGGCGGCGGACATGCCATGGCCGCCGGAGTGCGCATCAGGGGACCCATTGAAGAAGTGCGCCTCACCATCCTGAAGGCCATGCAGGAGGAAGTGGAACGCGTGCTCCAACAGCAGATTTCATGAACGCTTCAGATTCCATGCAAGCTCCCTCGGGCGTCCTGTTGATTGACAAGGCGCAGGACATGACCTCCCACGACGTGGTGGCGATTGCGCGCCGCTCCCTGGGGATTAAGAAGATCGGCCACTGCGGCACGCTGGACCCCATGGCTACGGGGCTGCTGATGCTGGTGGTGGGAAAGGCGACCAAGCTTCAGGACAAGCTGATGTGCGAACACAAGGAATACGCCGGAACCCTGACGCTGGGAGTGGAGACCTCTTCCCAGGACGCCATGGGGGAAGTGGTGGCGGAGTATTCCGTGGACGGCGTGACGGAACAGGCCGTGCGCGAGGCGTTTGACCGGTTTGACGGCGCTTTTGAGCAGATTCCCCCGATGGTTTCCGCCATTAAAAAGGACGGCGTCCCGCTGTACAAGCTGGCCCGCAAGGGGCAGGAAGTTGTGCGGGAGCCGCGGCCCGTGGAGGTGTTCGGCCATCAAATTTCCCGCGTGGCCGTTCCGGAAGTGGACTTTACCGTTCAATGCTCCAAGGGTTTTTACGTGCGTTCCTATGCGTATGACATCGGGAAGGCGCTGGGCTGCGGAGCGCATTTGAGCGCCCTCCGGCGCATCAGGTCCGGTTCTTTTACGCTGGAGCGCGCCGTTACGGTGGATACCCTGAAAACCGCCCCCAGGGAAGAGCTGTTCCGGGCCATGCTTTCCCTGGAGGAGCTGGCGGACATTCTGATTGCCAGGTAGCAGCATGGTCATTTACCGGGAGTTTAAGGAACTGAAGGGTGTTTCTTCCCCCGTGCACTGGGCCATGGGGATGTTTGACGGGCTGCACCTGGGGCATGCCGGAGTGATTGCCGCAGCGGTGGAAGGCGCGGCCCGTGACGGAGGCATTGCCGCCGTGCTGACGTTCCGCACTCATCCGCTGGCCCGTGTCCGCCCGGAAAGCGTGCCGCCTGCCATTATGGCGGTGGATGCGGAAAAGTTCGCCCTGATGGAAGAGCTGGGGGTGAAGATGGTGCTGACGCTGGAATTTTCCTCCCGGCTGGCTTCCATGAGCCCGGAGGAATTCATCAGGGAGCTCTGCGCCTCCTGCCGCGTGGCGGAGATTGCCGTGGGGGAAGACTGGCACTTTGGCCGAGGCCGCGCGGGCGATGTGGAAACCCTGCGCCTTTTGTCCGGCCGCTACGGGTTCCGGGTGACGGCCGTTCCGCCCATCCTGCGGGACGGGGAGCGCGTGAGCAGCACCCGGATTCGCGAAGCCGTGCGTGCGGCGGATTTTTTACAGGCGGCCGGCATGCTGGGCCGTCCCTACCGCTGGAGGGGCCCGGTGATTCATGGACGCCAATTGGGACGCCTGCTGGACTACCCCACGGCCAATATGAAGCCCGGCTGCGGGTTGCAGCCTCCTCATGGCGTTTACGCCGTACGCGCCCGGGTGAACGGCGCGGAATATGGGGGCGTCGCCAACCTGGGGGTGCGTCCCACGGTGGAAGGGGAGGGGGGGGAACTGTTGCTGGAAACGCATTTGTTCGGCCAGCCGGGGGACATTTACGGGCAGGAAATGGAAGTGGTGCCGGTCCGGTTCCTGAGGGCGGAAACCAAATTCCCCTCCCTGGAAGAACTGAAAAGCCAGCTTGCGCTGGACGCCGCCCAGGCCGCTGAGGTGTTGAGACGGGATAAGTAAGACACAGAAAACCGTAAAATGGAGGATGACGGCTTGACCGAAAGAGCGATCGGGGGTTTGTTGTTCGGACGTCATGTTGGTTGAGCAGTTAAAATCAAAAATCCATCGCGCCATGATTACCCGTGGCGATGTTCAATATGAAGGCAGTATTGAAATTCCTGCCGATTTGATGGCCGCTGTGGACCTGTGGCCCGGAGAAAAGGTCCTCGTGGCGTCCGTCACGTCCGGAAACCGTCTGGAAACGTATGCCCTGCAGGGGCCTGCCGGTACGGGGAACATCATCATGAACGGCGGCGCGGCCCATTTGATCAAGACGGGCGAACGGGTGGTTATCATGAGCTTTGCCCTGTCGGACAAGCCCATCGTTCCCAAGAAAATCGTTTGCAACGAGCATAACGAAATCATTTCCTAGACTTTACAAACCATCTGAATTCACACATACTCCCCGCGTTCATGAACCTTTTTTTAGCAAATTCACTTAATATCAGCATTCAGTTACTCTTTGCCGTTCTGGTGATTGTGTCACTTCTCCTCCTGGGCGTGGTGCTTATGCAGAGACCCAAGCAGGAAGGGCTGGGAGCCGCTTTCGGCGCCGCCATCACGGACCAGGCCTTCGGCGCGCGGACTACGGATGTGCTGAAAAAAGCTACGGTGTACTTCGGCTCCGCCTTCATGATTCTTTGCCTGGTGCTGGGCATGCTGATCAACCGCCAGCACGTCAAGAGCTCGGAAAGCCTGCTGAGCCCGGAAATGATGAAGGCCGCCGCCAAGCAGGAAGCCTCCGTTCCCGCCAAGACGCCGGAAGAACTCCAGCAGGAGGAGCTGCGCAGGCGCGCCGCTGAGGCGGAAGCCGCTTCTTCACAGGCTCCGGCTCCCGCTGTGCCGGAAGCTCCCGCTCCTGTCTCTCCGGAAGCTCCCGCTCCCGCTAATTAAAAGAATGTTCTTTTTAAACGCCCCGGCCGTCCTCCGACAGCCGGGGCGTTTGCATGCCGGGGCCATGCGCCGCATGTTTGCCGCTCCGGAAACGCGCTTTGAAATTGGCGGTTCCGGTTGTTTTCCGCTTGCCCTGAACCGTAATTGCGCTACTCTTGGCAAAGTATGAAGGCACCTTTTTTGAACCGTAAATCCAAGGGATTCACGTTGATTGAATTGCTTGTGGTGATCGCCATTATCCTGACGCTGGCCGGCATTGCCATGACGGTGGTGAACGGCGTGATGGAAAAATCACGGGTTACCACGGCGCGGAGCGATTGCAACGGTTTGCAGACAGCCGTTGAGAACTACATGCTGGACAACGGCCGCGTTCCCGTAGCCTGGAGCGGACGGGAAATGGCCAAGCAGGCCCGCAAGGACGGACAGTATTACATGACGACCGCCGTGGACGACGACAGCCGCATCATGAGCATCCTGACCAACTACATGGACCGCGGGGATGAAGACAGGAAGCTGAATCCCAAGAAAACGGCCTATTTCAACACCACGACCACGGATGTGGAAGGTTCTCCCGGCCTGTTCTTTGAAAGCCGTGGCCGCGTGGGCCTGATGGACCCGTGGGAATCCCCCTACCACATCATTTTGAATGCCAATCCCGACGACCGCACCCCCCGCGTCCAGGTCGGTTCCCGCATGGTGACCAAGAACGTGGCCGTTTACAGCGTCGGCAAGGACAAGCAGGGCAGCACGGAGGATGGCCACATCAACAATCCGGAAATGACGGAAGACAACGTGACTTCCTGGTAACGCATTCCGGAACCGCCTGTTGAGAGGCGGGACCGATTTATTTTGCGGGGCTTCCGGCTTATGGCCGCGAGGCCCCGCGATATATTCAGGCATATTGCCTCCAAACCGTATTTTTTTCTTTTCAACCACTCTCAAAAACCCCTCAATAAGTCCCAGACATGAACTGGTTCAAAACAGACGACGTACGCATTCAAGACATCGAGCCCCTGATTTCCCCCGCCATCCTGATCAAGGATTATCCGGCGACCACGGAAATCGCCAAAATGGTGGCTACGACCCGCAAGAATGCGGAGAACATCATTTCCGGCCACGACGACCGCCTGCTGGTGGTGGTGGGGCCGTGCTCCATCCATGATCCCCAGGCCGCAGTGGACTATGCCTCCCGCCTGAAGGAGCAGATGGCGCGCTTTGAAAAGGATCTGGTGATCATCATGCGCGTGTATTTTGAAAAACCCCGCACCACGGTGGGCTGGAAGGGCCTCATCAATGACCCGTTCATGAACCATACCTTTGACATCAACCGCGGCCTCCACATGGCCCGCGGGCTGTTGCTGCGCCTGGGTGACATGGGGATTCCCGCCGCCACGGAGTTCCTGGACACCATCACCCCGCAATATATCGCGGACCTGATTACGTGGGGAGCCATTGGCGCGCGCACCACGGAAAGCCAGGTGCACCGTGAACTGGCCTCCGGGCTTTCCATGCCCGTGGGATTCAAGAACGGCACCAGCGGCAGTCTCCAGATTGCCGTGGACGCCATCATTTCCTCCTCCTGCCCGCACTGCTTCCTTTCCGTGACCAAGCAGGGCGTTTCCGCCATCGTTTCCACCACGGGCAACAAATCCTGCCACCTGATTCTGCGCGGTTCCTCCCTGGGCCCGAATTTCGATGACGAACATGTGAAGGAAGCAGCGGAAGCCTTGCAGAAGGCCGGCATCAACAACCGCATTATGGTGGACTGCTCCCACGGCAACAGCTGCAAGGATTACCGCAAACAGCCGGCGGTGGCCGCCAGCATCGCGGAACAGATTTCCGACGGTTCCGACCAGGTGGTGGCTGTGATGATTGAGAGCAACATCGTGGAAGGGGCCCAGCCGCTGAGCTCCGACCTGGTGTACGGCAAGAGCATCACGGACCAGTGCATCGGCTGGGACAGTACGGTGGAAGTGCTGGAAAACCTTGCCGCCGCCGTCCGCAAGCGCCGTGCCAAACGGCAGGAAGCGTAAGTCTTCCGGTGTTGGCGGAAGACATTCCTAGGGATTAAGGACCAGGGGGTACGCCTTGGGTGATTGTACCCGGAAGCCGTAGTTCCAATCCTTTATATCCGGTTACTTTTCATTGGCCCTTCGGCGTTTTTGCCGGAGGGTCAATGGTCGTCTCCCCACAGGTAGGAATGGCGTTCGGAGATTGTTTTGCCGTGGTTGTCCTTCAGGACGAGCTTCCATGCGAGAATCTCCCCTTTTGTTTTGGCTTCATCCCCGATGAATTCAAAAACGGAATTTTGCGTGCCTCCCTTTCTCCCGGCAGGGTAGGAAATGGATTTTGTCAGGACGGCTGAACCTGTTTTTCCCTGTCGGTACATCATGACCAGGGTGGCCGCCTGTTCCGGGTTCGCATCATTCCAGGTGACGAAGTAGTATTGGCCCAGACGCTGGAGGCGTTGTTGCTGGGAGACGGCGCCGTGCAGCAGGTAAGTAGCCTGGGAGCGGTGCATGCCTACATCTTCTGCAGGAACCACCGTGGTTTTCAAGGGAACCTCCCGCACATGTTCAATCCGGGAAACTTGCTCCGCACAGGAAAACAGGACCGGCAGTACGGCGGCAGTGCAAAGGGGAGCAGGAAACTTCATGGAGCCCATTCAATACACATCCGCCGGGGGAGTCAACACAAAGGTGGGAAAGCTTCAGCATGGAAATGTGGTGGGGCCCAGAAAGAATAAAGGCGTTCCAGGACTGGAATGGTTCTGCTGATGGAGTATCCAACAAGGGAACCGCATCCATGAACGGGAAAGGTTCCGGAAGCACGGAGCTGGCCCGTGTCCCAGCCGGGCGATGACGCTGCCGCGCCGCCTTTAATACAACGGTACGACCAGTGAGGAACCCAGAGCCAGCCAGCAGGGCAGCGTAAGGAAGGAAGCCACGGTAGTGGTCAGCAGGATTTGGGTGCCCAGGTCGGGATGGCCGCCGAAGCGTTTGGCCAGAATGACCGGGATGACGGCGGAGGGAATCGCCGCCTGGATGATGATGACGCGCTTGATATAGTCGTCCACCGGCAGGAAATAGGCCATCAGGAGCAGCAGCGCCGGAGCCAGTCCCAGGCGCGTCAGCAGACCGCAGATGATGGGTTTGGGCTCCCACTTCATGTTGTGCCACAGGTCTCTCATGGAACAGCCGAACAGGATCAGGCACAGGGGCGTGGCGCAGTTGCCGATCATTTCAAAGGTTTTCATGAGAGGCGGCTGGGCTACATAGGTTCCCAGGCCGGACCAGGCGAGTGCCAGGCCCACGATGACCGCCAGCAGGGGGCCGCGGAAGAAGACGCCCATGTTCAGGTTGCCCGGACCGCCTGCGATGATGATGACGCCGATGCTCCATACGACCAGTTCACACCCCACGTTGTGGACGAAAAGGACGCCCAGCGTGGGGTCATTGCTGGCCGTGAACAGCATCTGGATAATGGGAATGACGAAAAAGGCGTAGTTCTGCACCCCCGCCGTCAGGGTGAAGGTGCGCAGGCCCGTGCCGATGCGCATGCGCAGCATTTTGGCGACCAGCCATGCGGACGCGATGCCCAGCAGAAGTTCCAGCGCTCCGGCTGCAATAGCCTGGAGGGAAAAGGAAACGCTGCTGAGCGTTTCATTCCCGGAGAGCACCATGTACTTCATGATGCTGTGGAAGACGAGGCAGGGATAGGCCACATCCATCGCGATGCGCATGATGGGCGCGTCATGGTCCGCCTGGATGACCTGCTTGTGGCGCAGATAGAAACCCGTGGCGAAGAAAAGATAAACGGGAATGGTGGAGAGGAAGGAAGTGAGGATGATGGAACCGGTGTCCATGGCGGCAGGATTGCAGGGCGCGATTGATTAAGGCAAATAAAAAAACGGAACAGGTTATGTGTTTTCCCGCGTCCGGAGCAGGAAATGCGACAGGTCCCTGATGCTGAAAAATACTTTTGAAGGGTTGGCTTCTTCCAGGCCGCGGATGTCCGCGGTAGTTCCCCAGGCGGCGGACAGGCAGGTCACGCCCGCTTTCCTGCAGGCGGTTACATCCGATACCGCATCCCCGACGTAATAAAATTCATCCTTTGCCAGGTGGCAGTCATGCAGCAGTTCCCCAATGGCTTCCGCCTTGTTCGGCCTGTCTTCCGCGCCGGTCTTGACAGAGCAGAACAGATCCTGCATGCCGAATTGTTCAAGCGTAATGCGGCAGCTCTTTTCTCCTTTTCCGGTAATCAGGGCAATCAATATTCCCTCCTTTTTCAAGGTGTTGATCAATTCGCGAATGCCTTCATACGGTTCCGGGCATTCCTCATGCATCTTTTCATAAACCGGGTAAAAATCATGAAGGGCTTCCTGCCATTTTTCCCCGGCGACCATTTTAATCATTCCTACTTCATTCAGGCCGAAGGTCTGCGTAATTTCCCGTTCGCTCAGTGTACGGCCCGCGTAGGGGGAAACTGCTTTTTCAAACGCCCGGATGCACATGGGGACCGTCTCCCCTATCGTCCCGTCCAGGTCAAAAGCGATCAGTTTAATCATTGTTCGCGATTCCCGTTGATTTTACGGATAACCCTGCAGGGGTTTCCCGCCGCCAGGCTGTCGGGGGGAATGTTTTTGGTGACCACGCTTCCGGCGCCGATGACGCTGCCTTTTCCGATCGTGATTCCCGGCAGGATGATGACGCCGCCGCCAATCCAGCAGCCGTCTTCTATCGTCACCGGAAGGGCGAAGGTATGGCGAATGTATTCCATGCCCTCCGCCGTTTCCACGGGAGTGAGGCGCTCATTCAGCTCAATGGGGTGCGTAGCGGTGTAAATCTGCACATTGGGAGCGATGAGCACATTGCTGCCGATGGTGATCCTGTTGCAGTCCACGAACGTGCAGCCCGTATTGACGGTGACGTTGTTCCCGATGTGGATGTTGCGCCCGTAGTCGCAGGTGAAGGAATGACCGATGGATACTTTGGCGCCGATGCTGCCCAGCATTTCCTTCAACACCTGGCGCTTTTCCTCCTTATGGTCGTAAGGCAGGGAATTGTACTTCATCAGGAGCCGGTGGGTCTTGCTCTTGAATTCCAGAAATACCGGGTCATGGCAGTCATACCATTCGCCCGCCATGCATTTTTCCAGTTCAGTCATTGTCTTTTTCCCTTTGTTGTTGATTATGGACTGTGGCAGCCATTCTGCCGAGCGATCGTGAATGAATGCTCATTTTGCAGGGTATGCAGATGCTTTCAAGCTAAATGACATGGGATACTTGTCCCTGTTGCAGCTATACGCATATAGCCCTTTCTTTGAAGAAGAAGCCTGCATATTTCCAGAATCATAAAAGTTTTCAGCATGTTCATTAAAATATTCAATGTGCAGACCGGCCCTCGTCAATGAATTAATAATATCCGAAACCGTATGCATCCAGAAATAGGATTTTACGCCATCTTTCGGTTCACAGGCGTATCCGCCGATGGAACTATCCACAGAGGGAATTTTACTGAAATAGGGATATTTAATCTCGAAAACTTCCTTGTCCAGTTTGCTCTCATCAAAGGAAAGAAAAAATGGGTGTGAATCAAATACATACAAATAGCCGTTATCCTTTAAAAGACTGCGAATGGTATTCGCCCATACATTCAAATCGGGAAGCCATCCCAATACTCCCTCCGAGGTAAAGACAATATCGTATTTTTCACCATGAACTTTTGATAAAGTCATGATGTCGGCTTCAATGAATTTTACGTTTTTAAAATTAAGATCGCCGGCAAGTTTATTTGCAAAAAATATGTTGTCAGGAACTAAATCTACCCCGACCACGCTTTTAGCTGTTTTGGCAAGTATCAATGTATCTGCACCGGTATTACACTGTAAATGGATTATTTCCTTGCCTGATATGTCACCCAGTTCTTCCTGTATATAATAGTTCAAGTGAAGATTATCATCACTTAGTAAAGCTTTAAAGTGATGATAATGCTCTTCTGATATTTTACCCCAAGCCTGCTTGTTAGATTCAATTTCAATCATGCAATATTGCCTTCTTGTTATTATAAATACCTTTTTTACTCCTCCATCGCAGGAAGTGATATACGATGCTATTCTGCAAATTACCAGCAGGGAGCAGCGGTGCACCGCCCCTTGCCATTGGCAAGGAACGGTGCCTGCGCTTTGTGGCAAACAAAAGGTTAAGGATAAACTAAACTTTAACCTCGCTGGGTTTATCCTCTCGCCATGCAATAGAGATCGAAAGACCTGTATTCATGGGACTTTACAGCCTCCCTTTTAGGGGCGGTATAGTATTACTCCCACTCAATGGAGGCCGGGGGCTTGGTGGAAATATCGTAAAGGACGCGGTTGATGCCCTTCACTTCATTGAGGATGCGGTTGCTGGTTTCACGCAGCAGGGCCGGGGGCAGTTCTACCCAGTCCGCCGTCATGGCGTCTTCCGACACGATGGCGCGCAGGTTGGTGGCCCATTCATAGGAACGTTCATCTCCCTTCACGCCCACCGTTTTCACCGGGATGAGGCCGGCGTAGGCCTGCCAGACCTTTTCATACCAGCCGTATTTCTTCAGGTTGCCGATGAAGATGGCGTCACACTCCCGGATGATGTCCAGGCGGTCCCTGGTGACTACGCCGGGGCAGCGCACGGCCAGGCCGGGGCCGGGGAAGGGGTGGCGCCACAGGATGTCGTGAGGGATGCCCATGGAGGCGCCCAGTTCGCGCACCTCGTCCTTGAACAATTCCGCCAGGGGTTCCAGCACCTTCCCCTGCGCCTGGAGTTCCAGCACGCGCTCCACGCGGTTGTGGTGTGTCTTGATGACGGAGGCCTTGGACTTGGCGTTGGAGGCGCTTTCAATCACGTCCGGATAAAGGGTGCCCTGGGCGAGCATTTCCGCGTCTCCCACAGCGTCCCAGAATACGTCGATGAACAGGCCGCCGATGATGCGGCGCTTCTTTTCCGGGTCGCCTTCCCCGGCCAGGGCCGTCAGGAAGCGTTCGGAAGCGTCCACCGTTTCAATTTCCACGTTCATGCGGGCGAAATTGGCGCGTACCTCATCGGCCTCATTCTTGCGAAGCAGACCGTTGTCCACGAAAATGGCGCGCATGTTCACGCCTGCCTCATGCAGCAGGACGGCCAGCACGGTGCTGTCCACGCCGCCGGAGACGCCGCAGACCACCTGCTTGCTGCCCACGCGTTCCCGGATTTCCCGGATGAGCTGCCTCTTGAAGTCGCCGATATCGAATTTCTTGAGGTTGGCGGCGCAGGAGAGGAAGTTGCGCAGGATGGTGCGCCCTTCATGGGAATGGGTCACTTCCGGATGGAACTGGATGCCGAAAGTTGCTTCTCCCCACTGGAGGGAGACGGGGACGCCTTCCGCGTTGCGGGCGATCACCTGGCAGCCTTCCGCCAGGTGGTCCACCGTATCCGAATGGCTCATCCATACCTGGGAGGAGGGGGACATGTCCCGGTACAGGCCTGTGCAGGCTTCCGGAAGCAGGGCGGCGGGGCCGTATTCCCGCTTGTTGCTGGCCTTCACGGAACCGCCGTGCTTGATGTTCAGCAGCTGCATGCCGTAGCACACGCCCAGGACGGGGACGTTCAGGCTCTTGAGCCATTCAAAGTCAATGTCCGGAGCGTCTGCGTCCGTGGTGCTTTTGGGGCCTCCGGAAAGGATGACGGCGCCGGGTTCGTGAATCTGGTCCAGGTCTTCCAGCGCGTACAGTTTGGCCATGTAGCCCAGTTCGCGCACGCGGCGCACAATGAGCTGGGTGTATTGGGAGCCGAAGTCAATGACGGCTACGAGGTGCTTGTCGTCCATGGGAGAGAGGGTTTAACAGGAATAGTTGATGGGTTCTTCCGTGATGGTGATGTCGTGGGGATGGCTTTCCTTCAGGCCGCCGGAGGTGATTTGGACGAACCGGGCCTTGTCCCGGAGTTCCGTCAGGCTGTGTGCGCCCAGGTAGCCCATGCCGGAACGCAGGCCGCCCATGAGCTGGAAAACCACGTCCGCCAGCATGCCCTTGTATGGAACGCGCGCTTCCACGCCTTCCGCAACGAGCTTGCCGGAACTGTTCTGCCCGTAGCGGTCGCCGGAGCCGCGGCGCATGGCGCCCAGGGAGCCCATGCCGCGGTATTGCTTGAAGTGGCGGCCCTGATAGTGGACCACCTTGCCGGGGCTTTCTTCCGTGCCGGCCAGCAGGCCGCCCAGCATCACCAGGTCAGCGCCGGCGGCCAGGGCTTTCACGATGTCCCCGGAATAGCGGATGCCGCCGTCTGCAATGACGGTGACGCCCGCGGGACGCGCTACGGAGGCTACCTCCTGAATGGCGGTGAACTGGGGCATCCCCACGCCGGAAATAACGCGGGTGGTGCAGATGGAGCCGGGGCCCACGCCCACCTTGATGGCCTGCACGCCCGCCTTGATGAGGTCGGAGGCTCCTTCCGCCGTCACCACGTTGCCGGCCACGATGGGGCGGTCCGTCAGCTTGCGGAGGTTGGAAACCACGTCCATGACGCGGGTGGTGTGGCCGGTGGCGGCGTCAATGAACAGGGCGTCCGCTCCGGCGGAAACCAGCGCCTTGGCGCGGTCCAGGTAATCAGGGCCCACGCCCACGGCGGCGCCGCAGCGCAGGTGGCCGTGCTCGTCCTTGGAAGCGTCTGCAAACATGGCGCGCTTCTGGATGTCCGTTTCCGTGATGAGGCCGGCCAGCACGCCGTTTTCATCCACCAGGGGAAGCTTTTCAATGCGGTGGGTGTAAAGAATGTGGCGCGCTTCCTCAATGGTGGTGGTGGGAGCCGCCGTAATCAGGCGGGAAAGGGGGGTCATCACGTCCTTGACCCGGATGTTCTGGTAATCGTCCACGCCGCGCATGTCGCGTCCGGTGACGATGCCTTCCAGCCTGCGGCTGGCGTCCACCACGGGGAAGCCGGAGTAACCCTGGTCCATCATGATCTGATGGACTTCTTCCAGCGTCATGTCCTTGTTCACCGTGACGGGGTTCGGGATGACCGCGTTTTCAAAACGCTTCACGCGGGAAACCATGGCCGCCTGGATGTCGATGGGATTATTGCGGTGAATGACGGCCAGGCCGCCTTCCCGTGCCAGGGCAATCGCCAGTTCTGATTCGGAAACGGTATCCATGGCTGCGGACAGCACGGGAATTTTCATGTCAAAACCGGGAACAAGCTGGGAACTGATGTCCGCATCACCGGGAAGAATCGCGCTCAGGCGGGGCAGCAGGAGCACGTCATCAAAACTTAATCCAAGAGGGAGATCTGCCATGCGATAATCTACAGCCAGACACCCTCTGACGCAAGCCGAAACACAGGGGAATCTTATTTTGGGACGGCACGGCGGCGTTCTGCGCTTTGCTCCCTGCGTTGTCCCGGCGTGTGTCTGTTTTCCGTACAGGAAACTCTTCCCTCTTGATCCGGGGAAACGTCTTGCCTATCCTGAAAAAAAGAATTGTCCCTCATGAATGCTTCCGAACCCTACCGAGTCCTGTTTGTCTGCCTGGGCAACATCTGCCGTTCTCCTGCGGCGGAAATCATTTTTAAGAAGATGGTGAAGGAACAAGGTTTGGAAAGCCTGATTGAAAGCGATTCCGCCGGCATGATCGGCTATCATCGCGGCTGTCCTCCGGATGCCAGGATGGTCCAGGCCCTGGAAAAATACGGTTATCAGAATCCGGGAGTCAAATCACGCCCCGTGCGGAAGGATGATCTGGAACAGTTCGACCTGGTTGTGGGAATGGACCGGGAGAATCTGCGGGATTTGAAACGGCTGGACAAAAGAGGGCAATGGGAAGGAAAGATTGTTCCCATGTGCTTTTTCACCACCCGTTTTCTGGATGAGGAAGTGCCGGATCCCTACTATGGAGGGCAGGAAGGCTTTGACCATGTGGTGGAATTACTCCAGGACGGCTGCGCCAACCTTTTAGAGAACTTGAAGGAGCAGCTCTCCTGAATGATAAAAATGTATCGAGGGAAGGTTATTCTTCCCTTTCGTCTCAAGCGATTCCCGTGCTGTGTTCTGCTGGGAAAGGACCGGTTTATGCCCGGAATGAGGATTGGTCATTATTCCGGGCGATGGGAAGTCAGCCGGTATTCAATGAAGCTTCCTCAGTAGTGGGGAAAATCCCCTCTTTCTCATGGGAAAGAAGTAGTTTGGCTGCCAGAGTGAATGAAATGGCAGATATTCTTATGGCCCCTGGATAGCGTCTATTCCGTTTTGGGCGTGTTGAAGAGTAAAAATTAGTTGGCATAGGTAATGAATTGATAAAGTTATTGCTGGCATTCCCGTGTTGGAATCAATCAATGATTGATAATCAATGATTAATCTATTTCAACCATGAAAGAACAATTTAACGACGATATCAATTCCCTACAGGGGCGCGCAGTTCCGACAGCGGAGGAAAACCGACGCCCATCGATGAAAGCGCTCCGGATGCTTTTGACCGGAATTGGAATTGGGAATTTGAGGTGCGCCCGCTGGGGCCTTCTGAAACGGCCAAATGCTTTGTCACCATGGGCGCCGATGATTTGGCGACGCTGACGGTGGATCAAAAGGAGATCATGAACCTCGGTCCGCGCGGGCCGGAAGGAGGCGGTACCTATGATCCGAAGGAAACCTCATTTGACATCGAGGGAGGGAAGCATGAGGCTCATTTGGAATATCAAAACATTACCCTCAAAGACCATAAGAAGAATGTTGCCAAGCTTACCTTTGATATGAACGTGGTCGTCACTGACCATCAGACTGGTTCTTCCTCTTCCTATGTCCCTCCGGATACGCAAACGGAACCGGTGGACAATGACGACGAAGGCGAAGACGATCCATGCGGTTCCAGCAGCGGAGGGAGCAGCAGTTCTCCCAACAGCAGCTCCAGCAATCCATGTCCGGACGGCAACAATGGGGGAGATGAAGACGGTGATGAGCCGGTGGGCAATCCTTCCTCTTCAGACGGATGCATGGATAACACGGGAGGAGCGGAACCCCCTCCCACAGCTCGCAACAGGTTTTCTTCCGCCTCCCTGTACGGCAGCATTTCTTCCGCCGGTAAGCGCGTAACCACTCAGACCAGGAAAACCAGCATGGTGTGGCGCACCAATTTCGGAGCTTTCCGGGGGATGGAAGGAATGCCTTATGGCATGCTGGAAATTGTAGCTTACAACTTTTCTTCCAAATTATGGACGCCCGCCGCTCTTCAATACCTGCACCCGATGGCAAGCAGTATCCAGCCGCCTCCCGGAGGCAGCTTGAGAGCGGACACGGCTTTTCAGATCAGGAATGGGGGTACCAATGTCAATTATTACTGCTATGCTGGCGCGGCCAGTGGCGGGTCCAAGAAACGGGGTGGCTCCGTTTCCATGACTTACGCCCAAGAGAGCAGCCGTACTGCCAATGCAGCTTCTCTTTTTTCTACGGAAATGCGCGTGAGCAATAACAGGGGAAATTCCGTTCTGTACGGAGGGGCTTCACTCTCTTCCCTAAAGAACGCTACCGGGTATGTTTCCAAGCTTGGTTCTTCCTATACGGCGCAGGATTTTTCCCAATATCTGGACATCGTGCGGGGGAGTGACGGAAACATCCGCCAGATATGGAACCTGTGGGATGGCCTTGCCAGTATAGAAAATGTGACGGCTGACGGCTATGTGATTGCCTTTTATCTGCCGGAGCAGGCGGGGGAAAAAGCGAATGGCGTTTATCCCGTCACGGGTATTCCGTTTAAGACTTTCTCCATTTCCGGAGATACGGCAACCAGCAAACTCACGGTCACGGAACAGGCTGAAGGCCGTTCCCCCTATGTCACCCGTTATTGGCAGGGAACGGGAGGCGCCTGGTGCATGTCCCAGGGTGAAGAAGAAGACGCCATTTACACCCTGCGGGAAAAACAGACTGTCACTTCCACCACATGGAAATTGATCACTACCGTTCAGCGCGGAGAAACAGGAACACCCATTTCTCGCGTGTGTGAAACTTATGAACAGACCTCCAAGGGGAACCTTTGCACCAGCCGAATTGAAGCCTACGGCACTGATTATGCCCGGGAAACCACTTACGATTATAACAGCATAGGAAAACTGTCACGGGAAACTGCTCCCGACGGGAGTGTCAAGACGTGGGCCTACGACGCTTTTGGTCGTGAAACAGTTCGCATGGAACCCTGGTCCGGAGGGGAAAGAAAAGGCACCTACACCTATTACCGGTACTCGGACCGTCCGGATCCGGATATCATCCACCAATATGTCGTTCTTACCATCAAAGCTGTACGGTTAAGGGACACGCACTACACCTATGAGGAAGCCAATGATGTGCGCCGTGTGACCAAGCGGACGGCTGCCCTGGGTGCGGAAGGAGAGCAAGTGGAAATAACGGAAACATGGATGCCCTCAGCTTCCAATGTCCATGCAAGGGGCCGGTTGAAGATGCGGCAGGCCGTCAATGGGGTACAGACCTCTTACGAGTATGAAGCAGACAGTCAATACGGCGCCCTGTACAGGATTACGGCGGAAACCCGGGTTGGGGGAGAAGCTGTGCCGGGGCAGAGCAAGCGCAAATTGACTTACGTGTCCGCACAGGGCACCAACACCCGGATAGAAAAATACGCTTTTCTGATGGATGGAACCTGGGCATTGACAGATACGGCGGACTACGAATATGACAAGGAGAGGCGATGGATCAAGCGCACGCGCGGCAACGGACGCGTGACGGAACGTGAAATGATGTGTTGCGGCCCCTTGTGGGAAAAGGATGAAGACGGAGTGATGACTACGTATGCCTATAACACGGCCCGCCAGCTTGTGGAAACCATTCGTTCGGCTACGGAAACTACTCCGGAAACCATTGTCAGCTACACGCGGGACGCTTTTGGCAGAACCCTGGCGATACGGCGGGACGTTGGTCCCATGGCCGCCAGTGAAGGGCGGGAATACAACCTGCTGGGGCAGCTTGTTCGTGAAACGGACGTGCTTGGGAGAGACCATACTTATGCCTATAGTGAGAATGGATTGACGAAAACCGCTACCACGCCGGCAGGAGCTACGCTTGTCACCCGCCGCCATGCGGATGGAACCATTTTGGAACAAAGCGGAACGGGACAGAGGCATTTGCTTTATCAAACGGAATGCATGGAAGAAGGGATTCTCCATTCCACCCTTATACCGCAGGAAGGCGGGGAACCGGTCCTCATGGAACAATCTGTAACGGATGGCTGGGGCAACGTGGTCCGTCTTTCCCGGGCCAGTGCCAGCGGCGGCCTCATCCATGAACGGTACAGTTTTGATACAAAGAACAGGCTGTTGCGGAAAGGGACGGACGGCATGGCCCCGATGCTTTACGACTATGACTCCTTCGGCAACGTAGTGAAAGAGACATGGAAGTTGGCGGAAGAACCTGCCCCGGCTAACTCCCGTATAACAGAATACTCCTATGCCTGTGAACGGAGGGAAGACGGCATATACCGTGTGAAGACCGTAATTAACTACAATAGTTACGGGCTGCCTTACTCGAAAAGCACGTCTACGCTGGTCTCTTTCCTGTCCCCAGTCGTTGCTGAAAAGATCATCTCTTCGGATACGAGAGGCAATGAGATTCCGGAATGGATGGAATATACGGCTCCCGGCAAACGTACAATCAGGAAACAGGTTCCTGATTCCATAGTCATTGCAGAAGCACTTGTCATTGACGGGTATGAAGTCTCCAAAAAGGATTTCGCAAACATGACTACGACCGCGGCGCGTTCCTACACGGCCACGGGGAAAAAGGAAATCCTGACGGACACACGCGGCAATGAAACCACGATCATGTTTGATCTTGCCGGACGCGAAACCGGGAGAACAGACGCTGCCGGCAATACGGTTACGACTGCCTATGATCCGGCGACGGCATTGCCCTCCTGCATCACGGACGCACTGGGGAAAACGGCTTGCTATGCTTACGATTTGCGCGGACGCAAGACTGCTGAATATGGTACGGCAGCGCAGCCCTCTGTTTTTGCTTACGACGATGCAGACAGGCTGATAGAACTCAAAACTTTCCGGGCTCCGGAAGAAACCATTGCAGGTGATCCGCGTGAACGGACGGATGGCGATACCACCGTGTGGAGCTATGATGAAGTCTCCGGCCTCATGACGGCAAAAACCTATGCTGACGGGCATGGGGAAACCTATTCCTATGACGGGTGGAACAGGCTGGTGACCAAATCACAAGCCCGGACGGTTGATGAGCAGGGAACTCATCTTATGACGACTTACGGCTATGATGAGTTGACGGGGAATTTGCTCTCTGTCACCCACAATGATGCCACGCCGGCCATAGGTTACACGTATAACCATCTCAATCTCCTTACGCAGGTAACGGATGATTCCGGTACGCGCACGTTTTCCTATAACCAATACAATGAAGCGGTACAGGAAAATACGGCAGGTTTGGTGGCCAGTCGGCTTGACTATCAAAGGGACAGTCTGGGTCGATTTCCTGGCTATAGTTTGCAATACAAAGGTGATGTTGTTTTTCAAACCATTTGGAATTATGATATGTACAAACGCCTTGGCACTGTTTCCCTCAGGCATGCAGGCGACCGGTTTACCTACGGCTATCATGCAGTTCATGGACTGTTGGAAACGCTCACCTATCCCAACGCCCTCAAGAGATGGTATACCCGGGAGGAAAAGCGTGACTTGCTGACTAAAATAGCCTACCAGCGTCCCGGGAGCGCCGACTATTTAGCTAAAGTCGACTATACTTATGATGCACTGGGGCGCCCCCTGGAAAAGAAGGATTACTTTAATACTCCCAATCCCGATCTTACTCATGTTTACACGTATAATGACCGGGACGAACTGGTTGCCGACGTGATGAACCGGGGCGGAACGTACAGCTACTCCTATGACAATATCGGTAACCGGTTGACCTCACAGGAAGGAGCGGAAGCGGCTCCCACCGTTTATTTGTCAAATAATCTCAACCAGTACATTTCCGGTGATCGGGAACCCTCACAGGAAGAAACGGGAGAAATTACAATCGTCTATGAGACGAATAGCCTCAACCAGTACACTTCCATTACGGATGGAGAAGAAAGGCCTTTGATACGGGAGTACGACGAAGACGGCAACCAGATTAAGGTAAAAACCTCTACAGGCGAGTGGGAGGTAAAGTATAACGCCCTGAACCAGGCGGTCAGATTCACGCAGGATACCAAGCGGGTGGAATGCCGTTACGACTACCTGAACAGGAGAGTGGAAAAAACAGTCTATGAAGGAGAAATGCTGGTGTCCCGGAAACGGTTTATTTACTGTGGTTTTCTCCAACTTGCGGAACTGGATGCAGCCAATGCAACGGAAACGGTGCAACCCGTTCTTCGGAAAACCTATCTATGGGATCCTATGGAGTCCACGGCAACACGAATCCTGGCAATGACCACATTCGACGAAACGGGAACCTATGTAGAAAACCTTTTTTATACGCATGACCTGCTGAAAAATACTACAGGCCTATTCGATACCCAGGGAGAATGCCGCGCCCTGTATGAATATGGTCCATACGGCAATGTTCTCAGGATGGAAGGCAATATGGCGAAGGATAATCCCTTCCGTTTCTCCAGTGAATATGCGGATGATGAATTAGGTCTGGTATATTATAATTACAGATATTATAATATTTTAAACGGTAGATGGTTGAATAGGGAGCCCATTGGAGAGGATGGTAATTTCAATTTATATAGAATGGTTTATAATAATCTTTTCACGTTTATCGATTATACTGGGAGTATCCCAGTGAAAACACCGGATGCTGCGATGACCAACTCTCCTTCTTATCTCGCGGATATAGCAAGAGCGACTCGAGGCATTACATCATCATCTAATATATCTCGAAGAGCTGCAAGAGTTGCGGCTGCGGCTGCGGCTGTTGTCATCGCTACCCGGAAAGGCTGTAAACCCTGTAAGCCCCCGGCTGGATCGAAACGGCATGACATTGCCAAACCAGGATCCAGAGAAAGAGGAGCTCACAAGTGTGATACTGTAGGTCACGTTAAAGTATGGACGATGAATCAGGCTCCATTTCCATCATGCATATGCAATTGGAATGGTCCTGTTACTTTGGAAAACACACAAACTCCACCAGAAGGAAGTGCCCCGGATGGCCCTCCCCCTCCTAATCCCGCTGGTGGCGGAGGCCCTTTATAATATAGAACAAAAATAATTCTATGCAAAAAACTATTTATTATCCCGAAGGCTTGCCAGTTAGAACAGGCGATATAGTGTGGAATAATGAGGGTGTGAATGTACGCAAAGTGATAAGTATTGTCACGGAAGAAGAGGCTAAACAGGTGTTTGTTGCAGATGGCGTGACAGATGGGGCCGGATTTTTCTGGTCGCGTTCTATCGGTGAATCGGATTTAGGTATCCTTGGATTTGAATCGAAAGAATCTTTTGAAGAAGAAGGCGTAGGAAAACTCTCTCGACCAGAATTATTATGCGTGAAATTTTTATTTCATTTGCTGGGAAAGCAGATCGGTTTGAACATATGGAATAATAAAGATTATCTGTATTATCCTGTTCTGTGGCCAGAGGAAAGGGAAGACGGAAAATATGAATGGATATGGTATTTGTTTTTCCAACCGTATCGCCCACCAGTCACATCGTTTGATGAAGAACAGTGCTTTCGGTTTGATGAATATCGATGGCATTTTGAAAAAGTGGATCGGAAAAAGCAGGATTTGGTTCGAGGTCTGTAACAAGTATTATGTTTTAAGTACTAAACATAAATATAATTTCTATCTTCTATCCTTTAAAGTAGAATGGAAGCAGCCTTTATAGAATACAGTTCATAAGCTTGTTACATGTTTGATTAAAGTTTAATTCAATCAATGCTAGACCTGTTCTTTTATTTTCCCCTAGGCAGAGATATGATGATATTAAGTACATTTGCCTGCAAAATATGGATCCAATAGTTAGGCAGGAAGTCTGCACTGTGGGCAGGAAACTGGCCCTAGCATGAATCGGAGAGTTATTATTGCATGAGAATAAAGAAAAAGCGTAAATTAACATGGCTATGATTTATCCTTCCGAGATTCTCAATAATATGATCCACGAAGTGGAAAAAGCATTTCCGTTGGAAACTCCTGTTTTTCCAACAAGTAGTATTCGCGATCTCATTGAAAACCCCGACCATCCGGATGATGAAGGGCGAGAATGCGGCGAACCGTTTTTGAACCAACGCTGGATTGATGTTCCTGCTATACAATGGTACTATAACGCCGAGTTTGTGAGTTTTGCTGCAAGTAGTGCTCTTGCCTATTTTCTCCCGTCAATCATAAGGCTTTCTTATCTTGAGGAAATAGCAAATGAAAAAAGGTACATGAGTGACACGAGGGAATGGATGATGAATGTACTAACTGGAATTAATTTTTGGGGAGAAGAAGTGCATTGGCGGATAAAAACTACAAATGATATCTATCATTCGTATACAAAAAAACAACTTGACTTAGTCAGAAATTGGATTTTATTCGAAAATAGAAAGCACAACGATGAATCCGGTTGTACTCATGCTCTTGACTTGGTAGATAGGGCAGCAAAAAAATTAATATAAATATGGCTTATTATTCCCATGAGAGTCTGAATAATATGATTCAGGAAGTGGAAAAAGAGTTTCCTCTTGGAAATTCTTTTTTTCCGACAACCAACATTCGGGAGCTCATTGGAAATCCGGATTATCCTGATGATGAAGCAACAGAATGTGTCAAACCATTTTTAAATAAACGTTGGATTGATGTTCCTGCCATTCAATGGTATCACAATGCAGAGTTTATCAATTTTTCATCGACCTGTGCCCTTTCATATTTTTTCCCTTCTATTATCAGGAATTCCTAATGGAGGAAATATCAGGAGCAAATAATTATATGATAGACACTGAGGAATGGATGATGAATAAACTTATTATAATTTGTTTTTCAGAAAGAATACGGGACTACGTACAAAAAGAAGTAGATTATATATATCATTCCTATACAAAAGATCAACTCAGCATCGTTAGGAAATGGATATTATTTCAAAATAAGGATAATTATTTTACTGATGGATGTGATAATGCCTTAAAAATATTAGACATGGCAATAAGTAACAATTCATATGTTAATTCTTAGGGATATGTCCTCTACAATGGAATAACTAACTATGGACTCTCTCTACATCATCGGGTTTCCGTCCCTCTATGGAGGGGCGGGAGCCGAGCTTTACCACCAGATTAAGGTTTGGAGGCACATGTGTGTGGATATTCATCTCATTCCCACCCAAAAAAACGTGCACCGTGCCGAGCTCTATCCGGAAATGGTTGGGCAGGGCGTCACGGTACATGAGGGGTACGACTGGTCAGCTATTCCGGAAGGCGCGCCCGTTATCAGTTTTTGCAATGAAGAGTTCCTGGCTGCGCTGCCGGAGATACGGAAACGGACAAGAAAGACAGTGTTTGTCAATTGCATGACCTGGCTTTTCGGACGGGAAAAGGAAGCCATGAAGAGGGGTGATATTTCCCTGTTTCTTTATCAGAATGACCAGGTGAGGGAGAGCGTGATGCCGCGCCTGAGAGCCTTGAATGCCGATCCGTCCATCCGGTTCATGACGTTCAAGCCGTATTTTGACACGACTGATTTTCCCTTCATTGTCCAGCGATCCACGGACTGGTTTGGCGCGGGGCACATTTCCCGCCAGGATGAGGACAAATTCAGCAAGGACACGTGGCACATTTACGAGCATTTTGCTTCACCCGTCCGGAAGAGAGGAACTTTTCTTGGCTTTGATCAGCGGAGTGAGGCGAAGACCGGAAGGCCGCCCGACTGGGTGGAGACGTTCCATGACCAGAGGTCTCTATCCCAGCAGGAGTTTTACCAAAGATGCCACATCGTTCTGCAACCCACGGATACGACGGAGAATTGGCCGCGCGTGGGCTTTGAGGCCATGGCGAGCGGAAGCGTGCTTATTGTGGACAAGCGCGGAGGCTGGGAACAGATGGTGGAACACGGGAAGACCGGATGGCTGTGCGAAAGCCCGGGGGATTTCATCACATACGCCACCAAGATGGCGTGGGAACCGCATTACCGGGAGGATATGGCCTCCGCTGCCCGGGAACGCGGCATGGCTCTGGGAGGGCTGGAAGCGTCCAGGGAAAGCTGGCAGGGAGTGTTTGAAGCAATCAGCCGGATACCGGATGAATCCCTTCCATTTCTGCCATGATTGGAGCGTGGCTTGCTGCCTCCATACGGGTCAGATGAGCCACGTGCCGTATTGGCAGAGGTTTTTCTGCCTGTTCATGCTGTAGCCGATGATGTATTTGAGGAGGTCCGCCTGGGAGTAGCCGTGTTCTGCGGCCGCCAGGCAGATGGAGCCGCTTTTGCCCAGGTGGCAGCAGATGTTCATTTCCAGGATGCGCCGTTCGCCTTTTTCAAAGTCAATCCGGTAGTCGATGCGGAAATAGTCCATCGGCCCCAGGGCGTCCCAGACTTTCTGCACGTCGTTGGCGATGTCCTGTTCCAGGTCGTGCACGGAGACTATCTGGTAGCCCAGGTGGTCATGCAGTTTCAGGTCTTCCGTGATGATGCTGCCCGGTTTGTCGGATTTCGGCTGCACGTATCCCAGGATGACGGGTTTTTCACCCCCCAGCACGGGAACCGTGACGTCAATGCCTTCGCAGTATTGTTCCACGAGCACTTCATGCCCTTCCTCCATCAGGCGCCGGGCGCACGCGGCTACCGCCTCCCAGGAGCCGCAGATGCTGTCTTCCCGGATACCGCCGGAAGCGGCTCCAAACCGTTTTTTGACGAAGTAGGGGCCGGGAAAGGGCGCTTTGTCCGGAATGCCTTTTTCCCCGGAAAGCCCGATGCCCTCCGGCATGTTCAGGCCCAGGGAGCGGAATACCAGCTTGGTCAGGAGCTTGTCTTCCGCAATGGCGCGGATGTTGGGCGGGGCGCCCAAATAGGGGATCTGGATGAATTCGCAGTACGAGGAGATGAATATTTCAGGCTTGGACATGCCGAACCTGTTCATCAGGGAGAATACATAGTCCACGTTTCCTTTGGCGAATTGCACGGAATAGGGCTTGGAGGAGGAGACGACGTCATAGCCGATGTCCTGAATGGCCTTGTAAATGTTGTAGTGGTACTGGGGATAGCCTCCGTTGCCCGTGTAGGGTTTTTTGGAGAAATCGGGAGCGTCGGGGGCATACGGGGCCAGATACATGATCCTTGCCGGCTTGCCATATTGATTGAGTTGAATATCCGGTATTTCAAACATGGTCTGTGGCGATTGCGTGGAATGTTTCTTGGATTATGGAAATCGCCGCAGTGTTCAAATAATATAAATAATAAGGGACGGCATAGCCGTCCCGGAGAGAATGGAAAAGAAGGAGGGAGAGCTCCCACTCTATTTTCTGGACATCCCCTTGGCCACGCGCTTGACATATTGCTCCATGGACGGAAGTTCCTGTTCAATGCATTCCACCAGCTTGAGCTGTGTGCGGCAGCGGATGAGGTTGTGGTCCGGGCGGGAAACCTTGAAGTATTGGTCTCCTTCCAGGTAGTCCGTCAGGAACCGGATGCCGATTTCCAGCGTGATGAGTTTTCCGGAGAAAGCAAGCTGGTCTATTTCCGCCTGGGTCAGGAAGCCGTGGGCGGCGGCCAGATACCCTTCCACAATGGATTGGAACATCGGCATGCGCATGCGCACCTTGTCCAGGTCTTCTTCATCTTCTTCCGTAGGCGGGGTAACGGTGCGCACCATGTCGCCGAAGTCGTACAGCACAAGGCCGGGCATGACCGTATCCAGGTCAATGACGCAGACGGCGTGGTCCGTATCTTCGTCCAGCATGACGTTGTTGATTTTGGTGTCGTTATGGGTGATGCGGGTGGGAAGCACGCCGCCGGCCTGGAGGTCCAGCAGACGGTCCACGTCCTGCTCGCGCGCCTTGATGAAGTCCAGTTCCGGAAGGCAGGTGGAAAGGCGTTCCTGCGGATCCTGCGCCGCCACTTCCATCAGGCGGTTGAAGCGGTTCCGGGTGTGGTGGAATCCGGGAATGGTTTCCACGATGTCGTCCGGATTCATGTCGCTGATCAAGTCCTGGAAGGATCCGAATGCAAATCCGGCCTGGTACGCCTGGCGGGTGTTTTCCACCACGTCGTAGGTATGCGTGCCTGCCAGGTAATTGTAGCAGCGCCAGATGCCGTCGCCGGGAATGTCGATGTAGTTGCGGCCGCCGCGTGCCGGATAGAGGTTGAGGGTCTGCCCGGCGGAGTCCTTCAGGCGGCGCAGGACTTTCCAGTTGATGTGCCGCGTGACTTTCTCCACATTGCGCATGACGGCTCTGGGGTCCTTGAAGACATAGTCGTTGATGCGCTGGAGGATGTAGGAGTCTTCCGTCCCGTCGCTTTTGCGGTAGGTGGCCTTGTAAGTGGTGTTGATGTGGCCGCTGGGGATTTCCTTGCCGGTGACGAATTCCCCTTCAATGGCGAAGAGGTCTCCAATTCCGGCGATACGGCACAAGAGCTGGTCGGGGTCTGTCGTTGCGGCAAGCGGAGCGGTCATGTGGAAGGGAGAGAGGGTTGAACGGATGGTTTTAACGAACGAATTTATAGCCTACAAGTTCGTCAAGCTTGCTCTTGAGCCGGGAAATGCCTTCTCCGTTGAGCGCGGAAAGGGGGATGACGTCCACCTTAGGAAAACGCATGCGGAAGTTGGCCAGGTTTTCTTCCGCCCCTTCCAGGTCCATTTTGTTGGCGACGACGAACCAGGGCTGTTTGGCCAGGTCTTCACTGTACAGCTTGATTTCCGTGCGGAGGTTTTGAAGGTCTTCAATGGGGTCGCGGCCTTCGCTGCCGGCCATGTCCAGAACGAAGACGAGCACCTTGCAGCGCGTGATGTGGCGCAGGAATTCATGCCCCAGGCCGCGGTTGTTGTGCGCGCCTTCAATGATGCCGGGAATGTCCGCCACAACGCAGCGGCGGAAGCTGTCGAATTCCACTACGCCGATGATGGGCTGGAGCGTGGTGAAGGGATAGTTGGCGACTTTGGGCTTGGCTTCCGAGATGTCTCCCAGCAGGGTGCTTTTGCCCGCGTTGGGGTAGCCCACCAGTCCGGCATCCGCAATGCGGCGCAGTTCCATGAAGAAGACGCCTTCCTCCCCTTCCGTTCCCATCTCGGCTTCCGTAGGCGCCTGGTTGGTTGCAGAGCGGAAATGCCAGTTGCCCTTGCCGCCGATGCCGCCCTGGCACAGCGTGAACCGGGTGCCGATTTCCGTCAGGTCCGCAATTTTTTCCAGCTCGATGCCTTCGCCTTCCCGTTCCAGCCAGGTCGCCTCCGCCATGGAGGAGGCATTGCTGCGGTAGATGATGGTGCCGGGAGGAACTTTCCCGATGACGGATTTGCCGTTTTTGCCATGCTTTTTGGCGCTTTGTCCGCCTACTCCATCCGTGGCGATCAATTTGGGGTCGTAGAAAAAGGAGCGCAGATCATTCGTGTGCGGGTCCACTTCCAGAATGACGCTTCCGCCATCGCCGCCATCTCCTCCGTCCGGACCGCCCTTGGGCACGAATTTGGCCCTGCGGAAGCTGACCAGCCCGTTTCCTCCCTTTCCTGCCCTGGCAAATATGCGGATGTTGTCAACAAACATGTTCTGAATATGAAGCATTTCCCCCCAAAACGCAAGACAAGTGCAGGACTGTACGGCTTTTCCATGGCATGTGCCGCTAACTTTTCCAGTGAACCGGAAAGCTGTTTGGCAAAAGGAAATTCCGGAAAATTACGGCAACCCCGGGTATTTTTCCGACGGTCCGTATTGGTTCGTTCCCCGCTGGCTGTCTTCACAGCAGTAAATGAGAAGAATAATGCTCCCTATCAGCGGAACCAGATAAAGCAGCAGCATAATTCCGCCTTTGTTGGTGTCATGCAGGCGCCTGCATGTGACGGCCAGCGAAGGAATCACGGTAAATAGACTCCATAGCAGAAGGGGAACGGCACCTGCCATGCCATAGGTAAAAGTTTCAGTTGATGACATTTGCTGCGGATGATGGCAGGCAAACAGGATGATCATGAAGATGGTGAAGGCCATGTCCAACAGGAGCAGGACGGCAGTCTGCCCCAATACCCAGTACCAATATTCCGAACGGGTAGCCCTCCCGGAAAATACAGCGTATTTGGAAATTACCGATTTGGCGGCCGTCAGCAGATTGTATCCCTTGAAAGCTGATGCTTGCGTGGCGTTCATGCCTGATGTTAGCCGCCGCGGGTCCGGGATGTCAATTCCCTATCCGGAGGGACGTTTTATATAGGGGATTTAAAGTGTGTGAATTATCTATTAAGAATATCTTTTGGGAAACTCCTGCTGGTCAGAAGTCTGGAAAAATGGAGCCGCATGATGGAACTTCATGGAATCCGCCTTCTGAAGGAGAGGCGCATGCAACCGCTTTTTTCCCGGGCATGCCGGGCAAACGGTCTTTTGGATTGAAAATCAGCGTCGGCATGGCATGATGCCCGTGAATCATGCCCCGCCTTTCCATCCAATTGCCCGACGGTTCCGAGAAAACCATCGTTCTTCCGAAGAACGGCGAATATTTCGCCCGCATCGGACGCGACGAACATTGTGAAATAGTGCTGCCTTTTCAGTCCGTGTCCGGAGAACACGCCCTGCTTCAGTTCAAGGAGGGCGCGTATGTTCTGGAAGACCTGGGTTCAACTAATGGAATCAAGATCAACGGGCTCACGCCCATGGGCGCCGCCTCTCTTTACGATGGCGACGAAATTGCCCTGGGAGATGCCAGGCTCCGGTTTGCCGAAGAGCCTTCTCCGGGACTCATTCCCGAGCCGACCGAAGCGGGGGAGGAAGAGGCAGCTCCTTCCGCCGCCATGCGGAATTTGCAGCAATTGGCGGACGAGGCCACCCGTACGGCGCGGAAGAATTATTTGTGGATGGCCCTGTATGCCGTCCTGATGTTTTTCCTGGCCGTTTTTGCCGGGTTGACTTACAAGCATTACAAGGTGACGGGAGAATTGCTGCCCCTTCAGTGGCTCGGCATTGAGTCTCCCAAGGCTGCCTTGAAGTCCATGACGCCTCCGCAGGCGGCGGACGCCGCGCAGCAGTAGGCCAATTCAAGCTTTTCCGCCGTTTTCACGAGCTGGCAGGGGTATTCCATCGGGCGCGTTCCGCATCCGGGAACAGCATGAAGGGAGCCACGGCACCCTGTTCCAGTTCCAGCAGATATTGCTTGATAGTCAGGCCGCCCGCATAACCGGTCAGTTTTCCATTGGCTCCAATGACCCGGTGGCAGGGAATGATGATGCTGATGGGGTTCTGGTTGTTGGCATGCCCCACGGCCCGGCCGGCTGATGGCTGTCCAATTTGCCGGGCGATATCGCCGTAGCTTCTGGTTTCCCCATGGGGGATGGTTTGAAGGGCCTTCCAGACCGTTTGCTCAAATTCCGTTCCCTGCGGAGAAAGGGGCACGTCAAACATGCGGCGGGCACCTTGAAAGTATTCGTCCAGTTGGCTGGCTGTTTGGCGCAGCAGGGGCGTTTCCTCCCATTCCACATGCTCCGGTTGCACCAAGCGGCTAAAGAAAACGTGCGTGACGGCCGTTCCGTTTTCCACGATGACGATGGCCCCCACGGGGGTTTGATGAAGAAGGGCCCGGCCACGGGGTGAAGGAGTGGTCTTCATACCGTAATCATAGCATGCGGCGGAAGAGAGTTTCTATCCATTTTACAGGGTATTTCCGCCATCCTGCAAGGGAAGGGAGGGAAAAGGCGCCCGTCCGGACGTATTTTGTTTGAAAGGCTGCGGTTCCAAGTACAGTATTGGTCCGTATGAAGAAGAGCCTGTTTGCCGTGTTGTTGGCCGCATGCCTGTGCATGTCCGTAAAGGGAGAAGACGCCAAGCCTCCGAAGACCCTTCCCGGCGGATGGGTTTATGTTTGGGGTGACGAGTTCAACGGGTCCAAGATAGACGCCAAGAAGTGGAAGCCGGAGCTGGGCGTGATACGCAATCAGGGGTCCCAGCAGACCTATACAGCACGGCCCAAGAACATGAGGCTGGAAGACGGCTGCCTGGTCCTGGAGACCCACTTTGAGAAGTTCGCCAATATCAATTACAAGAAGAGTCCGTCGGACTGGATTAAGAATACCAAATTCATGCCCTACACGTCCGGTTCCGTGACGACGATCAAGACGAAGAATTTCATGTTCGGCAGACTGGAAGTTCGGGCCAAGGTTCCCAGAACCAAGGGCATCTGGCCTGCCATCTGGCTGCTTGGCAAGAACAAGTGGGGCTGGCCCGTCAATGGAGAGATTGATATGCTGGAGAATATTTCCCAGCAGCCGGATGTGGTTTATTCCACCTTCCATTTGAGCCCGGACGGCGTGTCCAAGAAGGATGCTTCCCGCGGAGGCACGGTGAAGATTGATAACCTCTCCGATGATTTTCATACGTATGTCATGGAGTGGGACAAGGATTCCATCAAGCTGATGGTGGATGGCAAGCTGGTGAAATCCATTGATCTGAATACCACTAATTATGCCAATGAGGCGGGCAATCCGTTCCGTACGCCGTTTTACCTCATTCTCAATTCCGCCGTGGGCGGCAACTGGTGTGAAAAGGCTCCGAAGGATGGCCAGGGTTATCCCGTGAAGTTCCTGATTGATTACGTCCGTTTCTACCAGACGAAGGAGCACGCCCAGCAGGCCAAGCAGTTTGATCCGGAAACCGGATTGCCGAAGAAGAAGTAATCCCGCCTTTTTCCTGGCTGGAACGGTTCCGGTATGGGGGCAGAAGCGGAACGTGTCCGGTTTTGTCCTTGTGCGTGGGAGATAAGGCGGAGACGGCTTTTTAAAGAATCCTTTCGCTTCGCTCTGGAGTGGAGTATGCCCTAAAGGCCGGGAGGCATTCATTCCCGGGTGAGCGCATTCCGTTTATGCCGGGGTGATGTGTTCTTTTACCGTGTTTCCTGATGGTCCGTACTGTAAAAACAGGCGTTTGATCCGTTCATGTTCCGGCTTCACTCCTCCTGTGGATTTCAAGCTGAACATTTCATGGAATGGCGTTGCGCCGCTTTCGGGTTTTGATGCAGTGGCGCAAAAAAACGGCCCCGTCGGACAGGAGGGGCCGTTTTTGCTATCAAAAAGGAAATGCCAGGCTTTAGAAGGCTGTTCCCGTGGTCTGGGTCAGTTCCTGGAAGCGGGCCAGGATGCGGGCGGTCACCGGACCGATTTTGCCGGAACCCAGCTGGTAGGCGTCCAGTTTGGTGACGGGGACGCATTCCGCTGCCGTGCCGGTCAGGAAGCATTCATCCGCGCAGGTGATGGTAAAGCGGTTCATGGTTTTTTCTTCTGCCAGGATTTGCAGTTCCCGGCAGATTTCCAGCACCACGCGGCGCGTGATGCCGTCCAGGCAGCCGTCCGTGACGGGCGGCGTGAAGACGGCTCCGTCTTTTACGATGAAGATGTTGTCTCCCGTGCATTCGGCCACGTTGCCCAGATCGTTCAGCATCAGGGCTTCCGCTACGCCCTGGCGCACAGCTTCCATCTTGGCCAGGATGTTGTTGAGATAGTTGAGGGATTTGACCTGGGGGCAGAGGGCGTCCGGACGGTTGCGGCGCACGGAGCTGGTGATCAGGGGCAGCCCGTTTTCATACACGGCGGGATCGTACAGGGAGATTTTATCCGCAATGATGAAGACGCTGGGGCGTTTGCAGTTGAAGGGATTGAGCCCCAGGTTGCCAATGCCGCGGGTAACTACCAGGCGGATGTAGCCGTCGCTCAGGCCGGAAGCCGCCGCCGTTTCGCATACCGCGTTGGAGAGTTCCTCCCGGGTATAGGGAATGTCCAGCAGCAGATAATGGGCGCAGTTGTACAGGCGGTCCATGTGGTCTTCCAGGCGGAAGACGCGCTTGTTGTAAAACCGGATACCTTCAAAAATGCCGTCTCCATAGAGCGTACCATGGTCAAAAACGGAGGTCTTGGCCTCCTCCTGTTCCACCAGCTTTCCATCTAACCAAATCTTCATCGTTGTCTAGAATTTAGAAATTATTTATGCCAGAGCAGGATAGCCCCATTTGAAGAGGGGGGGAAGCTATAAATTCACCGGAGAGAACAAAAGTTCCGTCACCTGCAACGGGAGAGGCACGCGCGCGTTAAAAATATATGGAGGTATTCATGGAGCAGGCTTGACATTTATTTTCCAGTGCTTTTAGCTCTCGCGCGCAATGTCAGACCCTTCCAAGTTCCGCAACCTCGCCATTATCGCTCACGTTGACCATGGGAAAACGACCCTGGTCGACCAACTTTTGCAGGCGGGGGGAGCCTACCGGGCCAACCAGGCCGTGCAGGAACGCGCCATGGATTCCATGGACCTGGAACGTGAAAAGGGCATCACAATCAAGGCCAAGAATACTTCCATCCTCTGGAACGGCTACACGATCAACATTGTGGATACCCCCGGCCACGCGGACTTCGGCGGGGAAGTGGAGCGCGTGATGAAGATGGTGGACGGCGTGCTGCTGGTGGTGGACGCTTTTGAAGGTCCGCAGGCCCAGACGCGTTTCGTGCTCCGCAAGGCCCTTCAGGAAGGGCTGATGCCCATTGTGGTCATTAACAAGATCGACCGCCCCCATGCCGACCCTGCCGCCGTGCATGACCAGGTGCTGGAGCTTTTCCTGGAACTGGGCGCCACGGACGAACAATTTGAAGCTCCCTTTGTGTACGGGTCCGCCCGCGACGGCTATTTCATGAATTCCATGGAGGGGGAACCTCCTGTGGACTGCACGCCTCTTCTGTTCAAGATTGTGGAGCACATCCCCGCTCCTAAGGATGCCGATCCGGAAGGGGAGTTCAAGATGCTCGTTTCCAATATTGACTGGGACGACTACGTGGGCCGCGTGGCCATTGGCCGCATCACCTCCGGCACCGTGAAGAAGGGGGATACCGTATGGCTTCACCAGAGCGACGGCACCTGCATTTCCGGCAAGGTGACCCGCATGTTTGAATATTCCGGCCTGGGCACCACGGATTCGGCCATCGGCGTGGCGGGCAACATCGTAGGCGTGGCGGGGTTTGAAAACGTGAACATCGGTGAGACCCTGGGCGGTTCCGCGGATACGGAGCCCCTCCCGTTTGTGGCGATTGACCCGCCCACCATTTCCATGGAGTTTTCCATCAACAACGGGCCTTTCGGCGGACGCGACGGCAAGAATGTAACTTCCCGCGTGATTCGCGATCGCCTGATGAGAGAGATGCGGACGAATATTTCCATCCAGGTGGAGGATACGGACAAGGCCGGCGTTTTCTCCGTTTCCGCCCGCGGGGCCATGCAGATTGCCGTGCTGGTGGAAACCATGCGCCGCGAGAATTACGAACTGTGCGTTTCCCGTCCCACCGTGATCATGAAGAGGGATGAAGGTGACCGTCTTACGGAGCCGTATGAAACGATTTACGTGGAAGTTCCGGATGAGCACGCCAACGGCGTCATGAAGCTTCTGCACGCCCGCAAGGGACAGATGGAAGACATGATTTCCAAGGAGGGCACGGGCCACACCTTCATCCAGGCCTATATTCCCACCCGCGGCATCATCGGATTTGAGTTTGAGCTGGTCAACCTGACGTCCGGCCACGGCATTTTCTCCCACCTGTTCCGGGATTACGGCCCCTACGCCGGGGATATCACCACGCGTACCACCGGCACCCTGGTTTCCATGGAAACGGGCGTTTCCACGCCGTTCGCGCTGGTGGCGCTGGAAGAACGCGGACGTCTGTTCGTAGGGCCGCAGGAAGATATTTACGAAGGCCAGATCGTTGGTGAAAACCCGCGCCAGATGGATATGCCGGTCAATCCGTGCAAGGAAAAGCACCTGAACAACATCCGGTCCGCCACGAAGGGGGACGGCATCCAGCTTTCCCCTCCCGTCGCCTTTTCCCTGGAACGCGCCATTGAGTACATTGAGCCTGATGAACTGGTGGAAGCCACCCCCCATTTCATCCGCCTGCGCAAGCGCATCCTGAACGCCAATGACCGCGTGAGGGAGTCCCGCAAAGCTGGCAACTAGAGGTGCCGGAACGCCGGAGAGGCGACCCCGTCCTATGTAGTTGCGTCCTGATGGCCGGTAAGGTAGAATCAGGGCGATGGATTGTAGCCGGATTTCCTGTTCCCCTGTCCCTGTTCACGCGATGATGGAGCTTCTGCGTGAGCTGGGGCCGTTCCATTACATGATGAACCAGGGGAATGTGGGGGATGCCCTGATTGCCGCTTCCACGGTCGCCCTGTTTGAAAGGGAAGAGCTGAATTTCAGTTCATGCGGCCCGGAACTCCCTGCAGGAAAGGAGGAAATAACGCTGGTTTACGGCGGCGGGGGAGGTTTTGTCCCCTATTTTGGCATGCTGCCTCATTATGTACGCCTTTTTTCGGATCCGCGCCTCCGGAAGTGCGTGATCCTGCCCCAGAGCTTCAGGGATTGTGATGAACTGGTGGATGTGCTGGATGAACGTTTTACCGTGTTTTGCCGGGAACGGGCTAGTTATGACTACTGCCTGTCAAGGAATGGGAAGGCGCGATTCCTGCTGGCGGATGACATGGCCGTGGCCGCGGAGCCCGAGATGCTGAAGAAGCGGCCCGTCAGGCTGCCTTTTCTGGAGATGGAGGAACGGGCGTGGGGCAAGCGCATGAAAAGGGATGTCAAGACTTCCTTGGTAGCGTTGCCCGGCGCCGGAAAGCTTGCCGTTTGCCTGCGAGATGATCCGGAAAGTACCGGCCACGCTCAAGCGTTGAAGGAACTCCCTTTGAATACGGACCTTTCCGTGTATTCCGTACGCGTGATTGATGAGGTGGAACACGCTTTTGCCTATACCCGCTGGCTTTTGAAGGCGCTGGACCAGCCTGACGCCATCTTGACGGACAGGCTCCATCTGGGCATTTCCGGAGCTCTTCTGGGCAAGGAGGTTTTTCTGATGGACAATGTTTACGGCAAAATTTCCGGAATTTATGAGTTGTCCCTGCGGGAGCGTTTTCCCCGCGTACATCTGTTGAATGAGTTGAGTGAATTTCCCTGGCTGGAGAAGGTTTTGACTGTACCGGACCTCGACCGCTGCCGGGAAAGGAAGGCGAAGCATGCGCGGCAGATAGGGAAAGCCGCCGCTTTGTCCAAGTACCTTTATTACCGCAAGGAGGAGAACGGAGTGCTCCGTGTCAAGGTCTGCGGCTTGCGGATTTGCAAGAAGCGGGTGGTTTGAGGATATTTATGGCCGCCGCGCGCTTGCATGGCGACAGGCTTTATCATTCGCGGCTTTGATGCAGGGGACCCTCTTTTTTACGTTTATAGATCCGAAGGCCAAGAATCTTGATGCGGACGCTGGCCGCATCTTCTTTTTTATAGTACAGGAAGTGTTTGATTCTCTTTCCCATCCGTTGAGGGAAAGTCAATGGCTTGGGCGCCGGGTACACACCCAGGGACAGCCTTTCCTTTAATGCCTGAGCCCACGGTTCCTGAGAAGTTCCCCATTTTTCGGCATCTTCCAGAATGGTCTGGTATTCGTAAAAGATGTGTTCATTCCATATCTCCTTGTCGCGAATTTCATCCAAAGATATATCGCGTAAATAAAAAGCTCCGGAGGCCTTGAAATTCAGGATGGTCCGGAAGCATTTTTCGCATACTCCGCAATTGTCCTGATCCGGATTGGAGTGCCAGCATACTCTCAGGTTGCGCAGTCCTCTTTCCCATTGGCTGACCAATTTTGCCTTCTGGCTCCGGGTGAATCCCCAGCCTTCTTCATACACACGGAATCGCCGGGAAGAAAGGAGGGGGGCCGTCACAAAGTTGGAGCCAAAATCCACTACGCCGGATGAATAGGGATAGGTGCTCCCCACCAGTACATTGCCATAATCCCTTTGCCAAAAGGATGCCATGCCTGTCAAAGCCGCCAGATGAACCAGTTGCCAGTGAAATCCCCAGTTAAGCTGGTTGTTCCAGAATGTATCCAGAGGGAAAATTTCAGGATAATTGCTTCCGCAGCGCAGAAGGCGCGTGATGCCCAGTTCCTCAATCGTAGAGAGAGCTTTTTCATAACAGCGCAGGAACAGGGGTTCTTCGTAAAGTCCCCGGTCTCCGCCCTGTACCAGCAGGCAGGCTTTCACATCCAGGGAATCATACCGCGGTTTCCGATGTGGGGATGCATGCCTGTACAAGGCGAAGGTCGCATCCAGCCCCTGGGAAAAGAGGGCAACCGCAGAATCGTCCACCGGCGCGTTTCTGTCGTCTATAATCCGGTCCGGCTTGATATCTACCACGTTAAGATACTCAGGATGCATTTGCGACCAGGCTTCCATGAAATGCTCCAAATTCCGAAGCAGAGTAAGACTGACGGCCCCTTTCACTTCAAAACGGCCTCCGACATGCATCATTTCAAAAATGAGCATCCTGATCCATGCGTCTGCAAAATTGTTTTCCACTGTGGGGGCCTGGTCGAAGGGTGCGAGGTCTACCCATACCCGGCAGTTATAACCGGGAGAAATAAAATCGCAATACAGGCGGGAAGTCCCATTGGGTTGAATATCGACCTGTTGTTGTGGAATGAGCTGGGAAGTAGCCATGGGAAACCGGAATCGGAAGGAGGTTGGGTTACTGGGAACTTCGGGACAACAGGGAAGGCTGCTTTCTGATGCAGTGGAACCATACCTGCCGTTTTTCAGATGGGGAAAGGACTGTGGAATGCTTCAAGAGATAAAGCATTTCCTGCTGGAAGTGGCCTGAATGAACAATCGTTTTTGCGAGGAAGCGCAGCGGCTTGTCTTGAAAAGCCCTCAAGTTGAAAACCTTGGAAAATTCCTGCAAATGACCAAGCAGATAAAGCTGGGAAATCGTACGGCGGCATTTCAAGCATGTGCCGCAGTTGAAAGCGCGTTCCAGGCAAACATTGAGGAAGTCGCAGGCAGGAGGATAATTGGCAAGGATGGCTGTTTTTTCATACCTTGCCAAATCCAGGCCATGCAGGTGGAAACGTACCTGTTCCGTTTCCGCCGCGGATAGAATGTGGGATTGAAGATGGAATTCACAGTAATCCCTCCGGTCCCTGGTGGTGAAATCCGGATGATTGATATGATAGGTGGCGGAAGTCCAGTATGAATTCATTAATCCATTCAGGACAAGCACACTGCCGGAATCCAAAAAGGGAAACCAGTTCAAATATCCCTCGTTGCCATAAAAATCGTACAGGGATGAATCCATCCAGACGAATTCCATACCGTTTTTTTCAGCAAAATTCCGGCTGAGCTTTCGTCTGCCTTCAAGCAGTTCCCGGTTTCCCCAATGGGAGCCGCAGTTATTGTGGAACAGGTGGGTGACAGGCGTCCCCGCCTTTTCCAGCTCCGCGATAGTGCACAGGGAATCCACCCCCAGGGACCCGCCCGTACCAATGCGGCAGCCGGGAATGGGGGAAAGAACTTCCGCGTGAACTTCTCCCGCCAGTTCAACGGGTTTCAGGAAAGGCCCTATTCCTGTCAGGATATGGGAGAGGAGCCGTATGCCGAAGTGGTACAGGTGCGCGGAGATGGCGGGAAGAACGCGAACCTGACCGCCCTGCTGGGAAATCCATGGAAGCAGGGCCACAAGGGCTCCATCCGCCCTGCCGGGATTCAAAAAGTCACGGAAACGGGAGTCTACCGTAAACGAAAGCGTGCGCGGCGCGTGGCCGTCCTGAAGAATGGGATAGGAGATGGTAACCGCATTTCCCTCTGTCTGTACGGATGGATGGTTAATCGTGATCATGAGTGTTGGAAGAGTTGGCGGATTTTATGTCTCATGCCGGTTGGCGGAAGATCCCTTTCCGCCAGCCGCCGTTCCAAGGTGACCGCCCAGGGCTCCTGCCCCAGTCCGTTGGCCTTGGCATGCTTGAGTATTTCCTGGGCATAGAGGACGCGGAAAGGGCGGTTAAACTGAATTTGGGAGATATCTTCATTCATGGCGTTGCGCGGCATGCACGTTATTTTGTCCCTGGGCACTCCCATGGCCATGAAGTTCATGATGGTCAGGCGGCATTTGGTGCATACGCCGCAGTTGCCGGACGCGTCTTTACCTTCCCAGCAACATCTCAGCAGGGCCATGGCCTTATCCCACTGCGCGATGAGTCCGGCTTTTTCCGTACGATCATGCCCCATGCCGTCCGTGACGGCTTCCTTGCTGTGGGAGCCTAGATAGTGGTCCGTGATGGGATTGGAGGCCCAGGGGTAGGAGAAGGAGTCATAGGACCCTTCGCTGCCCGCCATGAAGTAACCGAAGCGGGAGGTGAAAACGCGCATTCCTCCCATCAGCATGGTATGGTAGGTCATTTCGTAATCCATCCCCATGTTCCGGAAATTGGTCCGGATGCGGTAGAATTGGCAGATGCCGATGTCTTCCAGCAATTCTCTGGCCTTGGAGAAAGCCTTGTCAAAGTGTTCCTGGTTGTTTTCCGCAATGTCCGCTCCCTGGAACATCACGCAGGCCGTCAGATTAAGGGTCTGGGGGCCTGCCAAGCCTTTCCGGTGGCGGTAGGCGGTGAAGCAGGCGTCCAGACCGCCGGAAAAGCAGGAAATGGCTTCGTCCCGTTGGGGAACAGCGGAGTCGTCTCGCTCGGCGGCATGGATGGTGACGCGGTGAAAGACGTTGGGCATCCAGCGGTTCCAGGCTTCCGCGTAGCGGTCCAGATTGACCAGCAGGGAACGGGACAGGCGCCCCGGCCCTGTAACGGAGAATTCGCCGCCCGTTTCCATCATTTTATGGATGAAGAAGATGCACCAGGCGTCCGCCAAGTCGTCTTTGTCAATGTCCACGTTTCCGGTGGATTCAATATCCATGTATTGATGGAATTCCCGGCCTGCAGCTGTGGAGAGGACCGCTTTCAGCGTTGTTTTGTGTGGAGAGTGGACCTCGGGGGGAAAAATGCGGAGTTCGTTGCTCATGTCGAAAAGGAGTCAGTCTTAAAGTCGAACGAACATTAACGAATAAGAAATCCGCAGACAACATGTTTTTTTGAGGCAGAAAGGGTAGCAGCAGGAGAAAGGAGGATTGCAGAGCGATGGGAAAAGAACGCCCCTGCTTTTTTTTCTTCCAAACCTCCCATTAAATGGATGGTTCAAAGAAAATGTTCCGCTGTCGTCCAGTTGGCGGATTTCTTATCCGCAGTCCGAAGAGCGAAAAAAATGCCCGGTTCCTTTGGGGAAACCGGGCATTGCATCAAAGCCGTTGAAGGGCTGTTTATATCTTGCCGAAGAGGGTCTTGCCGGCGGACATGAGGTTGTCTGCGGCTTCCTGGAGACGGGCGGCGACTCCCTTTTCACCCTTGGCGAGGTAGGAACGGGGATCGTAGTCCTTCTTGTTGCCCACTTCACCGTCAATCTTGAGCACTCCGTTGATGTGTTCGCACATGTGGGAGACGATCGGGCGGGTGAAGGCGTATTGCGTATCGGTGTCGATGTTCATCTTGACTACGCCGTAGGAAACGGCTTCGCGGATGTCGGAGAGTTCGGAACCGGAACCGCCGTGGAAAACGAGGGGCATGCGGGCCGCTTCGCCGTGCTTGGCGACCACGGCTTCCTGGCCGTCGCGCAGGATGCTGGGCTTCAGCTTGACGTGGCCGGGCTTGTACACGCCGTGCACGTTGCCGAAGGTGGCGGCCAGCATGAATTTGCCGAGGGGGGCCAGGGCTTCATACGTCATCAGCATGTCTTCCGGAGAGGTGTAGAGCTTGTCAGCGGGGTGGCCGGAGTTGTCCACGCCGTCTTCTTCGCCGCCCACGACGCCGATTTCAATTTCAAGGACGATGCCCAGTTCGGCGCATTCCTTCAGCAGTTCACGGGAAAGCTTGAGGTTTTCAGCCATGGGCAGCGTGGAGGCGTCCAGCATGTGGGAGTTGAAGAGGGGGGCTTCACCGCGTTCCACGCGGCGGCGGGATTCGGCGATCAGGGGACGCAGGAAGGTGTCCACGTGTTCGGGCTGGCAGTGGTCCGTGTGCAGGGCTACAAGCACGTTGTGCTTTTCAGCCAGGCGGCGCGTGGCTTCCGCCAGAACAATGGCGCCAAGGGCGGAACTGCCGATGGAGGTGCCGGAGGCGAATTTGCCGCCGCCGATGGAAACCTGGATGATGCCGTCGCTCTTGGCTTCGGAGAAGGCGCGGAGGGCGCCGTTGATCACTTCGATCGTGGTCACGTTGACGGCCGGATAGGCATAGCCTTCCTTCTTGGCCGTTTCAAGCATGGTAATGTATTGTTCTGGTGTGGCTATTGGCATAACGGGGACATGATAGGTGTTTTTTTTCGGGAGGGCAAGGCTGAACTCAGGCGCGCGCAGGGGTTGCAGAGCTCTTGCGGGACATGGTCATTCGCGGATCATTTTCGCCTCCGGCTGCGCCGGTTCTCCGGAGTCCGTCCGGTAGTTGACGCGCTGCGCGTCCAGGAAGGGCTTGTGCCTGTCCAGGCGTTCCTTGAAGTCTGTGAAGTCCTTGCGGCCAGGCTGCGTCCAGCCCAGCTCCGCGATGGCGAACATGCGCGGAAATACCATGTACTGCCATTTGGCCAGTGTGGTCATGTATTCGCTCCAGCAGCTTCCCTGCACGCCCAGGATGTTTTTTTCCTGTTCCGGGGTGAGCCCCTTCGGAACGGGATTCATGTTATAGACTTTTTGCAGGGGAATGGTGGAGAAAGTCGCCATTTCATATTCGGGGCCTTCCGGATGCGGCCCTTCCTGCCGGATCAGGTACGTGCTTTCAAAGGGAGTCATGATCACCTTGTTTCCGTGCTTGATGGCTTCCCGGGCAATGCCGGGATCATGCCAGACCATCAGGGTGGCCGTCTTGGAAAGGCCGCCTTCCCGGATTTCATCCCAGCCGATGATTTGCTTGCCGCGCGCGTTGACCAGCTTTTCCACGCGGTGGATGAAGTAGCTCTGGAGCTCTTGTTCGTTTTTCAGGCCGTTTTTCTTCATCACTTCCTGGGCCTGGGGGGAGTTTTTCCACTGCTGTTTGGGGGCTTCGTCTCCGCCTATGTGGATGTAGGGGGAATCCGGGAAGAGCTGGCAGACTTCTTCTAGGATGCCGTCAATGAATTTGAAGGTGGGTTCCGTGGGGCTGAACGTGAAAGGGAGGATCCCCCAGCGCGTCGCCACCCGGGGCTTGTAGCCGGGGATGTCCTTGTTGCCGAATTCGGGATAAGCCGTGATGGCGGCCGCGGCGTGGCCGGGCGTTTCTATTTCCGGCACGATGGTGACGTGCCTGCGTTTGGCGTAGTCCACCAGCTCCTTTACTTCCTTCTGGGTGTAGAAGAAGGTGAAGGGTTTGCCGTCTCCCTTGTTGCGGTTGCCGGGAATGGGGCTTTCCGGGCGGGTGGCGCCGATGGAGGTGAGCCTGGGATATTTTTTGATTTCCAGCCGCCAGCCCTGGTCTTCCGTCAGGTGCCAGTGGATGGTGTTTACCTTGTAGCAGGCGAGCAGGTCGATGATGGTTTTCAGCTCCGCGATGGAACGGGGATTGCGGCCGCTGTCAATCATGATGCCGCGCCACGTGAAGCGCGGACTGTCCGTGATGGTCATGCAGGGAAGGGCCCAGTGGCCGGCGGCATCCTTTTCCAGAGACTGCTTGAGGGTTTGCGCCGCATAGAAAGCTCCGGCGGGAGACGTGCATGAGACGGTGATGCCCTGCGTGGAGACCTTGATGGAGTACCATTCCGGAGACAGGGAAGCGTCTTTTTTCAGGATGATCTGTACGGCATTGGCCGCGGAAGGAGCCGGGCTTACCTTGATTTGCCGGAGGTTGTTGGAGAACCCCGTCACGAAGGAGGCAATGCAGCTTTTGTCTCCCGTTTTGGAAACAGGCAGCGTGTTGCTGACCAGAAATCCCGGCTTGTTTTTTTCCACGTCCAGCGCGGATGGGAGGGGGATGATGGCCGGGTCGCCCGGTACGGGTTTGGAGGGCAGGGAGAAGGCGGCGGACGCGGACAGGAGGCCTGCGGCTAGAAAGAGGCTTTTGGAAAACATGAGGAAAAAAGGGAGGGAAAATTTTTAACGTAAATAGTATATTCCGCGGGTGTTTACAAGGCGGCTTTACGGGATTTGCCCTGGAGGGAATAAAGAAGTCCTGTCTCCGGTGCCGGGGTGGACCGGAAAGCTGCAGGGCTGAGGCCGTGGCACGGATTTTTTTGGAGATCCGGGAATGTCCGGCCGGGTGTGTTATTTCAGGGTGATGGAGGCGGTTCCGGGCTTGATGGCGTATTTTTTACCGTTAATCACCAGGGAATAAGGGTTGTTGCTTGTGACGTCAACGGTGTTTTTGCCGTCAAAAACGATGTCGGTGGTAGTCGTCCCGAAATGAAGATTTTTTAATCCGTGCCTGCCTTTCTCCCTTTTCAATCTCCACTGGATTTCATTCCGGAGTGCAGAAACCTTATGGAATCCCAGAACGTTTTCAATAAAGAGGGAAATGGGGCCCAGCGCCGACCAGCCGCAAAATTCCGGACGGGCCCTGCGGCCATGTTCGGTAGACGGCTCGTTGGCACTGGGGCTGTAACATTCCCATATCGTGTGCGGTTTGATGCCGTGGTAAGCGGCAAGCTGCTGGCGGATGATTTTTTCAGCGATCATGTCGGCTTCCTCATGGTAGCCGTATTCTTCAAGCGCCTTGACAGTCATGTACGTGGTGGGCAGCCAGATGCCGCCGCGCCAGTAATCCCCGGTTTGGTCATGGTAATCCCTATCCCTGCGGGAAAGGGTGGGCGTCGGGTAGTTTCCACCGAATTCCTGCGGGTCCCGAAGGTATTTTACCATTTTTTCCGCCTGGGCCGGCGAAGCAACTCCGGCTAAAAGCGGCCAGTAGGAGGCCATTGTCCTGATGCGGCAGGGCTGCCTGCTTTCTATCGCCACATCATAGTAGAACCCGTCCTGCTCATCCCAGTACAGTTCGTTTATTTTGTCTTTCAGCTTGCGGTAGACGGCCTCCCATTTCCCGGCTGCGCCTGCATTGCCCAGTGATTGTTCCAATTGGGCCATGCAGCGTGCGCTCAGGGCTTGCTGGGAAATGGCGTCAATCCATAGAATCTTATTGTAGCCGCCTGCGTCCCGGCCTCTGGGCGTGTTGTCCATTCCGCTGGCGCCCCCCGTCCATGTAAAACCATCTTCACCAATGGCGTTCAGGTGGATGTTTTGGGGAGAGCATTCGAAACGTTCTCCCGCTTTGGCATTGGCAAACCAGTCAAAATGTTTTTGAAGGTACTGTTTCCGATTCAGGATTTCATGGATGCGGTTTTTGTTTCCGGTAAAGTCGTAGTATTCCTTTTCAACCCATGCGAACAACGGAGGATTGTCCACGAGGTGAATGCGAAGCGGAGTTTTTTCCTTATCCCAAATGGGTTTGTACAGATTGTCCATGCTTCCCTCTCCGGGGAATGAGTTCGGCGCATACTTGGCAAAGAGCACCATGAAACAGGTATCCCAAATCCAGATTTGGTCTTCGTAACAGTTTTCATCCATGTAGGGCGACCCGGGGAGGCCCTCAGGGCCTTTTCTTACCCGTCCGGCCGTGATTTCCCATGTTTTATGGTAAAGATCCACGAGGTCTTTGTCAGGGTAAACCGGCTGGGGAATTTCTTCTTTCCAGCCTTCCTGAATGCAGCTGTCATGATGGGCCGTCGCTCCCAGGCCTTGCACACAGGCCATTGTTCCCAGGATGATGCCGCATGCTGTCCGCAGGTAGTATTTCATTTCCAGTATACGGCCAGGGAGGCGAGAAAATATCTTTTTTCTCGTCCCGTACCGGGTGGAAGGATTTTCCATGCCGTCATGTTCCCCTGGCAGGCCAATGATGGCATGGAACCGAATTAGTATTACTGAAGGCGGCGCTGCCGCCGGAAGGATGAAAGTGAAGCGACAGCGTGGAGGAAAGGGAAAATGATTTTTTCCGTCAACATGGAATAATAGGAAAAGGGACGTCCCTCCTCCGGTTTTTATCTTCGTGAGACGCCCCTTTGAAAGTGGGGAAAGATGAAGCGCGGGAGGTTATTCCGGAATGGATTCCCCCCGGATGAGGTCTTCCCAGGTCTGGCGGCTGCGGATGACGTTCCACTGGTTTCCGTCCACCAGCACTTCTTCCGCCATGGGGCGGGAATTGTAGTTGGAGGACATGGAAAAACCGTAGGCGCCGGCGGACAGCACGGCCAGGAGTTCTCCCTGGCGCACGTCCGTCATGTCCCTGTTCTGGGCCAGGAAGTCCCCGGATTCGCAGATGGGGCCGACGACGTCCGTGGTAATGCAGGATTCGGAGAGGTGTTCCCTGACCGGGATGATTTCATGATACCCCTGGTAGAGGGCGGGGCGGATGAGGTCGTTCATGCCCGCATCCACGATTTTAAAGGTTTTGGCCTTTCCAGTCTTTTCATACAGGCAGCGAGTGATGAGCGCGCCCGCATTTCCCACGATGAGGCGTCCCGGTTCCACGATGATATGCAGGCCCAGAGGCTGGAGGGTGGGAACGACGGCCTGGGCGTAAGTGCTCAGCGTGAGCTGGGCGCAGTCTTCATTCCACCATTCCTTGACGCCGGAATCCAGCGTATCCTGGTAAACGATGCCGATGCCGCCGCCGATGGAGAAGAATTCGATGCCGTGCTTTTCTTTCAGCGCGGCGGCCAGCGGAGCCACTTTCCTGACGGCTTCCAGGAAGGGTTTCGCCTGGGTGAGCTGGGAGCCGATGTGCATCTGCAGGCCCTTGAGTTGGAGGTTCGGAAGTTCGCGGGCCGCCATCTCGTAAAGAGGTTCAATGAGTTCAAAGTCCACGCCGAATTTGTTTTCAGCCTTCCCGGTGGTGATGTATTTGTGCGTTCCCGCCTCCACATTGGGATTGACGCGCACGGCTACCGGAGCCTTTACTCCCATGGACGCGGCGATGGCGTCAATGGCGCGCAGTTCCGTCTCCGATTCCACATTGAAGCAGTAAATGCCCTGTTCCAGGGCGTAGCGGATTTCCGCCTCTGTTTTTCCCACGCCGGCATAGGTGCATTTGGAAGGGTCCCCCCCGGCCTTGAGGACGCGAAAGAGTTCTCCGCCGGAAACGATGTCGAACCCCGCGCCATTGCGGGCCATGAGGTTCAGGATGGCGATGTTGGAGCTGGCCTTGACGGCGTAGGCCACTTCCGCGTTAAGGGGCGCCAGGGCTTCCCTGAGGCGGTGGAAATGGTTCAGAATGGTCTGCTTGCTGTAGACGTACAGGGGGGTGCCTTCCTTGTCCGCCAGTTCCTGGAGGTTGACGTTTTCACAGTAGAGCGTGCCGTTTTTATATGCGAATGAATGCATGGATTATTCCTTGGTTGTGCTTTCGTTGGTTTTCCCGGAATGGAGAGGAGGGAGCGGGAATCTGGGCGTAGGGGGGTTGTCGATGAGCTGGGCGATCCAGGCGAGATCCTTGGAGCTTTCCAGCCCGAGCTTGATCAGCATGGTGATGGGGACGGCCAGCAGCATGCCGATGGGGCCCCATACCCAGCCCCAGAAGATGACGGAAAGCAGGACCATGCTTGTCACGATGCCGAATTGGCGGCCCAGCAGCATGGGTTCCAGGCAACTCCCCAGGACCGTGTTGATCACCAGGTAGCCGCCGGCTACGATGATGCCCGCGGTGGGGCTGATCAGGAGCATGGCGAGCAAGGTGGGGGGAATGGCCGCGATGATGGAGCCGAAGGTGGGGATGAAGTTGAGCGCGAAGGCCACGATGCCCCACAGCAGCGGGAAGTCCACCTTCATGTAGTAGCAAAGCAGGAAGGCCAGCAGTCCGGTGGCTGCGCTAATGAAGGTCTTGATAATCAGGTATTTCTGTACTCCGGCCAGAGCTTTGGAAAATTTGCGGATTCCCGTGTCGCTGTTGTTGCCCAGTTTGTTGATGTTCATCCGGAAGCGGGGGGCTTCCCCCAGGAAGAAGGTCATCAGGATCAGAATCAGGGTGGTGAAGGTCAGCATGGAGGCGAGCTGCCCCATCACCCCCGTGGAGAACGCCACGATGCGCTGCCCGTTGAGCAGGTCCGGGAGTTCCTGAAGCATCTGGTCCGCCAGATTGTTCCAGTCACGTTCAATGAGGAAGGCGCGGAGTTCGTGGATTTTCTCCATCATCAGGGGCTGGTATTTGACCGTGACCGTCCGGGCCAGGTCCTGCCCCAGGTACTGGGCCAGATAGGCCAGGCCCACAAGAATGCCGAAGTCCATGATCACCGTGAAGGTTACCGCCAGCCAGTGCGGAAAACGAAGACGGCCCTTGAAAAAAGTGGTCAGCGGGTAACTGACGATCGCCAGAAAGCCGGACAGGACGATGGGGAGCAGCACCGGCTTCCCCGCCTGCAGCCCGGCCGTGATGACGATGACGCTGGCGAGCATGAGCAGGATTTTCAGGCCCTCTTTTCCGGATTCTTTCTGGGGAGTCATGGAAGGATTGGTGTTAACGGGGTGAGTAATGGTGTCCGATTTCCTGCGGGATTGCAATATTAAAGGCCCTCATTCCCATCATGTTCCCGGAAAAAGCGGTCCAGGTCTTCAAAGCGGGTCAGGAGGTAGTCAGGCTTCCGTTCTTCGAGCCCCTTTACATCCGCCTCCGCGGCCCATCCTGCGGCAAGAATGCGGATGGGAACGGCGCGGCATGCGTCCACGTCCGTGGGGGAATCCCCGATGTAGATGGCTTCCCCGGCGGAAGAGTCCAGGCGGTCCAGCGCCCGCCTGATGCGGTCCGGCTTCACGCCGCCCTCAGGGGAGCCTGTTTCCAGAATGGGGAAGAACTCGGCCAGATGGAAAAATTGAAGGGAAATCTCCGCGCTTTCCAGGCGTTTGCCGGTGACCATGGCCAGACGGATGCCGCGGCTGCGCAGGGCGTGCAGCAGTCCGGCCGCCCCGGGGAAGGGAGTGGGCGCCAGTTCCGGATGCAGCTCATGGTAATAGCGGAGGAACAGTTCCCTGCCTTTTTCGTGCAGTTCCGGCTTTCCGGGAAGCAGTCTTTGGATGACGCCCAGGTCGTCCGGCCCGAACTGGCGTTCGATTTCCTCATCCGTCAACGTTCTGCCGTCCAGTTCCCGGACGGCGCGGCGGAAGGCTTCCCGGCACAGGGGTATGGTATCCGCAAGCGTTCCGTCAAAATCAAAAATGGCGGTTTTGATCATCAGCCGTACCCTACATGCCGCCTGCGGACGGTTCAAGGGGAAAGCCGTGCCTGAATAGTCATGATGACGCTGCGGGGCGTTCCGGACCGGCAGGACGTGTCATCTCGTATGGAAAGGTCAACGTTCCGTCCCTGTAAGCTCTCTAATTCCCTTATGCACGGGAAGGCTCCAAAAGAATATTTATCCCTGTGGAGCGTGATTGCATTGGGAATAGGTTCCATGGTAGGAGCGGGAATTTTCGCCCTCATGGGTCAGGCGACCCTGATGGCGGGCAAAAACGTGTACTGGTCCTTCCTGCTGGGAGGCGTCGCGGCCCTGCTTTCCGGTTATACCTACGCCAAGCTGGGTTCCCGTTATCCCGGTTCCGGAGGAATCATGGATTATTTCAACGAGGCTTTTTCCCATAAGACCCTCTCCGGCGCGCTGACGCTGATTTACCTGGGAACGCTGGTCATTACCGTGGCCCTGGTCGCCAAGTCCTTCGGGGCCTATGCGTCCCGCCTGTTTTTGCCGGACGAATTAACCAACATCTATTCCACCGCCCTTTTCGCCAGCGTGGCCATTCTGCTGCTGGGAGCATTGAACATGGGAGGAGCCAAGGCCGTAGGGAAGTCGGAGGTGGTGATGGTGGCGTTCAAGCTGCTTATTCTGACGGTTCTGATGCTTGCCAGCTTCGGTTCTTCCGTGCCAGTGGGCGCGGACCCCATTCCGGTGAAAGGACTGGACGGGCTGCTGGGGAGCGTGGGACTGACGTTTTTCGCGTTTGCCGGCTACGGCATGATGGCCAATACGGCGGGCAATCTGAAAAATCCTTCCAAAACATTGCCCAAGGCCATTTTCCTGGCTATCGGCATCGTGCTGGTTCTGTACCTGGTGCTTTCCTACGTAGTGCTGACCAACGTTCCCGCCACTTCCCTGGAAAGCCACACGGAAACCGCCGTGGCGCAGGCCGCCTATCCCGTGCTGGGCGTGTGGGGCTTCATGGCCGTATCCGTGGCGGCGCTCATTGCCACGGCGTCAGCCATTAACGCCACCATGTTCAGCATGCTGGACATTTCCCGGGCACTGGCGCGCAACGGCCAGCTGGGAGCCATCTTCAAGCAGCCTTTCTGGGGCAGCGGCACGGAAGGCTTTTTCTATCTTCTGCTGGGCATTCTGGTGATGACGAATGCCTTTAACCTGGTAGCCATCGCCAATCTGGCGGGGGCCTGTTTCCTGATCAGCTACCTGGCGGTGTTCGTTGCCCATTGGCGGCTCCGGAAAGAGACGCAGGGGAACGCGCTGCTGATCATCCTCGGGTTCCTGCTGATGCTGTTTATTCTGGGAGCCTTTTTCTACCAGATGTTCTTCAGCCAGCCTTATCTGATTCCGCTGATCCTCCTGTTTGTGGCCGCCTGTTTCATTCTGGAATTTTTCATTCGCAAAAAGCTGGCGAAGGGGGCTTCCAAGGCTTCCTAGGCTGTGGGGGTTAGGAAAGAAACGCTTTCCCTCCCGTTGCACTTTTAATGCAGGAAGGAAGTGAGGGGGCTGGTGGCGGCAGCCCGGACGGAAACGGCGGGAAGGCCGGCCAGATGGGCCATGCGCCCGGCGCGGCAGGCCAGCGCGAACGCTTCCGCCATGGAGGCGGGGTCTCCGGCGGCGGCGATGGCCGTATTGACGAGCACGGCGTCCGCCCCCATCTCCAGGGCTTCCGCCGCATGGCTGGGGGCTCCCAGCCCGGCGTCCACCACTACGGGCACGACGGCCTGTTCAATGATGATGTTGATCAGCTCCCTGGTCAGCACGCCCTTGTTGGTGCCTATGGGAGCGCCCAGAGGCATGACGGCTGCCGCTCCGGCTTCCTGGAGGCGTTTGGCCAGCACGGGGTCCGCATTGATGTAGGGAAGCACCGTGAAGCCTTCCCTGACCAGGATTTCCGCCGCTTTCAGCGTTTCAATGGGGTCCGGCATCAAATACTGGGCGTCCGGATGGATTTCCAGCTTGATCCAGTTGGGGAGTCCGGCTGCCGCCGCCAGTCGCGCCAGTCGCACGGCTTCTTCCGCCGTTGTCGCTCCGCTGGTGTTCGGGAGAATAAGGTATTTTTCAGGGTTGATGAAATCCAGAATATTGGCGGCGGGGTCATGGGAGCCCGTCAGGTCCGCCCGGCGCAGAGCCACCGTCACAATTTGGGAGCCGGAAGCTTCCAGAGCTTCTTTCATGCTCTCATTGGAAGAAAACTTTCCCGTTCCCACCATCAGGCGGGAGGTGAATTGGCGTCCGGCTATCTGCAAAGGTGAATCTGTCATTGCGGGTGAAGGGTACCTCCCCTTTCCTTTCCAGGCAAGGGGGAATGAAGAAAAAGGCAGGAGTTGCCGCGGCATGGACGAGCGCCTCCGACTGGGAATGAAAGGTTGATTCATCCATCTTCCAGATTTACCCGCCCTGCGGGCTTCAAGATGAGCTTTCCATCCAGCCGGACTTGTCCGGTTTCCCGGCCTTCATACAACCTTCCCGATAAAAAATATTCTGAAAACTTTCCTTCAAATCCAGGAAAAACCGGTTTTTGAATGGACGGAGGGAGAAACCCCCTCCTCCCCTCTATTATTCCCCGCTGAAGGAAATGCCCCGGAGCGCTCTGGGCTTGCCCAGGATTTCCTGATAAAGAATGGCCGTTTTCAAGGATTGGGAACGGCGCAGGGAGTTTTTCAGGGAAAGAGGTTCGGACGCGGCGACCGTGGGAAGCGGTTCAGGCCGGCTTTCCTTCATTTCCCTTTCCTGCAAACGATGCAGGGCGGCCTGTTCCGCGTCAGACAGGGAACGCATGGACTGCCGGGCTTCTTCCGTGGCCTTTACGTAGCGTTCCAGCACGTTCTGGGCGGTTTGCTGGGCGGTTTCCGCCGTCCACTCCGGCTTGGGTTCCGGTTCAGGACGGCGCTTGCGGGCCACGGCGGGAGTGGGAAGCTCCACGGGTGGGGCGGAGGGGCGCGGAGCGCGCGCCGGAGCCTGTGGCCGTGCCGGCTGTGGCTGCCGCGGCTGCGGATTGGTCCGGCGCATTTCCGCAATGACTTCCTTCACGCGTTTTTCATGATGGTCTTCCGTGTCCAGGACGGGCGTTTCCTCATCTTTTTCTTTTGGTTTCAAAAACTCAATTACTTTCTTGATGAGAAAGATCGCCCCCACGATCAGCCAGAACCAGAGCTTCAGGCTGTCGTCATCGCCGCCGGAGGCGAGCATGTATGCCAGTGAATCCATAAAGGAGGAAGGGCCACCGGAGAGAAAATCCGGTCTCTCCGGTGGCCTGAGAATTTATTTAATGGAAGAGGGGGAAGCATCCGGCTTGGCAATGGAATCCCTCATCTTGGTATCGGCCACTACGTTCTGGTAGCGGGCATAATCCAGCACTCCCAGGTTGCCGTTGCGGAAGGCTTCCGCCATGGCCATGGGAATCTGGGCTTCCGCTTCCACCACCTTGGCGCGCATTTCCTGCGTTTTGGCGGCCATTTCCTGTTCCGTGGCTACGGCGGCGGCGCGGCGGACTTCCGCCTTGGCCTGGGCAATCTGCTTGTCCGCTTCCGCCTGTTCGGCCTGGAGGCGCGCGCCCACGTTGCCGGCCACGTCCACGTCTGCAATGTCAATGGAAAGCACTTCAAACGCCGTGGCGGCGTCCACGCCCTTGTCGCTCACGGTGCGGGAGATTACCTCCGGTTTTTCCAGAACATCCTTGTAGGAGGGCGCGGAGCCTACGGCGGAGACGATGCCTTCCCCGACGCGGGCGACCACCGTTTCTTCCGTGGCGCCGCCTACGAAAAGGTCCAGGTTGGTGCGCACCGTCACGCGGGCACGCACTGCCACGGCAATGCCGTCACGGGCCACCGCCGTCAGGCGCGTCTGGCCGGAGCTGGGGTTCGGGCAGTCGATGACGCGGGGGTTGATGGAGGTTCGCACGGCTTCCAGCACGGTCTTGGACGTGCCTTTCACGGCCAGGTCAATGGCGCAGGCACGGTCATAGCTCAGCGGGATGCCGGCTTTTTCCGCAGCAATCAGGGCGAGGACGCAGTCCACGATGTCGCCGCCGGCCAGGAAGTGGGCTTCCAGTTCATCCGTGCTGATGTCCAGTCCGGCCTTGGCCGCCGTGATGCGGGTGTCCACTACCAGGGGGTAGGGCACTTTGCGGAGCCACATTCCCAGCATGTTGCTCATGGAGACAGGGGCTTTCGCGAGGCGCGCGCGCAACCATGTCTTGAAGAATTTGGCGATGATGGCGAAGAAGATGACCAGGAAGATGACGAGGACGATCACCAGGATGGTCCCCCAGGCGGTGGCGTTGGAGATGTTTGCTAACAGCAAATTGTTCATGTATCCTTCCATACCATATTAACCGAAGCAGGGTAAAGATATAATTGTGTTACCTATGGTTTAAAGGTATTGACCTTTCGGCGGATTCGTGGCAATGCACTTGGCCGTGCGCACCATTGATTTTGATTATCCGCTGCCGGAAGAGTTGATAGCGGACCGCCCCCTCCCGGACCGCGCCGCCTCCCGGATGATGGTCATCCACCGGGATACCGGCCTGATTGAGCACAGGCATTTTTGCGACCTGCCGGAATATGTGCGGGAAGGGGACCATTTCATCCTGAATGATACCAGGGTGGTTCCCGCAAGGTATTTTTCCAATGACGGCGCCATTGAAGTGGTGCGTGCAGAGGTGCTCAACCCCCTGCTGTGGAAGTGCATGGTGCGCCCCGGGCGCAAGATGAAGCTGGGGCGTACGGTCTCCATCGGTGATGCGGTGGGCACCGTGGAAGGCATTGACGGGGAAGGCTACCGCCTCATCCGGTTTGACCGGGAGGTGGATGAGGAAAAGTACGGCCGCCTGGCGCTTCCCCATTACATGAACCGGGAGAGCGACCCGTCCGACAAGGAGCGCTACCAGACTGTTTACGCCAGGCATGAAGGGGCGATTGCCGCTCCCACGGCCGGGCTGCATTTTACGCCGGAGCTGCTGGCGGCCGTTCCCCATGATTTTCTGACGCTGCACGTGGGCGTGGGAACGTTTCGTCCCGTGAAGGCGGACAGGATTGAAGACCACCAGATGCACACGGAACATTTTTTCCTGCCTGAAGCCACCGCGAGGGCGATTAATGAGGCCGGGAGGGTGATTGCCGTGGGCACCACCAGCGTTCGCGTGCTGGAGCATGTGGCTACCGCGGAAGGACTGCCGTTAAGGGAGTGCTCCGGGTCAACGAACATTTTTATTTATCCACCCTACAAGTACAAGGTGGTGGATGCCCTGATCACGAATTTCCACCTGCCCCAGAGCACGCTGCTCATGCTTGTCAGCGCCTTTGCCGGCAAGGAGCTGGTCATGAAAGCCTACCTGGAAGCCATCCGGGAACGGTACAGGTTTTTTTCCTACGGGGATTGCATGCTGATTCTGTAGGGTTCCGGCGGCCTTTCCTTCCCTCTGGCGGAAGAAGCGCAGGCTGCCTTCAACGCTTGCCGCACGGAAGTTGTTCCGGGCTGCGAGGGGATGAAGACGGAGCGCCGTCCGGGGAAGCGTCCGGGTGCTGCTCTTTTTTAAGCTCCAGCAGGGTTTTTCCGTGGTCCCTGATTTGCTGGAGGGCAGTCAGGAAGTGCAGCGTTTCCCCCAGCAGTATGTTCATGACGTTGGCATAGTGGCAGTCCGTGTTTTTCAGGCACAGCCGGGGAAAATAGGAGGCTTCCAGCTCCGGCGCATTCCATTTGTCCCGAATGATGCGGCTTCTGCGGGATGCCGGAGGCCAGCAGGGATGCTGCCGGTCCCTCAAATAAAGGAGGTAGCAGTCTTTTAACATGTCGAGCTGGGAGACAACACCGGCACGTGCAGGAGGAGTGATGGACGGCTGGACATCCTTTACTCCTTCAAGCGTCATGTTGATGGTTGTTTCCGCAAGGACGGTCCAGTAAAGAATAGGTTCCGCCACGGAACGGCTCCGCCTGCGGAACCGCAGGTAGAAATGATGGCTGAGTTCCAGGGCCGACAAGGCTTTTACGTAATGCACCAAAACCACCCGGCCATATTGCCGGAAAATGAAGTGTTCCAGCTTTTGCCGGAGGGGAGCGTCTTCCATTCCCGTTTCCTTCCTGAGAAGGGTCCACTGTTCCTCGAATGTTGAATTTTCAGCCATGAATTTGGGAAGAGGTTATTTTTAATAAATATAAATTATGTTACCATGAAATTCAAATAAAATAACAATCATTATCAATGTTTATCAAAATAATCCGGGGAAAAAGAGAGGAATTCCTGCGGATGGGGCGGTAACACGGTAACCGCCTGGCGCAAAGGCGTACGAGAAACACCTGCGTCCGGAAAAACAGCCTGGGAGGTGGTAAGCCCGTGCACGACGGCTTGAGATGTGGATGCCGCGGATAATGAAAACGCCATGCCCGGACATGCAGGCATGGCGCTTGTCAAATCAGGCCTGAGCCGGATCAGAAGTTGTAACGGTAGCCGAGGGCTCCGCCGATGGAGGTGTCTCCGGAGCGGAGATCCGCATTGCCGTCCACATAAACGGCGCCGTAGTCGGAGCAGGGAATGCTGAGGCCTGCGCCCAGCTGGACGCCGGTGCGGCCGAGCTTGGCTCCCCTGATGGTCTGGACAAGGCCCGGATTGGCCAGGTAGGCCACGTTGGCCTGTGCCTTGTCCTCCCCGAAGTCCTGAGAAACCAGAACGCGGAATTCTCCCGTGATATCACGCCCGGTCAGGTTGGAACCCAGAACGCCTTTCAGGCGCAGACCGGCGGCCACGCTTCCGGTGGTAATATCCATGTCATCCACGCGGAGTCCCGCTCCGCCTGCGCCGGCTTCATTGAAGCCGTCCACGGAGGAGTGCATGACGCTGACATTGGCGACCGGCTGAAGGATGGCCGTCCGGCGTTTGTTGAGAACCAGGTCATAAGTGAGCTCATACATGGCTCCGAAACTCATGCCGGTGGTGCTGAAGCTGGCCTGGTAGCTTCCCAGTTCATGGCGTACGCTGCGGGTAATATCCGCATCTGACCAGCCTCCGGAGAGAATGAGGGAGTGGCCCCATTTCCTGTGGCGGTAGTGGCCGAAGAGGCTCACGTAGTAGGTGTCCAGGTCGCCGGAGGCGGAATCAGCCCCGTCAGAGGAGTAATCCCCATAGTTGGCGGAGAAGGCCGCGCCCAAAGTGAAATTCTCCGAGCAGTTGACGTCCAGCCCGGCGGTGCCTCCCCAGGAGTTAAGGGTGAAACCGTTGCCTTCATTGGAACCGTCCAGGGAATCCCTGCCCCCGTTGGCTTCAATCCAGCCGTTCACCTGGGGAAGGTCTCCCTGAATGTAGTCGGGATTGAGGCCCATGGTTTCCGCGCGGTTGCGGATGAAGGTCATTTCCCTCCGCAGGCCGGACCTTTGCGCGGCCAGGATGCCGGGAATGGCCGTTCCGGCGGAGGCGCTCAGAAGGCGGTTGGCCCTCGCGTAATCTCCGTCGTTCCAGGCGTTGGAAACGGCGCGGTTCAGGGAGCTCAGCTCCGTTCCGTCCTTGATCTCCCCGCAGTTCCAGAGCAGGACGGCCCCGGCGGCGGAATTGGAGGTATCAGCCGTGGCGAGCAGGGCGTTGTCCGCCTTGCGGGTTCCTGTCAGCACGATTTGGCCGTCCCGGTTTTCCGCATGCAGCTCGGAATAATAGGTGCCCAGCGCGCCGTAAGCGTTGATATTGAGGTAGCTGCCCACCATGTTCCCTTCAAAGAGAACCAGTTCCAGCATCCTTTCCGGCGCGGCGACGTTGGATTCAATATTGAGGGTGGTCCCGTTGCGGTCTCCCTGAATGGTCAGCGTGGCTCCGTCTTCCGTGGAAATGAAGGGAGTATTGGTCTGCGCCAGCAGGGGATTAATCACGAGCGTGATGGTGGAACCGTTCATGAACTGGCTTGTTCCGTTAAGGAGAAGCGTGGTATTATGGGCGGCTCCGGCGGAGGCCATGGCGAGCGTAAGCGTCCCGGTGGCATCAACCGTCAGGGAATGGAGCAGAATGGGATTGGCTGAATCACGGATCAGGGCCACTTCCCCTTCCGTAATGTTGAGGTTCAGGGTGTCTGACCCCGCGCCGGTGTAGGTCCATGCCGCTTTCCCCGCCTTGTTGATTGTGCCGTTCCCCTGGAAGGAGCCGGAAAAAACGGAGGATTTTTCCGCATGGAGGGCGAGTTCCCCGTTGTTGAAGATCACGGAGCCTTTCCCCAGCAGGCCGCCCACCATGGAATTGCGTGTGGAGCCCAGGTCCAGCGCGGCGGCAGCGGATTCCGGACCCACGGCGACCGCCGCTCCGTCAAACCTGGCATTTCCGGACAGGGTGAAGGTTCCTTCCTGGACGGCCAGCAGGCCGGAGCCGGCAATAGTGATGTCCGTGTCCAGCTTGTTGCCGTTGCGGATGGCCAGCATGGAATCCGCGTTCAGCCGCAGGATGCCGGTGCCGGTGATGGAGGCGTTTTCCGTCAGGACATTGGCCGTTCCGCTCATCTCCAGGGTGGCGTCATTCAGTGTTAGAGCGCCTTCCTGCCCGGAGAAACGGGTGGTGGAGGACGCATGGAAGATGGAAATGCCGCCTCCGTTCAGCATCATGGCTCCGTAGGCGGAGGATTCGGAAGCGAGGATGATGGCTCCGCTGGTGGAATCCAGATGGAACCCCGCGTTTCCGGCGCTTCCCAGCGTCAGGGCGCCGGCTCCTTTCTTGCTGAGCGTGCCCGTGCCCTGGAGAGTTCCGTTCCACGTGAGGGGATTGGCCGTATCCAGGGTGATTTGGCCGCCCTGGGCGGCCAGAACACCGTCTCCCGTGATGGAATGAATGACAATGTTCCGGGTGGCTCCCGCGTTCAGGGTGGAAGCGGCGGAATCCAGGGCCAGCGTAGCTATTTCCATCCGGGCCTGGTTGGTGAAGGCCAGCGTTCCCTGGGTGATGTGCAGGGTACCGTTCCGGGTACCGTCAATGTAGATGGCGTCTCCAATGGTGTTGCTGCCGTCAAAGGCAAGCGACTTTCCTTCCGCCAGGGCGACGGTGCCGGAGCCTACCAGTTTGAGGCCGCTGGAAATGGTATTGTCCGTTCCGGTCAGAGTAAGGGTGGAATGGAGAAGATTGATGGAGCCCCGGGTGCCGGTCAGCTTTCCGACCTTGGCTGTGGCTTCCTCCCTGGCAAGCTGGGACACGCCGAAGGTTCCTCCGTTCATCTTCAGCTCCCCGATGGTGTTGGAAGCGCCGGAAAGCACCAGTCCCCCTGCTGTACGTCCAGAGCTCCGCTGGTGGAAAAGCCGCCGCCCAGCACCAGGTTTTTAGCCCCCGTCTTGATGAAATTGGCGTCATTGCCGATGACCTCTCCGGCGCAGATGGAGTCCATGGCGGTGTTGGAGAGATTGACGGTCAGCGCTTTCCCCGCAGTGATGGTGACGTTGTATTCCGCCTTGTCTCCTCTGAGGGAGGGCAGGACGATAGTAGCGCCTTCACCCGGATCAATGGTCATGTTCCGGTTGACGAGAACGGAAGTGAAGAAATTCAGGTCAATCTGGTCCGTGATGGAAGCGCCGTCCACGGACGCATAATAGGTGGGGTCATCCTTGAGCACCCAGCCCATCTCCGCAAGGAGGGCTTTTTCCTGGTCGCTGGGGTTTCTCCTCTGGATGCCCTCCCCGATGGAATATTGCATCAGGGCGTTCGGGTCGCTTGCAGCGTCCACGTGGGACATGCTGGAACCGGGAGCGAAAACAAAGGGATTGTAAACAGTGAGGCCTCCGGAACCAATCGTGTAGGAAACGCCGGTCTGGTAATTGAAGCCCGCATCTCCCGGATGGTTGCCCTGGGCATCCGTGATCAGGGAATCCCAGATCGTGTAGTATTCTCCGTATGTTCCTGTATCATTCAGCGAGTTGAAGCCGACGTTATGCCCGATTTCATGCAGAAGGACGCTGATGAAGTCTGTGGCGTTCTGGGGCGTGGTATTGCCTGTGCTGAAACCGTAGACGGGATTGAATTGGAGCCTGAAATCCATTTCCCCTTCCTCCATCACGACGTCTTCCCCTTCTTTCCAGATGACTTCCGTGGAAGTGGCCGCATTGTAGTTTTCCCCGTCGTATTCGACGTAATTGGAGAAAGAACCTGCCAGGACGCCTTCTTCAAGGGCCCCCCAGGAAATGGTCGCTTCAATCTTCCGGGAAGCGGTGTTGCGGAAGGTATCGTCCCAGATATTGAGGGTGGTGGTGACGGCGGCTATCTGGTCGTCACTCCAGTCACGGGTCCCCATCCAGTCCGCCGGACCGTCCCCGTTGCCGAGGAGCGTGATGTGGAAGTTCTTGGTAGTGATTTCATGGGTGGCTGCCCAGCCCATGGGGGCCAGGGTAGAGAGGCCCGTCAGACAGGATAGGATAGATAGGGTGAGTTTCATCAACACGCTTTATAGGAATCCCGTATGCGTAAAGTCAATTAGAAACGATTGAAAATACAATAAAAACGGAGTTTTTAATAAAAATAAAAATATGATAGAATCCTGCCAGGCCCCGTTTTTCCTGCCGCAGATTCCCCCCGGCAAGAAAAATGCGACTGCATTCCAGTGCGGCGCAATGCGTTCTTGTGAGGGGAAATCAAACGCGATAGCGTAGGAACGACCTGGTGGTCAAAGATACCCTCTTAGACTTGTCACGCGCGTATGGATCACGATTTCAGCCTCATCTTCACTTTTGTCGGCGGATTGACCGCCGCTCTCCTTTTCGGCCTTATTGCCAGAAAACTGCATTTGTCTCCGCTGGTCGGGTACCTGCTGGCCGGGGTAGTGGTAGGGCCGTATTCGCCGGGATTTGTGGCGGATTCCCACACGGTGGAGCAGTTCGCGGAGCTGGGCGTTATTCTGCTGATGTTCGGCGTGGGGCTCCATTTTCATTTGAAGGATTTGATTGCCGTGCAGAGGGTCGCGGTGCCGGGAGCCGTGGTGCAGATATCCGTGGCTACGGTGCTGGGGGTACTGGTGGGCTGGATGTTCGGATGGTCCACGATTTCCGGGCTGGTGTTCGGCATGGCGATCTCCGTGGCGAGCACCGTAGTGCTTACACGAGTCCTGGAAGACAACCAGAACCTCCATACGCCGAGCGGCCATGTGGCCCTGGGGTGGCTGGTGGTGGAGGACCTGTTCACCATTCTGCTGCTGGTGCTCATCCCCGCCGTGATGGAGGCGCGCCAGAGCGGTGCCGGGGACTGGAGCGGCATTCTCTACGAACTGGGCTGGATGTTCGTCAAGCTGTCCCTGCTGGTGGCCCTGACGCTGTTTGCCGGAAAAAAAATCATTCCGCTGGTGCTGCGCTACGTGGCGCGGACGGGAGCGCGGGACCTGTTTACGCTGGCGGTGCTGGTCATTGCTCTGGGCGTAGCGGTGTGCTCCGCGAAATTCTTCGGCGCTTCCATGGTGCTGGGAGCGTTCCTGGCGGGGATGGTTGTGGGGCAGTCGGACTTTTGCGCTCGCGCGGCGGCGGAGGCCATGCTGATGCGGGATGCCTTTGCCGTGCTCTTCTTTGTTTCCGTGGGGATGATGTTTGACCCGATGTCCGTGGGGGATTGCTGGCCGCTGGCCCTGGCGACGCTGGGGGTGGTAATGATCGGCAAGCCGCTGGCGGCCTATGCGGTGGTGCGGTGCCTGCGGCGTCCGCTGCCGCTGGCGCTGAGCGTATCCGTAGCCCTGGCGCAGGTGGGTGAATTCTCCTTCATCCTAGCCGGGATGGGGCTCATGTACAACATTCTGCCGCCGGACGCCAACCAGGCCATCATTCTGGCGGCCGTCGTCTCCATTTCCCTGAATCCCATCCTGTACCGCCAGATTGGCCCTGTGGTCAAGTGGCTGCAAAAGCGCGGCATCGGCCTTACGGATCTGGGCGGAGTGAACAGCCTGGCGCTCCCGTCGCCGGACGCGCGGCGCGTGGTGCTGGTGGGGTTTGGCCCTACGGGGCGCATTCTTAAAAGAATATTGAATGACAACGGGGTGGAAGTCATCATCGTGGAGATGAACATAGACACGGTCACCGCCATACGTGAACAGGGCGGAGACATCGTTTACGGGGATGCCAGCCAGCGTGAAATCCTGCGCCATGCGGGCATTGAATATGCGGAAAGCCTGATTCTCTCCGCCTCCATTCCGGATGCCAAGGAAATCGTGGGGGTGGCTCTGGAGCTCAACCCCCACATTGACGTGATGATCCACACCAAGTACATGAGGGACGTGGACGTGCTTAAGGAAGCCGGCGCCTCCCAGGTCTTCTCCTCGGAATCGGAAGTGGCTCTGTCCATGGCGGAATACTTCCTGCGGGAAGGCGGCGCGGACGACGAACAGATCGTTTCCGAACGCCAGCGCATCCGTGCGGAACTGGACAGGGAAGTGCCCGGAGCTTCCGCCGCGGGGCACTGATGACCGGGGGCGCTACTTCTTGCGGGCGGAGATAATCAGCATCATGGGGCGGCGCAGCTCTTCCTGCATGCCGGGGACGGAATCCAGAAGTTCACGGGACGGCTTCGGTTCCTCCATGGCGGTAACCTCAAATCCGCCGGCGGCCAGAGCGCCGAGATAGGAAGTAAGCGTCCTGTGATACTTGGTCACTTCCTCCCCCAGGAAAACGGCCTGCCGCGGTCCTTCCATGAAATAGCCGTCCACGGGCCAGTGCATGATCTGGCCGGATTCATCGTAATGCCAGTCCTGCGTTCCCTGGGCGGTGAAAACGGGATGCTCCACGGAGAAAATAAAGGCGCCTTCCGGCTTGAGCCAGCGGGAGACATTCCGGCAGACTGCCTGGAAATCCGGCGTGTAATGGAAGGCCAGGGAGCTGAGGACAATGTCGAAGGAAGCCTCGGGAAGCAGGATATCCTCCATGGGCATGCAGCGGTACTCGATAATGCCTTCGTTTCCCATGGACCTGGCTTTGGCGATCATCTTTGCGGAAATGTCCACGCCCAGCACGGAGGCCGCCCCGTGCTCTGCCGCATACCGGCAGTGCCAGCCGAATCCGCATCCCAGGTCCAGAACGTGCTTGTCATGGAAATCCGGCAGCAGCCGTTCCAGTGTTTTCCATTCTCCGGCCCCTTCCAGCCCCTTTACGGAACGGTCCATTTGACTGTATTTCTGAAAAAAGACGTTATCGTCGTACTTGTTTTGTTTCATGATGGGGAGGAAATGAACGTTGCGTGGAAATAAAATGCTGTTTTATTTGGCCGGTTTCAGAATGACGGTAACGCGGCCCAGGTGGTGCAGGGCATTTTCTATCTGGTCTTCCAGTTGGGAGGCGATCTGGTGGCATTCCCGGATGGTCAGGGATGCATCCGCGGAGCATACGCAAGTCAGGGTGGGGAAATTGTCCTCCCGTGCCAGGTCCAGCTTGAGAACCTTGCAGATATTCCTGTGCTGCTGGAGGATAAGGTTCACCTTCAGGCGGACTTCCTCCGGCGGAACGTGCTCCGGAATGGCGTTCGCCTTCATATCGCGGCAGTCCGGCTCAATGCGGCAGATCACCTTCTCCGGCTTGAGCGCATGCTGGACGGAATCCCGGAACGCCTTCACCACATGGTAGCCGCGCTCCAGAGGCCAGTCCGCGGGAATCTCCACATCCATGAAATAACAGGGAGCATGTTTGCCGCTGCCTGCATAGAACCCGTGGATGCGGACATGGTGGCGCAGGGCCAGCCGGTGGACGACCGTGTCCGGCTCCATGTTGGAAAAATTCTCACGGGCCGGTTCGATATGGACGATCACGTCCGCTTCCGGCAGCTCGTACTTGACAATGCCTTCGATGGACTCCGCCACATCATGGGCGTCGTCCACGTGCAACTCCGCGGGCGCTTCCACGTCCAGCTCCACAAAAATGCGGGCGCCGCCGTCGCGCAGACGGATGCGCTTGACCGGGTAATCCGGGGCGTTCTTCTTCATGGCGGTTAGAACCTGCTGCGTCAGGGCGGAAGAACCGCCGTCCATCAGGGCGTGAATGGAACGTTTGGCAAGGCCGAAGGCCACGGAACAAACCAGGGCCGCCACAAACAGGGCTGCGATGGCGTCCGCCTTCTCCAGCAAGCCGTGCCAGACGGAATCTGCGGGAACCAGGTGCGCCAGCCATACGCAGAAAAGGCCCAGCAGCACGACGGCGGAAGACCAGATATCCGTGGTAAAATGAAGGGCGTCCGCTTCCAGCGCCTGGCTCTTGTGCTTCTTGGCCACCCGGCGGAGCATGGCGGAGCGGTTCACGTCCACCAGCAGGGAAACGGCCACCACGGCGAAGGCCCACCAGGTGAGGGTGATCTCCGCCTCATTGTAAAACAGCCGGTCCACAGCCTCCCATACAATCCATGCGCAGGTAATCAGGAGCAGGGCAGTTTCCGCAAGCGCGGAAAGATTCTCCACCTTCTCATGCCCGTAGGGGTGGCTCTCGTCGGCAGGACGGGCGGCCACCTTCACGGCGTAAAAAGTCATGGCCGCAGCCATCAGGTCCAGGCCGCTGTGCAGGGCCTCGGAAATGATGCCCAAGCTGCCCGTCACGATACCGGCCCAGAGCTTGATGCCCGTCAAAAAGGCGGACCACAGGACGGAGGAAAAGGCCGCATGTGATTTTTCTTGGTGCGCTGCTTGTTCCATAAGACAGAGAAAAGGAAGAGGAGCATATCTAAGCCCGCCTCCCTTTCTTAGTCAATGATAACACAGACGGCGTTGAACTTCGGTCCCGTTCCATGACGGAATAGAGGTTTTCCCGGGAAAATGCGGGACAGAATATCGCGGATACTTTTAATGTTTATTATTATCTTGAATATTTTTTGAATGGATTTCTAATCAAGCCGGAACATGCCGGGCGTGTGGCGGAATCCTTTTTTCCCGTGTAAAAATGATTACGGGGGTTCTTTCAACAAGTGGAAATGCCATCCTGTCCTCCCTCTGATGGACTGTGTCAGGAAAAGGCGGAGAAGGGGCCGGCAAAAGTGGTTATGCTCCACGTCCGGATGGTCGTGACATTTTCCGAAAATGGTTCTAAAAGATCAAATAAAGAGGGTTCGGTTTATTGAAATAATTGATATATCCTTCACATCATATTAGGATACATCATTCAGGGTAATGATATGGATCATGTTATGAGGTGTTCTTTATACATTTTTTTAATAGCAGTTTCAGGCGGGATAACTTTTTCGGAAGGGGCGAGGCGAATGATTGACCCGGTTGGGCATCCTGTGATGGATTTATGGGAGCCCCTCAACCCCGGCTATTCCGACCGGAAGTATCCTCCCGTCAATGGAAGATGGATTGAACAAAAGTTGATCGAATTCAATGATCATCAATATCTGCAATGGAAACTGATTCTTAATTGTGAAGAATGGATCGACGCGCCCCGCGGAACAAACCGGAAGCAGGGAGGGGTTTTGAATCTCCTGTCCGGATTCTACCCCAAAAAGGATTATGATGAAACGAACGACCGGGAATGGACGGACATTCAGGAATATGCGTTGTGCATTTACACCTATTTCACCGCGGATGGGAAAATCTGTGACCTTGACGATCAGGGCTATCACATGCGTGTGGTGGAAGAGAATAGGGGACGCAGGTGCGTCACTTTTTATGGTGTACGGGGAGAAGATGCCCTTTGTGCAAATGGTTATCACCGGGGAGAGGTTATTTGCCAGGAAGGGGCAGGGATTCTCAATGGTCCTTTCATTTTCAGGGAATCCTTTTTTGGAAAAGGAGATGATTCAAGAAATGTCGTAAGCCAGGAGCCTGTGGATGTGGAACGTCCGGCTATTTTTCCGAAAGGACGAATGATCCGTTACCATCAGTACAAGGCAACGCCTGCCGTGGAGGCGGGCGTTGCCTGCCTGGAAGTTCATCAAGGATGGGAAGCGGAATTGACGGCTTCCACAAGAAAAACCTTTTATTTAAAAGAAAGATTTGGTGATTGGAACGATATCGATCAATTGCGGTTACTTCTTCCTGAAGATTTGCTTCAAGCAAAGTATTATCTGGACCCTTATGATGTAGCTGAAGCGGAATATACGGACAAGTTTGGCCGGTTGACTCGTGGCCTCCAGGGGTGGGCCCGGCGTTGTGCAGACCATTATGAACCTGGGAGTGATTTGGGAGGAGGCCGCGCCGTGAAGGAAATCCGCTATTACGACGAAAACGGAGAGTTAAGTTCCGATCATTTAATGAAGTGTGCTATTATCCGTTTTTCCTATCCGGAACATGGATTCCAGCAAATCAGCTATTTTGATGAGCATGGCAGGGAATTGAAGCATTTTCAAAAAGCAAGGGAAGGGCCTTTGGAAAAGGAAGAGCCATATAGTTACTATTCCATGTTAAACGAAGATGTTACCTGCTATGAGCCCGACAACCGGGATGAAGGGGAAATAATAGAGCGTGAGGCGGACTAGCGGAGAGAGGATAAAGCGGCCGTCCATCTTTTCCTGGAGATGCTCGCGCTTTCATCAAATTAAATAAGACGGGCAGTCTTTCCGTAGAATGATTACTCCAGACTGTGGGAGGAATTGTTTATCCGGTTCCCTGGGGTTTGCTTCCATGCTTCCGTGACCTAAAAAAGTATTGCCAATGCTGGGGAATACGTTATTTTGCGTGTGTTGAGAGTGACTGCCAAGCGGTAGCCGGAGCCCCTTAAGGGAGTGCGGCGTGTTCCCCGGCAGAGTATCCGGTCCCTGTAACCTATTTACGGATGGCCGCACCCTGATTCCCTTCCTGCGTGGTATTTGCGAAAGACAATGTGTTCGCCCGGGTTGAAGAACAGTTCCACTTGTTAGTTTGTCTCTTTTCACATACACTTACTATTATTCCCAATTCTATGTCAGGACATAATAAATGGTCTAAGATCAAGTACGTTAAGGCTAAGGAAGATGCCAAGAAGGGCAAGGTGTTTGCCCGCTTTGCCCATGAAATCATGCTGGCCGCCAAGAGCGGCGGCGGAGATCCTGATCTGAACCCTCGCCTGAGGGCCGCCATTGACGGGGCCAAGGCCGTGTCCACCCCCAAGGAGAATATTGAACGCGCCATCAAGAAAGGCACCGGGGAACTGGGCGGCGCCACCATCCAGGAGATTACTTATGAAGGCTACGGCCCGGCGGGCACGGCTTTCCTGATTGAAGTGGCGACGGACAACACGAACCGTTCCGCTTCCGAGCTGCGCACTCTGTTTACCAAGAACGGGGGCAGCATCGGCACTCCCGGTTCCGTGGCCTACCAGTTTGAACGCAAGGGAGAAGCCCGCATCATGGCGGAAGGCCTTACGGAGGATTCCGCGATGGACCTGGCGCTGGAATGCGGCGCGGACGATGTGGAGCAGGGTGATTCCGACAATGAATGGGTGTTTGTTACGGACCCGACGGAATTGAACAATGTGTGCGCCGCCCTGCGCGAGGCCGGGCATACGGTGATTTCCATGAAGCTGATTTCCGTGGCGCAGAACGTTTCCGTGATTAACGATCTGGAGACGGCGAAGGCCGCCCTGCGCTTGTATGAAGCGCTGGACGATTACGATGACGCGCTGAACGTCTTCTCCAATTTCGACGTGGCGGAAGAAATCCTCGAACAGCTTGACTAACGCCGTTGTCTTTCAGGAGACGCCTGTTGTTGCAGTCCAATTTTCTTTTCCATGTCTGATACCCCCCCAGATTTGACTCCGGAACAGGTTTCTCCGGAGCCATCGCCCAAAAAACGTATTGTCCGCAGAGCCAAGTCTGCGGCGGAAGCTCCGGCAGAGTCCCACGCCGCTGCGGAAGTTTCCGGGACGGAACAGGGTTCTTCCCCGGCCCCCCGCAAGCGGACGGCAAGGAAGAAGGTTCCGGAATTGGCGGGTGAAGGGATGGAGAGCACGGATGCGCCGCAGAAGAAGAGCGCCCGCAAAAGCAGCGCTGAAATTCCGGCGGCGGAAGGGACGGAGGAAGCTCCTGCCAAGCCCCGGCGCGGACGTCCCCGCAAGAAGCCCGTGGAGGAAGTTCCGGAAACTGCCGGTTCCCCTGATGTTCCCGTAACGGAAGCTCCCGTCAAGCCGGTGCGCAGGCGTTCCGCCAAGACCATTGCGCCTGAAGACGATGCCGCAGAGGGCGCCAAAACGGACGCTGCCGTTTCCATGGCGCCTGCCGAACCGGCCGCCAGTCCTGCGGATTCTGCTCCGGAACAGTCCGAAGGAGGCAGGCCGAAGGTGATCCGCCAGAGGTTTGTGAGAAAACCGCGGGTACAGGAGACAGGGCCGGATGCGGATTCTGCCGCTCCGTCCATCAAGGTGGTACAGGAAGGCGCTACGGATTTCTCCGGAGATGCCGCGCGGGAATCCCATCGGACGAATGAACCGCAAAGGCAGCGTTTTGAGAGACAGAACCGCCGCAATAACAACGACCGTTTCAATAAGAACCGGAACAACCGGCAGGACGGCCGCAATGGCAGGAACGGCAATGACCGGGTTAAAAACCGCTGGAACAATAATCACCAGGAGGGGAATGCTCCCCAGAATAATGCTCCCCGTGAGCTGGCGCCTCCGGAACCGGTGGACGGCCTGCTGGAAATCACGAATAAGGGATTCGGCTTTTTAAGGAAGCCGGATAATGATTTTGACGCTTTTGCGGAAGCCGTGTACGTTCCGCAGGACATGATCCGCAAGTTCGGCCTGCGTCCCGCCGTTTGGGTGCATGGACAAGCCTGCCGCCATGACCGCGGCATTCTTCTGACGGAGATATCCGCCGTCAACGGAGATGCTCCGGAGAAGGCCCGCAAGAGCCCGCATTTTGAAGAGCTCAAGGCGGTCAATCCGAATAAGCGCATTTCCTTTGAAACCCGTCCGGAGCGCTATACCACGCGCACGCTGGACCTGATTGCGCCTATCGGGCGCGGCCAGCGTGGCCTGATCGTTTCTCCGCCCCGCGCGGGGAAGACGACGCTGCTGCAGCACATGGCGGAAGCCATTCTGGAGAATTACAAGGATTCCATCCACCTGATGGTGCTGCTGGTGGACGAGCGCCCGGAAGAAGTGACGGAGTTCAAGCGTTCCCTTCCCGGAGCCGAGGTATACGCTTCTTCCAATGACGGCAGGGTGCGTGACCACTGCCGCATGGCGGAGCTTTGCATTGAGCGCGCCAAGCGGCTTGTGGAAGCCGGCCAGCATGTCTTCCTGCTGATGGATTCCATCACGCGCCTTGCCCGTGCCTATAATAACGCGGACAAGGGAAGCGGCCGCACCATGTCCGGCGGCATTGATGCCCGTGCACTGGAAATGCCCCGCCGTCTTTTTGCCGCCGCCCGCAATACGCGCCAGGCCGGTTCCCTGACCATCATCGCCACTGCACTCGTGGAAACCAACAGCCGTATGGATGACCTGATTTTCCAGGAGTTCAAGGGTACGGGCAACATGGAGCTTGTCCTGAACCGCCGCATTGCGGAGCAGTATATCTTCCCGGCCGTGGATATCCTGAAATCGGGAACGCGCCGGGAAGAACTCATCATGCCGGAAGCGTGGCTGTACAAGATGAACCTGATCCGCCGCGCGCTGGCGGGGCACAAGCCTGTAGAGGCCATGGAACGCTTCCTGTTTTTCCTGAACAAGTACCCAAGCAACGCCCAGATGCTGCTGGACCTGAAGCAGAAGGCATAAGCTGCCGGAATGATGGGGCGAAGAGCTCCACGCAGGATGCCTGCCAGGGAATATTTTCCTTTGACTATACAAGGGCGTTTTCAAACGCCCTTTTTGCTGTCCCAAATGGCGATGTGCAGACGGTCTGAAAAGCGGAGGCCATAACGGAGGCACCATTCCACCGTCTGCGCGCGCATGGCGTCCAGCTCTGCCCGTGTGGAGGCCAGTGGCATGAGCAGGATGCGTTCTGCGGGAATGTCTGCCCCGGAAGCCTGCCGCAGGGCGGTTTTTACATCTTCCTCGCACGCCACTACGAATTTGAACCACGCTTTTTCCGTGAAAGCCAGACGGCGCAGGATGTCCGGTTTCCATGTTCTGGCGGTTTCATTGCCGGAGTGGGGGAGTTTGGGAGACACGTTGAATTGCGTGATGCGTTCCAGCAGTTCCGCATCCGGCATAATGGTGCCGTTGGTTTCCAGCTCCACGGCATGGTCCGGCAGCAGGCGCAGCAGGGCGGGAAGGGCTTTTTGCTGAATGAGCGGTTCTCCCCCGGTCAGTACCAGGCGGCGGCATGGATAACGGAGCGCCAGTTCCGCCGCCTTTTCAGGCGTGAGCCGCACTCCGGGAACTGTCCCGTTCCAGGAGTACGCCGTGTCACACCAGGAACAGGCCAGGTTGCAGCCTGCCAGGCGCAGAAAGACGCAGGGAGTCCCCTGGGAGACGCCTTCCCCCTGGATGGAATGGAAAATTTCCGGTTGTCCGTGAAGCTGGGCCAGTGTGAGCATGATCAGGCAGGCCTGAGACTACCATATCCCTGCCGCCCGTCAACGCCTCCCTGCGGAGGGCGCCGGAAGAGCGGCAAACGGGACGCAGGAGCTTTTCTTCATTCCGTGCCCTCAAGTTTTCAGGAACACGCTCAGCCGTTGCTGCGGCGGAAGGCCCCCACCGTGAACAGGAGGAGGATGAATCCCACAACGGAGGCAGCGCCCGTGAACAGCTTCTGGAAGGAGGCATGGTCTTTTTCCTCCTTCTCCAGCTTTTTCACTTCTTCTCTGGAAGACTTGCGCATTTCAGCTCGGGCCTCGTCATAGGTCCGGGACGCCTGTTCCTCTTCTTTCCGGGCTTGTTCCAGAGCGTTCCGGACGGCTTTGGACTGCTCCCTGTATCCGGCTGTAGCCAGCAAATCGTCATCTCCCGGGTCCGGGGCGGCGGTTTCTTCCCGGTCATCGTCGGTTAAGGCCTTGTTTTTTTGTTCGGTGAGTTTTTCCTCCGCTTTCTGCATCAGTAGCTGCTGCTTGCCGGTTTTTTCTTCCAGGGCTTCCAGGGCGGCGTCCAGAGCCTGCATTTTTTTCTTTGTGGCGGAGGTTTTCAGGCGAATGAAGGCTATTTGCGATTGAAGTTCCGAGATGTTCTCCTTCTGGGGAGCGGCTCCTGAAAATTTCTTTTTGGCTTTGGCATCCTCCCGGTTCTTGGCCAGTTCCCGTTCGGCCTGCCCCAGTTCCGCCTGAATACTTCTCTGCTTGTCGGCCAACTTCGCAAGCAGGGTTTTCATTCCCTCCCTCTTTTGAAGCAGTTCTTCCCTGGCGGACTTGGAGTTTTCCCTCTGCCTGCTCATGCGGCGGCGCAACTGGTCAATCCTCTGGTCGTGTTCCTTCACTTCCTCCTGCTGGTCCGCCATGCTTTTTTGGTAGGCGGCAACCTGGGCTTCCTGCTGCTGCTGTCTTTTCTGCTCAAGATAGGTTTCCTGGAATTTTTCCATGGCCTCTTCCGCCGTCCGGGTGGCGTCCTGGGCTTCATCCAGTTTCTTCCGGGTCTGGCTGACGGTTTTCTCCAATACTACGGCCTCCTGTTCCATGGCTGTTTTCCGGGCGGCCAGTTCCTTTCCTTCCGGGGAGATATGGTGTTGATAGTACCAGACGGAGAATCCGGCGGTTAAAATGGTCAGGAGAAGCAGTACATAGCGCATGAGAGTGTTCCAACGATTCGGGTAAAAGTACAAAAAGGAGTGTGCCTTGTCAACATGGCAGAAATAAAGGCAACCCGCCTCCCTCCGGGAATGGAGAGGAAGCGGGCTGCCTGGAAGGCGGGTTCCGGCAGAGTCCGGAAATGAGTCTAATTCCTGTTAAAGATTCAGGGAGAAGGCGGAGATGGCGTCTATCTCTTCCGCAATCTTGTTCAGCAGTTCATCGGAAACGGGTTTGTTGGTCTTGAGGACGGCCAGGGCTTCCCGCGTGGCGTGATCGGCCGGAGCGGCGATGTTGTCAATGTTGATGCCGTTGGAGTACAGGGCGGAACCGATGGTGGCGATGATGCCGGGACGGTCCTTGTAATGCAGGAACAGCGTTGTGCCGCGCAGGTCCGCATACAGCCCGTTGAAGTTGTTCAGGCGGGAGACCATGGGAATGCCTTCCGTCACCACGCCGCGCACGCTGGTGTTGAAATATTCCCCCTCATCTTCCATCACCACGTCCAGCGTGATGGAATCTTCATAGGGCTTGTCGTCCTTGGGCTCCCGCGCCTTGAAGACGATGCCGTGCTCCCGCAGGGATTCTTCCGCGGCGGCGGGCATGAGGCCCTTTTCCGCGTGCGGCAGCAGCCCTTCCAGAATGGGGGCAGTGAACCATTTGCGGAAGACGCGCAAGTTGCCGTAGAAGGTGCATTCCACCCGGCGGATAGGCTTGTTGCCTCCGGCTTTGCGGGCCAGGGCAGCGAGCAGGAAAGCCAGTTGGAGATGGGCCGGATTGAGACCGTTGGGGGATTCCCCGTTCACCACGCAGGAGGTGTCTCCGTCAGAAAAATAGGCCACCATCTGTTCCGCGGCGCGCTTGGCCGCCTTCGTGTTGGCCTCCCGGGTGTTGGCGCCCAGGTGGGGAAGGATGAGGTCCGCCATGGCGGCGGAAGGTTTTTCTCCTGGCGCGTCCTTGGGGTGGACGTCCGTCAGGTAGCCGATGTTTTTGCCCGCGGCCTTGGCGGCGGCCAGCGCTTCTTCATCCACCACGCCGTAGCGGGAGCAATTGATGAGCACCGCGCCGTCCTTCATGCTGTCGATAAGTTCCGCGTTCACCATGTGGTGGGTGGAGGGACCGCCCGGAACGTGCAGGGTGATGATGTCGCACTGGGAGAAGATGTCTTCAATGCTGGTGGGGGTGACGCCGATGTTCAGGGCGCGCTGGCGGGCCAGAAAGTGGTCGTAGCCCAGCAGGGTGGGTTCAAATCCCTGGAGGCGCTTGACGAGGTTGCGGCCGATGTTGCCCAGGCCGATGATGCCCACGGTTTTTTTGGTCAGCTCGCTGCCCATGTATTTTTTCTTTTCCCACAGGCCTTCCCGGGTGGTGGCGTCCGCCTGGACGATGTGGCGGTAATACGCCAGAATCATGGCCATGACTTCCTCCGCCACGGCGTTGGAGTTGGCGCCGGGGGTGTTCATGACGTCCACATTCTTCTTGCGGGCGTACACGATGTCAATGTTGTCGTAGCCGGCTCCGGCGCGGATGACCAGCTTCAGGGAGGGGAGGGCGTCCATGATTGCCGGAGTGACTTTTTCACTGCGGACGATCAGGGCCACGGTGTCCGGATGGGCGGCGGCCTGTTCTTCCAGAGGCGTGTCGGCGTCCTGGACGACTTCATAGCCGGCCGTTTTAAGCGTATTGGCCGCTACGTCGGAGAGTTTGGTGGGAATAAGAACCTTGTTCATGTTGGTATGGTGGAAAATGTCATTGTTCAATGGTATGGACAAAAAGTCCGCTGCGCAGCTTGGGCTCAAACCACGTGGACTTGGGGGGCATGATTTCCCCGGCATCCGCCACGCGGAAGAGGTCGTCCATGGTGACGGGGTACAGGGAGAAGGCCAGCGCCATTTCTCCGGAGCAGCGGCGTTCCAGTTCTCCCAGGCCGCGGATGCCGCCTACGAAGTCGATGCGGTCGCTTGTGCGCGGATCGTCAATGCCCAGGATGGGGGCCAGCACATTCGCCTGGAGAATGGCGCAGTCCAGGCTTTCGATGGGATGGTCCGCCGGGAAGGTTCCCGGTTTGGCGGTGAGGGAATACCACCGGCCGTCCAGATACATGCCGAATTCGTGCTTGGCGCGGGGGGCGTAGCCTTCTCCGGGAACGGCGTCCGCAGGCGCCACGTCAAAGGAGGCGCGGAGCTTTTCTAGGAATTCTTCCCTGGACAGGCCGTTCAGGTCGCGCACGACGCGGTTGTAGTCCATGATGAAGAGGTCTTCATCACAGAAGACGACGGCCATCAGGTAATTGAATTCCTCCTGTCCCGTGTAGTCCGGGTGCTCCTTGCGCCGCCTGGCGGAAACGGCGGCGCTGGACGCCGTACGGTGATGGCCGTCCGCTATGTAAAGAGCATCCACTTCTTCAAAGCCTTTGCGGATGGCTTCCACCGTGCCGGGATCGGAGACGGGCCACAGGATGTGGGTAACGCCGTCGTCCGTGGTGAAATCGTACTCCGGTTTGTGGAATTTGATCCATTCCCGGATGATGCCGGAAAGGCCCTCGTGCTTGCGGTAGGCCAGGAATACCGGTTCCGTCTGGGCGGAACAGGCGTCAAAGTGCTCAATGCGGTCCAGCTCCTTTTCCCTGCGGGTCAGTTCATGCTTTTTGATGACGTCGCTGGCGTATTCATCCACGGAGGCGCAGCCGACGATGCCCGTCTGCACGCGGCCCCACATGATCTGGCGGTAAATGTAGAAGGAAGGTTTTTCATCCCGGACGAGGTAGCCCTTGCGGACGAATGCTTCCAGGTTTTCCCGCGCCTTGGCATAGGTTTCCGGGGCGTGGATGGCGGTTTCGCTCGTGTCGATGTCGGAGCGGCAGATGTGGAGGAAGGAGGCGTCGTTTCCGGCGGCCATTTCCCTGGCCTCCCGGTGGTTCATGACGTCATAGGGGAGGGAGGAAACCCGCGCGGCCAGTTCCCGGGGCGGACGGAGGGCGGGGAAGGGATGGAGTGTGGACATGGAAAAATGAGAGAGTACAGAAGGTTAATGACGGAGGGAGCAATGATATAGCGCACGGATGCCGGAGACAAGCCCCGCCAAAATACATGCCGCAATGAACAGCAGCAGGTACCGCATGGGCGCTCCTGCCGCTTTGAGAAAATCCAGGGGCTTGAACAGGAGAAGCCGGACAAACTCTCCGCCTCCCGGAATGCTGTTCAACAGCAGGAGCATCCCGATGAGCAGCAGGAACAGGCTTGCCGCGGCGGCCATGCTCCATGTGCAGGAGCGCGCCATTTCCCCCGCCTGTTCCCGGTCCAGGCGTTTTTTCACCAGGATCAGGTAGTACGGAACAAGCATTAGAAAGAAGGCTCCGGACCAGGGGCGCATGGCTTCATTCAAGGCTCCGGCGATGATGAGGGCCGTCAGGACGCAGGCGGAGGCGATGATGAACAGAGCCTGGAGCGCCGTGTGAAGAACCTTGTTCATGGCGGCTGTTCCGTTCATTCTCCGGAGGAGGCGTTCTTCCCTCTTTCCCGGGCGGGGCCGGAAAAGAGGGAAGGGAAAACGCTTACTTGAGTTTCAGGATGTCCACGATGTTGGACGTGATGGAGCGCATGTCGTCCATCGTCAGCTCACCCATGTGGGCGATGCGGAAGGTCTTGTTCTTCAAATCCCCGTAACCGTTGCCGAGCTGCATGCCGCGTTCGATCAGCACGTTGTTCAGGGCGGCGATGTCAATGTCCCTCGTGTTGCTGATGACCGTCAGGGTGCGGGAAAGATGGTCCCGGTTGGCGAAGACGCTGAAATATTCATCCGCCCAGGAGCGCACGAATTCCGCCATGGCTTCATGGCGCGCAAAGCGGTTTTCCACGCCTTCCTGCATGATGCGCTGGAGCTGGAGGTCCATGGCGTACATGATGGAGACGCAGGGGGTGTTCGTGTACTGGTAGTCCTTTTTCTGGATAGTGTCGTAAATGGAGCGCAGGTCAAAGTAGCAACCGCGGTTGGGGACGGAGGCGGTGCGTTCATAAGCCTTTTGGGACAGCGTGCAGACAGCCATGCCGGGGGGGAGCGCCAGCGCCTTCTGGGTGGAGGTCACCAGCACGTCCACGCCCAGCCTGTCCGTTTCAATCCGGGAGCCGGCGGCGGAACTTACCGCGTCCATGCACCATACGACGTCCGGGTATTTTTTGAGTACTTCCGCAATTTCCTCCACCGGGTTCTGGACGCCGGTGGACGTTTCATTATGGGTGATGCAGATAGTGTCGTACTTGCCGGTGGAGAGGGCGGCGTCCACCATTTCCGGGGTGGTGGGCTGGCCGAGTTCGCTCTTGAAAATGTCGGAGGGAACGCCGTTGCCCGTGGCAATCTTGTACCATTTGTCGCCGAAGGCGCCCACGGAAAAAATGGCGGCTCGCTTGGCGGTGCAGGAACGCACGGCGCCTTCCATCAAGCCCGTACCGGAGGAAGTGGAGAGCAGGATTTCCTGTTCCGTCAGCAGAATGCGGCGCAGATTGTTGGAAATGCGGCGCTGCAGGGCGGAAGCCGCCTTGGATCGGTGCCCCATCATCGGGCCGCTCATGGCGGCAAGTACTTCAGGTGCTACTTCAGTGGGTCCGGGAATGAATAATTTGGTTGCCATTTGTTTTAAAAACTGGGTACGTGTACTATAGCGTCTCCAAACGGTTTGGCTATGAATTTTTGTTGGGGCAGGCTGGGAAAACCTGCCGCAGCAGCGGGAATAGGAGCGGTTTACTGCCCGGATCCGCCGGGAAACGAATGATAAATCCGGAATCAGGGGCTGCTTTTTATCTCAAGGAACTCATGTTGAGTAGCCGTTTCTCTGTTGGAAACCGTTCCGTTGCGGATGAAACGGCCTTTTTGCTTCCGTACGGGGAGGAGACGCGGATGCATGCTCCCCCCCGCAGGCGAAAGGTCTTTAAAGTTTAGAAGCTGATGAGCTTGACCAGCCAGTAGCCGCCGAAGAAGAGCCAGACGTACAGGAGGCCCGCAAGCAGGAAGGGGCGCGCTCCGGCTTTCTTGAACTTCTCAAAGCTGGATTCTGCGCCCAGAGCCGTCATCGCCATGGTCAGCAGGAACGTGTCCAGGGTGTTGATGGCGTCCACCAGTTCGGCAGGCAGCAGGTGCAGGGAATTGAAGCCGATGACGGCGAGGAACAGGAACGCGAACCAGGGGATGGTGATTTTACGTTTTTCGCTGTTTCCTCCGGCGGCGGAGTCCCGCCGCGCCAGGATGATGCTCAGGATGACCAGCACCGGGGCCAGCATCATCACGCGGATCATCTTGACGATGATGGCCGGGTCGGAGATGGCCTGCCCCATGGCGTTGCCGGCGCCCACCACGTGGGCCACTTCATGAAGGGTGGCTCCGGTAAAGAGGCCCATCTGTTCCGTCGTCAGGTTCAGCATTCCGGCCCGGTACAGGGCCGGATACAGGAACATGGATAGCGTGCCGAAGATGACGACGGTGGAAACGGCCACGGCCGCCTTGTAAGGCTTGCTTTTCACGACGGGTTCCGCGCCCAGGACGGCCGCCGCCCCGCAGATGGAACTGCCGATGGAGGTCAGAAGGGCCGTGTCCCGGTCCATTTTCAGCAGCCGCCCCAGTCCCGCGCCCAGCAGAATGGTGAGGGAGACCACAATGAGGTCGATCAGAAGAGCCGCGCCCCCGATGTCGATCACGCTCTGGAAAGTCAGCTTGAACCCGTACAGGACGATGCCTGTTCTCAGCACCTGCTTGGTGCAGAACTGGATGCCGGGCACCCACGCTTCCGGAAGGTGGTTGCGCAGGCTGTTGGCGTAAAGCATCCCCAGCACGATGCCGACGATCAGCGGACTGAAGGAGAGGTGTTTCACCCATTCAAAGTCCGCAATGTAGAAGGCGGAAAAGGAGAACAGGACGATGAGCAGGATGCCGTGGAGCGGATTGGCGAGATGTTTGGGGGACATGGGCTGTAGAATGATGGCTGCGGCCGCCCGTCTTGTCCGGAGGGGGAACGTGCCGGAACGGCTGCGTGGGAGATATACTCCACAATCATCATAAAATCTAATCAGAAATTGTTATAGGCGATTAGATTTTGTTATAATAATTCCGGCAGAATTTGATGAATAATTCATTGATTCTGCTGTAGTCTCCGTGCCCGTTGGCAAAGTGGAAGGAACGGCGGATTTCCAGATGGCGGAGATGGATTTTTTTCAAATCCCCGCGTTTGAGCTCTTCCCGCACGGCGAGGGAGGAGAGAAAAGAGCATGCCGGAGAATGCGCCAGATACATCTTGATGCTTTCCGTATTGCCCAGCGTCATCAGGACGTGGAGGCCGGAAGCGGCGATTCCGTGTTTCTTCAGGACTTCCTCTACCACCCGGCGCGTGCCGGACCCCGGTTCCCGCATGATCAGGGGAACATGGGAGAGCTGCGGGAGGGAGAGGCCTTCCCGCGGGGCGGCGGCATGAGAACCGCCCGCCAGAATGATTTCATCCTCCATGAAGGGCAGGTAATGCAGGTCCGTACGCCTTGCGGTGCCTTCCACGATGCCGAGCTGCACGGCTTCATCCTGCACGGCCTGTTCGATTTCCTCCGTATTGCCGCTTTTCAGCCGTATGCGTATTTCCGGATAATGGCGGTTGAACAGGGCCAGCAGCGGAGGCAGGACGTACTGGGACATGGTGGAGCTGGCTCCCAGGCTCAATTCACCGGAAACGGGCGTATTCCGGCCGGAAGACATGTCTTCCGCCAGCGTTTCATATTCCTTGAGGATGCGGCGGGAATGGACCAGCAGGCGCACGCCTTCCGCCGTCAGGGCGATGCCGCGGCCTTCCCTTTTGAACAGGCGGGCGTCCAGCAGGCGTTCCAGCTCCTTGATATGCCGGGTGACGGCCGGCTGCGTGATGAACAGCTCCTCCGCCGCGCGCGTGAAGTTCAGGCGCCGCGCGACGGTCTCAAACACTTTCAGCCGGAAATCCGTAATCATGGAGAAGGCATGCATTCAACCACGCCTCCGCGTTCCCGGCAAGCTCCTTTCCTTCATGCGGTTGCCCGTTGAAAAGAAAAGGCCGTGAAATCCGGATGATGACATGATGGCGGCTCGTGCGGGGAAGCCGGAAGGAAGAGAACAGGAGCAGCATGGGCATGAGATGGCGGATTATGGCCGCGGCGGCATTTTGCGTGGCCGGGTGGGCTTCCGGGGATGTGCCGTCCGATCCTTCCAGGGAGTTTTTACTGCCTTCCGGAACGTTGAAGGCGTTCGCCGAATATATACCAGCCTATGGAAAAGGTGCGGTTCCTGGTCCGGAGGGGACGGAGCCTGTCCGTCTGGAACAAGCGATAGACGCCACCCGGGCGGCGAAGGATGCTCGTGCGCTGAAGGAAGCCGCCGCACTGGACGCCTATTGGCAGTCCCGGCTGGATGCTCTTTATGCTCCCGTAGCCGCCTGGTTGGCTTCACGGTGGTTTGTAAAGTCGGAATTGATTGAACATCAATCAAAGTGGTTTAAGGAAATGCCTCTTCAGGAATTGCAGGATGAAATAGTGATGGAATCCTGGGTGCAGGCGCAGGTGGCTTGGGAGGCATTTTTAAGAGCGGATGAGAGGTTTTACAGGGCGTGGATGCTGGCCGACCAAAACCGGCGCTCTGCCATGAAGGGGGAGGGCGTACCCGATGCCGGGTCATTGGGAGAGCTGGAGGAGGCGGAAGTCCATGTGCGCCGGGCCTTCAAGAAGATGGAACGGATGATGGCTATTGCGGATACGGCCTGCGCGACGAATGCCTACCCTCTGGTGGACATTGCGCCCGTTGATCCCGGCTGGCAGGAGAATGACCCCGTGCTGCAAAAGGTGGAACAGGCCGTTTGTTCTTCTGAATATCCCTTCGTCAAGTTCCTGCTGGGCTCCTACCGGAATTACTGGAAGGCCCGGTTGTCCGGTATCCGGACGGCTTTCTTGCCGTAGAATGGCTGCAGTTTCATGCGTACCGGATGGGAGGACAGGCTCCGGGAGGCGGACCGGGCGTGGCGGCGTGATGTGGTTTTTTCCGTGGAGTATGAAATTCAGCCCGGCATTTATTTCTGGAGTTCCGGGATAGGCATTTACATGACGGCGCATGAGTCGTGGCTGTACCGCCAGAGGTGCCGGGATTTGCTGGCCGTCGCGGGGCTGGTACCGGAGAGAAGATCAGAGGGCTTCACCAGCCCGGCCCGGAATTTTGCCGGCTTTGGGGAAGCGCGTCTGATCGTGGAGCGCATGGCAGCGGCCGGAGGATCGTCCGCTGCGGCTTACCGAAAATTGTCTGAAAACCTGGAAAGGCTGCGCACGGATTTATTCAGTTCGGTTTCTCCCTGGCCAGCCGTTTTTTTGGCCGTGGAAACGGGGGATGAGAGCATGCTTCGTTTTCTGATGTCCCGGCTTCGCCTGTCCGGGGAGGATATGCTTCCGGGCGGTACGACGACTCCCCTGATGAAGGCCGTTGCCTCCCGATCCGCTCCCCTGGCGGATATTCTGGTTTCGTGCCGGGAGCTGCTCAATGCGGTGGATGCCAGGGGCCGTACGGCGTTGGACATGGCGCTGGAGCGCGGGGATGGGGAGATGGCCGCGTTGCTGCGGCGTCACGGAGGCATCACCGGAGAAGAACGGAAAAAGGAGAGAGAACATTCCTCCCCTTCCTCTCCGCCTGCGTATGACTGAGCCGGAGCCGGGAACGTTTTTCAGAGCTGGTGCGGGAGGTCATTCCCGGCAGGTTTTTTTGTTGGAAGGGGAATGGTTTTTGTTAATGCCGCCTTACCTGCCCGGAGCATGGTTGTCCGGAATATTCCGGAGGGTGCAAGGGCTGGAAGAGGTCCCGATGGTTTCCGGCGTGCAGCAACGCGTTCAAGACGGAGATAAGACAAACGGGCGGAAGTTCTGTCATTCATAAACGTTTCTGTTTGAAAATAAGTGAATTTGGAAAGTTTTCACGGCATAGTGGAAGTTCCCGGAACCGTGCATCGTCTGAACGGAACGAGACGGGAGGGAATCAAATGCCTATATGAAACTGCATTCCATGATCATTGTCGGCGGAGCCGGCCTTTTGCTGTTGGGGGCCTGTTCCCCTTCTTCCTATCAGACCACGTTCCCGGAACCGGCCTATGTGAAGGTTTCCACCAATAACGGAGCCTATGCGCCTTATCCGGACAACCCCATCGGCCAGCAGGAACTGGTGTACTGGTATGATTCCCTTACTACCCCCATGACGGTGGTGGCGGAAGTACCGCCCACTCCCATCGTCACCAAGGGCCCCGGCCCGGTGATCCTTGATTCCAACGATTTCTCCGCGAAGCTGTACCGGGACAGAACGGAAATCAAGAAGAAGGACAAGGATGGCAACTGGGTCACCAGCGTGCGCCCCACCACTCCCGCTGACCAGCGCATGAGGAATTATGTGATGGCTTCCAAGAAAGCCCGTTAATCTTTTCCTCCGTTAAATTCACGAAAACCTGTCCGGCCTGCTTTCCTCTCCGGAGGAAGCAGGCCCGGCTTGTTTACAGGCAGGTTTTTCTTCCCATTCATCCGCGGAAACGGGACGGCGGCGAACGCTTTTCCCCGGCCATGGGAGATAGGCGTCCGTATAAAAGGAGGAGCCGCAGCCCCGGCATTCCAGCATGATGCCTGTGTCCGGCCTTCCCTGTTCCTCCGGCGTCTGCGAGGCGGGGCGAAGCCCGGCATGCCCGCAGTGTGGGCAGCGGATGGGGAGAGGGGCGGCATATTGAATCATCAGAACTGCCGTGCAGACGAGCGCCCAGGCAATGTAACCGGCCCAGAAAGGCCATTCCGGATTCAGCAGCCAGATTGCCGTGACGACGGGAATGGAGCACAGGGCATATAGCAGGGTGCGCTTCTGCCTCGTGGCCAGGAGGTGGAAGCAGTAGATCGTATCCTGCATGAAAGGGGGGAAGGAAACGGTTACAGATCCTTCAGGGTCCATTCATCCTTCCATTCCAGAATGATCTGGTCGCCGTCCCATTTCATGGGAAGCCACATGTGGCGGCCGTCAATGGCGTTTTTAGGCCGCCAGATGTCCGCCATGAAGATGAATTTGCCGGGCTTGCCCTGTACGGGCAGGATGTAGGTGCTTTGTCCGCCGAAGGTGATATTGGCCTTGGGCCCCACGCAGGGATTTTTGAGCTCCGTCCACGGTCCGGCCATGCGGGGGGCCACGGCGCTGCGAGCCGCGTTGGGTGCCCAGCCGGAGCAGCCGGAGGCGATCATGTAGTATTTCCCGTTGTGCTTGCAGATGGCGGGAGCTTCCATGTAGCGGTTGACGAAGACGCGGACGTATTTTCCGTTATGCCCGGTGTAGTCCGGCGTCAGTTCCGCGATGTGCAGGGTGATGTTCCCTTCGGAGGAGTAAATATGGTAGGCCTTGCCGTTGTCGTCCACAAAGATGGTCATGTCACGGCTCATCTGGCCGCCGGGGAAGTCCCTGCGGATGATGCGGACATAGTCAGGCATCTCCTTGGTGAACTCGGTCGTCTGGTCCTTTTTGTCCAGATTCAGGGGCCATTTGCCCGGATTGACGCGCCCGGCTTTCAGGAACGTGAACGGGCCGGTGGGCTTTGTGGCCGTAGCCACGCCCGCATAGGCCGCGCCATAGCCTTTTCCCTTGAGCTCCAGATGGAACCACATCACGTACTTTTTGGTCTTCTTGTTGTAGACCACCTTGGGGCGTTCCAGGATGCAGCCTTTGGCGATGGGGTGGGAGTTGTCCCCTTCCACCACTTTCAGGGCGATTCCTTCGTCCTTCCAGTTGTAAAGGTCCCTGGAGGAATAGCAGTGCACGCCCACCTGGGCGCGGTTTCCGGCGTCCCCCTCCACCTTGTGTTCTCCGTACCAGTAGTAGGTGCCCTTGTCGTACAGGATGCCGCCGCCGTGGGCGTTGATGTGCACGCCGTTGTTGTCCGTCCAGATTTCACCGGGCTTGAAGGACGTGTGTTTGACGGGGGCGTCAGCCGTGGCAACGGAGGAGAGGCAGCAGGCCAGTCCGGCAAAAAAGGTGAGCAGCAGTGTTTTCATGCGTGTTGGCGGTGAATCGGGTTACATGTCTTCCAGTTTCCATTCGTCTTTCCATTCCAGTTTGATCTGGTCTCCGTCAAACTGGATGGGAAGCCACATATAGCGGCCGTCAATGGCGTTCTGGGGCCGCCAGATGTCCGCCATGAAGATGAATTTGCCGGGTTTGCCCTGTACGGGCAGGATGTAGGTGCTCTGTCCGCCGAAGGTGCTCCCGGCCTTGGGACCCACGCAGGGGTTTTTGAGCTCCGTCCACGGTCCGGCAATGCGGGGAGCCACGGCGCTGCGGGCGGCGTTCGGCGCCCAGCCTGTGCATCCGGAGGCGATGAAGTAGTATTTGCCCTTGTGCTTGAAGATGGCGGGAGCTTCCATGAAGCGGCCGGGGAAGACGCGGACGAATTTTCCGGTGTGCTCCGTGTAGTCCGGCGTCAGTTCCGCGATGTGGGTAGTGCTGTTTTCCTCGGAGGAATAGATGTGGTAGGCCTTGCCGTCATCATCCACAAAGATGGTCATGTCCCGGCTCATCTGTCCTTTTTCAAAGTCCTTCTTGAACATGTCCTCGGAACGCACGCCTTCCGGCAGGGCGCTGGAGGTCAGGCCGGGCACTCCCTTGAACGTTTTCATGGTCTGGTCCTTCTTGTCCATGTTCATGGGCCATTTGCCCGGATTGACGCGCCCGGCTTTCAGGAACGTGAACGGGCCGGTGGGCTTTGTGGCCGTAGCCACGCCCGCATAGGCCGCGCCATAGCCTTTTCCCTTGAGCTCCAGATGGAACCACATCACGTACTTTTTGGTCTTCTTGTTGTAGACCACCTTGGGGCGTTCCAGGATGCAGCCTTTGGCGATGGGGTGGGAGTTGTCCCCTTCCACCACTTTCAGGGCGATTCCTTCGTCCTTCCAGTTGTAAAGGTCCCTGGAGGAATAGCAGTGCACGCCCACCTGGGCGCGGTTTCCGGCGTCCCCCTCCACCTTGTGTTCTCCGTACCAGTAGTAGGTGCCCTTGTCGTACAGGATGCCGCCGCCGTGGGCGTTGATGTGCACGCCGTTGTTGTCCGTCCAGATTTCACCGGGCTTGAAGGACGTGTGCCGGACCGGCGTTTCCGCGGTGGAGACGGCGCCCGCGCCGCAGAACAGGCAGAGCGCCAGAAGGGATTTCATGGTGTTTGTCATGGCCGGAATGGTGTGGAAGTAAGGGATGAAGGCGGTTCCGGCTGTCCGTACAGCTTGTCCCACGCGCGGGAAAGGGCGTAAAGGGCGTAGCCGGTGCCGTAGAATTTGTGATAATTGTACAGGGGGTAATCCCACCAGGAACCGTCTGTTCCCTGACGGGTGAGGATGTCGTCCGCCAATAGAGACGCATGGCGTTTTACCTGATTTGGGGCCAGCATGTCCAGACACATTCCTGAATAATAGTATCCGTAGTAGAAAAAGTAGCCGGAATTCTGAGCGAAACTTTCATGGGGAGTGGGCTTGTGCAGGGCCATCGTCAGCCATCCCCGGCGGCTCCACAGGCGGTCCAGTCCGTCCACGAGCTGGCGCAGGGAGATGTCCTCCGGCTCCCAGAGCCTGATGGCGTAGTCACAGGCGGGGGTGCGTGCCAGGCTGCCGGTGTGGCGGTTGATGGGCCGGCCGGGATAGAAGGCATGCCCCAGAGAATAGACGTAGGTTCCCGCCGGCGTCCTCTGGGATTTGAGGAATTTCAACGCGCGGCTGAATATTTTGTTGTCCAGCGACAGGCCGAATGATTTTCCGGCCATCCAGGCGGAGATGAGGACGGTTCCCGTCAGGAAGGAGGTAGGCTGCGCCGCGGGCCGTTTGCTGAAGCCGGAATAGGTGAGGTAGCCCCAGCCCCCCATGGCGGAAGCCAGCTCATTGAGCTTTTTCACCTGGGAGCCGGCGCAGCTTTTCAGCTCCCGGTAGCGCGGGCTGTTCCGGTCCAGTCTTGCGGCCCGCATGCTCATGGCGTCCAGCACGTAGGTATGCGCCCAGGTGTTGTACACGCAAAGGGAGTCGCCGCGCTTCAAATGGGGCATCGTACGGATCAGGTAGTTTTCCGCGCGGGTCATGGCCTGCTGCACGGCGGGTTCGTTGTGCAGGGGGCTGGCGTTAAGCCCCGCAATGCACAGGGCGGTGCTTGCCGTCTTGAAGGTGAGCGGGCCGTCCGGATAGGGGCAGAGGATGTTCCAGGTGCCGATCACCCGGTGGTCGCCCCAGGAGCCGTCCCTGTTCTGCGTTTTCAGCAGGAAGTCTACGCCGCGGCGGAACGCCTGGTCAAATTGTTCGGATTTCGCGGGCGGGATGTCCGGAATTTTGGCGATCTGGATGGCATCCGCCTTTTCCGCCTGCGCGGGTTTCCCGTGCGCTGCGGGAAGATGCAGGCACAGAATCGCGAGAAGGCTGGTCGTCAGCAGGCGGAACATGGGTCAGGAGGCCGTTGCGGCATTGGAAGGGTACAGGGATTCCCTGACGCGGGAGACGGCGTACAGGGCATAGCCGGTACCGTAGAATTTATGGTAGTTGTACAGGGGATAGTCCCACCAGGAGCCGTCTTTTTCCTGCATGGGCAGGAGGTCGCTTGCCAGATGGGAGGCATGGCGCGCCAGATGTTCCGGGGCCACTTCCTCCAGGCAGCGGGCGGCGTAATAATACCCGTAGTAGAAGAAGTAGCCCGCGTTCTGGGCAAAGCTTTCATGGGGAATGGGCTTTTTCACGGCCAGGGAAAGCCAGCCGCCGCGGCTCCAGATGCGTTCCAGGCCGTCTTCCAACTGCCGCCTGGAGATGAAAGCCGGGTCATACCGCATCAGGGCCAGGTCTCCGGCGGGGGTGCGGGCCAGACTGCCGGTGTGGCGGTTGATGGGCCGGCCGGGATAGAAAGAGTGGGAAAGGGAATAGACGTAGCTGCCGGCAGGGGTCCGCAGTTTTTCCAGGCAGGCGACGGCGCGTTTGACGACTCGGGCATCCGGCTTGAGGCCGAAGGCCTGTTCCGAGTCCTTGTAGGCGAGCAGGACCGTAGCCGTCAGGAAGGAGGTGGGCTCTCCGATGGGACGTTTGGAAAAGGTTTCAAACGTATAATAGCCCCAGCCGCCCTGGACGTCCGCCATCTGGTCCAGCGCCTTGACCTGAAGGCCGGCCACTTTTTTTAGTTCCGCATACAGGGGGGAATCCGCAGGAAGATTGCGGGCCGCCCGGCTCAGGGCGGAGAGGCCGTAGGCATGGCCCCAGACGCCGAGCACGGTGCGCGTGTCTCCCCGTTTCAGGGTGGGCAGCGTGGTTAGCAGGTATTGCACGGCCTTGTCCAGCGCGGCCTTGACGGCGGGGTCCTCCTTCAGGGGGCTGGTGAGCAGGCCGATTACGCACAGGGAGGTGGAGGCCGTTCTGAACGACCTGGGCCCTTCCGGGTAGGGGCAGATGACGTTCAGCCCCTTGGTGCGCGTATGGCTTCCCCAGGAGCCGTCCCTGTTCTGTTCCTTCAGCAGGAAGTCCGCCGCCTTCCGGATGGAGGCGTCCAGGGTTTCCCGGGAGGGCGGCGGAACGTCCGGCACCCTGGCAATGGGAATGGTATCCCTTTTTTCCGCGTTTTCCGCCGGAATGGAGGCGCAGAGCGCCGTGCTGGCCCCCAGGGCGGCGAGAAAAAAGACGGCTTTATTCATGGAGGTCCGTAGGGGGATCAGGCCTGCTGGTCCTTGATGGTGACCTGGACGGGGAGGCCGGGAGCGAAGATCTGGCTGGCGGGAACCTTGGGCGTGATGATGATGCGGCGCTTGCCGTCCGCCCCCGGAATGGGGCTGGCTTCCGTAATGACGCCGGGAATCTGCATGTTCGTTACCTTGATGACGACGGCTTCCCCCACCTTGGGCGTGGCGGTGGAGTCCGGCAGCGTGGCCTGCACGATCAGTTCCGAGTTCGGCGGGACGATGGTGGCGATTTTGTCAAAGGCTTCCAGCTTGCCGCCGGGCTTGAGCTTTTCCGCCACCGGAATGGCTACCCATTTGTCCGCCACATAGCCGCCGTACAGCAGGATGCCGTTTTCAGGGGCCTTGAAGGCGGCCATTTCCCGGTCCGCTTTCAGTTCGTTGTATTTGTCCTGAAGGCGGCGCAGGGACACCTCCGCCTCCGTCAGGGCTATCTTTTTCTGTTCCAGGTCAAAATCAGCCTGCTTCCGGGCCTGTTCCAAATCCATCTGCTTTTCCTTGACCGCCGTGGCGTAGTCTTCCCCCAGGCGGTGGATGTTGCGCAGCTTGGCCAGCTCCGCGACTAGCTTGGCTCCCTGGACGGCAAATTCGCTTTCCCCCAGTTCGTTTTTCAGGCGCTTGAGGATGATTTCTTCCGTTTCCTCCGCCACCTGGTCATCCTTGTACATCTTGGTAAGCTGGTTCAGCTCCTCCTGCTTGTAGGACATGTGGCGCAGGGCCTTGTTGACGCGTTCCTCTTCTTCCGCCAGCATGCGGGCCTTCCGCTTTTCCAGGAAGTCTTTCTGGTCCTCCTCCGTCCGGGTCAGGGCCGTCTGGTATTTTTGCAGAGCCAGCGCGGAGCGTTCCTTCTGCTGGTCCAGGGCGTACCGGAGTTTCAGCACTTCCAGGTTTTTGCTCTTGATGGTGCGTTCGTAGTCTTCAATGCTCTTGTCCAGGATGCGGAAGTCCGCCTGCGCCACGGATTCCCCCTTCTTGACGGAGCTGCCCTGCGGCATGATGCCGAGCAGGAAAATGTCCGAGCTCCCCTTGGGGGAGAAGGAAATGGACTTGGTGTTTTTCTTGGGAAGCAGGATGCCCGGGGCAATGGAATCCGCCAGGGCGGGAATTCCGATGAGCAGGGCGGCCAGAAGTCCGGCCGTTGTAAGAGTTGTGCGGTTCATGGTGGCAGGATGGAATCAGGATTGATGCGCGGAAAAGGGGACGAAGCGCCCCTTCTTTCCAAGAATAACGGTGTGAAAAGTGGTTTTCTTTCCTTTATGTGAGGCAGGCACGGCCTCCGTGCTCACTTCAAAACCCGCTTTTTGGAGTGTGCGGGCAAGCCGGACGTCCGGCCGGGCCACGGTGATGACCAGCAGGCCGCCCTGCTTGAGCGCGGCAAAATAGTCGGAAGCCTCCGCCACGCTCAGGTTCATGCGTTCATGCGTGGAACGGCACAGGATGGCGTGGAAGCTTTTCGGGTTTTTGCGGGCGATCTGGAGCGCCGGAGTGAATTCCACGCTGACGCGGGGATCGTGCAGGAAGCCGGGGCGTTCCCCGTCCATCAGCTCCTGGTGCCAGTCAACGAGCGGCTTGCAGGGCTCCGCTACGATGAAGCGGGCCTTTTCCCTCTGGACCAGGTCCATCAGGGCAAACAGGGTGAACCCCAGGCTTAGGCCGTCCAGGAGAAAAGCGGGCTGGTTGGCCCTTTTAACCGGGGCTGCCGCCATGGCCGCTGCCGCTTCATTGCTCCCATGGGAAAAACTGGACGCGAGCTGCACGCCGTCACGAAGAAGAAAATGGAAGCCGTCCCGTTCCCAGAGGTCGAGAATGGAACCGTCGGGCAAGGTGGTGGAAGCTAATTTGGTAATGGGTTTCATATGAAATAATGCCGGATACACAGCGTAGGAAAGAACGCTTTTCAGGGCAAGTCCGGACAGCGTGTTTAGGATGGAATACGCTCCAAATTAAAAAAAATTGCACGGAATTTGGGCTTTGCGCATTCTTTTTCTTGATTTACGGTCGGAAATAAGCGAGAGCTATCGTTCAGCACAGCTATTTTTTCCGATATGAGTAATCCACCTCCCCCCTCCATTCCGGGCGGTACTCCGCCTCCGCCCAGCATTCCGACTCCGCCGGCCGCTCCCTCCGTGCCCAAGGCACCGGCGGCTCCCTCTGTCCCTCCCGCCTCCGGCGCTCCTGCGGCTCCCGCCGCACCCGCCGCGCCGCCCGCTGCTGCTGCGCCCACCATTCCCCTTCGTCCCGCCGGGCTCGGCGGAGGCATCAAGCTTGGCGGCGGGTTGAAGACGGTTGCTCTCGGCTCCGCCACGACGCCCGTGGCTCCTCCCGCCGGTGCGGCACCCGCAGCCGCTGCGCCCACCGTTCCCCTGACCCCTCCCGGGGCAGGCATGGCGACCGCCCAGCTTCCGCAGGCCACCATCGGGCTGAATACCGCTCCTGCGGCCGCTCCGGTTTCTTCCGCCTCCTTTACGGCCAAGAAGTTTGAAGAAGATACGGAAGCGTCTCCCAATACGCTGCTCAATATTCTTTCCTTCGTGGCTCTTGCCTTTGCGCTTATTTTCGTTGGTTATCAATACGCCACGGATACCCTGGAAGCCCGTAGCATGACGGGCTGGCTGGGGAGCGACTCCAAGCCCGCTGCCGCGGCTCCCACCTCCGCCGGTGAAGAAGCGACCGATGACGCGGCCGCCGAATCTTCTTCCGATGACGCCTCCTCCGATGCCCCTGCAGAAGAGTCTTCCGATGATGGCGCCGATGCAGAAGAATAAGTGAACATAATGACTGTTGAAATACTCTAAGCGGTACTATGGCAAACGTATTTTCTGAAGCAAATTTTGAGGATGAAGTCCTGAAGTCCGACATTCCTGTGCTTGTCGACTTCTGGGCTACATGGTGCGGCCCCTGCCGCATGATCGCCCCGATCATTGACCAGCTTTCCACGGAACTGGCCGGCAAGATCAAGGTGGGCAAAGTGGATGTGGACGCCAACAACGGCCTTGCCGCTACCTATGGCGTGCGTACCATTCCCACCCTTCTGGTTATCAAGGACGGGGAAATCATGGATACGATGGTGGGAGCCTCTTCCAAGGACGCCATCATGCAGCGTTTGCGTCCGTTCATGTAACCGGACTGGTTTATTCATTCAAGCCGGCCTGCTGCGGAATGTACCGCGGCAGGCCGGTTTTTTTGTTCCTGGGGCCTGTCTGAATGAATCCGGTGAAGGGAAGGCTAATAACGGACCGTCCGCCGGGGTAAGATTCATTTTTTCTTGGCAGGACCGCCATGGAAGAATACATTGTCAGCATGGGCCCCGAGCAGCGGGACCGTTCCTCTACTCCTTTGCCGTTATGCGATTTATCTCTTCATTCCTCTCTGTCTTTTCCGCCTGCTGCCTTCTTCCCGCCGCATGGGGGGCTGGCGACATGGCGCCGGATTTAAAATCCGGCGCGTTCTGGACCCTCCCGCAACCGGATTTGTTTGGGAAATATTTCAACGGGGAATCCGGAGGCTGGGTGGACAGGGACAAGACCCAGCTCCGGATTGCGAAGCCTGCAATCAAAATAGGGGAAATGTCCCTGGGGGAAATGCTGGTGCACTGGAAGGAAGGCGTTCCCCAGTCCATGACCGTCATGATGTACAACAAGGGGGACAACGGGGCCATTGACAAGGATGAGTTTGAAAAACGCCTGGACCGCGTCAGGGAAGGGCTGACCGCTCTCACCGGAGTGCAGCCCAGGGAGTACCGGGCCACCCGGAAGGAGGCGGTGGTCAAGGTCAATGGCTGGTCCTGGATTTGGGACAAGGGGGCGATTACCCTGGAAACCAATACGTCGCGGGAGGGCAGGGAATTTGAAGCGGAATTCATCCGGTTGAAGGCCGGCCCCACGGAGGCTTCCATCGCGAGGGGCGACGCTTCTTCCCGCGCCAGAAAGGCGGACATCAAGCAGCACGTCAGGAAAGAAGGAAAACGGGTGGTCATCCAGGACATTCCCATGGTAGACCAGGGGCAGAAGGGTTATTGCGTGGTGGCGACCGCCGCCCGGATTTTTGCCTATTACGGAATGGATTACGTGGACCAGCACGAACTTGCTTCCCTGGCCAATTCCTCCGCGGAAGGAGGAACCAGCACGGCGGCAATGGCGGAGAACCTGAAAAAGATAGGGGCGCGCTTCCAGATCCGGATCAAGGTGCTGGATTCCCTGACGGACACCCGTGATTTCCGGAATCTGCTGAAAGCCTACAACCGCGCCGCCTCCAAATTAAAAAAGGAGAAGGTGGAGAATGAATATGACTGGTCCGGCTTCTGGGACAATGCGGACGGGGAGGTGCTGAAGCTGGCGCGCGCCGGATCTCCGTCCCAGATGGACAAATGGCTCAACGCCATCAGGCCCTACATCACGGCGGGCATTCCCGTGCTGTGGTCCGTTCAACTGGGCATCGTTCCTGAGCCGCTGCGCCTGTCCCAGACGCGCGGTGGCCATTTGAGGCTCATCATCGGCTTTGACGAGGAAAAGAAGACGCTCATCTTCTCGGATTCCTGGGGTGCGGCCCACACGGAAAAGGAAATGCCGCTGGCGGACGCCATCGCCATTACGACGGGGCGGCAGGTTATGCAGCCCTCCAAATAGAGCCGTGCTGCACGCCCTCCTTCCGCTGCCGGAAGCGCCTGAATATTCTCTCCGGAGAAAAGTAATTCTGCTGGCATGGGAAAGGCGCTGTATTATACTTGCGCCATGATCAGCAGAACATTGGTGAAATATGCTTTGAACAGTGAGGCGGAAATGCCGGACGTACTGATTCAGGGCTGGGTGCGTACGCGCCGTGATTCCAAGGCTTTTTCCTTTCTGGAAGTAAATGACGGTTCTTCCGTGGCTTCCCTCCAGGTGGTGGCGGATGCAGGCATTCCCGGTTATGAACGGATTGGGGAAATGACCACGGGCTCCGCCGTGAGCGTTCGCGGGGCTCTGGTTGCCGGACAGGGCAGGCAGCGATGGGAACTGCGCGCTGCCTCCCTGGAGCTGGTGGGGACCGCTCCGGATTCCTACCCTTTGCAGAAAAAGGGGCATACGCCGGAATTCCTGCGTTCCATCGCCCATCTGCGCCCCCGCACCAACCTGTTTGGCGCCGTGTTCCGCATGCGTAGCAGGCTGGCCTATGCCATCCACCGGTTTTTCCAGGAGAGGGACTTTTCCTGGGTCAGCACGCCCATTATTACCGCCAGCGACTGCGAGGGCGCCGGTGAAATGTTCCGTGTGACGACGCTGGACGTGGGCGACGCCGCCTCCCGTGACGCAGCCCTGGATTTCTTCGGCAAGGCGGCCTACCTCACCGTGAGCGGACAGCTTGAAGGGGAGGCGTTCGCATGCGCACTGAGCAATATTTATACCTTCGGCCCCACTTTCCGGGCGGAGAACTCCAATACCACGCGCCATGCGGCGGAATTCTGGATGGTGGAGCCTGAAATGGCCTTCTGCGACCTGTACGGAGACATGGACATGGCGGAAGCGTTCGTCCGCTTCCTGGTCGGCGACGCCCTGGAGAACAGCGCGGAAGAGGTGGAATTCCTGACCCGCTTTGTGGACAAGGGACTGCGGGAACGCCTGGAGCATGTGAAGGAAACGCCGTTTGTGCGCTGTTCCTATACGGAAGCCGTGGATATTCTGCTCAAGAGCGGGAAAACGTTTGATTACCCCGTTTCCTGGGGCATCAACCTCCAGAGCGAGCACGAACGCTTCCTGACGGAAGAGCATTTCAAATGCCCGGTCATCGTTTACAATTACCCGAAGGAGATCAAGCCTTTCTACATGCGTCTGAACGAAGACGGCAGGACCGTTACCGCCATGGACGTGCTGGTGCCCGGCATCGGGGAAATCGTAGGGGGAAGCCAGCGTGAGGAACGGCTGGACATTCTGGAGGAAAACATGCGCCGCATGGGCATGAATGAGGAAGCCTACCGCTGGTATGCGGATCTGCGCCGCTACGGCACGGTTCCGCACGCCGGATTCGGAGCCGGGTTTGAACGCCTGCTGATGTTCGTGACCGGAGTGACGAACATACGCGACGTACTGCCCTTTGCCCGCACGCCGCGCAACTGCGAGTTCTGACCTGCGCGGGGAAGCTTCCGTTTTTCCGTTCGGGGCGGCGTTGCGCGGCCCCGGAGCGGCCGCGTTGGCGAATGGGGAAATGCTTGTGAAAATTGACCCCGCCGGCAAAAGAAAACCCCGGCTTTCCCTTTGGGGAGCAAGCCGGGGTAAAATCGGTGCTGGGGCGGAGACTACTGTCTCTTTCTTCTTAACAGCAGGGAGCCCAGTCCCAGCAGGCTCAGCGTGGCCGTTGCGGGTTCCGGAACGGTTTCATAGTTGATCAGTACCTTGGTGACGCCGTTTTCCGTGACCTGCGTCACGGTCGCCTGTACCTGGGAGTTGCTGGCGATGTTCAGGCCGCTCAGGTCCAGATTGAGGTTGCCTCCCTGCTGGGCGGATTTGATGGAAGCCAGTTCAATCGTTCCGCTTCCGGAAAGGCTGTTCATATCCAGCGTGCCGGTGAAGGTGACGGTTTTTCCGTTGGTCCAGAAGTTGGTGAGGTCCGTAGCGGTCCAGGAACCGTGTTCCGCCGCCGTAAAGGTGCCGAAATCCAGCGTAAAGTCACGGCCCAGTCCAAAGGCGTTGCTGGATTCAAATACCAGATGGGAATTGCCTTCCAGGGTAAAGGAATTGACGTTGAGATCCCCTATCGTAGTCGTGCAGACCAGGGTGCTTCCGGACCCTACCTGGACCGTATTGGTGGCGCCGAAGAAGGATTGCGCGGTGGACCAGGTAACAGTTCCGGCGTTTTCCCCGATGATGGCGTTGTCATTGGTGCTGTGCTGCGGGAAGTAGCCGTTCGGCGCGCCGTCCACCGTCCAGTTGTTGGAATCTCCATAGATCCCGTTTCCTGCCGCTCCGCTCCAGACATAGGTGGCAGCCTGGGAAATCCCGGCGGATAGGCAGCATAAAATGCAGAATGTAGATAATCTCATGCTCAACAGATACTTTAACAGAGACACGGATAACGGATTTCCAATCCGGCGTCAATGCAAATGTTTGAAGGAGGAACACATCAGGCAAACATATCTTTACTACAACTTAAACGGAAAAGAGGGCACGAGCATTTAATTAATTCATAATTCATTTATTGTAAAATATTTATTTTTTAATAAACCGGGAATCGGATTGGAAATCCGTGCAGACGTCATTCCTTTATTCGGAGATGCCGTTTTTAAAAGAAAAGATTTAATGTGCGGCAGGAGACAGTGGCTGAAACATACGGAAAACCCTTTCCCGCACAGGGCGGGAAAGGGCCTACCATAACCAAGTAAAAGCATGCGCTGAAGCGCCGTCCTACTTAGAACGTATAGCTGATGGCTCCGTTGATTCCATGGGAGGTCAGCTTGTTGCGGGTCTCGAACTGATAGCAGACCCGTGCTCCCCAATTGCTGGAGAAGAGCACGTCAATGCCGGCATTCAGGCGGAATGCGGTGCGACCGACGTTGACGCCGCGCACGTTCCAGGCTCCCAGGGGTCCGCTGACGTTGGACTTGGGATTCATGCGGCTCACATCCTGCGCCGCGGCCACCGTCAAGGCCGGGGTGATGGTGGTGCCGCCGTCCGTCTGGTAGGCGCGGGCGATGGTCACGCCCAACGGAATGGTCCAGTTCTGGGCGCGGGCGTGGTCAAAGGAGCGGCCGTAAGGTCCGCTTTCCGAGAAGCCCTTGAGTTCGGTGGTCATGAATTCGATACCCGTGTAAGGCGTTACGAAGGCCTTGCCGAGTGCGAAGTGTTCCGTCCAGGTGGCGTACAGGCCGCCGCTGAAGGAGTCCGCATTTTCATTGCCGTTGGCGGCGGTTCCCATGATGTAGGAATTGCCCTTGAACTTGGAGCGTCCGTAGGCGCCGTAGCCGTCCAGCGTGAACTTGCTTTCCCTGAAGGGATGCATGCGGCCGTAGATCATGGCCATGAAGGAATCCACGTCGTAGTCGGAGCCGAATCCGCTCTTGTCCTTGATGTCGCCGAAGCTCTGGCCCACTGCAATGCCGATCAGGGAACCCTGGGCAGCCTTGTAGTCAATACCCACGGCATAGCCGCCTGCATTGTACTTGTAGCCGGAGATGCCTCCGCGGGCGTCCTGGTCATCCCAGTTGCCCATGCCGCCTACCCAGATGTTGCCGTTGCCCTTGGCGATCGTCTTGCGGGCGATCGGGGAGCCCTTGGCGTCCACCACTTCAATGGTGTCTTCCGTCTGGCGGGCCATGGAGGCGGCGGACTGGATGCGTCCCAGGTCGGCAAAGCTCCTCAGCGTCCGGCTGGCGGCCCACGCGAAGTTCATCACGTTTTCACCGCTGACGGACTGAATCATGTTGGCAGCTTCGTTCGGGTCCGTCACGCGCAGCAGGGTTTCATAGAACTGGGCGGCGGGAGAACCGGCGGCCACGTTCAGGCGGTTGCTTTCCAGAGCGGCCGCTACGGTGTAAACGTTGCCGTTGTAGCCGGACATGGGACCGTCAATGCCCCTCATGTTCTGGGTGATGGTGGTGGTGCCTTCCGTCGTTCCCGGAGCCATGGTGGTGGTCAGGAACAGGTTGTTCAGCAGGCGTCCGGAAATGTCCGTGCCGTTCAGCGTGACGTTCACGCTTTCCGTGCCCTTCTTCAGCTGGGCGATTGGGACGGGATTGCCGGTGGCGTCGGATACCTGGATGCCCACGCGGGAATTATCCGTGAAGGTGGCCGGGGTGCCGAAGTCAAGCACGGAGCCGTCGCTCAGGAGCAGGGTGGAATCGCCTCCGAAGGAGGCGGAAGCCCCCTTCATGGTGGAATTCTGCGCCAGGGTCACCTGGCCCGTCCGGATGTCGTAAACCGTATCGTCCGTGCCCATTACGGCGGCGCCGATGGACTGGAGGGGGCCGACTTTTCCGGTAGCGGCGTCCACGGTTCCAAAGGTGGCGTGGCCAATGATCAGGTTGCCTTCAAGCTGCTGGTAGGTGCCTCCGAACGTGTCGGTGGCTCCGCCGCCGCCGTAGACGAGGGTGCCCGTGCCGGTCTTCGTCATGACGGTCTGGTCAGCGGCCAGAGGGGCGGCGTCAGCCGTGGGGGCCGCGGGAGCCGCGGTGTCAATGCCGTCATTGATGAAGGTGTAGGCGGTGCCGTCCGTATAAACGTTGATCTGGGTGTTCTGGCCCGCATGCACGGAACCGAGGACGCCGTTGGACGTGTTGCCGGAAAGAACTGCGCCGGAACCGATGTACAGGGTCTGGCCGTCGGCCAGGTTGATGGCGGCCTTGCCGGCGTTGGTGGCGGTGTTGCCCACGACCTGGGTGCCGTCTCCGATGGAGATCTGGCCTCCCGCAGTGATGATGCCGTCAGCGGCGGTATTGCCGGTGATCACGCTGTTGGTGCCGATGGCAATATTGTCATCCGCCGTCAGGGTGGAATTCCCCTTGACGGTGGTGTTGTTGCCCAGGGTGACGCTGCCTTCGATGGTGTCCAGCTTTTCCGTGCCCACAACCGTATTCCAGTTGCCGTCGTCATTGCTGTAAACCGTCTTGTTCAGGTCGACGGATTCCGCGGAAACGGTGGTGCCGTTCAGAACGGTGTTGTCTCCCAGGGAAACATTGCCGCCTACAGTCTTGATGGTGATGGATCCGGCCGTGGTTTCACCAAGGACGATGCCGCCGGAAATGCTGTCATCCATGGAATCGATGACGGTTTTGCTGTTCTGGTTGTTGGCCGCGTCAAACTGTTCCGTGGTCACGGTGCCGATCCCGGCCGTGGAGGTCACGTCTCCGTTCAGCGTAACTTTGGCCGCCGGATCACTGACGATCTGGCCGGTAGCCGTCACGGTATCCTGCATGGTGACGTTGTTGCCCAGGACCACGGCCTGCTCGTTGGAATTGCTGTAGGTGTCGTAGGTCGTCCTGGTATAGGCCTCACCTGCCGGGGGCGTGGAGGGGTCCACCGTGTGAGCCGCCTGGCCGGTAACGGTGACGGCTTTTTCCATGGAAACGTTGTCGCCGATGCCTACCTGTCCGTTCGTGGAAGTGACGGTGGCGCCTACCGTCTTGGGATTGGCGGCGTCATTCGTTCCTTCGATGGCAATGTTCCTGCCGTCAATGGTGGTGGTGTCCGTGGCGTTCGTGACTACGATGTCATTGTCGCTTCCCAGGGGTTCGCTCAGTGTGATGTCGTTGAAGCTGACCTGTCCATTAACCAGATCATAATTGAAATTAACCAGTTTGCCGCTGGGGTCCGCCATTTGGACGGTAACGTTGCCCGTTCCGGAGATGGCGTTCAACTGGGCCCGTTGTTCCTGGGTCAGTGTGATGTTATCGGAGCCTGCCGGCACGGTGATAGTGATGGTTGACGCTTCATTCGAGGCGGCAGCCTGGTTCCAGGCCGTCACGAATGAATCGGCGCTGTTGGCCGCATAGTTAGCTGCCGTAGCAACGGAGAAACTGCCAAGGCAAGCGATAACTGCTGCCAGCAGCATATGTGGGAGTCTTAATTTCATGCTTTTTTATTTGTTTAATGATTAGGTGGTTATGCGTTCGTGACAATCACGGCGCCCGAGGTTTTAGATGATTCTCGTTCCGGGCTGTTCAGTGGGATGACATGGGAAGGTTTGATGGAGATGGGAATGAAAATGATTCAGGATAAGATGGTTGCGGCTATTGTCTGGCGGTCTTTGTCATGACAGGGTTTTTAAACCTGGAGCCGGAAAGGAATTCCAGAAAGCTTCCAGTAAATTCATTTTCCTGAGAAGAAAAAATATCTCATTGATGGTGAGGGATGTATGATGTTTTCTGGGTCCTCTTTTATTTTGCTGTTTCCTTCCCGGAATAATGGCCGTGAAAATGGTTCAAATATAAATAAGAAAATTTGTTTCCGGCTGTGGTGGCAGTTTGGATGCTCCGTTCCGCCTCTGCAAGAATGGAGCTTTCCGAACAGGGATGTGCCCAAAGCTGTGCAATCAGGCGAATTTTATTGACTGCCAACGGTCGGCAGCCTATTACCGGGGAATGACTACCCGATTGTTTACGGTCCTCGCGGCCGTGTTGCTGCCGCTTGCCCCGGCGCAGGAGGCCGATGTGCCGCACCAGCCGCGCGTGTGGACCAATACCGCCGGCAAAACCATCACGGCGGCTTTTGTCCGCTTCAACGCCGCCGGCAGGAAAGTTTCCCTTAAATTGGAGAAAGGCCGACAGGTGGAACTGCCTCTGGCAAGCTTGTCCGGGAACGACGTGGACTGGATCAAGGAGCATGTTCCGGAAGCCATGAGCAACCAGGAGCGCATGCAGCGGCATACGGAAGGAAGGCTGGGGAAGATCACTAAAATCCCCGCTACGGATTCCTATCCGGAAGCCTTTGTCTATTATCCATCCACGCTGAAGGCGGAAACTCCGCCTCCCGTCATCATTCTGTTTAATTCCGTAGGCAATGGACAGCACATGGTCCAGAAATTCCGGAAGGCCTGCGAGGCCAACGGATGGGTGGCCCTGGGATTGACGACGTTTAAAAATTCGGAGTCCAAGGAACATGAAGCCGGACTGGGCAAGCTGTGGACTTCCACGAACGGGAGTTTGGAGAGAATGGCCTTTTTTGATGCGGACCGCATGTACATGGGCGGCATTTCAGGCGGAGCGTCCCGTGCCTTTACATATAGTGAGCGCAGGATTCCGCCCGTCCGCCCGTGGAAGGGGATTGTATCCATGGGCGGCTGGCTGGGAGGGAAGGACCGCCTCACGTGCCCCACGCGCATGGCGGTGGCTATTATCAATGGAGACAAGGACGGAGGAGCCAACAGTGCCGTCAGCCATGACGTCAAGGTTCTCAAAAGAAGGCAGTGCGCCATCAAGGAATTTCCCTTTCCGGGAAAGCATGAAATGCCGCCGGACGAGAATTTGGTGGAAGTCCTCAAATGGATGGAGGAGGTGTCACCCCAGACCTCCGCGCAGCGTCTTCCCTCCCCGGCGGAAAAGGATTAAAGACCCAGTGCGCCCCGCATTTACCGCAGGAAGGGGGACAGGCTTCTTATTCTACCGCCCACTCCTCCACCAGGCTGGCCGGGAATTCATCCAGAAAGCGGGAGGGCATCTGCATGAAGGTTCCTCCCTGCGCGCGGCAGTTCCAGCGGGGGTAGGTCAGGTAAAGCTGGTCTTTGGCGCGGGTGATGCCCACGTAGAAGAGGCGGCGTTCCTCCTCAAGACCCGCCAGGTCTCCGTCGTCAATCACCCGCTGGTGCGGGAACATGCCGTCGCACAGGCCGATCAGGAAGACGACGGACCATTCCAGCCCCTTGGCCTGGTGGATGGTGGACAGGGTGACGGCGCCTCCGGAGAGGTCTGCCGCCGCGCTTTCATCATCCGTATTGCCCAGCAGGGAAAGCTGGGAGAGGAAATCCTCCGTGGATTCAAAGCGTTCGGAGAATCCGGCCAGGTGCAGGAGGTCCTGCCTGCGCTGGTCGTAATTCTCAAAGGCGGCCTGCATGTACTCGTCATACACGGCTTCATTGATGGAAATGAGCATGGAGGCCGGCCCGGCGATTTTTCCGGCTGGGGCCAGTTCATCCAGCGTGTAGCAGAGCTGCGTCCAGGCCGTTTTGGACTTGGCCGGGACCGGAAAATCCAGCATCAGGGCGGAGAAGGATTCCGGCGGCGTTTCCAGCCGGCTTTCCGGGCAGGCGGCCCAGCGTATCCAGAGCTTCTGGGCCATGCCGGGACCGATGCCGGGCAGCAGCATCACCATGCGGCGGAAGGAGAGTTCATCCCTGGGATTGACCACAAAGCGCATGAACGCCACCACGTCCTTGATATGGGCCTGTTCAAAAAACCTGATGCCGCTGGTGATGCGGAAGGGGATTTCCCCGCGGGTCAGTTCCATCTGCAATTCCATGCTGTGGAAGTGTGCGCGGTAGAGCACGGCTATTTCATTGGGGTCCGTGCCTTCTTCAATGAGGTCCCGGATGCGCTGGGCGACAAATTTGGCCTGCATCCTGTCGTCGTTGAGCGGAACGAGGGCCGGGGGCATTTCCCCGGTAGGCCGCACGGAGCGGAGCCTTTTTTCAATCTGCACCTCGTTGGCGGCGATGGCCGCGTTGGAGAGCTCCAGAATTTCCGGCACGCTGCGGTAGTTGGTCTCTATCTTGAAGGTCTTTGCCGCCGGGTAGCGGGTAGTGAAGCTGAGGATGTTCTCCATGTCCGCCCCCCGCCAGGAATAAATGCTCTGGGCGTCGTCCCCCACTACCATGAGCTGGCCGTGTTCCCGGGACAGCAGGTCGATGAAGCGGCTCTGGAGGTAGTTGGTGTCCTGGTATTCGTCCACTAGGATGTGCTGGAAGCGGGAGCCGTACAGGGCGCGCAGATGCTCCTGTTCCTGGAAAAGCCTCACGACGTTGAGCAGCAGGTCGTCAAAGTCCATGCTATTGGTTTCCTGCTTGCGGGCCACGTATTGTTCATGCACGTCCAGGATGGCGTCCAGGTGGTTGGAGAGGTACGGATAGGCGTTTTCCAGCGTTTCCTGGATATTGGCGCCCTCATTGTCCGCCAGGCTGAACAGGGAGGAAAGGACTTCCGGTTTGGGGAAGCGGGTGGATTTCTCATCCAGTTTGAGGGACTTGACCACGCTTTTAATCATGGATTTGCGGTCGTCGGAATCCATGATCGTGAAAGCCGGAGTATAGCCCAGGTATTCCGCGTGCTGGCGCAGGATGCGGTTGGCAATGGAATGAAACGTGCCGCTCCACAGGCGGGACAGGTCCAGGGGAATCAGGGAGCGAACCCGTTCCGTCATTTCACGCGCCGCCTTGTTGGTGAAGGTCAGCAGCAGGATGTTCCACGGGTCCGTGCCGTGGTCCAGGAGCCACGCCACGCGGTAGGTCAGCGTGCGCGTTTTTCCCGAACCGGCCCCTGCAATGACGAGCGCCGGCCCCGGTTCCGAAGAAACGGCTGCATACTGTTCTTCATTAAGGGCCGTGCGGTAGTCGATTCCGGAGATGGGCGCGGCTGGCGCGGCATCCTGCTTGATGACGTAACGGCGGGCCATGCGTTTCAGTTAATAGTTAATAGAGAATAGTTAATGGGATTGGTTGAAAAACTTTTCTCTCCACTCTCCACTCTAATCACTCTTTAAAAGTCCAGGTACATTTCCGCGCGGCGGTTTTCCTTGCGGGCTTCATCACGCGTTCCTTCGTCCGCCGTGGGGGAGTAGGTGCGGCGCGGTTGTGATTTGCCGAATCCCTTCGTGACGATTCTTTCCGCAGGAACGCCGAACTGGACGAGCTGGGCCTTCACGGCCGCCGCCCGGCGTTCGGAGAGGCCCTGGTTGTAGCGTTCACTCCCCACATCGTCCGTGTGGCCGCTGATTTCCAGCTTCTTGCCGCTATCCGTCTTGATGGCCTCCGCCACAATCTGGAGCTGGCGTTCGGAACGCTTGGACAGAGAATCTTCATTGAAACCGAAGAACAGGGCCAGGGAATCGCCCCCCTGCGGATTCTTCACGATGGGGATGAAAATGTCGTCTCCGGCCCCCTGCCGTTTCGTGTAGGCTTCCAGCATGTTGTCCAGGGAGGCTTCCGCAATCAGCCATTGTTCATCCTTCTTGGCTACGGTCAGGCCCACGTTGCCGGCTTTCCTGCCCTGGGCGTCCTGCAGGTGGACGAAAAAGCCCGCATTGGTGGGCGCTTCATAGGCGGTTTTGATGGGAGCGTCCTCCCGGAGGCGGAAGGCGCCTTCTTCAAACAGGATGCACAGCCCGGCCACGGTGGCGTCCTGCACCTTGGTTCCGTCCACGAATTTCCGTGCCGTGCGGAAGTCCGCCTTGGCAACGGCGTCCATGAAGGAGCTGACGATGCCCATGGGATCGTTCATGGCCATGGGGGCGGCCTTGTCCTTGGCCAGGTCCTGCTTGCTGGGCAGCGTAAGGGTGTCCAGTGTCCACTGCTGCTTGTCATTGCGCTTCATGTCCAGGTAGCCGCGCGCGCCGCTGCTGAAGTTGAGCGTGTATCTGGCCGTGGGGTTGGCCCCCTGGTTATTTGCGCCGATGCTGGTGATGCCGGGGGTGGAAAGGCGCACATGGCGCGCTTCCATGAGTTCCCGGATGATGCGGCCCTGGGCCTCCGTGACGGCCTGCTGGATTTCCAGGGATTTCAGGGTGTCCGCGTCCCGGTCCTGAATAACCTTGGCAATCGCCTGCGCCAGCGTCTGGGGGGAGCTGAGGTTGACCAGGGAGGACGGCGTGGCCGTCTGCCGGCTGATGTCTTCCTTGGTGAGCGGGTCCACGGTGGGCTGGGGCGTCACCGTCTGGCGCGGAGGAACTTCCGTTTGCGCCGCGGGTTCAGCGGGGGCGGGCTCCTCCTCCCGGTTTCCCAGGAACAGGAAGACCAGAGCCAGGCTGCCCACGACCAGGAAGCTGATGATGAAGGCGGTGATGGTGGATGCGTTTTTCATTGGAGGTGAATGTATGAAAAAGGGTCAGGCGTTCAAGGCTTCCAGCAATTTGGCGTGAATGCCGTCAAAACCGCCGTTGCTCATTACCAGAATAACGTCTCCCGGCTGGGCTTTCTTGCAGACGGCGGAGACGATTTCCTGCGCCTGTCCGCCGATCAGGGCGTCCTTGCCCAGCGCGGAGAGATCATTGGAGAGTTTGGTGAGGTCCAGGCGTTCCTCCAGGGCCACCTTGTCCGGATGGTCCACGGCGGCCACCACGGGGAAATCCGCCGTAGCGAGGGATAACGCCAGTTCATTCTGGAAGATGTTTCTGCGCGTGGTGTTGGAGCGCGGCTCAAAAATGGCCCAGATGCGTGATCCCGGGTAGCGCTGGCGCAGGCCCAGGATGGCCTGCTTGATGGCCGTGGGGTGGTGGGCGAAGTCGTCCACCACGGAAATGCCGTTGACCACGCCCTTTACTTCCTGGCGGCGGGCCACGCCTTCAAAGCGGCCCATGGAGTCCGCCAGCTGCTTGACGTTCAGCCCCGCAAATTGTGCGGCGGCAATCGCCATGGCGGCGTTGCGGATGTTGAATTCCCCGATCATCGGCACATAGTAGCGGGTGCCTTCCAGCGTGAAATGGCTGCCGTCCGTGGAGGTTTCCACGTCCAGGATGCGAATGTTGGAAGAGTCGGAAAAGCCCAGCGTCTTGACGGGGCAGGGGGCCCCCTTCACCACGTCCAGGCAGTTGGGATCGTCCGCGTTCACCAGCGCCAGGCCGTTGCGGGGAATGATCTGGGTCAGGCGGCGGAAGCTCAGCTTGATTTCCTCCAGGGAATTGTAAATGTCCGCGTGGTCGAACTCAATGTTGTTGATGACCACCAGTTCCGGCAGGTAATGCAGGAATTTGGAGCGTTTGTCGAAAAACGCCGTGTCGTATTCGTCCCCCTCCAGCACGGAGAAATCGGAATCCGTAAAACGGCCGCCGCGGCCCAGATTGCGGGCGATGCCGCCGATCATGAAGCTGGGGTTCAGCCCGGAGTCCTCCATCAGCCACGCCAGCATGGACGTGGTGGTGGTTTTGCCGTGGGTGCCGGTCACCACGTAGTTGCGCTTGCCGCGCAGGAAGTATTCCTTCATCGTCTCCGGCAGGGAGAGGTAGCGCAGGCGCCGCTGGAGCACGGCTTCCACCTCCTCATTGCCGCGGCTCATGGCGTTGCCGATGACGATGACGTCCGCGTCCGCGGGGATGTTGGAGGCCTTGTAGCCTTCAAACAGGGTGATGCCCTCCTCCTCCAGGAAGGTGGACATGGGGGGGTAAACGTTGGCGTCTGAGCCGGTGACGGTAAAGCCGCGGCGGGCCATGGCGGCGGCTACCGCGCCCATGGCGGTTCCGCAGATGCCGAGGAAATGAAAATGGCTGTTCATGACGGGGGGAGAGGAATGGAGCAGGTTTTTATTTGGAAAAGGTGGGGGCCGCAATGCAGGAATCCGCCAGGGCGCGGTCACGGCGGCGCACGATGCCGTTGGCGATGTCCGTCACCATGCCGGACAGCAGGCGGGTAAGGTGGCTGCCGGGCGTGTAATCCGCCGGGGCGATGAAGTTCACGCGGTCGGAATTGGAGGCCAGGTTATAGCACTTGCGGAAGCTGCGGCCCGTTTCGTCCTCCGGATTGTACACGGCCACGGCGTGGCCGCCGTTCCTGCGCATGACGGTGAAGCAGGGCACGTCCGTGGGGCCGTCGCCGATGTAGATCATGTTGGCGAAGGGAATCGGGCGCATGTCCTCCGGCATGTGGTCGTTCACGTCCTGGTCGTAATCCAGCATGCCCTTGTTGATGCGGAAGAGGTACTGGGTCTTCGTGGTGTGGGAAATGACCCTCTTGGGAAAGTTGATGTAGCCGTTCTCCTCGCTGAACTCGCACCCGAACACGGCCTTGAAATAGGGGCGCAGGGCAGAGCCGTCAATCAGGGCTTTCAGGCCGGAGGAAATGATGTAGTATTCAATGTTGATGCCCAGGTCCGTATGAAGGGAGGACAGGGTCATGGACGGGAAGGCGTCAAAGAAATCCGGCAGGCCGGGGTAAAAGGTGAGGCGTTCCCCAAGCTGGGTGAGCCGGGCATTGCTGACGCGGTCCAGGGAGAGGGCGTCCAGCAAGCTTTTCATGTAAATCAGTTCCCCGTCCCAGCCTTCCCGTTCCCCGGTGGCGTTGCACCTGGTCCAGAACTCCTGCGGGGAGATGCCGAATTCCGGAAAAATGGCCTGATCCTGCATGTAGAAGGGGCTCAGGGTCTGGTCATAGTCGAACACCAGGGCGATCGTATTCTGCGGAGAGGACATGGGAGGGGCGGAAAGTGGCGTTACATGCGGAACTGGTCGCCCAGATACTGCTTGCGGGCGATGGGGTCGTTGGCGATTTCCTCGGAAGTGCCGTGCTTGATGACCTTCCCTTCAAACAGGATGTAGGCGCGGTCCACGATGTGCAGGGTTTCCCGCACGTTGTGGTCCGTAATCAGGATGGAAAGGCCGTCCGTATCGCGCAGCTCCATGACGATCTTCTGGATGTCTGAAACGGCGATGGGGTCCACGCCGCTGAACGGTTCGTCCAGCATCAGCAGTTTGGGGCTGGTGGCGAGGGCGCGGGCGATGGTCAGCCGCCTCTTTTCCCCGCCGGAAAGCTGGATGGCCATGGAGCGGCGCAGCTTGGTGATGCCGAAGCGGTCCATCAGCTCCACGGCGCGGTCCTTCTGCTGGCGGGAGGTCATGTCCTTGCGGGTCTGGAGAATGGCCAGGAGGTTGTCCTCCACGGAAAGCTTGCGGAAGATGGACTCCTCCTGCGGCAGGTAGCCCATGCCGCGCCTGGCGCGCAGGTTCATCGGCAGTTCCGTGATATTCTCGCCCGCAAAAATCACGCGGCCTTCGTCCGGGCGCACGAGCCCCGCCACCATGTAGAAGGAGGTGGTTTTTCCCGCGCCGTTCGGCCCCAGCAGGCCTACGATCTCGCCATGGCCCACCGTCAGGCTGACCTGGTCCACGACGGTCCGCGTTTTATAGGTTTTGCAGATGCCTTCGGCTCTCAGCAGATGGGTGGATAGGGGGGAGCTCACGGCTTGCGGTTGGTTTTCTGTTTGTCCCGGTCGGAAAGCTTCTTGTCTACGTGGCGGAACGTGGTCTTGGTGCCGCGGCTGCTGTACATATTCCCGTTCGAGTACACGCGGATGAAGGCGTCCTTGTTCGGATTCTTGATGATGGCGTCCGGCGTAATAATCACCGGGGAGCCTGTCAGGATGATTTCCCCGGTTTTGGCGTTATAGGTGATCTTGTCCGCCTGGGCGTTGCTGGTTTCCCCCTCCTTGTTGGTATAGCTGGCTTTCACGTTGCCGGAGGCTGCGACCGTTTTAATGGAGTTATAGTCAAAATTGCCGCCGTTGGGGAGGGCCACCTGGGGCTTCTCCCCTTCTTTTTCCTTTTCCTTCTCTTTTTCCTGCTTGCGTTCGGAGGGCTTCTTGTCGCCCGGCTTCTTCGGCACGAACTCCGCATAAATTTTCAGGTGGTCCGCACAGTCCATGGAAAGATTGGGGTTGCGCACCCGGACGTTTTTCATGAACACCAGCACGCCTTCTTCCATGTCGAAGTACAGGTCCCCGTCACAATCTACGGAGTACAGGTTGTTTGAGGAATTGGCGCGCATGAAGTTCTCTTCCGGATTGGGCGCAGCGGGAGCGGTGTCCGCAGCCGGGGCGGCGGCATTGCCGGTGACCTGGTGCTGCTGGCGGAATTCCTGAATCTGCCCGTCAACGGTCTTTTCCTTCACGTTGTACGCTTCAATCGCCTTCTCACCGTCTTCCTTCAGGCCCGCGGTCGGAACGGGGGCCAGTTCCCGTTCCCTCCGGGCGGTTTCCTCCGCCGTCAGGGGACGCACGATGCCGGAGGGGGGAGCCAGGGGCGGCTCCAGGCGTGGATCCAGTTCCTTGGGCAAAGGCTGTACGATATGGGCGGGAACGCCGTCAGTGGCGCCGCAGGCAAGACCTCCGGTCAGGGCGAGCAGCAGCAGGGAGGAAAGTTTTTTCATAAAAGGAATGGTTACTTGTTGCGTTGATCCATGCGGATGGTGGTTTGAACGGGGCCAAGGATGATGCCCCTCTTGATATTGGTATCCATGTAAAGGCCGGTGCCCCTGGCGGAAAAGTTCTCTTCCTTGAGGGTGGTCTCCGTATGGGAGACGACCAGTTTTTTGTCCAGAAAGTAGGAGGCAGCCTTCGTGAAAAGATGGGAGGTCTGGTTGTTCTTCCCGTACAGGTACACGTTCAGGATGCTGGCGGCAATTTCCTGCGGGGCGGCTACGGTCACGCTTGAAGCGGTCAGCAGCATGGAAAGGCGCGGCCCTTCATACCGTGACAGGCTGACTTTGGGGAGCACCTGGCCTACGGGCAGAAGCTCCAGCATGGGCAATTTCTTGTCTACGCCGGCGAAGGGCGTGGCTGCGGGCAGGGTGGTATCCGCCTGCGCCGCCATGCCATGCATGGCAATTACCAGAAAGCATGTGAACGGTAACTTCATCATGACTGAACCGCCTGATGGATGGACTGAAGGCGTTTCAGCACGCCTTCAAGCAGGTGGAGGGGGATTTGGTTGGGCCCGTCGGAAAGAGCCTTGGACGGATCCTTGTGCACCTCCATGAACACGCCGTCAATGCTGCCGGTCGCCATGGCGGCGGACGCCAGCACGGGAGCCAGTTCGCTGTCTCCGCCCGTGGTTCCGCCCAGGCCTCCGGGCCTCTGGACTGCGTGGGTGGCGTCAAACACGACGGGGAAGCCTTCCTGTTTCATCCAGTACAGGGAGCGCATGTCCACCACCAGGTTATTGTAGCCGAAGGAGGTGCCGCGCTCGCACATCATGAACTCGTCACAGCCGAAGGCGCGCATCTTTTCCCCGATGTTCACAGTATCCCACGGAGCCAGGAACTGGCCCTTCTTGATGTTCACGGGACGGCCGCTCTTGGCGCAGGCTTCCAGAAGATCTGTCTGGCGGCACAGGAAGGCGGGAATCTGGAGCAGGTCCACGTATTCAGCGGCAATCTCCGCTTCCCGGGCCGTATGCACGTCCGTAACGACGGGCAGTTCCAGCTCTTTGCCGATTTCCGACAGGATGCGGCAGCCTTCCCGTACGCCGGGTCCGCGGAAGGACGTGATGGAAGTTCTGTTCGCCTTGTCGTAGGAGGCCTTGAAAATCAGCGGGATGTCCAGGTTTTCCGCAATGGACTTGATGGAGCGGGCCATCTCCCAGACGAAGGATTCGCATTCCAGAGAGCAGGGGCCCAGGAGGTAGAACGGCCGCGGGCCGCCGATTTCAACGGATTGAATGTAAAACGACATAAAACAAAACCTGTATGTCCTTATATCATGACGGTTTCAAGCCCTCCGGTCAAGCCGCTATCCTGCCTCCGCCGGGAGATTCGGCAAGAGGGGACCATTTTCTCCGGACCCTTTCTTTAGAAAGTTCATAAGAAAATGAAAATCAGCGGAATAAAAGAATTTTTCCTGCCGTATTGCGGAGAATGGGAGGCCATGGAGGGAAAAGGCGGTTATGGTATTGCCGGAATCCGGCGTTTCTGTTACAAACGGCAGGCATGCACCGTCCCTGCGTCTGCAAGTGGGGAAGATGCTGAACGCCGCCTTCCCTCTGGGGTCTCACTTCACATGCCCAAAAAAATTTACAAGCTATGCGTCTCCTATGATGAGGCGGGGGCCGAACTCCGGCAGCATCTGGCGGATCGCATCAAGCTGCTGGGCATGGACGGCGCTCCCGTCTGGCAGGCTTCCTTCCGGGACATGCAGGCGGACGACCTGCCTCCGGGCGACGGGGTGGTTCAGATTTATCCAGTCTTCATGCAGAGCGGCTGGACGGTGACGGAAGCGCTGCCGGAACAATTGAGCGCCATGTATGCGGAACGCGGCGTGTCTCCGGAATTCGAATTCAAGCCGGTGTGGGGAGCTGGGGAAGACGTGATGCCCTTCCTGACCGTCCGCGACGCCCTCGGGAAAGAGCTGGGGCCGGGAACGTCCCTGCTGGTGGTGGCCCATGGAGTAGTGGGAAAGGACCTTCCTCCGGAGCCGTTCGCCTTTTTACAGAAACTGCGGACCTTTTTATGGCCGCAGGAAACGGATATGGCCCTGGCCTATTTCGGCGCTTCCCCCTCCGTGGAGGAAGTATTTCCACGTTTGAAGGGAAACAGGGTGGTAGTGCTTCCGTTCCTGATCGGGGAGGGAAAGCACATGAGGGAGGACATGCCTTCTCCGGAATTGGCGGAGAAGTGGGGCAAGGAACTGGAAATATTGCCTCCCCTGGGCGCGTTTTATTTGCAGAAGGCGCGGGAATACTGGGGAAGGGAACGTTCCGGGATTTCCGCGAAGACCCGTGATTGACCCCTGGGGCGCTCCATGACGGTTTCCCTTTCCTCCGGGGTGAGATACCGGTTCCGGTGCGGGGCGAATGCCAGCCGCAATCACGCGGCCTGCCGGACGGCTCCCGGCTCTTCCTCACGGCAGGGAGGGAAGCCCTGCTTCATGGACCGCGCCAGCTTTCTGCTGGTGAAGTAATAGGCGATGGCGAGAGGCACGCAGGAGCCGATCCAGGCGGCGGGGCTCGCCATGCTGGCTCCGGTGAAGCCCAGGCAGCGGGCCAGCACGATGGCGGCCAGGGCGCGCATGCACAGCTCCATGACGCCCGCGAAGGTGGGCACGATGCTCTGGCCCAGCCCTTGCAGCGTGTAGCGGAAGACAAAGAGGAGCGCCAGCACCCAGTACATGGAGGCATTGATGTTCAGGTAGGTCTGGGCCAGGCTGACGACTTCCTTCTCCCCGTCTCCCACGAACAGCCGGATCAGTTCCGGTCCCCAGGCAATATTGGCGGCGGCTACGGCGATGCTGAACCCCACGGACATCAGGTTGCACTGGAGAACGCCCCGGCGGATGCGCTCCAGATTCCTGGCTCCGTAATTCTGGGCCACGTACGTAGCCATCGTGATGCCGAAGGACATCATGGGCAGCGTCGCCACCATGTCGATTTTCTGGGCCGCGCTGAAAGCCGCTACTGACTGCGCTCCCAGCCGGTTGAGGGCAAACTGCACCAGAATGGCGCCAATGGCGATGATGGATGCCTGGAACCCCATGGGAAGGGCCACGCGGATATGCGCCCAGAGGTAGCGGCGGCTCATGTTCCAGTCCGCCCTGGTCAGCCGGAGAATGGGAAACCTTTTAAAAACGTAGGCGGTGCAGCAGAGGCCCGCAACCAGTTGGGAGGCTACGGTGGCGACGGCAGCCCCCGCGGGTCCCATGCCGAACCGCAGGATCAGCGCCAGGTCCAGCGCAATGTTCAGTACGCAGGCCAGAACCAGGAAATAGAGGGGCGTCCGGCTGTCCCCGAGGGCGCGGAGAACGTTGGAGAGGAGGTTGAACAGCATGGCTGCGCCGATGCCCCAGGAAATGACGATGATGTAGGCGTGGGCCGCCTCCAGGATTTCCGGAGGAGTTTGCAGCAGTTCCAGAACGGGACGAGCGAAGGCGACGCTGACGGCGGTCAGCAGGACGGTCATGATGGAACTCAGGACGATGCAGACGGCAAAGCTGCGCCGCACCGCCCGCCTGCGGCCCGCTCCAAAGCGCTGGGCCGTGATGATAGCCAGCCCCGCCGTGAATCCGATGACGAAGCCGAGGATGAAAAACATCAGGCCGCCTGTGCAGCCCACGGCGGCCAGGGCTTCCACGCCCAGCGTGCGGCCCACGATCAGGGTGTCCGCCATGTTGTAAAACTGCTGGAACAGGTTGCCGATCAGCAGGGGAATGGTAAACAGGAAAATCAATTTGGCGGGATTGCCGCTTGTCAGGGTCTTGGTCATCCGGAACGCCCGCATGGAACGCCTCTTCCATGTTTTTTCCAAGACTGTTTTGCGGCATGTTCCTGTTTTTTATACGATAAGTATCAGGCAGGGGATGAAAGCCGCTGCGGAGGCGCTCCTCCGGCGGGATGCCGCGGATGGCGGAATGGTTGCGTAAATCAATGATTTATGCTTTGACAAGAAGGGCATCGTGAAGTATATTATTTGTCCCTCGCGTGATTCGGCGCAACCTGAACAATGGGGATCGGAGGGGTAGAAAGCGTCGAAGTCCCTAAAAACCGCTTTTCCTGCCGCAAGGAAAGCCACCTACATACATATATGATTAATGATCTGATTAACCAGATGGTTGAAGCCGGTGTTCATTTGGGCCACCAGACCCGCAAATGGCACCCCAGCATGAAGAAGTACCTTCTCAAGGACAAGGCCGGTATCCATATCATCAACCTTGAAGAAACGGAAAAATGCCTGGACAAGGCTTGCTCCTTCCTGGCCGATCTGGCACGCCGCAACAAGAAGATCCTCTTCGTCGGCTGCAAGCGCCAGGCCCAGGAAGCCGTCCGCGAAGCCGCGGAAGCCACTGGTCAGTACTACGTCAACCATCGCTGGCTGGGCGGCATGCTCACCAACATGAGCACGATCCGCAAGAGCATCGAACGCCTTTCCTACCTTGAAGGGATTGAAAAGACCCCGGAATTCAAGAGCATGTCCAAGAAGGAACTGGCCGCTCTGGACCGCGAACGCCAGAAGCTGGAACGCAACCTTCAGGGCATCCGCAACATGGGCGGCGCTCCGGACGCCATGGTAGCCATCGGCGCCGATCATGAAGACATCGCCATCCGCGAAGCCCACCGTCTGAACATTCCCGTCTGCGTTCTGGTTGACACCAACGCCGACCCGAAGGAAATCGATTTCCCGATTCCCGGCAACGACGACGCCGTCCGTTCCATCCGTCTGGTCCTTGACTGCATTGTCAAGGCCATCAACGAAGGCAAGGGCGCTCCCGCCGAAGCCTAAACCAACCCATTTAGAAAGAACAGAAACACTATGGCAGAAATTACTGCAGCTCTCGTCAAGGCCCTCCGCGACAAAACGGACGCCGGCATGATGGATTGCAAGAAAGCCCTCAACGAATGCAACGGCGACATGGAAGCCGCTGTGAAGTATCTTCGCGAAAAGGGCATTGCCAAGGCTGCCGCCAAGGCTGACCGCGATGCCAAGGAAGGCGTGATCCGCGCCGCCGTGGCTCCCTGCGGCTGCTCCGGCATCATCCTTGAACTCAACTGTGAAACGGACTTCTGCGCCAAGGGCGACAAGTTCCAGGGCCTGGTGAACGATGTTGCCAAGGCTCTCATGGATTCCAAGGCCTCCACGCTGGAGGAAGCCCTCCAGGTTGCCATGCCCGAAGGCACTACGGAAGAATACATCAAGGCCATGTGCAGCTCCATCGGTGAAAACATGGCTCTGCGCAAGTTCGCCCGCCTCACGGTGGACGGCTCCGGCGCTGTGGTCTCCTACATCCACATGGGCGGCAAGGTTGGCGTTCTGCTGTCTATCAAGGCCGGCAAGGAAGAAACCGTCAAGTCTGACGCGTTCAAGGCTCTTGCCAAGGACCTGACCCTGCACATTGCCGCCGCCGCTCCCAAGAGCGTCAGCTCCGACAGCCTGGACCCCGCCTTCGTGGCTGAGGAACAGGAAATCGCCAAGCAGCAGCTCATCCAGGAAGGCAAGCCCGAACACCTGCTGGAAAAGATTCTTCCCGGCAAGCTGAAGGCCCTGTACGCCCAGTCCTGCCTGCTGAACCAGGGATTTGTTAAGGATCCCAACGTCACGGTGGACGCCCTGCTCAAGCAGGTCGGCAAGGAACTCGGCGATGACGTCTCCGTCGTCTCCTTCGTCCGCTACCAGCTCGGCGCGTAAGCTCCGCGGCAGCATCAATCTCAGGAGCCGTTCCCTTCGCGGGGAACGGCTCTTTTTTGCTTGAGATGGATCCATTAAAGATTTATTCATAAACCATATGCATGGAGAAACCGGGAGTCCGGATATGGGTCATCAAAATGTGCGGGGAAGAAAAGATCCGGTCCTGCTGCTGATTATTGCCTCCACCGTGGTAGCTGGTTTCTGGAGCGCTCTTGTGTTGAGGAATGTCTTTGGCCTTGTGTGGGGGCCTTGGTATTTCCTTGCGGTGTTGTGGTTCTTCAAAAAGACCAATAGACGGTGGAAATGGGAAACAACTTCTTTTGTTGTTATCGGCCTCGTGTGTTACTATGAACTCTTTTGGTCCCGGGTGACTCCGGAAGATATGCGCGATGCCCAGTCGGGGCTGATTTTCATTTTTGGTCCGGTTTTTTCCGGAATAGCGGCTCTCCTTGGAGATGCCGGGGCAGCTCTTCTTTCCTTCCTTGTCCGTTCATCCTGCGGCAAAGATGAGAAGGAGAAGTAAAGTTGTTTTCGGTAGAAGGGCATCTATTGGTACAGGACGCGGCGGTAGTAAAAACAGACTAGATTTTTCCTGCGTATTTTTCAGGCCGGCCCCAGTGTTTTTTGGGGAAGGCATGAATGGGAGATGCGCGTGGATGTCTTGATATTGGCGGAGCTGGCACGGTTGGGGTCTTGTTTTGCCTCAGGAGGCTTGTTAGAGTGATGGTATGGCTTTTCTGGAACTGGATCATGTGAGCGTTGTCTTTCCTGCGGTGCAGGGGCTGCTCTCCTCCCGCAAACCGGCGTCTGTGGTGGCGGTGGACGGGGTGTCCCTGTCCGTGGAGAAAGGAGAAATCCTTGGGCTGGTAGGGGAGTCCGGCTGTGGCAAGTCCACTCTGTCCCGCACGGTGATGCTGCTCCAGAAGCCTACGGAGGGACGCATTTTTCTGGAAGGAGAGGAACTGACGGCTCTTTCCGCCTCCGAGGTCAGGAAGCGCCGTCCGGATTTTCAAATGATTTTCCAGGACCCCTACGCTTCCCTGAATCCCCGTTTCACGGTGTATGCGACGTTGAAGGAGGCGTTGGAATGCCGCAGCCGCAAAAGATCTTTCTCACAGATGAGGGACGAGGTGGCGGAACTGATGGAAAGGGTGGGCCTGAATCCCTCCCTGATGCGCAAGTATCCCCATGAATTTTCCGGAGGCCAGCGCCAGCGCGTAGCCATCGCGCGTGCCTTGGCTCCGGAACCCCGGCTGGTCATTGCGGATGAACCCGTTTCTGCGCTGGACGTCTCCATCCAGTCCCAGATTTTGAACCTTCTCATCGCTCTGGCCCGCGACTTGAACCTGACCATGATCTTCATTTCCCATGATTTGTCCGTGGTTCATTACATTGCGGACCGTATTGCCGTGATGCGCAAGGGCCGCATCGTGGAATACGGGGAGGCGGACGAAGTTTTTTCCTCCCCCTCCCACGAGTACACCCAGGCGTTGCTTGCCGCAGTGCCGCGGCTGTAGGTGAATGGAAGAAAAAAGAAGGGGGGGAGGGATTCCTGTCAATGAATATGCTCGTTCCATCTATCTCCTTTCCAACGATCAGCAAAAGGGAAGTGCTCAGACTGTCCTGCATCACCAAATGGCAGATAAAGAAAGTTCGGTGTAGTCATAAAATCCTGGTCAGTAATTTGAGAATTTTACATTACTCTCATTTCCATTCGTCATTAGGTAATAAGGCATATTCTTTTTTAACCAGAATATCATGACAATTAAAGGTTAAAATGGTTAAGTGGGGATTGGGTCATATTTCCACTACTATAATGATATGTCCGGTCCAGCGTTATTGTTTTGGAAAAAACGGGAATGTTGCATGGGTTCCAAAGGTATGCTGATGCCAATTATTTTTAGAATGGAATGGAGGATTTTATTGTATTTAGGCCTGTAATAATGGTCGCCGTAAAATTGTTCAGGATAGATGATGCGGTCCGTAAATTCGACATGGAATTCTAAAGTTATTTTAATTTCATATCCGCATATTTGACTCATGTCTGAAAGTCGTTTGTTGATTTCGTTGATATTTTTGTCTGTAACCAGTATGTCTGACCAGTATTCTTCTAATACAAATTTACAAAAAACCTTCGGAAAGTTGTATCTTTTCGAACGTTTTAAAGACATTAAATCTCGAATTGATAATATTATTAAAATATCAATATAATTTTAAAGAAACGGAAAAATTAATAAAAACATTATACATATAAAAAAGAAGTAAAAAATAGAAACAACAAAAAATATCAGTAGATTTTTTCTATTTGAGAAGAGAGAATATATCCAGCAAAATAGAAAAATTAAAATAACTAAAATTAAATAGAAAATCAAATAACCTAATTGCCTATCATTATTTTTATTATAAAATTGTGGCAGAATATATGTGACACATATATTAATTATAAATAAAATAATAGGAACGAACCAGGTTATAACATTTTTTGTATTCATTTATTTGATGATAGATTATATTCATCTTGTTTTACACCTTTGATAATAAAATTCTTAGAATTGAATTGAAATTCAGGTATTTTACCGGAAACAAAACAAGCTACATTTCTAAAACACTTAGCCATTTTTTCTTTCCATGTTCCTTCTAAAGATCGAAAATCAAAATCATATATATCATATATATCATATATGTACAATGAATATTTAAAATTAAATTTATTATCAACAATACCTCCAACAATATAACTATAATCTCCTAAAATATATAGCATATCATTTTCTTTGGAATGGGCCAGAGACCAATTTTTCATTCTAATATTCTTATTGCATCTATTTTTAGGATCTTCCTTCACAAAAGCAATGGCTTTTCTAACAGCATACATCTCTGGTTTTTTGGGTATTTTATTAGGATCATATGTATAATCAGTTCCTCTTCCTGCCAAAAAATGAGTATAAATTTTCATTATATCAATATTCCAATATCTTAAACTAACAAATCCCATAACTGCTGCAAATACAGCTCTTCCATTAGGACCGAGTCCATTAATAATAAAATTATCTATGATTTCGTCATGACCAGGATCACTAAAAGAAAGATTATATTTCTTTGTCACAATTTCTTTAACATCTCCTAATTCCAATTCAATGGAGCTCAATCCTAATAAATCCGCCTCTATATTAATACTATTATTAATAAATGAGTACAAATTCCAACCTCCTTGTTCCTGAATGGGATCGCGGTTGATCCACCTGCCGTCTGCGGGATTGAGGTGGCGGTAATTGTAGTAGACAAGCCCCAATTCGTCATCTGCATACTCGCAGGAAAACCTGAACTTGTTCTCTTGAGCCATGTCTTCCTTAGCGGTGAGAAGGCTACCAAAAGGAGCATACTCGTAACGAGCTCTTCTCGTCTGTTGTCCGTCAAAAATGGAAGTAACGTTCTTCAAGGCATCGTGCATGAAGTAGAGATGCTCTTTTACTTTCATTCCGTTTTCCTGCCAGCATGTCATCATCAGGATGCGCGTTGCCGTCGGTTCCGTTGGATCCAACAGGTAGCTCTTTATAAGCATAGGCTCAGGCTGCATCAAATCCAGTTCGGCTACCTGCAGATAATCCCGGTACAGGAACCGGGAGTGGCTGGATACTGCCCCATTGACGGTGACCTTCTTCTCGAAGCGCCTTCCCCGGTAGTCGTAGCCGCAGGTAATGGACGTTCTGCCATCCTGGCTGGTGAAGACGACGGGGCGGTCATTGGCGTCGTAGGAGATTTCCCAGATGCCCGTTGAGGTCCTGATGCGGGTCTGGTTGCCGTCGGCATCGTAGACGGGGGTAAAATCTTCTCCTTCCCCGGCAATCTCCGTGTACTGGTTGAGCGGGTTGGATTCGTAGGCTACTTCCTTCTCCAGTTCACGGGCGGTCTTGCGGTTGCCGATGTTGTCATAGCAGTACGCAAAGCTTCCTCCCCGGCTGATGCGGTCTTCCAGCAGTTCACTGCGGCTGTTATAGGTAAAATCTCTTATCGTCTCAGGAGTGGTAGCATCCCACGAGTCCCGCAGCTGGACGGGACGCATCAGCGCGTCGTACTGATATTTATGCCCAACAACTGTTTCCTCATTTCCCTCCATCTTATAACCGATAGCGGTTACGAGGTTGAGTGTGGGATGGTAGGTGTTTTGGCGGACCATGCCGTTGGGGTAGGTGAGATGGTTGAGGAAGCCGCTGGTTGGATCGTATTCCCAGGTAAAGGAAGATGCCAAACCTTCCAGATTCATCCCGATGATGTCACCTTTGGAGTCGTAGTCAAGATAGGAGTGCTGCACGGTACGGGTTCCAAGCATCAGGCGGCAGCCGGCCGAACGGCCAAAGGGATCGTATTCTTCCTGAAGAGAGCTTTCCACGGTTCCAAAGGAAGTGTCCTGAATCATGTTGCCGTAAACATCGTAGGAGCATTCCCTGATGCCGGAGGCGTCCCGGACGTAGGTCATTTGTCCGATGTGGTTGTAGGTGAACTTCCATCCTGGCGTATCGTCACTGTGGGAGACGGAGACAAGTTCTCCGGTGAGAGGAGCATAGGCGTAGGTAGTGACGATTCCTCTGGCTTTGGTCAGCGTCTCCAGACGGTTAAATTTATCGTAAGTCTTGATTGTGGAGGAGCCGTCGGCATAGGTCTTTTTCACTTTCAATCCCGTGGCTTCGTCATAGAGCCCCGTGGTGGTATCTCCGTCGGTTGGGTTGGAAGGATCAGAGGTAATGTCTCCCTCATCTGCCCTGAAGGTAGTCAAGGTAACCATATGGTCGGCTTCATCGTAGGCGAAGCATGCGGGCTGAATGGCGGTGCCGTACTCGGCTATCTTTCTGCCGCTCCCTGACGCGCTAGTGCCCGGAACTGGAGCAAATGTACCTGATCGACTACAAGGTGCGCGTGCTCTCTCCCACCCGGACGAACATTCCGGACGCGGCGGAAGAAAACGGCACCGGCTCCAATGTCCGCGTTCTCATTGAATCTTCGGACGGCGTCGCTTCTTGGACCACGGTGGGCGTTTCCTACAGCATCATTGAGGCCAGTCTAGAAGTTCTGGCGGACGCCGTCACGTGCAAGCTCTACAAGACGGAGCAGGCCAGATGGCGCGCGGAATGCTGATAAACGGCGCCCCTGAAGAACTGACCTCTTGACGATCGTTATATTCTCTCTGAAGCGCAAGGCGGCTTCCGCCAGGAAGAGAAGGCGTGCTCCAGGTAAAATTCATTTAAATTTTACTTCATCCGGTGTTGGCATGTTTTCCGGAAGATCAAAGGGAGGGATTGTGGGACAATGGTAATGAAGTATATGGGGAGCCTGTTTCGTGGTCAGGGGATGGCTTTTAGGTTTAAAGTGAAATACTTGAACGGTACCTGGAGATTCATTGGCATAACAATGGTTTTCAACGTCGTACATCAATGTCCAGTTGACGGTTGAAAAAATGCCGTACCGTTTGTCCCTTCCATGTTGGTCCCTTTTGGTGTATTCGCCCAACTGGGCGATTCCCTGGACAACCACGCATAAATAAGGGCGGCTTCCCAGGCTTACAGGCTGTTGCCGGCCATTGTGGAAAATGAGTTCCTGGTTGAATGGAATGATTAAAACCGGAAGCCATCCGCGGGAGCAGGGCCATTCCGGGAACATAGATAGGTATTTCCATTCCTTTTGTACGACCGGCAGTTGATTTCTCGTGACCATCCATAAATAATCACGGCAAAGAGGCTGTCTCAACATCATCCATAATAGAGGGGGAGGCATCGTATTGCGGTTGTAGGCCTGTATACATTCCTCCCCGCAGCCAAGTATAAAACTCAATCCCCAAAGCTGGGAGTCCAAGTCAAAGCTCCGTTCCTCTTCACACCATCCCACTAACTGCCGGTAGCTGCAGATGCAACTGACTGCCTCCGGATTGATTTTCACCAATACCGTCTTGTTATTCGGAGACGGCATATGGAATAAATCGACACTGGCATGGAGCGACTGAAGTGGTAGTAATCCCATAAGTATGCAATAAATGAAAATACGGAAACAGTTAGCAAATATCTTTTTCATTTTTTTCTTTCTTTTTCCACTCTTCGAGAATCTCTTCTCTTGATTTATTCATTTTGATCATATTCGGATTTAATGTTTTGAGTTCATGGTGTCCCGTTGATGTTCTAAGAATTGTAATATCAGAAGTAAAAAAATGAATAAAATTACATTCTTTATTCCCTGTCTTTACTCTGAATATTCTCCTAAGTGGAGACAAAATATAAACGGATTTTATATGTCCTGTTTCATGAAAACAAGCAATCGTTTTAATATTTTTATTCGCTAGAATTTTTTCCATTAAGGGATGTATTGTTACTCCATTTTGTCCCGCAAAAATTGGAGCTCTTGTTTCTCCCTTTCCGTGTGAAATCATTACGGCAAATTGTAATGCATCAGGTTTATTCTGTTGAGAAGCTTCTGTTGCTGCTTTAAAAGCCTCCTCCGGAGATATTTGATTATTCAAAGAAGTTTTTGAATCGTCATTAAAATAATTTATTAAAGCGTTAACATCTCCTTCATAAATATCCCCATTAAAATAAATTCTTTTCTTTTTTATTTGTGTGGTTAGATGAGTTTTATAGAATTGTAAATTTTTTTCTATTTTACTTGATTCTTTTACTATATTTTCTCTATCTTTAGTAAATGTTATTAATTGTGTTTCATCATTATGAAAAGATGTTACAATAAATAATTTTTTCCCAATATATCTATACAGTTTATTACTCTATTATCAAGGAATCCATACAAATTCCATCCACCCTGTTCGACGATAGGATCGCGATTGGTCCACCTGCCGTCTGCGGGATTGAGGTGGCGGTAGTTGTAGTAAACCAGCCCTAGTTCGTCGTCCGAGAACTCGCAGGAGAAGCGGAACTTGTTTTCCTGCGCCATGTCTCCTTCTGTGGTGAGAAGGCTACCAAAAGGCGCGTACTCGTAGCGAGCTCTTCTCGTGTGTTGTCCATCAAAGATGGAAGTAACATTCTTCATGACATCGTGCATGAAGTAGAGATGCCCTTTTACTTTCATTCCGTTCTCTTGCCAGCATGTCATCATCAGGATGCGTGTGGCCATGGATTCCGTCGGATCCCACAAATAACTCTTTACAAGCACAGGTTCAGGATGCCTCAAATCCAGTTGGGCTACCTGCAGATAGTCCCGGTACAGGAACCAGGAATGACTGGCGATTGCTCCATTGACAAAAACTTTCTTCTCAAAGCGCCGTCCCCGGTAGTCGTAGCCGCAGTTGATGGCAGTCCGGCCATCCTGGCTGGTGAAGACGATGGGGCGGTCATTGGCGTCGTAGGATACTTCCCAGATGCCCGTTGAGGTCCTGATCGTGGCCTGGTTGCCGTCGGCGTCGTAGACGGGTTTAAAATGTTCTTCTCCCCCGGCAATATCCACGTACTGGTTAAGGCCGTTGGCATCGTAGGAAACTTCCTCTTCCAGTTCACGAGCGGTCTTGCGGTTGCCGATGTTGTCGTATTGGTAGCTGAAGCTTCCTCCCTGGCTGATCCGGTCTTCGACCAGCTCGCTGCGGCTGTTGCAGGTGAAGTTTCTGGTGGTTGCAGGAGTGGTTCCATCCCAGGAGTCCCGGCGTTGAACGGGACGCATCAGAGCGTCGTAACCGTATTCATGGCTGGCCGCCGATTCTCCATCCGCTCCCTTCCTGTAACCGATGGCGGTTACGAGGTTGAGCCTGGGATGATAGATATTGCTATGGCCCAGCCCAAAGGAAGCGTCCTGGGTCATGTTGCCGCAAGCGTCATAGGAGAATTCCCTGATATCAAAGCGTCCCTGACGGAGGTCATCTGCCCCAGATGGTTGTAGGTAAACTCCCATCCGTCGTATCGTCATTGTGAGAGACAAAGACGAGTTCTCCGATAAGGGATGCATAGGCATATATTGTCGCAATGCCGCGTGCTCATTGAATCCTCGGGCCCTGTCACATACAAGCTTTACAAGAGGGAGCAGGTCAGATAGCACGCTAAATGCTGATAAATTATATCAGTTTCTGTTTTTATAAACTCAAAAGTAAAAATTTTATCAAATAATTTTAATGCCCGTATTCTTTAAATCCTGCCAGTTTAAGGCTGGAGGAGAATACTTCACCAACGGAAGAAACATTTTCTCCTTCTTTAAATCCGTCTTCCTGGTAGAGTTTTAATTTTTCCTTCATGGTGCCACGTGAAGTAGATTTAAGTCTAGAGCCGGTATATATTTTTATGCCGGAGATGCTGCTTTTCATGACAATTAGATCATGATAGAAAATATTGGGTAGTAATTGTTTTTGTTGGTAGATGAGCAACTGTTCTGCAGGTGGTCCTTCAACTTGGTAATAGTATTTTGCATATTCATTTTTTAATTGCTCAAAGCTTGATTGTTCTAGTACATTTTTCCAATGATGGATACTCCATGCTGTGTATCCATAATTAATACAAGTAAGGATAATTAACCCAGCGATGACAAAAATAAAAATTCTTATTAATTTTTTCATTTTTAAATTTAAATTAAAGAAATGGAAAAAATGCTTTAACTTGATCTTCGTATAAAGTAACTTCACATCCTGTATTTTGTTCAAGCCGTTTTTTTAAATACGGAGATGAGCCCAAATAACATGCTCGTATTTCAAGTTTGCAAGATGAACAAAAATTAATTTTTTTAAACATGTCGGATATTTCTGTCTTATTTGCATTTTCAGTTAAGAACCTTTCTCCCCAATGCGCCCTTACATTTGTATCATTTTTTCTAATCCAGGGTTCTTCCCCATGCATAATAATAATTAAACTACGGATGCATTGGCAGGATTCTTCACATTCTGAATTCGGTTTAAAATCTGAAGGAACATGTGTAACTTTTCCTGCTAAAAGTGCCTTAATAGCTTTATCTCCTAATTTATCTAACTTTCTTTTACAAGCAAAATACGAAAGTTTAATGCCTCTGCTCTGGCCAACTCTATCTGGTATGGGAGGAGGAGTAAAAGCTGGATCTAAAGGAGAGGAGCTCACCATTCCTAAAAAATCAACATTTTTCTGAATATGATTTTTTATAAACCCATACAAATTCCATCCACCCTGTTCGACGATAGGATCGCGATTGGTCCACCTGCCGTCTGCGGGATTGAGGTGGCGGTAGTTGTAGTAAACCAGCCCTAGTTCGTCGTCCGAGAACTCGCAGGAGAAGCGGAACTTGTTTTCCTGCGCCATGTCTCCTTCTGTGGTGAGAAGGCTACCAAAAGGCGCGTACTCGTAGCGAGCTCTTCTCGTGTGTTGTCCATCAAAGATGGAAGTAACATTCTTCATGACATCGTGCATGAAGTAGAGATGCCCTTTTACTTTCATTCCGTTCTCTTGCCAGCATGTCATCATCAGGATGCGTGTGGCCATGGATTCCGTCGGATCCCACAAATAACTCTTTACAAGCACAGGTTCAGGATGCCTCAAATCCAGTTGGGCTACCTGCAGATAGTCCCGGTACAGGAACCAGGAATGACTGGCGATTGCTCCATTGACAAAAACTTTCTTCTCAAAGCGCCGTCCCCGGTAGTCGTAGCCGCAGTTGATGGCAGTCCGGCCATCCTGGCTGGTGAAGACGATGGGGCGGTCATTGGCGTCGTAGGATACTTCCCAGATGCCCGTTGAGGTCCTGATCGTGGCCTGGTTGCCGTCGGCGTCGTAGACGGGTTTAAAATGTTCTTCTCCCCCGGCAATATCCACGTACTGGTTAAGGCCGTTGGCATCGTAGGAAACTTCCTCTTCCAGTTCACGAGCGGTCTTGCGGTTGCCGATGTTGTCGTATTGGTAGCTGAAGCTTCCTCCCTGGCTGATCCGGTCTTCGACCAGCTCGCTGCGGCTGTTGCAGGTGAAGTTTCTGGTGGTTGCAGGAGTGGTTCCATCCCAGGAGTCCCGGCGTTGGACAGGGCGTATCAGAGCGTCGTAGTCGTATTCATGGCGGCCCGCTGATTCACCATTTACTCCTTTCTTGTAACCGATGGCGGTTACAAGGTTCAGTGTGGGATGGTAGGTATTGCAGCGGACCATGCCGTTGGGGTAGTTGAGGTAATTGAGGAAGCCGCTGGTTGGATCGTACTCCCAGGTAAAGGGAGAAGCGATGCCTTCCAGATTTATCCCAATCATGCCGCCTTTGGAGTCATAGTCAAGATGGGAGTGCTGCACGGTACGGGTTCCAAGCATCAGGCGGTAACCTTCAGAACGTCCCAAGGCATCGTATTCTTCCTGAAGAGAGCTTTCCACGGTTCCAAAGGAAGTGTCCTGTTGCGTTCTTCCATAGGCATCATAAGAAAATTCCCTTAATCCAGAGGCGTCCCGGACGTAGGTCATTTGTCCGATGTGGTTGTAGGAGAACTCCCATCCCGGAGTATCGTCATTGTGGGAGACGGAGACAAGTTCTCCTGTCAATGGAGCATAGGCGTACGTCGTGACAATGCCTCTGGCCTTGGTGACGGTTTCCGGACGGTTGAACTGGTCGTAGGTTCTGAGAACGCAGGAGCCGTCGGCATAGGTTTTCTTCAGTTCCATTCCCGTGGCCTCGTCGTAGAGCCAGGTGGTAGTGTCCCCGTCGGCGCGGCCGGAAGGATCAGTGATGATGTCCCCTTCGTCCACCCTGAAAGTAGTCAGTGAGACCATACGATCGGCTTCATCGTAGGCGAAACTGGCCGGCTGGAGGGACGTGCCGTATTCGGCTATCTTTCTTCCCTGGATGTCGTAGGAATAGCAAGTAGTACCTCCCATGGAATCGGTGATGGAAGCCACAGCATCGCAGCAGGGCAGGTAGCTGGTGGTGGTTACGTTGCCGGCTGCATCCGTGGATTTGACTGGTCGTCCGTCTAAGTCAGTTTCAATCGTTGTGGCATTGCCCCGGGCATCCGTCTGATGCAGAATCATGCCTGTAGAGGTATAGGAGCGTTCCTGCGAGGAATGAATGCCCGCATGGTTCGTCTGGCTCACTGTAAAACCATCAATGACCAGGGCCACCTTGGATTCCTCCGGCTTTTCCAGGTTAATCACGCCGGATTCTATCATTTCATTGTACAAGTCGTTCCCTGCACGGGTGCGTTCCCCCCCCCCCGCGCCGCCGAAGGCGCCGATTTTGCGAAAGGGCAGATGAGGTCGATTACTTTGATGCCCGTTTCCAGCACTTCCGTGCTGGTGGATTGCTCGTCCAGCGGCGGAGCGCTGCGGTGAATGCTTTTCATGCCGGAGCAGGAGAGCGCGCCGCGTTCGTCCACGGCTTCACCCAGCACATTGAAGATGCTATAATCATGAAAATAAGAGAAAGAGTGCAAGCTATAATATTTACTCAAATTTTGATTTTCTTCATCATATAATAAAATACTTATAAAAAATATAATATATTTAAAATAAATAATAAAATTAATATAAGCAATGATGTTCGGTTATACCATGCGTCTGAACCCGGCTCCGTGGAGAGTTCCAGATCCTTGGTGGGGATGGAAAGGGAGATGGAGGAGTGGGCGTGAAGGTGGAGAAAACAGGTGGCGGGAGCCATGACCTTGAGGTATCCGGACTATTCGTGCCGGGTGTTGTTGGAAGCAGTTCGTTTGGGGATAAGGACGGGAGCGGAGAGGCCGTTGACCAGGAAGTTGCCCTGGGGCTGTCCGTTGGGGTACATGGGAATGAAGGGATAGACGGTGTCCATGGCACCGATGTTGAAAGTGTTGTTCATGGTAATGAAATGATGTTTGTTCAATGGTTGCGACTACCATGAATCAAAAACCAGCAACGTAAACACGTCGGGAACGTTATGATATTTGGTGAGTTTTTGAGGCGGATGGCAACGTGGGAAAAGGGAGGGGATTCTTCTCCGGTGGCACGTATTTCTTTGCCATATTTTCAAAATTTACCCATTGCCAGCTTAAAAGGCAGCGTGCTAGCGTCCATCAATGAATTCGTTCAACATCTAACTCCATTATTTCATGAGCACCACATTGAAAAAGATCTATGTCAACGGGTTCCCCAGTCTCTACGGGGGCGCGGGAACCGAACTCCACCACCAGATTCTGGTCTGGCTCCACATGGGTATTGACGTGCATATCATCCCCACCAACGGCGGATTTGAAAATGAAGCCCTTTATTTGGAAATGATCCGTCTGGGCGTCCATATCCACGCTCCCAATGACTGGACAGTCCTGCAGGAAGGGGATGCCATCATCGGATTTTGCAACGGAGAATTTCTGGAAAACATGCCCGCCATTCGCCAGCGCACCAAACGCACCATCTTTGTCAACTGCATGACCTGGCTTTTCAACAAGGAAAAGGAACTCATGAAGCAGGGGCTCATTGCCATGTTCCTTTACCAGAACGAGGAAGTCAGGCAGAAGAACATGCCCCTGCTCAAGCGCTGCAACGACGACCCTACCATTGCTTTCATGACGTTCAAGCCTTACTTCCACAACGAATCCTTCCCTTTCATTGAGGAGAGGACGCAGGAATACTTCGGCTGCGGGCGCATCTCGCGCCAGGACGCGGACAAATTTGCGGCCAATACGCTCCATATTTATGAATATTTCGTGGCGCCTGTCTTCAAGCGTGGCCTTTTTCTGGGGTTTGACCAGAGGAGCCGGGAGAAAATCGGAGAGCCTTACAGTTGGATACGCACGGCCCGCGACCAGAGGGAGGTGAGCCAGCAGGACTTTTACAAGCACTGCCAAATCGTGCTCCAGCCGACGGACACGACGGAGAACTGGCCGCGTGTCGGTTTTGAATCCATGGCAAGCGGAAGCGTGCTTGTGGTGGACAACCGTGGAGGCTGGAGGCAGATGGTGGAGCATGGCAAGACCGGATGGCTGTGCGACCATGAAAGGGATTTTATCTACTACGCCAGCAAGATGGCCTACGAGCCCAACCTGAGGTCCGACATGGCCCACGCGGCGCGGGAGCGTGGACTGGAGCTTGGAGGGCTGGAAGCGTCTGTAGCCAGCTGGGAGGAAGTCTTTGACGCGGTGGAAAAACTGCCGGCTTAGAAATGGGAGGAAAAACCATGAAAAAGAAAACAAATATTGTCGTAGGCATTTGTTCATGCCATGGAACGGGAGATAAACGGAAAGCGGTAAGGTCTACCTGGCTGGCCCATCCCGCGCAGAACGTTGAATGCATGTTCTTTGTAGGAGGAAACCGGGTTCCGGAGGGGGAAGAAGAAGATACGGTGGGGCTTGATGCGCCCGATGGCTACAATGAGCTCCCCGCAAAAGTGAAATCCTTCTTTCGTTACGCGCTGGAGAATTACGAATTTGAATGGCTCTTTAAATGTGATGACGATACGTATTTGGAATTGAGCCGGTTGACCTCCTTGATAGATGAAGATTATGATCTGATTGGGGATGCGATGGTTGCGCTTCGCAATTCACCGAGCGGAGGGGCGGGCTACCTGCTGAAGCGCAGCATGGTGGAAAAGCTGGTGAATGCGCCGGGTTTTGCGGAATGCGGGGCAGAGGATGTGATCGTAGGTGAACTGGCAGGCAGGCTCGGAGGCCGCTTGAAATCCACGAAACGGCTTTACATGTCCAATGTTTATTACCCGGAACGGGATAATGACATGGTAACGGCCCACTGGTGTTCTCCCGACATCATGCAGGCCCTGTATTCGTTTAATTACAAAATTCCCTCCGCTGTGTGCGATGTTGTTCATCTTCATTGGAAAGGGGAAATGCTGTTTTATTCCAACGGGGCGTTCAGGAGGCGGGATACTTCCTGCTATGGCTGGTGGAGCATTGGCTCCAAGGGTGAACTGAAGCTGAAATGGCAGATGTGGCCTATGGAGCAGCTCCTTTTGGAGGGAGAACGGTTTATCGGGTCTGAAACGGAGATATTCCAGCGGTCGGACATGCCGTCCCTGGCCCGGTTATGGGCTGAACGCCGTCTTTCTTTCGGCAACGTGGAAATCATGGACCAATCTCCTCTGCTGTATATCCATTTGGGGTGCGGCACCCGGAGGTTGAATGGCTGGTTGAATCTGGACGCTCCCAATTATGATATTACCAGGCCACTCCCGTGGAAGGACGATTCCGTAGACGCTTTTTATCTGGAGCATGTCATTGGAACAGTAACGTCTGCAGAGGCCTGCCGATTTTTCACGGAAGCCTTCCGTGCTCTAAAACCCGGAGGAATCTTACGATTAAGTTTCCGGGACGTGCGCCTGATGCGCGGGGTGATGACGCCTGCGTTCAGGCAATACATGAAGAAACAGGGGAAAGGAAATCACACTCCGGAGAATGATTTGTGTGCATTTATGGAAGTCTACAAGCAACAATCCCTGTGGTCTGCCGATTTCCTGAGTTATGTTTTGGAAGAGCTGGGGTTCCAGGTTTCCCAGCATGCTCCGGGTAATTCCCGCCATTTGCACCTTCAGTGTCTTGAAAGGCGATCCGACAGGGATGAACATCCTTTTGACCTGCTGGGCACGGTTTGCCTGGATGCCCGGAAACCGCAGAAGACTGTTACCGGTAAATTTTTATCCTTGCGTCCCGCTTCTGTTCCGGCATCTCCCGGTTACGTCACGACGCAGTTTATGCCCGGCTCGCGTACGTGCAATCATCTGTTCCAGATAGCTGCTGCCTATGCGCATGCTCTCCGGCTGGGTGTGGGATGCCGTATTCCCTGGAGATACAGTTCCGAGACCTGGGAGCTGATGACTTATCTGGGTGAGGCCTGTTCGCTGTGCCCGGACGGCGGATATAACGATCCCGTGACATACAGGGAGCCCGGATTTTCCTACCATCCCATTCCTGAAACGGTTCGCTACGGCGCCTTGAGAGGGTATTTCCAGAGTGAGCGGTATTTCAAGGATGTTGCGGAAGAAATCCGTTCCCTGTTTGCTCCTCTTATTGCTCCCGTCCAGGAGGGCGTGGCCGGCGTTCATATAAGGATGGGGGACTATCTTGACCGTACAGACATGTACCATACGCCGGATGTTCCCTTTCTTAATGAAGCTTTACGGAGGCTTTCCGGCAACATCAGTAAGCTGGTCGTCTTTTCCGATTCTCCGGAATTGGCCCGGAAATTGATGGAGGGCGTTCCGGAAGCAACGCGTTTTGAAATAGTCATGGATGAGCATGAGACGCTGGACGCCCTCCGGGAATTGACGTCCATGCAGGAACTCGTCCTTTCCTGTTCCTCCTTTTCCTGGTGGGGGGCATGGCTTGGAGACCAGCAGAGGGTTTTTATTCAAAAACAGTGGTTTACCGGAAAGATTGAGGACGAGCAGGACATTTTCTGCCCGCAATGGATTAAACTTTAACAGGTACATTTTATGAAATGTGTTTTGATTGTGTCTCCTGGGGAAAAGTCGGAGGGAGCTTCGGAATTGCACCGGATGGGTTACGAGCTGGAGCTCTATCCCTCTACCGCGGATCTTTCCCCCCTCAGGGATGCGCGGGAAGAGGAAAGTGCATCCTACCTGGGACGGTCCCCGGCGTCTGCGGAACGTTCGCACGTCCGTTCTCTGAGGGCATCTTTCATACGTCTTCTGGAGGACAGAAATTATGCTGGGAGTGACCTGATTATTTTCGGAGAAAGCGATGCCGTGCCGATGGTGGCTTCTTCCCGCTTGGAAACGGCTCTCAGGAAGGAAATGAAGGAGCATCCGGAGACGGATATTTTCCGGCTGTTCCATCATGCAGTATGGTCTCCGCAAGGGGCTCCGGGGGAATCTGATGAAATCTTGTTTGAAGATTTCAAAACGGGAAAGACGGATGCCAATACCTCCTACGTATGGGGAACGCATGCTCTCGTCATCCCTGCTGCCCGACGCCCCAGGGTGGCCCGGGTTTTTGCCGATTACCGGTTGCCGACTGATATTGCCCTGGAGGCTGCCAACAGCCATGGAGACCTCAAGATCCGTGTGGCCCGCCACAATCTGTTTTACCAGCACGAACGGACTAAGCAGAGACCCGATTGCAAAATTGCTGTTTGTCTCTCATCCTATAAGCGTCTGACGGATTTGCAGAGGCAGATTTGGTGCATGATGGATCAGAGCTATCCGAATCTTCATGTGTTCGCAGCTGTCAAGGGGATACCGGAAGGCACGTACCGCAGAACAGTGCTCCCTCTCTTTGAACATTTTATTCACGAAGGCCGTTTGACGATGCGGCTTTTCCCCAACAAGAACCAGCTATCCAATTTCTTGGACACGATAAGGGATTTGAACGTTTCCGATTACGATCTTTTCGCCAAAATTGACGACGATGATTTGTACGGAAGGGATTATTTCAAGTCAGTCAATAAATTCCATCTGCATCTTCCGCCGGAATTCAGCAGCTTTTATTGCGGGCCGGGCGAATATCTAAGCGTGCGTGGAGGGTATCCCTTCTCCGGAAACGGATTTTTCGGCTGCTTTGGCCCCACCTTGGTATTGAGCCGGGATGTGCTGGAAAAATTAATAATTTGTGAGACCAATCCTCACATGATATCCCAGATCTCGCCCAGGCTCCGTCATGCCGGGTATGGATTTACGGAAGACAACTTCATGCACATGATGATGCTGGATACCGGAAGCAGCAACCGCACCCGGTATGTACAGGAAATGGCCCTGCCAATGCATCTGGCGATTCAGACCGGCAATGCTTCCGTGATGCGCGGAGGGCTGGTTCCGGGAGATTTCCGGGGCAGAAACTGGAACATTTCTACGAATCAGGTTAATGAGGAGCGTCTCATGGAAGTGCATCATCCGCAATGGCATGATATTGTCCGTGTCTTTGGGAACAGGGCGCGCCGTTTTGAACGGGACGACGAAGCGGACGTCCTCTCCGTCACTGATGAGAAAATAACTCTCAAGTGGGATTGCTGGGGCGTGGAGGCGTTTAAAAAGATGGAGGATGGAACCTTCTATTTGTCGAGCGGCGGCAGACAGGAGGAACCTTTTTCTCCCCGGAAAAAAGTGGCTGTCCTGTTTATAGCCACAGGGCGTTATATGACGTTCTGGGAGGAGTTTTATGCGGCCTCCAAACAATATTTCCTGACAGGGCATGATGTGCATTATTTTCTGTTCACGGATCATCCGGAAGTGGAAACCGGCGATGACGTGACTCTTGTCCGCAAGCCGTTTTATCCGTGGCCCATGGAAACCTTGAGAAGGTTTGAGACTTTTTTAACCGTTCGGGAGGAATTGCAGCAATATGACTACATTTATTTCATGAATGGAACTTTGCTTCCCGTAGGGCCTGTCGGTCAGGAAATTTTCCCGATGAACCGGCAGGGTCTCATGGTGACGCTTCATCCGGGGTACTACCAACGCCCCCGTTCCACTTACCCCTACGAAAAAAATGGAATGTCCCGGGCGCGGGTGCTCCATTCCGAAGGAGAATATTATGTCGCCGGAGGCTTTAACGGGGGAAGGGCTGAAGACTATCTCCGCATGTGCCGGGAGTTGGCGGATGCCGTCAGGCGGGATCTTGAGGACGGTGTCATTGCCGTTTGGCACGATGAAAGCCACCTCAATAAATATGTGATTGGCCGGCATCCCCTTGTTTTATCTCCTGAATATTTATTCCCTGAAACATTGGACTTTAATCAAAAAAATCTCATGGCGATCAAACCGAAAGTAAAAATGATCGTAAAGGATAAATCTCTTCAAAAACACGGGGGTCACGCATGGTTGAGGCAACAGATATAAATTCCCGGCAGGTCAAACGTGCCGCTTTTGCGGACTTCTGGCCGGGATTTGATCCACATGATAATATTCTGTCCGCGGTTTTGACGGAAAGACTGGGCATGACCGTTGTGGATGACCAGGATCAGGCGGATTTTTTAATCTACTCCGTTTTTGGAGAAAAACATCAGAACTTTAAGGGGATTCGAGTTTTTTATACGGGGGAATCCGTCAAACCGCGTTGGGATGAGTGCGATTATGCCATTTCATTCATGAAGGGAGATATTCCTTATCCCGAATGTCATTTGAGGATGCCCTGCTGGATGAACAATGGCCCTGTCAGAAGAACGGGAAAAATAGAACAATACTCCAAAGACAGAAAATCCCTTCTGTCCAGGCATACCCGATTTTGCAGCTTTGTGTATTCCAATGGGAATGCTCCGGAAAGAATTCATTTCCTGCGCCTGCTTTCCCGGTACAAGCATGTAGATTGCGGCGGGATGGTCATGAACAACATGGGCTCCTGCGTTCGGGATAAAATAGCTTTCTGCTCCTCCTGCAAATTCACGATTGCCTTTGAAAACTATCCGGCTGCTGGTTACGTGACTGAAAAACTGTTTGATTCTCTTGCCGCTCTTTCCCTTCCCATTTATTGGGGAGCCCCCGATGCAGGGATGGAGGCCAATCCATCCCGGTTCGTCAATGCCGCGGACTTTTCCACCCCGGAGGCCCTGGCTGAATATGTGATTCGTCTTGATCAGGATGAAGACCTTTACCTCAGTTATATGGACGGTCCCGTTTTTGTACCGGGCCAGCCGGACATCGGAGAATATATGAACCGTCTGGCAGAATTCTTTTCCATGATTTCATGCAGCGGGAATATATGCCGGACTGGCAGGCCGCGTACGGAGGCTTGCCGTCTGCATCACGGCTATCCCGTCATGTCCCGTCATGATGACGGAAAACAATGGACGGGAAAGGCGGAACTTCTGCTGCCCCAATCGCTGGCGGCAACTCCGTTTCCCGTGTTCTGTCCGGAAGGGAAGGACACGGCTTCCCAATTCATCCGCAAGCTGGCCATTATTCCGGCTAAAAAACATTCGGAGCGCTGTCCGGATAAAAACAGGCGCTTGTTGAATGGAAGGCCCCTGTTCCTGTATTCCGTTTCCTATGCCCTCCAGGAAGGATTTGTTCCGGTTGTCAGTACGGACAGTGAAGAAGTTCTGGAACGCTGCCGTCGGGAAGGCATCCGGTGCTTCCGGGAGACGGTGGACGACCGCCGAATGGAAAATTGCGTACGCCAGGTATTGACCCGTTTCTCCTGTGACATATTCGCCGTACTTCAGCCGACTTCTCCCTTCCGTCGTCGGGGCCTGTTGCGCCAAATGGCGGAAGACATGGAAAAAGGGAAAATTCAATCCGCCTACACGGCCCGCAAAACCAAAATGATTGGTCACATGGAGGGACATTTCCATCTGGCGCATCGGGAACAGGACGCCAAGAAATTTTTCTATTTTTTTGACGGAAATATTAATGTTGTTACCCGGAAAAAATTTCTGGAATCGGGTACGATGTTTGATGACGGCTCCTGCCCTTACCCGAATGATTTTCCCTGTTGTCTGCAAATTGATACGGAAGAAGAGTGGAAAGCCTTGTCACGGTTAGGTGAATTTAAAGACTGGCAATGTTTTCTGGCTTCAGAAGGGCATAAAAAACGCATTTGCATCGTCTCAAATAAACGTGATTTGAAACGCAACTATTCCTCTTTTGTCGACTCTTGCGACAAAGTAATGAGAATCAGCAAAATGGATAACTTGAATTCCGGTCTGGCGGGAAAAAGGACGGATATTGTTCTTGTTTCCTGCTTCGCCGGATACCTGGCTTTTTCCCCTGAGGAAAGGCATATGGAAATTTTACGCGGAGTCCCGGAAATTTACTTCAACAATGAAGAATTGGGCTATTCCAATGAATTTGCTTGTAGGGAAGGGCTGGAAAACTGGAAATTCATGCCGGGGGAAGTTCACCGCAGCACGGGCAATTTTACCACGTTGAGCAAGGCGCTTTGTCTGGCGGACTATTTATTCCCTGAAGCCCAGCTTTACTATTTGGGAGATACGGATATGAACCTGAGGGCTGCGGGTTCTTCAAAGCATCATGCGCCAACGGAAAATGCCTACATGCAGTCCCTCATTGACAGCGGAAGAGTCATTCCCATTCTGGAAGATGCCGCCGGTGAATTTCATTACTCCGCCCCGGCGCCGCCGGTTTCTTCCCAGGGGAATGTTCCCGCACCGGACTTGCTTCCCGTGGACACCATTCTCATCAGCCATCCTCAGTGGACAGACCAATTTCAGATGAATGAAAAACGGGGACGCCGGCTTCACCGCAATGACCACGCAACCATACTTCAACATGATGAAAACAAACTCGTTCTTAAATGGGATAACTGGGGGACTGAAGAATTTCTGAGGATGGAAGAGGGTAAATATCAGTACCTTGACTATCATTATTCTTCTACCATCAATGAAGTGAACAAATACGCGCGGGAATTGCTCATCAACCCGTATGACGGCTATAACTCCGTGTTCCGGCATTCCAGCCGTCCTTTTATCGGCATGAGGTATCATCAATGGGAGGGGTTGCTGCTGCTGGAACGCATGTATCGTGATGTTGAAAAAGGAATACGAAAGATGCCCCGGCTTCAATCCGTCCTGCTGATGGGGATTTGCAAGGATGCGTTTGCAGCCCTTATTCTGGCGCAGCGATTGAAAAAGGATTTCCCGCATCTTCATATTGGCGTGTGGGGATGCCCATGGCCGGTGGATTTAAGTGGACAGTCTCCTGTATACCGGGGAATAAAAGTTTCCCCATCTCATGAACAGATAAGGAAAAAAAGACCGTTTAAAAATCTTTTGGAGCGTTATGGAGATCCACTCAAACTGCTTCAGCAGCCGGAATCCTCCGGACTTTGTTTGTTTGCCTTTTACAGTACCAGTCAACATTGGACTCTTGATGAAGAAGCGACGAACAGATTGGCTCCTTACCTTCTGAAAACATATGCCTATCAGGCTGGCAGCAAGGAACATCATACTGTTGTTCACGGAAAAATCGTACATCTGGTAAAGGAAAAGCCGGCATTGGTTCAATCCTGGATTGAAGAAATGTTCCGGATGATGGAAACGGAAAGCGGGAACCATGGGGAGGTGAGAAATCTGCGTATATCCGCCTAGGCGTTTCGCAAAATCCCTCAATAATTAAAAATCCCTAATCAAAAAAATGGAATGCCAATCACAAAAAACAAAATTGGCCGAAAACATGAAACGGATAGGTTTTCTCCGTGTTCTCAATGAAGAAAACGCAGTTATCCCATGTTTGTTGAGCGTAGCTCCCGTTCTGGACCACGTTGTGGTGCTCTGGGCGGATATGGATGACCGCAGCATTGATCTGGTCAAGGAATGGGAACATCACCTTTGCCACGCTTGTCAATGCCGGGTCAGCTTTCTTCATTATCCGCATCATGTCGTTCCTCCTCATTCCGTGGATGACTTGAGGAGCCTTCCCCGGGAAAACAGAATTGACACCTACTTGAATTTCGGCATGGAATTCATTCGCCGTCTTTATGAAGGGCAGCTGTTTTGCGTTTCTAAAATAGACGCTGACCAAATTTATTTTACCCGGGAACTGGAAGCGGCCTTTCAAATGATATCCGGTCCGGAGGATTGCGTCTCCATCCGGGGGGCACAATACCCTGGTTCATCAGCAAAGATTGATGATTTATGGTCCTCGGCCGGTAAATGGCGGTGGCGACTCCCTCATCTGCGGCATGAACAACTTGCCCCGCTTTGGAATTGCGGCGCTTTACGAAGTGGATATAACCGCTCATCCGCAGGTGACCCCTTATCCTGATGCCTGCTGGATGCACTTCATGAAAGCGGCTAAATACAAAAATGTCATCCGGGAATTTCATGACGATGAAGTCATCCCTCTTTCTCAAAATCCGGCTCTGCAGGAGTGCTTTCTCTCTCGTATTCTGCCGTTATTGCAGGAGGCAAAAAGCCCGTATGCGCATCTCCGCCTGGACTAGTTCCGTTTGATGCCGGTTGGACAGGAAATCGCATGTTTTCTCGGAAAAACTCTTATCTCACGCCACTCGGATGGACTCTCCCGTTTGCGTAGCTTTTACCGACTTTGAATCCGGGTTCAAACCGCAAAACCACATTCTGGGCCTGATCTTGAAAGAACGTTTGGGCGCTGTTTTTGTGGATGACCTGGCCCGTGCCGACTTGCTGATTTATTCAATCTTTGGAAATGCCGCACGTTCCTTTAAAGGTCCTCGTCTGTTTTATACGGAAGAACCTGTTTTGCCGCGCTGGAAGGAAGGATGCTATTCCCTGACAAGCCTGAGAGATGGAACGCTTTCCGGGGACCGTCATTTTCGTTTTCCTGCGTGGTTAAACGCCGACTATATCCGCAGGACGGGTCACATTGAACAATACTCCTCCGTTCCAGGGGATATTCTCAATCGGCATGAAAAATTCTGTAATTTCGTCTATTCCGGGGGAGAATTCCGGGAGGCCGTCCGTTTTTTGGAAACTCTTTCCCAATACAAATACGTAGACAGTTCCGGCCAGCTTCTGAACAACACGGGCATGATCGTTAAAGACAAAGTCGAATTCTGCTCCCGGTACAAATTCACCATAGCGTTTGAAAACTATGCTTCCCCCGGTTACATAACGCAAAAACTGACGGATGCTTTTGCTGCCGGAAGCCTGCCCGTCTACTGGGGAGCACCGGATGCCTGCCGCGAATTCAACCCCGGGCGGTTCATCAATGCTCGTGATTTTCGCAATCATGCGGAACTGGTCCGGTATGTGGAGCACCTGGACAGGAATGTTGACGAATACCTCTCCTACTTCAAGGGCCCCTTGTTTGACGAGGGACAGATCGGCGTGGATGGCCTGCTGGATGAAGCTGCCTTGTTTTTCAAGAAAATTTTCAGGGAGGGAAAAGCCGGGCGGCAGCCTGCCTCCATGGAGGGAAAGGACGAACCGTTGCTTCACGGGGGAGTTTTTATGCCGCGGTATGACGATGGGAAACCATGGACGGTTTCGGAAACAGTTTCTCCTTCTCAAAAACGGCCACTTGGACGGCCATTCAATATGGCGGCATGCATTGCATCATACAAGCGGGTGGAAGACCTCCTTCGCCAGATTCTCTGCATGATGAACCAGAGCTATCCACATCTGCATGTATTTGCAGCAGTTAAGGGAGTTTCGGCTGAAACGGCCCGCAGGATTCTGCTTCCCCATGTGCAGCCGTTCATCGATGCCGGAAGAGTGACGCTGCGCCTCTGCCCTAACAGAAACCAGCTTACCAACTTTATGGATACCGTCCGTGGCCTGGATATTTCATCCTATGACCTTTTTGCCAAGATTGACGATGATGACTTCTATGACCCGGACTACTTCCGGCATGTTGCCGATTTTCATGCCCTGTTGCCCGATGGTTATTCAAGCTGCCACCGTGGGGAGGGCCTGTGGCTGAAACGGCATGAAGGATACCCTTATCTGGAAAAATCCTTCCTGCTGGCCCTGGGGCCGGCTCAAGTCATGTCGCGGCGGGTCATGGAGGATCTGCTGGCTTGGGAAACCGACCGCGCGGCTATGAAGGAAGCCATGTACCGTTGTTTAAGGCAAACGGGATTCTATCAATTTGGCTTTGCGGAAGATCAGCTATTCCAGACCGTCATGCTGGAACACGGGTGTGCTGACATAGCTCCCTATCTGAAAAAGCGGGGAATTCACAGCCATCTGATTATGCAAAAAAGCAATGCTTCCATCATGCGGGGAGGTACTGTTTCCGAGGAATTCCGGAAAATGCAGAACGGTGCTTCTACAGATGCCGGAAATGATGAACACCTCGTGGACATCATCCATTCTGACTGGAAAGGATGCATGAAAATCAGCAATGGACGGGCCATGCGCCTGGACGGCCCTCGGGATGAAGCCGACGTGCTGTCTCTGACCGGAGTGGAAATCACATTGAAATGGGATAAATGGGGCGTGGAAACCTTTACGAAAATGGAAGAAGGCGCCTACCGTTTACGGAAGAAGGAAGAAGCCGCCTTCCTTCAATCTCCTCCCCATGCCTCCTCCCTTATTCATTTGCGCCAGCAGGATTGGACGGATGGCTTGTGCATCACGGGAAACAGGGGAAAGCGTTTAAATTGCAACGATGGAGGCGAAATCCTTGAATACTCGGACAAAAAACTCGTCATAGGCTGGGATTACTGGGGAAAGGAAACCTTTCTTCGCAGAGAAGACGGTAATTACTGGTTCTCTTCCTATTCATTCATGGCGCCGGACTCTTCTATTGCGGATGAATATGTCATTGCTCTCTGCGGCGCCCCGGAAAAACCGTGGCTGCATTCAACGGGGCGTCCCGTCGTTCGTATCCGTTATTCTTCCTGGAACCTGGAAGACCATTTGGACAACATGAAACGGGATATCCTTGAATTTCTCGCCGCCACCCCGCATGCGAAGCGCATTCTCCTGGCAGGGAGGGCGGAAGAAGCCGTTGCCTGCCTTCTTCTCGCTTCATGCATTAAAAAACGCTATCCTTCCGTCCGGACGGGAATTCTTGGAATGCCGTGGAACGTCGGCCGGGAAAGCCGGCATACAGAGGAAAACTGTCCTCAAGAAAAACGTCTCCGGGTCAATCCGTCGTTGCTGCTTAAGGAAAACCGGGCGCAAGGAATCGATACTTGTGCGTACGCTTTCCATGTAAGCAACAGTAACCCGGAACAAGTGGAAAACAATCTCCGGAATCTCCTTGATTCTCTCCAGATCATTTACAATTTCTCGCCCCCCTGCGGTTGGGGGGAAAAAGATGAATGCAAGAGTGCAAAAAACTTCATTCAGCAATATCCGGAAATATTCAAGCGCATGGCGGATTGCTGTTTTGACGACTTGAAAGGAAAATCCGCCCCACCGGAATATATCGATCTGAACGCATGGATCATGGAAGATAGATAAAAATTAGAGTTATTTACTTGTTACTAAGTATATAGGTCCCTTTTGAAAAGATATACAGGAGATTCATGCCACAGCACAGAACACTACAGCCTGGAAACGAAAAACCTTGAGAAACCAAGGGTTTTACTCATCTTAAAATCTGAAAACTGGCGGAGAGAGTGGGATTCGAACCCACGGTGGGTTGCCCCACGGCGGTTTTCAAGACCGCTGCATTAAACCGCTCTGCCATCTCTCCATGCAACAAGCGCGGGCATAAGCTACCGTGAGGAGGGCGGTTCTGTAAAGTCCTATTCACGTCTGCCCGCAGGTTTGCGGAGATGGCATGAGTGCCTGTGCTTCATGAAATTTTGTGCTGCCGGTGGAGATGCTTTCTCCCTGACCAGCAGGGGAATGCGGAGCCCGGTAGTGCATTTTACGCCGGGAATCAAGGGGAATTTGGGTTGGGTATTACTCTCAGGGGCTGTATAATGCCGGGCATGAAAGGCTCCCGCATTCTTGTCCTGACCGGGCCCGGCAAGGGAAAGACGACTTCCGCCTTCGGCATGGCCCTGCGCGCGTTGGGGCATGGTGGGAAAGTGGCCGTAATTCAGTTTATCAAGCACGACGGTTCCTATGGGGAGGTGGTGGCTCTCCGGCAGTTTCCGAATGCGGAGGTGGTGTGTTCCGGGGCCGGATTTACGGGCCGCGCCAGGGATGAAGAGTCCCGTGAACGCCACGCTTCCGCCGCTCGGGACGGGTGGAGGGTGGCCCGGGAGAAGCTGGCGGATGAGTCCGTGGGAACCGTGATTCTGGACGAGATTTTTTACCCCCTGAATTACGGCTTCATTTCCGTTGCGGAAGTCGTGGATGCTTTGAAAAAAATTACCCCCGGAAAGGTCGTTGTCCTGACAGGCCGGGATGCTCCGGAGGAAATGATCGCCGTGGCCGATACCGTGAGCCGGATTGAATGCGTCAGGCATGCCTTTCAGCAGGGAATCAAGGCTCAGAGGAATGTTGAGTTTTAAGATATTCTCTTCTGAAAACTCTCAGGTAAACCTGTTCTCCGCCGTCGGCCATTCCTCTCTTCATTCCTGCGTCGCCCTGAATTCCGGTGGAAGTTGTTCCATGAGTTTCTGGGCGCATTCCCGGGGCGTCGCTTCCGATGTGTCTATGGAGAAGTCATGCGGGAAATTCTGGTGAATGCATCCGTATTGGCGCTCCGCATGGGCCGGGTCCGGAGTCCGGTCGGTACGGTTCCGCTCGCGTTCCAGCAGGATGTCCTCCCGGCAGTCCACTTTGATGAGGGCGCGGGGAATGCCGCTCAGGCGGTTCAGGAGGTCTTGAACCCAGGCGCGGGATTCGCCGATGACGTGGTCCACGATGACCAGGGCGCCTTTCCGCGCGGCCTCTGCAATGGCGGCGTGGAAGGACTCGATGAAGGGGAGCCCGGTTTCCCGGACGGCGTCCAGGGCGTTTTCATGCCTTCCCCGGCTCATGGCCAGATAATCGTCCATGGAAAAAATCATGGAGTCCTCCTCCATGAGGCGGTGCAGGGTCCGGGCCAGCGTGCTTTTCCCCGCGCTGGAGGCTCCGTTGAGCAGGATGACGCGCCCCAGCCCCGGCTGAGGCTCCTGCGGGTGGTCCGGGGTTTCCGTTCCCCAGTACAGGTGGATGTAGCCGGCCTTCACGTTCCCATCCGCCACTCCTTCCCGGCTCTTGTTTCCATTCTTGTCCGTCACTGTGTAAAGGGGCGGGTAGGGCCGGTTCAGTTCAATTCGGGACCAATGGAATTCATGGCCGCGGATGCGGGTGAAAGGCAGCCCGAACGGGGCTCCCGTTTCCATCACGGCTTCCCGGTATCCCAGGGAACGGAGCTTTTCCCCCATCCGGGCCGTTCCGTCAATGACTCCGCACATGTTCCTGCTTGTCCCGTCCGGAAGCGCCAGTTCCTTGCAAAGGTACATGTATCCCCCGCATTCGGCAAAGATTTCTCCGCCGTTCTTGGCAAATTCCAGGATGGCGTTCCGCATGGCCTCATTGCTTTCCAGACGGCCCGCGAAGGTTTCCGGATAGCCGCCCCCCAGGTAGAGGGCCTGGGTTCCTTCCGGAAGGGCGGTGTCTTCCAGCGGAGAAAAGCAGGTGATGTCCCAGCCCGTTTGCTTCAGCCGTTCCAGGTTGTCCCCGTAGTAAAAACAGAAGGCATTATCCCGGGCTACGGCCAGAATCCCGCGGGGAGGGGCGGGCGGCAGGGGAACTTTCAGCGGTTCCGGACGTCTGCGTTCCGTGATGTTCATCAGCAGTTCCCAGTTGACGCGCTTTTCTGCCTCTGCCGCCAGCCGGAGGAACCAGGATTGCTGCCGGGCTTCCTCTTCCGCGGGAACCAGGCCCAGCTGCCGTTCCGGGAGCGTCCATTCCGCGTTTTTGGGGAACGCCGCCACCAGCGGCGGCATCCTGTGGTGGTCCAGCGCCCGGCGCAGAAGGTCCGCGTGCGCGGCGCTTCCCACGCCGTTGGCAATAACTCCCGCTATGTTCAGGCCGGGATGGTGCTGGGAGAAGCCGCGGACGACGGCGGCAATGGACCCCGCCATGCCGCGCGCCTGAACCACCAGCAGGACGGGCAGGCCGAGCGTGAGGGCGCAGTCCGCCGTGCTTCCTTCCAGGCTTTCAGGCGTTCTGGCGTCAAAGAGGCCCATGACTCCCTCGCAGATGGCGATGTCCGCGCAGGAGGCGTGCCGTGCCCATTGGGAACGGACTCCGTTTTTCCCCATCATCCACGTATCCAGATTGAAGGAAGGCAATCCCGTCGCCTGCCGGTGGAAGGAGGGGTCAATGTAGTCCGGGCCGCACTTGAAGGCCTGCACGCGTAATCCCCGGGCGGAGAGCGCCGCCATCAGGGCGAGGGATACCGTGGTTTTGCCTCCCCCGGACTGGGTGGAGGCGATGCAGAAGGCGTGAAAAGGCTTATTCATGGGAAACAGGCAAATTCTGCGGATGCTGTCTTTCCGGATCAGGTCAGGATATTCCGTACTTGTCGGCGTAGCCTCTCCGTTCAAAAAGGACGTCTCCGTCCCTGATGGTCCGGGGGCCTCCCAGAAGCACCAGCGTGGACATGTCCACGTCCTCCAGCGGGAATTCGTCCAGCGTCCCCACCCATTTCCGTTGGGCCGGGCGCCCCGCGTGCTTCACGTAGGCGCAGAGGGTTTTCCCCCCGCGTTGGTTCCGGAAGATGCGCAGGGCCTCCTCCAGCAGATGGCGGCGTTTGCGTCCGGCGGGGTTGTAAAGGACCACGGGCAGCGCCGTTCCGGCGCTTTGCTCCAGGTTGGCACGGATTTCCTCCGCAGGGACCAGCAGGTCGGACAGGCTGAGCAGGCAGAAGCCGTTCTGGAGGGGCGCCCCCAGCGCGGAGGCGGAAATGCTGGCCGCCGTAATTCCCGGGAGCACTTCAATGCGGACCGGGGAAAAGCGTTCGTTTTCCTTCCTCATTTCGTAGAGCAGCCCGGCCATGGCCAGGATGCCCGGGTCACCGGAGCAGACCATGCAGACATTTTCCCCGTTCAGAGCCGCTTCCAGCGCGGCCGTGCACCGCGGCACTTCCCCCATCATCCCGGTCTGGATCATCTTTTTTCCGTGGATGCGTTCCCGGATGAAATCCAGGTATTTGGTGTAGCCGGCTATGCAGGTGCATTGCTCCATGGCTGCCGCCGCTTCCGGCGTAAGCTGGCCCGGAGACCCGGACCCCAGCCCGATGACGATGACATTTCCGGCTCCTTGACGGGCCTTGTTCCGGCTGCCGTGAGGGCACGTTGCCAGGGCCAGCGTGACGTTCCCGCCGCAAACGGTTTTAGGAGTGCTGATTTTACCCCCGGAGGCCAGAATGGCGGAAGCCTCGGAAACGGAATGAGTCCCCGTTTTTTCAAAGACGGCGTCTGACGGCGTGGGAATTTCCACCGCGTCCAGCTCGGCTGGCTCAAAGACATGGAAAGGCACATTCCATGTTGCGGCCAGGGCCAGGATGGCCGGTTCCTGCTCCTTGAGCGTGCAGGAGGCAAGGGCTTTGATACGGGACCGGGAGATTCCCTGCCGGGCAAGAAAGCCTTCCGCGTATTGCTGCAGCAGCCCGGGTTCCGTTCCTTTTTTGCAGCCTATTCCAAGCACGAAGGAGGATGACTGAATAAGCAGGGCGGCAGCTCCCCCCGCAGATTCCGGGGGCTCTTCATCCCAATAGACGGCGGGAACGTACGGTTTTTCCGCGGCTTCCGCTCCATCCGCCCGCGCCGGAATGACCTGGGGACAGTCCCGCCAGTACCGTTCGTGGATTTCCTGCGGACCGTGAAAAGATACGGTGTCTCCGGCAAGCAGGGCCGCATTCAGGGTTTTGATGGCGTCCGGGTTGAGAACGCAGGCCTTTTCCCTGGCTGCCGCTTCGTCAAAGGCGGTGATTCCCCGCGTGTCCGTGGCGGTGGTGATGACGGCCTCCCCGCCGCTGATGCGGGCCAGCCTGCGCGCCAGGCGGTTGCCGCCGCCCAGGTGGCCGGAAAGCAGGGGAATGAGGTGGGAGCCGGACTCCGAACAGCAAACTACCGCCGGGTCCGTGGCCTTGTCCCGGAGCAGGGGAGCCGTTTTCCTGACGGCAATTCCCGTGGCCCCGATGAAAACGTGCGCGTCAAACAGGTTCCACTGCCGGGCAAGCAACGGGTCGAAGTCCTCCGGGGGAACCCGCTTGACACCTTCCGTTTCCCCGGCCCTGCCTACGGAATGGATAACGGTTTTCCCCAGGGACTGGGAAATCTCCTGCGCCTTGCGGACTCCTTTTTCCGTGAAAGCGTAAAACGCGCAGCTTCCGTCGAACCGTTCGTCTTCCTTCTCATTCCGGTAGCCGTGGCTGAATTGGCCGTGATAGAGCAGGGACTGCCCGCAGTCGTGCGCGCCGATGGCGTCACCCACCAGGATGAGGGCCTGCCTGCCGATGCCCGCCCGCGCCGTTTCCGCCGCAATGGTGGACAGCGTGCCGCGGATGATTTTTTCATCCGGCCAGGTGGCGCGGTACACCACCGCCGCCGCCGTATCGGGGGATTTCCCGGCGGAGACCAGCCGTGCGGCCAGTTCGTCCAGCTTGCCCGCGCTGAGGAAGAACGCCAGCGTGGCGCCCGTCTTGGCAAAGGCCTCGCAGGCCTCCCCGGAGGGCATGGGCGTTCTTCCCGGGGTGCGCGTCAGCACCAGGCTCTGGGCGAGTCCCGGATAGGTCAGTTCCGTGCGCAGGGCCGCCGCCGCCGCAAAAACGCTGCTGACTCCCGGCACCACGATGGATTCAATGCCCTTCTTGTCAAGCAGGTCGAATTGCTCCGCGACGGCTCCGTACATGGAGGGGTCCCCCGTGTGGAGGCGCACCACTTTTTTCCCTTCCAGCACGCCCCGGGCCATCACTTCCACCTGTTCCTTCAGGTTCATTCTGGCGCTGTCATGAAGTTCCGCCTCCGGGCGGCAGCGCTTGAGGTGCGCCGGGTTGACCAGGGACCCGGCATACACGACTACGTCGGCCTCCTTCAGGAGGGCGGCGCCTCGTTCGGTAATCAGGTCTTCGGCTCCGGGGCCGGCTCCTATGAAATGGATGGGAAAACGGGCGGTATTCATGCGCGGGAATAGGTGAAAAGGGTGATGCGGTTGCCGTGCCGCAGATGGTGGTAGGTTCCGGCAATGGGAGATTCGGAGGCGATGTCCAGGGAGAACATCCCCGTGCGTGCGGCGGCGTTCCAGCCGTAAAGCAGGTGCTCGCTTTCCGTGGTTACGGCGGAGGCTACCAGAAGGCCGCCGGGGTTCAGGGCGTCAAAACAGGCCTGCATGATGGATTCCAGCCCGGCGCCCCCTCCTCCCGTGAAAATGCGGTCGGGCTTGGGCAACGCGTCCAGGGCCTCCGGCGCTTCTCCCTGCATGCAGGTGTAATTCACGCAGCCCAGGCGCCGGCAATTCCGGCGCATCAGTTCCAGGCGGCCAGCCTGCCGTTCCAGCCCGTACACGGAAAGTCCGGGGCGCAGGGCGGCGGCTTCCAGGCCGATGGAGCCGCTCCCGGCTCCCACGTCCCACAGCACCCCCCAGGCCGGAAGGCGCAGCTTGGACAGGATGACCGCCCTCACTTCCTCCGCCGTAATCAGGTTGTTCTCCTTTTCATAAAAATCCGCGGGCAGTCCCAGAGGCAGGACGGGCGCGGCTCCGGGGCGGTTGTCCGGCAGCAGCAGGAGCATGGAAGTAGGGGAGCATTCCTCCCTGGCCAGCTCCGCCAGGGTTCCTTGCAGAATGCGCTCGTCAGCCATTCCCAGGCATTGGGCCGCCACGGCGGAACGCCCCGCCGCTGACGGATGGAACTCCATGGCCGCCGCGGCCAGGCGGCAGGCGGTGAAGGGATGGCCTCCGTAGATGACGGCGAGCGGCTGGGCCAGAATTTCCCCCCACGGAATATATTCCGTGCTGTGCGCGCTGAAGCAGCGTGCGCGGTCCCACGCCATGCCCAGGCGGTGGAACAGGGCCTGGAAGGACGTGGGGGCGGGGATGAATTCCAGCCGGTCTCCGTCACAAGCCAGGGATTGGAGCGTGCCGCCCATGCCGTGGAACAGGGCGTCTCCGGAGGCCAGCACCACTACGTTGTTGCCGTGCCGTGCTTCTTCCAGGGCTTCCCGCGCCTGTTCCCGCGCGTTTTTGCCGATGGGGATGCGCCGGGCGTCGGAAGGGGGACAGGCTTCCAGCAGGGCGGAGGAGGCGTAAATGCTCTGTGCCTCTGCCAGTTTGCCAAGCAGGGCCGGGGACGGTTGAAGCGGGCCTGTGCCGCAGGAAAAAACAGTCAGGGGTGGCATGGAGGTATGTCGAGAAGGAGGTTGCCGGAAAAGCCGGAAATCAGGAAACGGACGGGAAGGCCGGGCACGTGGCGCTGGAACTGGCGCTGCGCTTCCGCGGCGAGGTCGCGGTAAATGGAAAGGTGGGCCTCTTCCGGCGTCAGGGAGAGCGCCTGGCGGACGGAAGAACAGGCCAGGATGCCCCGGCGCGCTTCCCCGGAAAGCGGCGCATGGCGTTCCGCCGTGCGGAGAAAGAGCGGCATGTCCTGGGCCACCTTGTGGGCGTGGGTGTTGGCAAATCCGGCGGCGTACTTGCAGAGCTTGCCCGGCATGCAGGCCACTACGGCTTCCGTCATGCCCTGTTCACCTGCGCTCTGGAGGCTTTCCGCAATGAAATCCCCAATGCAGATGAAGGAAATGGAGGGGTATTCCGGCAGGAGGGTCTTCGCCAGCGCGGCGGTGCGGCCCCCGGTGCAGAACACGGCCTTCCTGAAGCCGGAAAGCCGGGTAGAGCGCACGCAGATGCGGATGGTGGCGATGTAGGCTTCATGGCTGTACGGGCGAACGATGCCGCTGGTGCCCAGAATGGAGATGCCCCCCACCACGCCAAGCAGGGGATTGAGCGTTTTCCCGGCGAGCTTTTCCCCGTCCCGCACGGAAATTTCCGCCAGCCAGCACCCTTCCCGCATGCCGGCGCGTGCCAGATTGTCCGTAATCATGCGCCGCGGTCCGTGGTTGATGGCCCATTTGTGCTGCTCGCAGTCCAGGCCCGGCAGCGTGCACAGGCCTATGCCTCCGCCGGAGCGCAGGATGAGGAGGGCCCGGCCAATGGGCAGGAGATAATCTTCCCGGGCGGCCTGCTCCGGCACGGCTGCGCTTACGCGCGCTTCCAGCACGGCTCCATGGGTGCAGTCCGGGTCGTCCCCTCCGTCCTTGACGATGCGGGCGAACCCCGGCGCGCAGTCTGCCAGCGGAAGCGTTCTCGTCTCCCCGTCCGGGAAAAGCAGGGGAAGCGGTCCGTTGATTTCTTCCCCGTTCAGCGTTTTCCATGCGGCCGTGATGGCGGCGGCGGCATTGGCTCCTGTGGAAAATCCTTTCCGGAGCGGCTGGCGGAGGGGGGCGGACATGGATGGGGGACGGCTTTTTGGAATGCGGAAAACTTAGGAGGCGGGCAGGTTTTCCAGAATGGCGTGCAGGGTGGTCACGGCCAGGGCGCTCCCGCCGCGCCGCCCGTCCAGGACAATCTGCGGGACGGGGCACGTCCCGGTCAGCAGCTTGGATTCCACGACGTTGACGAAGCCCACCGGCATGCCTACGATCAGGGCGGGCCTGATGCCTTCCTCCAGCGCGTACCGGGCGATGCGGGCCAGGGAAAGGGGAGCGTTCCCGATGAGGACGATGGCTCCGTCCAGGATGGGGCGCGCTTTTTCCGCGGCGCAGATGGCGCGCGTCCTGCCTGTGGATTTGGCCTGTTCCGCAATGTCGGCATCGGAAATATGGCAGTGGATGTCCTCCCGTGCGTAGCCGGGATGGGCGCGCCTCAGCCGTTCCACGGAAAGTCCGGCGCGGATCATGTTGGAATCGCAAAAGATGGGGCAGTGCCTGCGGAGCGCCTCCAGGGCGGAGGGAATGGGATCATGGCGGAACGCCAGCCCCTCGCCGATGGAAAGGTCCGCCGTGGTGTGGATGAGCCGCCGCATGACCTTCCATTCGGCAGGCGGCAGCTCTTCCCAGCCGTGGAACTCTCGTTCAATGGCGGCAAAGCTTTCCGCCTCAATGGCGGCGGGGGGCATGTCCCAGCGGATGTTAAATTCAGAGGTCATGAGAAGTCAGTGGGTATAGTGGATGAAAAGTCCCGTCAGGGCAATAAGAAGGATGGCCCCGATCATGCGGGAAAGCTGCATGACCACCACGATGGTCAGGGCATCCCGCGTGGGGAAGATGCCCATGGCGGAGGGAAGGTTGCGCCGCAGGGCGCGGATGGGGTTGCCGATGGCGCTGGCTACCAGCATGGCCAGCAGAATCTGGGAGGAGGTGACCATGCCGTGGCTGCGGAGGTTGGCGGCCACCCCTGCGGCCTGGACCAGGCCGCCCATCTGCGCGGCGACGATGCTCATGAGCTCCGCGGGAAAAATGCGGTTCACCCAGTCTGGCACATGTTCCTCCCACCAGGAAAACAGGCCGTTTTTCATCAGCCATTCCACGCCGATCATCAGGGGGACCGTCAGGCAGAGCATCCGGAAAACAAGCGCCAGCACCCGCAGGCACGTCTGGCGCAGGGATGTGCGCCATTCCGGGGAGGCGTGCTCCGCGGCGGCCACGGCGCCGGCATTCCCGGAATCCGGCACGGCGGCGGGGCTCTTCCTGCGGTGGAGGAACAGCACGGCCGCTATGAACAGGAAGCCGAAGCCCATCTGCCACCCGAAGTAGCAGATGGCGGGCAGCCCCACCGCGCCGATGACCGGATACGCCACCCGCAGGGAGTGGGAGACGTAGGAAAGGTAGCTGTTCACCATGCCGCCCGCAATCAGGTTGGAATGAGTAATTTTGCCTTTTGCGTGGCTGCTCACCAGCATGCCGTTGGCGGCGGCATTGGAATAAAGCGCCGTGGGGATGGACAGGCTGATGATTTCCGGCAGGTGGGCCCAGCGGGCCAGTCCGCCGAACAGCTTGCCCAGGGCAAGATGCCAGCGGAAGATTTCAGCAATGCCGCCGATGAAGGCCGCCACGGCCACCAGGCCGATCAGGCTGCCAATCTGGGGAAGGCGCGCCAGAATTTTTCCCGCGCCTGTCTCCGGAACCTGGGTGTTCCGGGAATGATGGCTCTTTTTGGGCGGCGGGGCAGGGCTGGAAGCGGCGGCTTCCGTCTTTTCCCCTCCCGCCTGCGTTTCCCGGGTGGATTCCCCGGCAGGCTTCATGGCTGTGCGGGCTTTTCCCGATCCCCCGGCGCCCATGCCGGCGGGCATGTGGACCACCATGACTCCGGAGGCTGCCAGGGCCAGCGCCAGCCAGAGCCAGCGGAGGGGCCGGCGCCAGGGATAGGTGCGGGAGTGCCTGGTGCGGTTCATGCCTTCTTGACGAACATCAGGGAAAGGTATTCTTCCGGCCTTGCGTCAATGACGTCGATGTCGTCCGTAATAAACTCGTCGGGCATGCCGAGCCTTTCCCCGTAAATGACGCGGATGTCCTTTTCCCGCCGGATGCGCTCCATCAGGCGCGCGCGGCTGCGGTAGGTCTTCATGAGAACGGTGGTGGTTCCGGGCGGGAACTCCAGGGAATCCGCCATCTCCGGCTTGAAGGCGGGAATGACCCGGAGCCGTTCCCCGTTTTCCACCAGTATTTGGCGGCTGCGGGCCGCCAGGGTGCAGAAGGAGGTGACGCCCGGCACCACTTCCGCGTGCAGGCCGGGATTCCGGCTGAGCAGGAGGCTCAGAATATAGCCGAAGGTGCTGTAGGTCATGGCGTCTCCCAGCGTGGCAAAGGCGCAGTCCAGGCCGCGGGAAAGAACTCCCTCAATAATGGCCGTATTCTTTTCAATCTGCTCCTGCCTGGTTCTCGCGTCGCGGGACATGCTGAAAACCAGCTTGCGGAACTCCGCCTTCACGCCGCCCACGGAACGCACCACCGCTTCGGAAATGCTGAAATCGCTGTTGGGTCCGGTCACCGTAAACACCACGTCCACGGAGCGGAAGACGTTGACGGCCTTGAGCGTGAGGTATTCCGGATTTCCGGGGCCGATGCCCACCCCGTAGAACTTTCCAGGGCTGGCCATGTCAATGCGCTTGTTTGGGGGTCATGAGGTCGTCCTCCGTGGTCCGGGCATGGCGGGAGAAAACGGCGCGGATGCCCGGGTTTTCCCCCAGCCCACGCAGGTGGGTCTTGACGGTGAAGCCCTCCTTCCTGAGCATGGAAGCCCAGGAATCCTCCTCATCCCCGCCCAGGTCGTTCTTGGCGTGGTCTCCGGCCACCAGCATGAAGGGGGCCAGCCAGACGGTCTTGGCGCCGGACTTTTTAAGCTGTTCCAGAATGGGGGCCACCCCCCGCGTTCCTTCCACGGTGGCGAAAAACGCCAGGCTGTCGCGGTCGTTCAGCTCGCGGGCGAAGTCGGAAAGCACCATGTCGCAGCGTCCTTCCTGCTGGCCGTGCCCCATGAGCAGGATGGCTTCATCCTTCTTCCGTTCCGCGGGGAAATGCTCCAGAAGGGCCGTGATGGCCTCGTTCCTGTCCCGTTCGCTTTCCAGCAGGGGGCGGCCGATGAACACGTGGTCAAAGCTGTCCGGATGGCGCGCCAGGAAACTGACGATCTGCCTCTCCATCCGGGAAAACTCCTCGCCGGGGGCGATGTGAAGGGACTGGACGCGCAATGTGCGTATGCCTTTGCGGGCCATCTGTTCCAGATTTTCCTCCACGGAGGGAACGGGGGTTCCGCGTCCGGCAAGCTTCCTGCGGATAATGCTTGAAGTATAGCTCCACTTCAGGCGGTCCGGGGCATAATGGGCCAGCATGTCCTTCTCCAGCTCCTTGTAGGAGACGGTAGCGTCCTGGTGGCTGGTCCCGAAGGCCACGAGAAGAAGCCCTTCCTGCCGTGACGGCGCCGCCTGTTCCGCCGGGGCGGGGGACGCTTCCGCCCTGCATGGGGCGGCGGAAAGCACAGGCAGGGAAAACAGGGTGAGTCCTGCAAGAAAAACGGAGGAAAGGGGCAGGAATGCCCCCGGTACGTAAGAGGATGCTTCAATCATGCGTTGATAAGGTATGGTGAACCGGAGCAAGGATATTCGGACTCCGGGTCTCCAACCTCCCCCTCGCCTTCACCCTCCGGAATGGGAGGACTGGCTGACCGGAACGCTGGCGGAAAAGCGTTCCTTGAGGGTTTGTAACCCGATACCGCAGCGCGACTGTTTCCGGTTCTCACGGAATTCCCCGTTGCTTCGGCGTGTTTAATGGCGTTTTTAGCCGTCACTGTCAATGTTTATTAGAACGCCGCCGAATTTCCGGAGACTGGGAAAAAATGTGCGTGGACGGGTAAAAACCGCCTTTTGGCCGTTCCTGCGCCTGCTCTTGGAAAAAATGCAGGTTCCGGATGCGGAAGCGGTGGAAGACGGGGCATTCCGGGGTGCAGAAATCCCGGCGGAAAAGAGAGGGAGGAAGCGCCCCATTCCGTACCGTGCCGGGGCTTTCCAATCCGGTAGGCCGCAGGCCGGAGTTTGCTGCTTGCAGAAGGCGGGGCAGGTATGAGAACATGGAGCATGGCTTCTTCCCCGGATGTTGTAGAATATATCTGTTTCCAGCTCCGGCATGCCGGGGACATTTCCTTCAAAAAAATGTTTGGGGAATACGGCCTGTACTGTGACCGGAAATATTTCGGCCTGGTATGTGACAACCAATTATTTGTCAAAATCACGGAGCCGGGCCTGAAGCTGCTTCCGCAGCAGGAGCAGGGCAGTCCCTATCCCGGCGCCAGGCCGCATTTCCTGATGACGGAACTGGATGATGACCGGGCTCTCTCCTCCTTTGTCCGGGCAACCTGTTCCGTTCTCTCCGCTCCGGATGTCTTATCCGGGAAGAAGAAAAAAGCTTCCGGAGAAAAAAGAAACAGGCGTCCGTAAACGCCTGTTTGTTCCGGATGAAATGCCGTTCGGCTGAAAGGCTTATTTATCTTCCGGAGCCTCTGGCACAGCCAGGGAAGAAAGGCTCTTTTTCAGATTGCCCGCAACGGTCTGCGTGGCTTCATTATCGGACTCCGCGAATTTGTCCACGGCCTGCGTCAGGGATTTGAGGTCGGATTCAGAAACCTTTCTCCCTTTCGCCTTGCGCTGTTCCAGGGCGGAAATCTTCTTGTTGAGGTCGGCCAGCTTCGGCAGGTCCTTGTTCGCCTTCAGAGTCGCCAGCGGTTCGTCGAACTCCTTGACGGAGGGGACCGCCGTCTTGAGGCGCGTGATGGCCGTCACCGCTTCCAGCGGGTTGGACTGGATCTGGGCCTGCACCATGTCCTTGGCGTCTCCCAGCCATTCGTCAAAAGCGGCGCAGACGGCCTGGGCCTCCTCGTCGTCCGTTTTCTTCCGCAGGGGCGTGATCTTGGACTCGATGTTGCTGCCGTTGGAAACGACCGTCTTGGCCAGGGATTTGTACTTGTCCAGCTCCACGCCTTCCAGGATGGGAAGGCCGCGTTCCACCTTCATCACCTCCTTTTTCACCAGGTCGTAAAGCTGGGTGGGATGCCCCTTGGCCACCACCTTTCCGTTGGCCCCGATCAGCACCGCATGCGGCAGGCCGCCCGGGCAGGAGGCCGCCGGAATATCCAGCCCCTGATAGACGGGGAAGGTAATCTTCTTTTCCTCCAGGAACTGCTTCACCCTGGGGGTCAGCCCCTGGCGGTGACTGCCAACCACGGTGAAACCCTTGGATTGGAATTTGTCCTGTAATTCCTGCAAATGCGGCATGCTGGCGATGCAGGGAGGGCAGTTGATGCCCCAGTATTCAAAAAACACCACCTTCCCCTTCAGGTCGGAAGCCTTGATTCTCGGCCCGTGGAGGTGGCTGCCTTCGTCAAAGGATGGGTAGGTGACTTTGGCGCCGTTCCCGTTGTCCGCCGCGTGGAGGAAAGCCGGGGCCGTCATGGCGGCAATGGAGCCGGACAGAATGAGGGCAGTAAAGGTTTTCATAGGATGAATGATGCAGAATCCCGCATTGAGTGTCAAGAAGGAAGCTCGCGCCCCGCGCTGCCTTCTCCGGTTGTTTCCTCGGCTGTCCCGCCTGTTCTGTTTCGACGGGCTGCGCACTTCCGGTCCGGGGAAGCCCGGCGGCCCGTTCCCATGGGAAAAACGCTTCAGGCAATATCCAGCCCCATGATGTAATCCGTCATGTAATAACCGTGGCCGATGTGGAAATCCCCGCGTTCCAGTTCCCGCATCCCCATGCGCCGGTAAAACTCCACCGCCCGGGTATTATAGCGGTTCACGTTCAGGCGCATCAGGCACGGTTCCGGGTGGATGCTCCTGATGTAGCTGACGGCCTGGCGGAACAGGTAGCTGCCGATGTGCAGCCCCTGGAAGCCGGGCAGAACATAAATTTTCTGCAAGTGGAAGACGCCGGGGCCTTCCGGCTGGACGGACAGGTAGCCGCAGTCCTCCCCCTGATGGGAGGCGATGAAATACACGTGCCCTTCCTCCATCTGCTTCTCCAGATTGGCGGGGGAATACATCCAGTCCATCATGAAATCCATCTGCTCCTGGGAAAGGAGGTCCCGGTAAGTGGCCGGAAAAGCCTGGAGGGCCAGTTCATGAATCAGCATGATGTCGTCCTTGGCGGCTTGGCGGAGTGTTGGCATGGCGGGAATATTACACGGAAAAGCCCCGGATGAAAAGGGCCTCTTCCACGTTCCCGGCGGAATTTTCCGTCCATGGCCCACTTTCCCCTCCCTATTCCGCCGGGGACGCCGTATGCTGGATGACACAGGCTTTTTTGACGGAAACCGGGGGGAAATCCTGTCTGTATTGTGAACCCTGCATGCATGCCAAATCATGAGAGAACCCATTCCCATACAACAATGGCTCCCCGCGGGGCCGCTGAGGGACATGGGTGAAAAATACGTGAGCGGCCTTCCGGACGTGGCGCAGAACCCCATCGGCCCGGAATCCCTCATGCACCAGTCCGACCACTCCTGGACGGAATACCTGGTGGCCTACTCCCTGCTGTATCCGTGGGTGGTGATCGCGCTGGGCCTCCTGGGCGGGCTGGCCCTGGGGGCCTACTACCTTTTTTGCCGCCGCCGGGAATACGACCACCGCATTTTCTGCTCCAAATGCGGCACCATGATGTACCCGTGCGGCCTGCACTGCCCCAAGTGCGGCACGTCCAATCCCAAACCCCGCGCCCTGAACTGGATTGGTTATTCCAGGCTGCGCACCGTGATTCCGTCCACCGGATGGAAAAGGCATGAGGAAGTCCTCCGCAGCTACCGGCGGTGCTTCTACTGCGGCCAGCCGCTCCATGAGCCTACGCTGAACCAGCGCTGCCCCGCCTGCGGAAAGGCGGTGCTCCAGGGGGAACAATCCGTGGACCAGTATGATGCGTATGTTGGGCGCCGCAGGGGCTGGACCTTTGCGGCCGTGGTCGTGCTGGGCATCATTCCCATCCTGGGGCCGCTGCTGGCCTCCTCCCTGTACAAGAGGACGCTCATCAACCCGTATTCCCTGTACATGACCGTATTCAGGGAAAGCTTCCTGATGGTGGTGCTCTTCCTGTGCCGCCATCTGTTCCGCCTGCTGCCGTTCATCGGAATCATCGGCATGCCCGTCCTCTGCGTGACGGAATACCACCTGTACCGGCGCATGTTCCTGTGGAAGACGGAGAAATATGACTTCGGCGAGAAGTAGGGGGGGGCCTCCGGGCGGGAGCTTCTTCCCGGGGCGGCCTTTCCGGTGCATCCACGGGAAATGATGGGCTGCGGGATTGACTTGGAATCCGGGCCACGTACCTTTCCTCCATGCAGATGCGTTATGTCCTCTTGCCCTTCCTGGGAGCCCTTTGCCTGGCCCTGGCCGCCTGTTCCGTCACATACGGCAACAAATCCGTGGCGTCCCCGGAAGTATACGGCAGGCTGGCGCCGGGAAAATCCTCCAAGGCGGACGTTTACGACGCTCTGGGCCAGCCCTCCGACGTGGTGACCATGAAAAACGGCGTCTTGTGGACCTACCGCTACCACAAGGCTAAAAACGACTTCCTGGGCAATATTCCCCTCTTTGGCGTCGGCCTGATTGCCGGAGGGAAAAACGGGGACGTTTATACGGTGCTGGCCCTGTTTGACCGGCGGGGCGTGCTGGCCTCCCGTTCGGCGGCGCGGCAGAAGCTTTACACGTCCAACCTGGCTTCCCTGAAACGCTCCCTGGACGTCATGATGGAGGGCGAATCGTCACACCAGCGTGTGGAAATGGAGATGAAAAAGATAGGCCGCCCCTTTGACCCCTCTGCGGCCAAGGATGCGGACCTGCTGGAAAAGTCTCTTGATTAACGGCCTGCGGGCTTTCTCTTCCTTATTGTATCAAGTATGACAAGGAATCGTTTTTTTTCTAATGGACTAAACTTCCTGCATACAGTAAGTAGGCGGTGTTCCCCGAAGGGATACGGCAGGGATTCTTCCTGAATTCCTCCGCTCCCGGTGGAGCAAACCCTATAGAAAAATAGAATGAAAATGAAAAGAAAACTGGCATTGGTTCTGGCGAAGGCTTTCTCCGGAAAGTCCGTGCCGGAAAAGAAACGGGAAAAAGAGGTAAAGGCCTCCAGGAAACTGGAAGCATGGCTGAAGGCTTCCAGAATGCGGTCCTTCTAGAAAAGGCCTGCTGACGGAAAAGGCGGATTCGGGCGCTGGCCGCCCGGTTCGCGGGGAGGGACGGGGAGAAAAAAATTGAGTCTCCCTTTTTTTCATCGTACCATAAAACGATGAAGCGCGTGAATGGGACGATGGGGACGGCTGGGTCCTTTGGGACGGAGAGGGAAGGGAGGACAGATGGATGACGGGCGTTTACTGCCTAAGGGAGGCGGCTACAGACGGCTTCTTTCATTCCGCAACGCCCAAATCATTTACGATTTGACGGTAGCTTTCTGCGACGCTACTTGAGTCGTGATGCGCGTACTACTGACCAGATGGTGCAGGCGGCGCGTTCCGGCAAGCAGAATATTGCGGAGGGGAGCATGGCTTCCGCCACTTCCCGTGAAACGGAAATCAAGCTGACCAATGTAGCCCGGGCCAGCTTGGAAGAGCTTCTGCTGGACTATGAAGATTATTTGCGTATGCGCGGGTTGAGGCTATGGGATAAGGATTCTCCCGAATCTCTGTTGATGCGGAAGGCCTCCCTGCGGCATGACCATTCGGAATGGTTTTTAAATCTGGCTCATTCCAGAAACGATGAAGTGTTCGCGAATATGGCGGTTTGTCTGATTTATCAGGCCGCTTTTCTCTTGAAAAAACAATTGAATGTACTGGAAGAACGGTTTTTGCAGGAGGGAGGCTTAAGGGAGAGAATGACCCGGCTGCGGAAGCAGAGGAGAAAGTCGGGAAGCTCGTAAAAGCAATTGTCTCACCGGTCTCATTCGTCCCAATGGTCCTCCCGGGCAATTTCCGGGCTGGGTTGCAGGTCAAAAGATATGTCTTCATGACAGTTGCGCCTTGACTACGGCGTTGGAATGTCCGTTCATCTGGGCAGACATGACCATACCCGGAATTCTTGAAGAAAAGTTGTCCGCCGCATTGAAAGCGGTGTTGGGGGAGGAGCTTCCCGCTGATTTTTGCGCTTCGGTGACGCCCTCCGCGGATTTGCGGTTCGGGGACTACCAGAGCAACGCCGCCATGGTGCTTGCCAAGCGGTGCCGCACGAATCCCCGCGCTCTGGCCCAGCAGGTGGTGGACCGGATGGGGCAGGACGGCGTCTGTTCCCTGGAAATCGCCGGACCCGGGTTCATCAACTTCCGCATCAAGCCGGAATTTTACGCCGCGCGCCTGCTGGCCATGCTGGCGGACGACCGTCTGGGGGTGGAGAAGGTGCAGGACCCCAAAACCATCGTCATTGACTTTTCCGCGCCCAACGTCGCCAAGCCCATGCATGTGGGCCACATCCGTTCCACCATCATCGGGGACGCCCTCTCCCGCGTGGCCCGCTTTGTGGGGCACAACGTGATTACGGACAACCACATCGGGGACTGGGGCACCCAGTTCGGCATGATCCTGTGGGGCTGGAAGAACATTCTGGACGAGCAGGCCCTGGCCGCCAACCCCATTGACGAACTGCTGCGGGTGTACAAGGACGTGAACCTGATGTGCAAGGAAAAGCCGGAACTGCTGGACACCTGCAAGGCGGAGCTGGTGAAGCTCCAGGCCGGGGACGGGGAAAACCTGGCGATCTGGAAGCGCTGCGTGGAAGTCTCCAAATCCGGCCTTTCCAAAATCTACGACCAGCTTGACATCCACTTTGACTACTGGCTGGGGGAAAGCTTTTACAACGACGCCCTGGCTCCGCTGGTGGACGGCATGATCGCCGCCGGAATGGCCCGGGAGAGCGACGGCGCCATCTGCGTGTTTTCCGACGGCTCCGTGCCGCCCAATGAAGACCCCTTCCTCGTGCAGGACAAGGGGGAATGGCGCGCCAACCCCTGCATCATCCGGAAGGCGGACGGCGGCTTCCTGTACGCCACGACGGACCTCGCGACGCTGGACCACCGCATCAGGACGTGGGGGGCGGATTCCATCTGGTACGTGGTGGGCGCACCGCAGGCCCTGCATTTCCGCCAGATATTCTCCGCCCAGCGCCGCCGCGGCATGGATGGGGATTACCGCCACATCGCGTTCGGCTCCATCCTGGGAGACGACCGCAAGCCGTTCAAGACGCGTTCCGGGGACACCGTTTCCCTCCAGGACGTGCTGGATGAAGCCATTGAACGCGCCGCCCGCGTAGTGGAGGAAAAAAGCCCGGACATGCCGGAGGAGGAAAAAAAGCGCGTGGCGGAAGTCGTGGGCATAGGAGCCGTAAAATTTGCGGAGCTCTCCCAGAACCGAATGACGGATTACGTCTTCAACTGGGACAAAATGCTGGCCCTCCAGGGGGACACGGCCCCGTACCTCCAGAACTCCTATGTGCGCGTCCGTTCCATCTTCCGCAAGCTGGACGGCAGCCCGCTGGACTGGTCCGCCCCCATTCAGCTTTCAGAAGATGCGGAAATCCACCTGGCCCGCCTCCTGGCCCGCTACGGGGAAGTGGTGCCCCAGGTGCTGGACGACTGCCGCCCGAACGTGCTGGCCGCCTACCTGTTTGACCTGGCCCGCGCCTTCCACTCCTTCTATGAGGCGTGCCCGGTCCTGAAATCGGAAGGGGCGGTGCGGCACTCCCGCCTGGCCCTGTGCGAGCTGACGGCCCGCACCCTCAAGCACGGGCTGGGCCTGCTGGGCATCCAGCTTCCGGACAGAATGTAACCGTTTCTTCCTTATGAACACCTCTTTCCGCCATGTCCTGCTGGCCGCCGCCATGGCGGGATTCTGTTCCGCTGCTGGAGGCGGGGAACACGGGTACTGGATGAGCAGCCCGTCCCTGAACGGCTGGCGGGAGGCCGTCTTCCGCGCCGGCGTTCCGGCACAGCCTGCCGTGCTGCCGCCCGGCGTGGAGCCGATGATGGTGGGCTCCTCCTCTCCTGCCGCGCAAATGCTGGTGCTGGAAGGAATGACGCATCTGCTCACCTTCGGGGACATGCGTGCTTTCCGGAAATTTGACGCCGCGCTCCGGCTGGACCCGGACTGCCTCATGGCCCACTGGGGCAGGTGCATGAGCCTGATGGGCGCCGGACCCGCTTTTCAGGACCAGCGCGTCCATTCCATGAAGCGCATGAAGGAGCTGGCGCTGCGTCCGGACTGTCCGGAACAGGAACGCGCCTATGCGGACGCCCTGGCCGTGCTGCTGATGAACGGGCCCGTGAAGGCGCAGGAAGCGTGGAAAACCATCTGCTCCACCTGGAAGCGCGACCCTTACGCACCCCTCTTTTACGCCATGCTCCTGCGGGACGGCTTTGACGGGCAGGGCAACCCCGGAGAGGGGCAGAAAGAGGCCGTCCGCGTGGTGGACGCCGTCCTGAAAGAACGCCCTGGCTCCCAGGCCGCCCTGTTCATGCGCGCCCTGCTGGAGGAAGTGGCTCCCGTCATTTCCCCGGAAACGGTGGAAACCGCCCGCAAGGCCGTGGCCGCCAACCCCTTCTCCGCGTCCGCCCATCATCTGCTGGGCCATTGCCTGTTCCGCACGGGGGACTATGAAGGGGCATGCGCCGCCTTCAAGGACTCTGAAAACCTGTGCCTGGCCTGGGAAAAGGCGGAAAACGTTCCCCCCGCGCTGGATGACGCCTGGTTCCGCTCCATCCTTTACCGGGCCGTTTCCGAATTCTGCGCCGGACATTACAGGCAGGCGAACGCCGTCGCCGCCCGCGCCGCTTCCGTTCCCCTGGACAAAAAGCATCCGCTGGCCCCCGGCACCCTCCTGCAAATATGGGAGGCCAGGACACTGCCCGCGCGCCTGATGCTGGCCCGGCCTGACCTGCCCGCGCAGGCTCTTGTGCTCAAGGCTTCTCCGGGACCGCTGCCCAAGGGATTTCCGGACTTGAGCAACGGCATGGCGGCAGTGGTCACCCAATACATGGGCGCCTGTTATTCTGCCAGGCAGGGCAGGCCGGGCGCCGTGGCGTCCGCCTTTGACAAACTGTCCGGCGTTCTGCGCCTGCTCATGGACGGCGCGGACGCCGCCCGGCGGCAGATGAGCGTCTCCTACTGGGCTCGCTGCCTCCAGATGGGAAGCCTGTATTCCTCTGAAATCCGCTCCCTCATGTTCCCGGACTCCGCCAGCGTCTGGATGTCCGAGGCCATCGGGAGCCAGCGCTTCTCCTCCCTGCTGCTGCCCCCCGTGGTGCCGTACCCCGTGGAATGGAAGCTGGCCCGCGCCTATCTGAAGGCCGGGAAATACCGGGAATGCGCGGACATGTGCGAACAGGCGCTCAAACGCTTCCCGAACCATGCCGGAGTGCTGGACACGCTGAAACAAGCCCGCGCCGCCGGAAAATAATCCATCCTGCCATCCTGCCGTTTCTCATGGAACGGACTGGAGACTAGACGGGAAAGGGACTGGGATGAATAAAAACTTTGGAAAGGCGAACAACATGGATATTTACGAAAGACTGAAAAACGGAGAACCGATCAACACCAGGGAATTCAAGGAAATACTGTGGCCGGAAACGGTGAGAAGCCGCACGCTTTGCCAGAAAATCAATTCGCTCCCACCGTTTGACGGGGAAGTGCGGGCGCTCGTGAATGAACTCTTTGAGGGCAGGTTCCCCGAATCCTCCAACATCTCTCCCCCCTTCCAGATTGACCGCGGACACTGCGTCTCGGTGGGCGAGCGCGTATTCATCAATGAAGGCCTGGACGTGATGGCCGCGGGAAGCGTCACGATAGAAGATGACGTGCTGATCGGGCCGCAGGTCTCCATACTGACGTCCAATCATGATGCCGGCAACTTGTTCATCTTGAAAAATAAGCCTGTAGTGATAAAAAAAGGGGCGTGGATCTGTTCCAGGGCGGTTCTCTGTCCCGGCGTCACGGTGGGTGAAGGGGCTATCGTAGGCGCCGGCTCCGTCGTAACGAAGGATGTCGGTCCGCATACCCTGGTAGGCGGGAACCCCGCAGCATTCATTAAAAATATTTAACAGGCAAACGCCGCTCCTCCGGATTCTCCTAAAACATGGTAAACTTCATCTTTTCATGGCCGCCGCAGGGAAGGCCGGAGCTCCCATGAACTCCTGTATTCCCGGAATAAGGCCATCTTCATTTTCAATAACAAATACATCAAGCAACATGAACCATCCCTATCTGGACCCCTCCTTCCTCGTTTCCTGGTCACGGCTCACGCCGGACGCCATCAAGCCGGACGTTATGGAAGCCATCGCCCGCGCCAGGGCGAACATCCAGGCCATCTGCGACCAGCCGCTGGACTCCCTGACCTATGAAAGCACCTTCGGCGCTCTGGAAAAAGCCTCTGAGGAACTGCACCTCGGCTGGGGCCGCATCATGCATCTGGACTCCGTCAATGACGAACCTGCCCAGCGGGAAGCCATCGGGGAAATGCTGCCGGAAGTGGTCGCCTTCTCCTCCTCCGTTCCGCTGAACCCGTGCCTGTGGACGGTCCTGAAAGCAGCCGCGGCCTGTGACTGGGTGAAAAACCTCTCCCCCGTCAGGCAGCGCTTCATTCAGGAAACGCTGGCGGACTTCCGTGAAAGCGGGGCGGACCTGCCGGACGAGGTAAAGCCGGAATATGCGGAAATAGAAGCCCGGCTCTCCCTGAAGACCAAGAAATTCGCGGAAAACGTGCTGGACTCCACCAACGCCTGGGAACTCATCGTGGAAAATGAAGCGGAACTCTCCGGCCTGCCGGACTCCGCGAAGGAAGCCGCCCGGCTGGACGCCCTGGCCAACGGCCACGGCACGGAAGAAGCCCCCCGCTGGCGTTTCACGCAGAAATTTACCTCCCTCCAGCCCGTCATGCAATTTGCGGACTCGGACGGACTGCGCCGTAAAATGTGGGAAGGCTCCTGCTCCATAGGGAAGGACGGGGAATATGACAACGAGGCCCTCATTGCGGAAATCCTGGAACTGCGGGATAAAAAGGCCCATCTGCTGGGGTATGGCTGCTTTGCGGACTACGCCACCTCCCGCCGCATGGCCGGGAGCGGAGCCAACGCCTTGAATTTTATTAATGACCTCCATGACAAGGTGAAGCCCTCCTTCCTGAAAGACATGGAAGCCGTACGGCGGTACAAGGAGGAAAAAACCGGAAAACCCGTGGAAAAGCTCTCCCCGTGGGAAACCGCCTACTGGTCTGAAAAACGCCGCCGCGAGCTCTACTCCTTTGACGAGGAAGATTTGCGCCCGTACTACTCTGTGGAAAAGGTGATGGACGGCCTCTTCTCCATCTACTCCGGCCTGTACGGCATCACGGTAACGCCGCGCCCCACGGTGGCGTTCAAGCCCGGTGAATCCGGGGAAGTGCCGGAAGGCGCGGTGGAAGTATGGCACCCGGACGTCCTGTTCTATGAACTGCATGATGCGGAAAGCGGGGAACATCTCGGTTCCTTTTATGCGGACTGGCATCCGCGGGACTCCAAGCGCGCCGGAGCGTGGATGAACTACCTCAGCGTGGGGGAACCCCCGCGCGGCGGCAAGCCCCGCGTGCCCCATCTGGGCCTCATGGTCGGCAACATGACCAAGCCCGTTGGGGACAAGCCCGCGCTGCTGTCCCACCGGGAGGTGGAAACCATCTTCCATGAATTCGGCCACCTGCTGCACCAGCTCCTCTCTGATGTGGAGGTGAAATCCCTGGCTGGCACCAACGTGGCCTGGGACTTTGTGGAACTGCCCTCCCAGATCAATGAAAACTGGTGCTGGGAGCGGGAATCCGTGGACCTCTTCGCCGCGCACTATGAAACGGGTGCAACAATCCCGGACGAACTGTTCTCCAAAATGCGCGCCGCCCGCAACTACATGAGCGGCACGGACTTCATGCGCCAGCTCTGCTTCGGCAAGCTGGACCTGGAGCTTCACGTGAACTGGCCGCAGTACAAGGGCGCTCCGCTGGAGGAAACGGATGAACGCATCCTGGCGGACTACCGGGTGCCCATGACCCACCGCGGTCCCTCCGTGGCGCGCCGCCTGACCCACATCTTCGCGGACCCCACGGGTTATGCCTCCGGCTACTACTCCTACAAATGGGCGGAAGTGCTGGAAGCGGACGCCTTCAGCCGCTTCCTGAAGGAAGGGGTGCTCAACCCGCAGACCGGGCGCGACTTCCGCCGCTGCATCCTCAGCAAGGGCAACAGCAAGCCTGCCGCGGAACTCTACCGCGACTTCATGGGCCGTGATCCGGACGCGGAAGCTCTGCTTGTCAAATCCGGCGTCCTTTAAATCAATCTCTAATATAACCCTCATGCCTGAACAAAAAAGACTCTCTCTCGCCGGCATCGGGTGCGGCTCCCGCACGCGCACCTACATGAAGCTGGCCATGGAACAAAAAGACCGCTACCGCATCGCCGCCGCGGCGGACCCCGTGAAGCAGCGCACGGAAGCCGTGCGTGACTTTGCCCCGGAGGAGGAGCGGGACTCCATCCGCCTGTTCAAGGACGCCGCCTCCCTGCTGGAGGAACCGCGCCTGGCGGACGTAGCCATCATCGGCACGCAGGACGACTACCACTACGCCCCGTGCAAAAAGGCCATGGAGCTGGGCTACCACGTCCTGCTGGAAAAACCCATCGCCAAGACGCTGAAGGAAGCGCTGGAACTGCGCGACCTGGCGCGCCAGCTGAAACGCCGCGTGGCCGTGTGCCACGTGCTGCGCTACACCCAGTTCTACCGCACCCTGAAAAAAATCATCGCCAGCGGGGAAATAGGGGACGTCATCACCTTCAACGCCAATGAAGGCGTGGGGGCGTGGCACTTCGCCCACTCCTTCGTGCGCGGCCACTGGGGCAACAGCAAAACCTCCACCCCCATGATCGTGGCCAAATGCTGCCATGACATGGACATCCTCTACTGGCTCATGGGGCGGCGCAAGTGCCTCTCCGTAGCCAGCTTCGGGGAGCTCACCTTCTTCACGAAAAAAACGCTCTCCTCCCCCCGGCCGGAACGCTGCACGGACTGGACCACCCCGGTGGGGGAAGACCCCTGGGACGCCCGCAAATACGCCACGGACGACGAATGCAAGCGCTGGCTGGGCATGGTTTACGACCGCGCGCAGGAAGCCACCGCAGAGGAAATCTGCGAATGGCTTGAAACCTCCCCGTGGGGCAGGGACTACCTCCAGTGCGACAACGACCAGCCGGACCACCAGGTTTCCATCATGCGCTTTGAAGGCGGCCTGACCGGCACCTTCACGATGACGGCCTTTGAACAGGGCCGCCATATTGAAGTATACGGCACCAAAGGCAAAATCCGCGCCGGAGCCTTCTACAAGGAAAACGGCCCCGGTGAAATCACCGTCACGCCCCACTTTGGCGGAAAAACCCGCGTGGTGGAGCTGGAGGAACTGGCTGGCGGCTACCAGGGCCACGGCGGCGGTGACTGGGGGCTGGTGGAAGCCCTTTACGATGACATGCTGACGGTTCCCTCTCCGGCGGACATGACCACCTCCATTGAAGAATCCGCCCACTCCCATGTCATGGCCTTTGCCACGGAACACGCCCGGCTGACCGGCCAGGTGGTGGACGTGGCCGAATTCGAGCGCCGGGTCATGAGAGGTGAACTGGACTACTGATCCGGTAGTTCAACACTTCAATTTCCAGAAAACGGACGGGAAACCGTCCGTTTTTTATTGCTGGTTCCGGATGTGGAACCGTAGATGGCTGCAACCATCTTCCTCCATGAAAAACGGAATAATTAATGGAATTCGTGGAAATGCAGAAAAAGAATATTTGGTCAAGTCTGGAAATCATAAATATTCCGGTTTTAAATGATAAAAAATAACTTATTGGTCAGGACAGGGTTATAAAACGGACGGATTTGGAATCCGGAGTCAAGCCTACAAAATTGAAAGAAAAACGTTTTAAGGAAATTTGGCTTGGCAATATCCTGGAAATTGCCGTAGGGATTTCCTGATATAACAGGCTTTCTTTTTGTTCCGGCGATCATTACTGACCGTCTCTGCATGTTGGCGGCGGTAGCCGTCAGGGCCGGCGGTATAAGGCTGTGAAAAGGGGGATGGGGAAATGTTGCAGAGCATCAGGAAGAACAATTTTTCACGGCTGTAACATCCATACCGGATTCCAAATCCGGCATATATCTTGTGAATTGGCTAAAACCATGAAGAAATCATTCATTCTGCTATTATTGGCAGGTGCCGTCTCCGCGGCTTCTGCGGCTTCCCTGAAAATTAATCTGGGTTCTTCCTCTGCGGGGGATCCGGATTGGATCAGTGTGGCTACCCAGGCTTCCTCCATCACGGGAGGAAAAGCCGCCTCCTACGCCTCCATTGCTTCCTTGAGCAAAAACGGGGGAAATGTTTCCCCGTCCGTGGTTCTCGGCAATCTGGGCGGTCAGGACGTCACGCTCACCATGGCGTACAAAAGCACCGCCGCCATGAATGCGGGTTACCTGGACGCGACAGGCACGTCCCCCTCCATCAACTCCCTCTTCCCGGACAGCATGGCGCAATCTTCCATTTCCGGCAAGTGCAACGGGGTGAAGGGGCAGACCGTCGGCCTGCAATTCACGTTGAGCGGCCTGGCGGCCAATACCACCTATTATCTGTACGTTCTGGGCAACAACGGTTTCTCAACCAATAAAACCAGCATGGCCCTCTCGGGCGGTGTCAGCAATGTCACAGGCAGCCTGATGGACGGCTATGAAGGAGCGGGAACGGTGACCGGTTCAACCTTCCAGGGGACGACGGATTCTTCCGGCGTGGGGATGGAATGGGCATTCACCACAAACAATTCGGGCCAGGTGACGCTCACTTATGAACGCTCCGCCGGAGCGGCCGCGGATGTGGTAAATGCAGATGTCAGCTTGAACGGATTCATGCTGGCAACCGAACCCATTCCCGAACCGGCCACGGCATCCCTGGGGTTGCTCGGACTGGCGGCGCTGCTGTTGCGGCGGCGCAAAAACTAAGGAGCATTCAGCATTATCTTTGACGAGATGTCCGGAAAGAAGGGATGGACCGCCCATGTTGTTCATCCCTCCTTTCCGGCATTTTTTATTTGCAGAAGTCTATCTGTTAGATTATTTAATAACCTTATATCTATGAAAAAGAAATCTCTCTTCGGCGTCCTTGTGGCGGTGGCTCTCTCCGCTCTGGGGAATCCGGGGCAGGGTGCGGGAACGGTGGAATCCTTTGGCGTGGACTTCGGCAATGCGGCTTCTGCGGCACAGCCGGGCTGGACGAATATGGGGGTGGTGACCACCACGCCATCCTCCACGCTGAAAAGCGTGCCCCTGCGGAGGAATAACCTGGAAGCCTCTTCCTCCCCCGTGCTGGCTGGAACGCTGTTTGGCCGCTCCGTTTATCTGGCGGTAACGGCCAAATCGGAAGCGAGCGTGGGAAACATGTGCTATAACAACGCCAATTCAACGTGGCGGGAAAAGGGGGAAACCCGCGGAGGGCAGCCGGGCGGCGTGCTGCAGGCGGAAAGCGCCTTCTCCTTTCCGAATCATGGGGAAGCCCTGAATACGAGTCTGCAATTGTTTACCAACGGCATGGCGGTCCGGGCCGGGACGGTGCGCGTCTCCCTCTCCGGACTGGCGCCGGGCAAGGAATATGCCGTTTCTTTTTTCCTGGGCAACGGAAAGCCGGCGTACCAGTCCGTTTCCCTGGTGTCCGGAGAGCATGTGGACGTGAAGGCGCTTCAGACCTCCACCGGTTCCCGCACGGAAGACACGTGGAAAGGGGGCGTCAACACGGCGGACGCGGATACCTACATGGCGGTGGAATGGACCGCGGCAGCGGATGAGGCAGGGACGCTCGTTTTTGACGTGGTGAAGGAAGGCAGCTCCGCCGGAACCGGAACCCTGAATCTGAATGCGCTGACTGTCCGCACGGATGATACCCCGGCCCCTCCCGCTCCGGAGCCGAAGCCCGTCAGTGTGACCAAGCATAAATAGTTGAAAAGGGTGGAAATTGGTTGAAGAAGGTTGAAAAGCCTTGAAATTACTAGGTTGTTGAGGGGAGACGAAAGGGTCACGGGAGCATTTACACACATAATTCCCTGAAAGGGTGAAACCTGAAATTCTGAAAGGGTCATTTGTCCCATGTGGGACACCCTCTCCACGCTCTCTGGGTCGCTCTCCGCGCGGAGTGGCGAGGCGTCCGCGGAGTCTCCGCGGCTAGTTGGCGGGTGCTGCCAGCCTGTCTCTGGCGATACGGGCATAGTCAGGGGAAAGCTCAATGCCGTGGGCCGTGTGGCCCAGTTGCCGGGCAGCGAGAAGAGTAGTGCCAGACCCGGCAAAGGGGTCCAGAAGGCAGGAATCCGCAGGAAGAACGCTCATGAGATGGGTCATAAGATTGACGGGCTTGCCTGTGAGGTGCATCTTGTCCCCTGGGCGGAGGTATTCCCGCCAGACGCCAGCCGGAAAGACGCGCGGGCGGTCCTGCTCTTTGCCAATGCTCCCGCGTGTAGCAATCAAGATGAACTCCGATTGGTTGCGGAACATACCCTGATGCGGGCGGCAAGCCTCCGTCTTGTCCCACGTGACGAGGGCACGCCAAGTCCAGCCTGCCACCTGCAAGGCATCACTGGTTGTCGGCAATTGCCGCCAGTCTGTAAAGCACATGAACCAGCCGCTGTGGCGGGTGAGCCTGAAAGCCTCCTGCATCCACATGACAGACCAGAGGAAATGGGAACGCTGGTCCCGTGTATCCGACTCGAAAGAAAGATATTTGGCGGATGAAATGTATTTGCGTGCCGGGGAAGTCTTGCGCTCCGCGGTCGTCAATCCTCCGGAAGCATAAGGGGGGTCAGTGATGATAGCATCATAGGATTGGTCCGGAAGACCGCGCATGACCGGAAGAGAATCACCGCAGATAATAGGGGAGTTGGTGAACATGCGGCGGAGTATATAAAAAAAAACAGGGCGGCCTTGTACGGCTCGCCCTGGATAATCTCCGTGCCTCTAATGAATAATGGAAGCCTCTTCTGGATTTTCTCCGTTCAGATAAGCCTCCCGACGCGCTTCCGTCCAGAAATTGGGGTCTTGGCGCGTGCGTTCCAAAAAAGAAGCCACGTCGGCATAGTAGTACATGCTCATGAATGGAGTGGGACGAAGACGTTCGATGAATCCAGCATCAGCCAGACGTGCCAGAACACGGCGGCCAACGCGGAACTCACGGGATATTTCGTAGGAGGTGCCCAACTGGACAGGCTTGCCCATGCGGAGGGCATAGGTCCTTTCGTCTATTTTATATTGCCGGACCGGAACGAACCAGCGTCCGCTTTCAGGATAGGCAATAGGAAGTTCGAGTTGTTTTGCTTTTTTCATATTAATAAATTCGGTCGAGGATTTCCGGACTGGCAGGCTCAAAGTAGTAGTGGGTGGCGTAGATTTCTTCTCCGTTTTCCGGGTCCGTGAATCCCGTAGGTGCTGCGGGCTGGGTGTCACAGTTAATCCACCATTTCTTCCGCTCCTGCTCCGGCATGGCAAGATAACGTTCCAGGGTCATTTCCGGAGCGAGCAAGTCCATGAAGGCATATTCCATGTCTTCGGGAAACGTGTCCGGGAGTTCCTGGGCGTCAAAAAGAGCATCCATTTTATCCATCTGGGATTTCGTAAGATACATCATATGCGGCTTAATTGGGATTTAATGAAGTTAAAATAGTCCGGGTCCTGCTGGCGGAATCTGACGGGGTCTTCCAGTAGGCGTTGAATTCCCATGGACAGGATTTCAGAGCCTTGGACGTTTGCCACAAAGTCCTCCCTTTTCATTTCCGAATGATAGCCCCTTACGTAAACTTTGCCAATATAAGCCCGTCCTCCCCGTTCCTTCCATTTGTCTTCCAGGGCTTTTTCCACGGATTTGTATTTAACTCCCGGTTCAAGTTTGGATAAGGATTTTGCAGGCATCCCCTCCCCGCGGTCGTACAGGAAAGCTGCGGATTTACGGAGAACGTCAGGGTTGGAAAATTCGATGGCATGGGCCAGCTCGTGAGCGACGACAGACGGGGCGTGCTGGTCGGATATTTTAATATTTCCGTCCAGTTGGAAAGCGCGGAGACTGTTGTTTTTGACGATTTGCAGGCCCAGCCCGGAAGGGAGCTTGTCTGCCGGGACAATGGATGTAACGAGGTCCAGCCCCTTGCGGATGTTGGGGGAGAGTTTGCGCGGCTTGTCTGCCTTGATGCGTAGATGTGAGTCAATGATGACGGAGGACGGGGCAATCATGCCTCGCTTGTCTTTAGGCACAAGCATGCCTTCCGTGCCTAGGAAGCGGAGGGAGTCGCGATAGGTCTTGTCCCATAGTTTTGCTTGACGCTGGGCAATGTCCTTAATCATGGCTTTGTGAAGCATGCCTCCGGGATTCCAGGATTTCGCCGCTTTGATGTAAGCTTCATCCGCGGCTCTATAAGCCATCCAGGACTCAATAGATTTGTCTTGCGCCACTTGCTGGAGCAAGCTGTCCCTGTGTTCCCGGAGAGGTCCAAGGGCGGCGTCCCTGCGGGCGCGGAAGTCTTCCTTGGCTGTTTTTTCCACGGCGGCGCGCTGGTCTGCCTGCCGCTGCTGGCGAGCGGCAATGGTTTCTCCAATGCGCTTTTTCTGGGCGTCGATTTGCTCCGGAGTTTTGGCCGGACGCACGGGCGGGATCTGTGCCGGGTCAACGGGCAGCGGCTGGTCCTTGGGGTTGAAAAACGCGGAATCACCCAGGAAGCGGACCTGATTATCAAGCTGGGCTTGAATATAGCGGCGCGCCTGGTCATCCAGGCCACGGATGGATTCGTTCAGACCTTCCAAAAAGTCTTTGGCGATTGGCTGGACCTTGTCTGTCGGCTTGATGACGCCTTCCGCCTCTGCCTCGTCGCGGTCCACGTCCTCCACACCGCAGCCGGAGTTGAAGCCCCAAGGCCCCCATGGAACTTGAAAATCCCGATTGAGGGAAACCCAGAAGGCCAGGTCATCCTTGCGGCGGATGGTGCCAATAGCGGCATCATGGTAAGGGCGCGGCGTGTGAACCGGACGGACGCGGACGAATTTTTGACAGGGGAAGATGTCCAGAATGTCCGGGTCCTGTCCCTCCTGCCATTGGGCGTAGGAGGCGGCCTGCTCCGTCTGGGTGTCAAAGATGAGTTGAAGGCGGCGGCAGCCGCGCAGGTCCCGGAGGTCGTTGTCATGAATTTCCGGGTCCAACGTCCCGTCATGAAGAACTTTGCCGAAGCCCTCCTCGATCATGATGTCCCTCATTTGGGCCACGAATTCCGCCCGGCCTTGATACACTTGGTATTCTTGGCCGAGGTCATTGACGGCCTTGTCTCCGCGGACATAGCCCGTCAGGTAATCCGTGATGGCCTTGGCGGCTTTTACGGAAGTGAGCGTGGCGGAAAATTGAGATTTGAGCCGGACAGCCACGGGCATGCGCCGCCATTCCGCCGTGGTCATGGCGGAGGCGACGGCTTCTTTCCCTTCCAAGAGGGATAGGGCTTCCCAAAAGGGCATGGCTTCCGGCTCTCTGACCATATTATTTTTCTTCCTTTCCGTAGGCGGCATAGAGAGCCTGCAGAACTTTGTCCCGCCGTTTGATGGCGACGGCCTGGTCCTCCGTCCGGAGACTTTGACGGTGCCGCATCGTTTTGCGTGTTTCCTTATTATATAGGGAGATGACCAGCCACCATATGTTCCTGTTAAGCCAGAGATGGTGGGTGGGCTTCATCTCGTTCTTCCTGCGGACGGTTACGGTCCAGTTAGACATGACGACGGTTTAGTTTGATTTTTTTGTCGAGAGTGGCGCGGAGTTTGTCAAGGGATGGCCGTGTGGTGGACATCCAGGCCAGGAAAGCTTCCGCGTGGACGATACAGTATTGCTCTTCTGGGTGCAGACGGATGCCGATTTTGTCGGGGTAAGGAGTCGGAGAAAGTACCTGGAACGGCACTCCATAAGTGGAGAGAGCCATGCTGATGAATTGCGCGGCGGTTTCCGTTTCAATGGTGGCGGGAGCGGTCATGCTAGTTGAGGGATTGGGTTGGAGTGATGGCCTGAATTTGGCGGCGCACCGCCTTGACGGCGGCGTCCGGCGTTTGTCCGGCGTCGATTTCTTCCAGCACGCGACGGACGGTGTCCAGGTTGTAGAACTGGTTGGCAAGGGCGCAAATGGGGGAGGTGTTGCGGATATCCATTTGCGGGAATAGTCCGCGCTGAATGGCAGATACTTCCTCCCCAGTGATGCTGGGGATATGGATGATGGCGATGCTGCGTCGCAGGAGCTGGGGGAATTCTTCGCGGCTGTCCGCAGACATGCGGGCCATATGGTCCGGGAGGGTCAGCAGGACCAAGCCGCACCGCGTCAGGTTGAGGACGGTTTTCAGGAAGTTGAGAGTTGCCCTGTTGAAGTGGTTGGCCTCGTCAATGATGATGAGGCGCGGGGCTGTCTGGAGGGCTTGAATGATGGAGCGTTCCGCGTCGCCCGCAGACCGCCAGGAGTTGCCGATGCCCAGCCCCGCGCCGATGGAGGCCAGGGCGTGCAGGTAACTTTTTTCCCAAGCCGGGGCCGCGTTGATGATAGCTCCGTTGAATCTGGAGGCCAGATAGGCCGCCGTCTTGGATTTGCCGGAACCTGTTTTTCCGACGATGAAAACCAACCGATGCTCGTCTTTGGTGCAGGAGGCCGCTTCTACGGCGTCCACGGCCAGGGAGATATGAGGAAGAAGAACGGTGTCCCCATCCACGACGGGCGCGGCTGGCTGGTCGTCACCGGAGGCAAGGGCCTGCTGGACGGCCACCAGGGCATTGTCGCAATTGCCGGACCAGGTGCCGGCCTTGATTTTACCCCAGGAGGATGCGGCCAGTGAGAACCCTACACGGCGGCAGAAGTCCTGGTCATTGAGGTGGAGGCTGGCTTGCCTGTCCGCCAGGCTGCCAACGTCCGGATGTGTTGATAATTCGTATTTGTTCATGATTTTTTAGAAGTTGAGGGTGGTTGCTGTGTTTGCCTGCCGGGCGCGGCGGCGCATGGCGGCGAAGTCGTCCCGCGTGGCGGGGGTGATTGGTTGGGGAACAGTGGAGCGGCTGTCCTCTGCCGCGGCGCGGGAAAGAGGGTCTGCCAGCTTGGAAGCGCGCACCTTAGCGGGAACCTGGACAGCGTCCGGCGGAGTGTCCGCGGTGACGTCGCCGTCCTGTCCTTTGACGCCCTGGGCAATAGAGGTTTGACCGTTGAGGGCGCGGAGGGTGGATTCCCGGCCCGTTTTTCCTGTAGCAGTCAAAAGGCGATATTCCGTGCGAACAATCTGGCGGATTTGAAGGGAAATGTCTTCGCCACATCCACCCATGCTGACCGGATTGGTGCAGGAGACTTCTCCCAGGACTTTGACGCTTCCCGGAGCCGTCACGACGGCGGAAAGCGGCCATTCGCCCAAGGGGTCAAAGTGGAGCATGAGTTCCTTTCCTTCTTCGGTCCAGAGCCACGGCGCGCTGAAGGTCCAGCGTTGCGGCACCCCCAGAGGGCCGGGGACGGTAGCCCGGAGCATTCCCCTGACCACTTTGCGCTTCACGATGGCCGGAGCCTGCAACCAGGAGAAATCGGCATCCACTTGGCGCATGGGATGCGCCGCAAGGTCCGCCTCCCAACGGTCGCGGGGAATCCACTTGCCGTACTCGCGGGATTCCACCGGATGTGTATTGAGGTAGTTAATGGCCCAGTCAATGGCGGCCAGGGCGTCCGTGAGCATGGGAAAAAGGGTGCGCGGGTCCTGGCGTCCGTTGCGGCAGGCGACGTATTTTTCGCTGGTTGATTTGTTTTCCGCCTGGTAGCGGCCAACCTGGCCGGGCACCACCGAGAGGACGGACCAGAGACGATTGAAGAAGTTTTCTACTAATTTACATTGGGGTCTTCCTTTCGCGTCAATGTGGCGGATGCCTAAGCCGTCCAGCAACCGCTGGACACGGTCGCTTTTCCAGACGCCTCCTTCCAATACGAAGGAATCAAAAATGCCTACGTCCCGGCAGGTGCGTATCATGGCTCCGGCCACGTCCTCCCCGCGGTAGGTTTGCTCGTATCTGATAATATAAGAGTAGGCGGGAATGAAGCTGGTGGCGTCGTCATGGCAGACCAAAAGTTGGAAGCGTCCCAGGCGCACGCCATATTTTTCAGCACACTTGTCGCCGCTTCCCCTCCAAGGCCATGGGACGCACACGCCAAAGTTAATGGTGGCGTCGTCCCAGGACGCGCGTTGTCCGGCTCGCAGCAGTCCTCCGTCCAGGTTGCGGCGGAGGAGTCCTGGGGAATAGGCTAATTCCCTTAATTTGCGTTCTCCTCCACGATGGTATCCAACCATGGGCCGGGCATGTTTCATAACATCCCGCGCCACTGCTGGAATGATGTGCTTGCTGGATTTGGCTGCGGCATCCCATCCAAGTTCCGGGTGTTGGCTGGCAAAAATGGACCACGCCAGCGTCATGCTGCCGCTTTTCCTGGTGGCGTTGGTCGCCAGGTAGAGGGCTGCCAGTTCTTTTTTCTGTTCCTCCGTCAGTTCCACTTTCCGAGGTCGCCCGGAACGGCCTGCGGAAAAGGCGTTGAAAGAATGGTCTGGAAGTATTGCCATGATAAATTGAATCAGGAATTATTTAGAAAAATGGCATTTGCCCTTGCCGAGGTTGATGGTGGCATCATCCCAAGATGCGTTTTGACTCCGCATGATGATGCGGTACGTCCCCCTGCTGATGCTACGTAGGAACCAGGCTGCTTTAATGTTCTCGTACATTCTTTGCCTGAAATAGCCGCGCAGGGGATAGCGGCAGCAATCACGCTCCCATTCCATACGGGACAATTCACGGTCACTGTAGATACTATGGCGTAGGGAACGATAGGCCGCCCTAAGACGGATTTGCCGTTCTATGATGGGTAAATCAATCATCGGATTGGTTATCGTTGCCCAGGCGTTGTGCCGGAAGTTGGTTGGGGTTGGTGTCCATTTGGACGCATGAAGCCATGGCGGACTGGATGGCGTCAGAACCGTCGGAGGTGGCGTTTTTCCACCCAGCATAATCAACCAGGTTGTTGAGGTTGACATACGCGCACACGGCCATTTGAAGGGCCTTCTCCTGGGTCTTTTTGAGGTTGCCGGAGATGGCTTTCAGGTCTCTTATTTTGGAGGTCAGACGGCCTATTTCCTCATGGATTAAGGCTGCCTGCCTGGATTGGTCTGAGGCCAGTTTTTCAATGGACCTTCCCAGCCCAACACGGTGATGTTGGAATAAAGCGGCAGTCAATCCATGTTGTTCCACCGTCATTTTCAGGTCCATCCCAAAATCATCTGTGCGGACGATGATGTCTGCTTCCACCTGGACCGTTGGAATTTGCAGGGCAAAACTGATGACAACAATCAGAAGTTCCTTTTCTGCGTCGGAGTCTGTGGCACATCTCAAGGTGCGGATGTCGGTCAGGCTGGCCTCGTCGATGCCGTATTTGGCCATCATCTTGTCCAGCAATTCGCGGGCATTGACGGCTTCCCCGCCCTCGCCACGCTGGGCGAGGGCGAGCAGCTTTTGAAGTTTGGCTATCAAATCGTCGTGATTCATAGTCGCGTAAAGTTAGAGGTACTTTTTAAGCTCTTCCGGCAGGTCACTAAGAACTTCCTTCAACAGTTGGGCAAAGACGCGTTTTGCTTCACCGTCAAAGACGTTCCAGTTTTGGAGGCCCGTTTTAAGACTGGTGATGGCTTTCGGGAGGATTCCGACGGGCTTCTTGCTTTCCTCGTCGATTTCGATATACACGGGGTCTTTACGGCGTTCGATGGCTATGTCTTGGGCAGCCTTTCCCCCGACTGCCCGCATGGCCTGAATAAGAGTCCATTTCCCGGACTCTACGTTTTCCACGGCTTGCTTATAGAGTTCTTCCTCCTGTTCCGTTTCTGCGGTTTCCGCCCCTGTTTGGAGGATGTCCAAGCGAGCAATGTCGGAGCTAGGAGCCGGAGCCCCCAGTGCCAGACGGGACAGGCTCATGCCCTTGGCAATGTCGTCCAGAGCGGCCAAATGGCCCGCGAAATCCGCATCCAGAACGGAGGGGGTAGCCTGTAGTTCGAGGATTTTGCAAGCGGTATTGTGCGCGTCCATCCAGCGATAGGCGGTGGCACGGCTCAATCCAATCCGGGACAGGGCGTCCGTCATGGGGATATTGTTCGTCGTGCGGATATGGTTGAGGTAGGCCCCAGCTTTCAGCGCATTGGCGCAAGCGGATGTTAAATCACGTCGCACGTTATTGGCGTATTCCGCCAGGCAATTCAGCATGTTTTGAGTAATGTCTTTTTTGCTCATATTTTTTAGTGTTTGTATTGTGAAATTTCTTGTGTGAGGCCACATCGTCTGGCGGCTCCACGCATTTTAATGATGGCGTCCCGTTCCCATCGGCTGATAGTGGATTCATCCACGCCGCACCAGGCGGCCAGTTGCCGCTGGGTGAGGGAACCGGATGGAGGGAAACCGAATTCACGCGCCGCCCATTTCCTTACAGCGGGACGGCGCAGCAGACGCAGCAGGCACAGGACCTTTAACTCCGGGCTTACGGCATCCCAGTCCTTGTCAGTAAGTGGCGCGGTCATGATTATTAGCGGTAAATAATACAGTCGATGACGGCCAAGGCGACAATCCAGAGGAACACACCCAGGCAGGCGACCAGGATGACGGCTCCCCAGCGGATAGCGTGTTTTTCTTCTTCTGGCGCGAAAACCAGAGGGCAGCCATATAGGGCTTTCTGTTTGTCCTCCCGGTCACGGCGGGCATATTTGCGTTGATGTTCGTTCATTTTCGTATTTGGGGTTGAAGTTGTTATTTCCCTCTCCGATATGGGAGGGCATGAATGCGACGAAGAAGGGATATGCTTTGCCTATGTCCATTGAGGACAAAGCTTATTTGCTGGTAGGTAACACCAAGGAAAGGGGCCGCAGTCCTATAAGACCACCCTTTCCTCTTCAAAATTTCCCGCGCGGCCAAAACCTCCGGGGAGAGTTGGCGATTGCTTTTAATGTGTACACGCGTTAACATACACTTTTCGTATTACATATTTCGTAAACATGCAAGAGAAAAATACAAATCTCGTAAATTTCAAGAGCCTCCGTGAACAATCTGGAATGACTCTCTCCCAGCTTTCAGAGTTGTCTGGCTATAGCATTGCATCCATAAATGGATTAGAATTAAATGACATAGGAAGTAAACGACTGAGAGATAGAATCCTGTCTATCCTGTTACAAAAAACAGAAGAAGGTGACAAAACAGAAATTCAGCATTGGCGAGATAGAGCGTTACGCGCAGAGGAAAAGCTCAATCAACTCAAATCAGCCATGCAGGGATGGCTTAAAAAAATTTAGCTCACTTGTTCACGGGTGAACAGTTGCCTTTAAAGTATAAGTACTTATTGTTAATCGTTAACGCCGAAAAAACGTGTCTCACGTGAGACACATTGAAGAATTGATACATTGCCGGGACAAGTCATCCTTTGTAAGGTGTTAGTCCTATGTGTAAACAGATTGACTTTAAGACGTTGAGAGAAAAGACAAGATTGACTTTGTCGAACCTTGCAGAGTTGTCCGGATATAGCGTTTTGCATATCGTCCGCTTGGAAAATGGCGGGGATGTATCATCCTGCATGCGGGACAAAATCCTCTCCATCTTGCTGCAAACTCAAGAAGAAGGAATGGCGTCAGAAGTTAAAATATGGAGGGATAGGGCATTGCAGGCGGAGGAAAAATTATGCCTGCTGAAAGACGCTATGGTGGGATGGATTAAGAAGATTTAGGCTTGTAGGTGTTGGGCGATTATCCTATATGGTTGGCATGCGTTACGTTATTTTGTTTTTAGCTTTGGCATTTTCCTGGACGGGGCAGGCAGAGGAAAAAGAATACACCTTTGAGCCGTTGCCTAAAGAAGAATTAGCTAAGGAAAAACCTGTAAAGATACGAATGTACTTTAATCAAAAAGTGCCTCAAGGCATGCTCATGTACATGGGGAGCGCAAGCTGGACTGCCTTTGCTGGCCGTACCATTGTCACTTGGGAGCCTGATTATGGCAGGGTTGTGCTGCTGCACAAATACAAGGGAAAACCATTAGCGGAAGGTGATTCTGTGGACATAGAAGCACGCATCATTGGTGTTTATACCTATAGAGAAAGGTCATACAAGGTTTACAAGTTTGTCAAGGAATTAACTGAAAAAGAGCTTAACAACTAAAAACTCCACAACATTTTACCATGCAGGCCGCGCCGTACAAGGTGCGGCCTTTTTTGTGCCAAAATGGCGCCCTCCTATAAATAGGGTAATTAACAAATGAAGAACCATGAATAACATTAACAAGGAAGAAGCTGCCGGAATCATCACGCGCATCCTGATGGCGTGTAGAATCCCCTCCAACTGGGCCAAGGTCCTTGCCGGGGCCATCATTGGAGCCGTCGTCGCCTGGATGTCCTTGACCCAGTCGTCTTGCGCTTCCAAGACGCAGGCCGACCCTCCGGGCCATACCGGAATCAGCATCCAGAACGGTCAATACACCCTCACCCGTGATGGCCGGACACTGACCTGGGACGATAAGACGCATGCCCTGGTTTGGACGCAGGCCGCCCCGGAAACGTCCGTCCCTCCCGTTGTCCAGCAAGTCAAGTAACCCCAACCTTTCCGGGCGGGGTCATCCCGCCCGGAACCTGTATAGAAAGGAAAAACTATCATGAAAGTATGTATCGACATCGGACATTGCCCGTCCGCGCCTGGCGCGGAAAATAGCCATTACGGAATGAGCGAGTACCGTTTTTGGAAGTCGTATGCCCAGTTGTTGGTTAACTATCTCAACGGTTACGGCCACGGGGCCGTTATCGTCAACCGGGAAACGGAAGGGGGAGGCACGGGCATGACTGCCTGCGTGCGGGCTTGTAATGAGGCCAACGCCGACGTGATTGTGGCCCTGCATGCCAATGCTTTCAACAAGACGGCCAGCGGCACGGAAACCCTGTACTGGCATGCGTCCCCCCGCGGGAAGCGTCTGGCCCAGTGCATCCAGACGCAGATGGTCAAGGCCCTGGGATTGCCGGACCGGGGCATCAAGCCCATTACCGGGACAGAGCGCGGCGGCGCACAGCTACGCGGAACCGTGGCTCCCTGCGTCATTGTAGAGCCGTTTTTCATCGACAACGATGCCGACTATGAAACGGCCCTTGAAAACGCCTCTAATCTGTGCGGAGCCATTGCCGTAGGCATTGCCAACTACTAGCCCCAACATGGAAAACAGTGAATTCCTGTGGCAGGCCGTCACCGTCGCGTCTGTTGTCGGTAACGCCTTGCAAGCGTGGGTGCGGCTAAAGTCCCAGGGGAAACCACAATCCGTCGAGATTGAAAAGCAGCCTGTATCCATCTTGAAAAGCCGTCAAGCCGCCACAATGGACAATGTGAAAGTGCTGCACAAGCGTATCAATGGCATTGATGGCCGCATTGACAGGCTGGAACAAACGCAGGCCCAGGACAAAAAAGACATCATCACGGAAATCATCAAGATACGAAACGACACCAACGAATATTTACAGGGCCTCCAACGGTCAATAGGCCGCCTGGAAGGGGGCCGCCTTACGGAGAAGTAACTGCCATTCAGGCCGCGGTGTGCAAGCCGCGGCCTGAATTGTTTTAAAATCCCACCATCATGACCGAAGCGCAGAAAGTAAGACAGCTTATCCTTGAACTGCTGAACATCAGCGGTGGCCTCTCCATGTCCACGGAAAAACTGGTTACAGAAGTGAGGCTTGCCGGATTTGACCACCGCCAGGTAGAGGCGGAACTGGAAACCCTGTCTGCCCTGGGATATGTCCTCCGCCTGCCTCCCTCTCCGTTTGGCGTCCGCTGGAAAATTCTCACCGCGGGAAAGGAGGCCCTGCTGTCATGACCACCGTCCGGACAGCCGCGGCGGCAATCAGCCGCATGCCTGCCAGGGTCCAGGATGCCGTCAGCCGATGTCTGGCCGACGGTGGAACCTGGCGTGATGTGGCATCCTTGTGTGCCGCGGAGGGATACCCCAATGTTAATGCCCAGAACGTCACCAATTACCGCAAGGGCGCACACAAGGACTGGTTAGCCCGCCAGGAACGTTTGGTTGCCGCCCGTGACCGCTATGCCTGGAAAGTGGACCTGCTCAAAAAATACACGGAAGAGGGAGGCCCTGCGGAAGCCGGACTGGCGGCTGCCATGGACATGCTGGAAGGCGCACTTGACGGCCTGGACGTGTCCGACATCCAAACCATGATTGCCGACAAGCCCGGCAAGATGCTGGATATTATCAAACTCATGATGTCCCTTCGCCGGGAAATGGCGGACATCCGCCGGGAAAACCGCGAAGCCGCCGCGGCGGAAGCGGCCAGCCAGAAAAAGGCCCAATCCGGCAATGGCCTCACGGAAGAACAAATTGCCGCCATTGAAAATGCCATGAACCTGATTTAACGCCATGAGCAAGGTCCATGTTATCAAGAAGGCGGAACGGATGCCGCGGAGCATGTCTTACCAGGCGAGTTACCTGGAAGACGAAAGCGACAATATTCTGGTGGAAAAAGGCCGCCAGGAGGGCTTTTCGGAATACACCGCCCTCAAGGCGGTGCGTGCCTGCGTCAAAAAAGGCGCATTATATGATTGGTGGATATGCTCGCGGGACAAGACTGCGGCAAAACTGTTTGTCGATGACTGCAAAAAATGGGCGGAAATCTATAATCTTGGGGCCGTTGAACTCGGAGAAGAAATCATTGAAGACGAAACGGTCTTCAGCATTACTTTTTCCACAGGCCGGACCATTTTTGCCCTGTCCAGCAACCCGGATGTATTGGCAGGCAAGCGTGGTTGTGTGGTACTGGATGAATATGCGGTTCATAAACAGCAGCAGAAACTGTTGAAGGTATCCTCCGCCGTGACGCAGTGGGGCGGCCAGCGCATCGTCATCTCGACTCACCGCGGCAAACAATCCGTCTTTAACCAGCTCATTAACGATTGTGTCAATAACGGCAATCCGATGGGATGGAGCTTCCATAAAGTCACCATTGTGGACGCGGTGAATGCAGGCATTGTCGAACGCATCAACGCCAAGACGGGCAAGTCAATGACCCATGAGGAATTCCTCAAATCCTGCCGGGCAAAATGTCTTACAGAAGCCGATTATCTGGAAGAATACATGTGCGTACCGCAGGATACGGCGGGGCAGCTTATCCCCTGGGACACGATCATTGCATGTACCAATGAACGTTATGCTTCCGCCGCGGGGAATATTGCGGAGGAAGAAGGAGAATTTGGGATTGGCGTGGACGTGGCGCGCATGTCGGACCTGCACTGTTACATTGCGCTCAAGCCCTGGCACGACCGCTTTATCGTCCGCTTGGTGTACTATCACAAAGACCATTCCTGGAAAAGCCGGGACAAAAAACTCGACGAGATGACCGGAACGGAGGGCGTGAAGCTGGTAGTCATCGACCAGACAAGTATAGGCGACAAGTATGTTATGGACGCCAAGGAACGGAAGAACGGGCACAAAGTGCGCGGCGTCATTTTCAATAATGCTACAAAGGAAGAACTAGCATCCAATCTGGCGCGGGCTATGGAAGCCGGAAAAATCATCATCCCCAACCACGACCTCCTGCGAGCTCATATTGCCGCTATTGAAAAAGGCTACACCAAGACGGGACTGGTCTGTTACAACGCGGACCGGACCGACAGCGGCCACGCCGACCTCTTCTGGGCCCTGGCTCTCGCCTATCATTCCCTGACAATGAAAGCGCAAGAAGGCACCTGGACACGTGAAACGGTGGACGGCGTCATCATGGGCCGTGGCCGGGGTAAATACCACCACAAGAGAAGAACTTTAAACCGTAAATAAACATGACCATCACCCTCAAAAAGAATATTGCCTCCGCGGCGCACCGCGGACCCTCTAGCGCGAGCTTGCCACCCGCAGCCGGGTCAATGACCGTCAAGCAGATTTTAGCGGCTAAAAACGCCCGTCAGGCATCCGACCTACAACGCATCCTCATACCCCCTGCGCGTCCGCGCTGGATGATGCCGGACCTAGCCTGGGTAACTCCGGATTACATTGCCCGCGTACTTGACGCATCCCTGAACGGAGATTGCCCTGAAGAAGAACATGCCCTGTATGACCTCATGTGCCGGACCTGGCCGCGGTTGGTGAAGAATGTAACCGAACTGAAAAATGCGGTGTGCGGCCTGCAGTGGAATGTCCAGGATGAGGAAGGACGGGAAGAGATGAAACATCTGGCCGAACGTACCAGGGACGGGATGAAAGGTAACTACCGCGAGAACGGCCAAGGTTGGCGTGGGACAGTCAACGGACTGCTTGACGGCTGGTTCTGCGGGGTCACAGTATGGGAAATTGACTGGGAAGTTCGTGGCTGTGTCCACATGCCGCAAGCGTGGCTTCCTCGCCAAACGCGGAAAGTCCATCCCCGCTGGTATGGATGGGACGTGGAAAGCGGATTGTTCGGAATGCGGTCCCCTGGGTCTGATACCCTAGGGGATTTCCTCCCGAGCAAATTCTTAGTGGCTGTCAATAACGTCTCTTTCGGCCATCCGTCCGGCGGGGCATTGTTGCGCTCTCTTGCTTGGTATTGGTGCGCGGCCAATTTTAGCGCGGACTGGCTGCTAAATTTCGCTCAAATTTTTGGGCAACCGATCCGCTGGGCTACTTATGACAAGAGTGACCCGGAGTTAAAGGATATTATGGAGTCCATGCTTGAAAACATGGGTGCCGCCGCTTGGGCTGCCGCACCTACTGGCAGCACTCTTGAACTCAAGGAGCCGTCCAACAAGGGCAGCGATAACCCGCAAAACCAGATGATTGATATGGCGGATACCGCCTGCGACCTGCTGATATTGGGGCAGACCTTGACCTCCTCGCCGGGCGAAGCCGGGAGCCGTGCCTTGGGAGAAGTCCACTACAATGTCCGGAGCGACATCATTGACGCCGCCGCGGACTGGGTCGCGGAAGTCATGAATGAACAGTTATTGACTGCCGTTTTCGATTTTAACGGACCAGCTGGAAATGAAGATTCGTCTTTGCCTTATTTCGCCCCCACTAGTAAGGAAGTCAAAGACCGCAATGCCGCCGTGGACCGTATCGGCAAAATACTCGACAAGGGGATACCCTTGTCCAAGAGCTACGTCTACGAGACAATTGAAGCTCCTATGCCCGGTGATGATGAAGAATTGTTTGAAAGCCAGGGAGACGACAAAGTATATCCCAAAGCCCTGGCGTTAACGTCCATGGTCAGCAACGGCCTCCCCGTGTCCCAGGCATGGGCCTACAGCTATATGGGCTTCCCAGCCCCCGCGGCAGGGGAAGCCGTTATCACGCCTCCCGCCTCCGGGATTGGCAATCCGGCCCTGATGGCAAAAGCCCTGGATGGCATGCCCTCCGCGGCCAGGGAATACTATCTGGGGGAACTCAACAAAGCGGCTGCCTCTCTATGACCAGGGACGACCAACTGGCAGCCTTGAACAAGTCCATCCTCCGGGACCTGCCGGACATCCTGGACGCCTGGCTGGGGGATGCCCGGCCAGGGTTGGAAAAACTGACCCGCGCCGCCTGTGACGACACCCTCACGGACGACGAATTCCGGCGCATGGTGGCCGACTACCTGGCATCCGGCAAGTTGCTCAAAAGCCTGCATCCTGCCGCCCTGGCGGAAGCCATGGAACACGCCATGGGCACGGCGGCAGTTATCGGCAAAACCTCCGTCCCCCGCGTATGAGCATTGACCTGAAATTGACTAGGGACACGGTGACGCCGGAACTGGAACGACTGGCCTCACGCCAGCCTGCCCTAAAAAAAATCATGGGGATTTCCATGAGGAACACGCTCATCAGCCATTTCCGGGCCAAGAACGCCAGGCCGAACCGGCTGGGGGGCACGCGGACCAATTTCTGGCTGGCTGTCGCTAATTCCTGCACGGCTCCCATGGTAGGAGGTAGCGGCATCATGGTCCGCATTAACCATCCCCATGTGGCTATCCACATTTACGGGGGGAACATTACCCCCAAGAAAGCCAAAATGTTGGCTATCCCGGTCACAGCAGAAGCCCACGGAAAAAGTCCCCGCGTCATTAAAGACCTACGGTCTGTCTGGTCCGGAGGCCGCCCGGTGGGGTTGGCTCTCGGACAAAAAATGTACTATGTATTCAAGCGAGGGCAACGCATCCCCAAAGACCCGCGGGCTTTGCCTCCCGACGACAAAGTACTGAAGGCAGTCAACAGTGCCGCCCGCATCTTTCTTCGCCGCCAGGGACGCCCCTGATTACCATTCAGGCCTCGGTGTCCAAGCTGACCCTCCGTCTGTGGCATAGTCAGGGCATGATGTTTTACGCCAACTTCTCCGCGTCCGGCCTGACGGATGACGATACGGACGACATTCAGTGGATGCCCCCCGGCGTCCAGACGGTTTCCCCACACACTCCGGAGGGCAAGGTCGTAACCGTGACCATCCTGGTTGACGAGGCCGCGGCAGCACGCGTGGAAGAATGCCGCGCCAGGTACCAGGCTGAATTTGACGCCGGGACGGGAGATGCACCTTATATTGATTTCCTGCATGCCGATGGCGAGGCATCCGCCTGGGTTAACCGCGTGTACTGGGGAGGGGATGACCCCAAGACGGGAGGCATCCGCCTGGTAGTCTCCTGGACCGATGAGGGGCGGGCCAAGAAGGGCAAGTCCCTCAAGCGTTTTTCTCCTTCTTTCGACCTCTCCGAGCCGGACGGCGACGGCATTTGCACCGTGACAGGTACTTCCGCCAACATGGGCGGTTTGGTCAACCGGGCCGCATTCAGAGCCATTCAATCCCTTTCTGCCTCCGCCCCTGCGGGCGGTGGTCCTGAAAACACAAAAACAGAAACGACAACCATGACCGACGAAGAAATCAAAGCTTTACAGGACGAAAACGCCACCCTGAAAAAGCAACTGGAAGAAACGCAGAAGATTGTTTCCGACATGCAGGCCAAGGCCGCGGAAGATTCCGTGGAAGCCGCCTGCGCGGAGGGGAAAATCTCGCCTGATATGAAAGCATCCTGGAAGGAAACCCTCCTGAAAAATCCGGATGCAAAAAAACTGCTGGCCTCCCTGCCTGTCAATCCTGTGTTCCAGGCGGCTTACAAGCCGGAGGACAACAAGGACGGCAATCCCCAGGGGCAAGCCCTGCTGGCCTCTTATGATGCCATTAAAGACCCTGCTGCACGAACAGCGTTTTTCGCGAAGCACCGGAAAGAATTGCTTTCTTCGAAGCACTAACAGCCCTGAAAATTCACTCACACACTATATATAATAGCTATGTCTACTACTATTGATATTAAACTGAACGATGACATCATCGTTACTGACGGCCTGGAAGCGTTCAAAGAATCCCTTGCGGCTCTCAACATGTTTTCCCGGAATTACTCCAAGGACGCGGCCAATCGCGGTGACACGTTGAAGGTGCCCTTGATTGGGTCTATTGAAGCGTCCGACAAAGAAAACGACTATGAAACCGACACGGGGACACTTGGGGCGGTATCGGTCTCGCTGGATGGCTATGCCAAAGCCACAGTTGGCTTGACGGACCGACAATTCCTGGAAAGCTCTGCTGCCGACCTGAAAATATGGGCCGGACAAATGGGGAATGCTGTGGCAGCCAAGGTCATCACGGATACGTTCGCGAAAATGACCAAAGCCAATTATCCCACGACATTAACGCCGACGGCGGGAATGTCGGTTGCCGACCTGCTCGTGCTGGCGCGGGAAAAGATGGGGACCCTGAAAGTGCCGAAGACCAACCGCACTTATTTCCCCTCTCCCTCCGCTTATACGGCCCTGTCTAAGGATTCTTCCGTTCAGGTTGCATCTGCGCTGGCTTACGGCGGCACGGAATACATTCGCGACGGGGTCATTCCCCGCCTGTTGGGTTTTGACCTTTTCGAATCTACTATTCTGCCGCCTTCGGCTGCTGCCCCTAACGGATTTGTGGTGCATCCTGCCGCCATGGCGGTTGCCACCCGTGCCGTGACTCCCAGCGAACCCAAAGCCTACCTCGAAACCAGAACGATCACGGACCCCGACACCGGAATTACCCTGTCCTATCGCCGCCATTACGCCGAGGGCAAGGGCAAGCACTTCTTGACCTTTGAATGTTTCTTCGGGTCTGCTGTCGGACTCAATGATGCTTTGATTCTGATGCCTGCTATCCCGGCTGGAGCATAAGAAAATTAACCCCGCATGAATTGCCCGGCGTGTCTGCCGATTTGCCAGCGCGCCGGGCCTATATCCTCCCATGAAAACACTCCTGACAGAATCCAACCTCCTGGCCTCCCTGACGGCCAGCCAGCTCGCCGACATCCGCAAGCAGGCCCCGGCAGGGGAAGACCCCGTGGCAGACAACATGCTCAGTGCGGCGGCCCTGGTGGATGGATATTGCCAGGGCCGCGAGGTTCCGGCCAATCTCATGACCAGATGGGCAAGGGATATCGCCGTGTTCGATCTGGTCAAGCTGCTGCACAAGACGACGGACGACCAGCGGACCGCCTATGATGCAGCACTTAAAGCCTTGCAGGAGGTTAGGGACGGCACGTTCCCTTTCCCCTCTTCCTGCGGCAAAAAATCCGGAGCCATTGCTTATGGCTCCAACCGTAAAATCATATGATTACAGACACACAATGGTTGCTCCGCGCCGTAACTGCGGAACTCGAACAAGCCGGAATCGCCCAATGCGTCACGGCTCCCAATGTCCTGACCTACGAGGCCGCCCTGGCGGACCTCAACCAATATCCGGCCAGCGTCATTTTCGTTCTTCCCGGTGCCCTCAACGTTTCCCACGATATTGAGGGAGGGATGCCCATCAAGGCGGACATTTCCCGCGAAGTGACCTTGTTCATCTCCGCCGCCGCTACTGGCGTTCCCGGCGGAGACATGGACACCGCCAACCACATGACTGACCGCGTGCTGCAGAAGCTCATGTGGAATTCCTTGGGTCAGGATGGCCTGGTCATCTGCAAGCCCCGAACCGCGGCCCCCCTGTCCATCGTCTGGGAAGACGCGCCGGGCCGGGCGGTCTGGACCATGACCGTGGAAGTCACGTCTTTTGAAACCGAATTCTAACCTCATACACTATATAATATATGGCTGAACAAAATTCCTACATCGTGCGCGGTAATGACATCTGCTTCGGGCTTGACGGCGTGACCGTCCCCTGGGGCGTTGTCACATCCGTCAAACGCAAGCCGTCCCGTTCCAGTGAAAAATTCGTTGGGGAATCCGGAAACACGGAATCCGTGGTCTACTGGGACCCGCAAGAGACCGTGACGCTGGATGTCATCCGCGGAGGCAAACAGGGTCAAAAAGCATCCTCCCTGCCTGTGCCCCAGATTGGGGACAAGGTAGAATTTGAAAGTAAAAACTATTACGTGGAAAATCTGGACGATTCCAGGGAGCGCACAGGCGCGCAGAAATACACGGTGGAACTGCTGCATCTGCCCTTCGTTAAGGACCCTGTCGAACCAGCCCAGGAACCAGCCCAGGCGGAGAATTCGGAAGAGACAGTCTAATTGCCGCCATGATTGCCGCCGTTGCCAATCTGTCCCTTGCCAGGGGGACTGCCTATGACGTCTCCCTCCTTATCCAGGACGCAGCAGGCGTTCCCCTGGACCTGTCCGCCGCCGACCTCGCCGCCACGCTCAAGACAGGGGAAACCGTAACCAGCCTGGATATGACCATTGCCGCTGATGGGGTCGTTCTGGTGCATATCCCCCCTCAAGGTCTGGGGATGTTGTCCTGGGAAGTCTGGTTGCAGGCTGCACCGGAAACGCCCAGGGAACGCATCCTATCCGGATTGGTGACGGTGGCGGAACGGATTGACCCTAGGGATGGCGGCAACCCGTCCACACACCGTATGATTGTGCGCCTTAGCGACGCCGTGACCGTGTCCGTTGACTCCGTTGATCTGGCGTGGTGGGCCTATGAGCAAGCAAGGTACATGGTTGAACAGGATTTGACCGGGCCACAAGGCCCCCAGGGGCCGAAGGGGGACGCCGGGGAACCGGGACCGCAAGGACTCCAAGGGCCGAAGGGAGAAACCGGGGAACCGGGGCCGCAAGGCCCCCAGGGGCCGAAGGGGGACGCCGGGGAACCGGGGAAAGACGGATTGACCGAAGAACAGCTTAATGCGCGGTATGGCAGACTGGGAGCAAGTAATACATGGTCTGGTGCTCAATCCTTCCTGGGGGGGGTTACGGCAACAGGCGAAACAACTACTCTTGGTAATGTCATCACGGCTAATATCTCTGTCCAGCGTATTGACGTTGCTGGTCCGGCGTCTTTTTCTTGGGGCGTCACTCTGGCGCAGTCTTTGACGGTGGAGGGGCTGGCAACCCTAAAGGGTGGTCTGGGGGTTGGCGGGTCCATTGTCTGCTATGATGATTATGGCATTCAAGCGTCGACAATAACCGGGTTGTACATTAGTCCGGACGAGAGCGGGGTGGAATTAGGTCATAGCGGTGGGTCAGGATTTTGCCGTATCAAATATAATACTGCGGACAAGTATGTAGATATTTTACTCCCTATTCCCGGCTCTGCTCTTCGCCTTCCACGGCTGGCTCCCATTGATATAGATGGGGCATGTGCGGCTAGTACTTTTCAATTTGGTCCTAATAGCATCGGTTTTGACCCGGACAATCCAACCAGGGCGACGACAAGTGGGACATGGAATTTTGGCGGGGCTACTTTTTCCGGAGGGGTGACGATGGAGCAATCGCTAAATGTGGAGGGCGATATTTTTTGCAAGAGGCTTGTTCTAAACGATGGGCTTCTAATATTGTCGTCCATGGGCAGTGAGGCTCGTGTGTATGCAAATTCTGGCAAAATGGTCATTAGCAAAGCTAACGGCGTTAGGAACATTTGTATTGAATTTAAAGATGGCATTCCCCTTTCGACGTCTATCACTAAGACAAATGCCGGAAGTCTTGGCCTTACTGACAAATCACTGCTTAACAGGGCAGAGGGAGATGCCCGCTGGGCTCAAGTCCGAACGGACTTGACAGAGGAACAATATGCCGCCCTCCCCGAAAAAGGCGCGACTACTTTTTATATCACGTCCGATACAGGGAAAGTCTATATCGGCACTAGAGCACTTAACTAATTTAACGCTACACTATCATGTTAATACACATTATTTATGACCGTTCCCAAACGGAAGGCACCGCATTTGACCCCCTGAAAGGCACCATCAGATTTTTAGGCCCCAAGCCTGACGGTTGGAGTTATGGTGATGAAATGCCCCTTGTGGAGTTGCCAGAAGAACAGGCCCCTATCTATTTAGCCCTTGCCGGAGCTATCCAGGGCAAGGGAGAAAACTGGGCTGCAACGCAGGTATGGGCACGCAAGGCTGGCCCGGACAAGGTGTCTCTCCAGGTGGAGGCCCGGCAGGACGGCACCGGGGCAATCCGCACTTTTACACCTGATGATGACCCCTCCCTGCTGATTGAGGACTCTGCCGCTGTGGCGTTCTTCAATCACTTCATGACGGTATGATTTGCCATCCAGGCCGCAGTGGACAAGCTGAGGCCTGTTTTGTGCCATAGTCAATGCATGTCTAAGACCTCTACCAATATTGCCGCGGCCACTGCCGCCTTGTTCCCGGATGTTGTTAAGGATGCTTTTGCTAAGAGGCAATCCCTGACCATGCGGGATTTGCTGCTCCTTGAATCTGCTGGCGTGAATTTTGTCGCACTTGGCGGCCAGCCCTCCGCTTACGAAATAACCGCGTTCATGTGGTTGTTCGCGGACCGTGACGCCTTTGCCGCTGCCCTTGATGCCGGGACGTTTAAAGAGGACTTGCACGTATGGGCGGATAGCATTTCCCCTTCCATGCTACCTGCTGCTGGGCGCAGGATTGCGGATGTCATTAAGGCGTCCTTTGCCCCAGCGGAGGACGGGGAAAAAAAGAAGAAGGCGACGGGCCGCAAACCGTGAATTGTTCGGGTGTGGGCTGGTGGCTGACCCTGGTGGATTTGCTCTGCTCCGAGTATGGATGGAGCCTTGACGCCGTCCTGGATATCGCCGTGGCCCGCGCCCTGTGTCTAAGGGCTGCCATTGCCCAGCGCAATGGCGCGGATTCCGGAGGCCTTTCCTTTTTAGAGCTTCAACTTCTGAAAAACCTATCGTGAGCAACGGCGTAGAATATAATCTCCGGCTGAACAACTCCGGTTTTAACGGACCTTTGACCGAGGCCCGGTCGTCTCTTGGCGGGTTTAAGACGTTCAGCGTCGGGTCCATGGCTGTTGTCGGCGCGGCTGTGGCCGGGGCCGCGCTGGCCGTCAAAGGGCTTCATGCCGCCTGGACGGAGGCCAAGGCTGCCGTTGGTGAAGCCGCGGACCGGGAGACGATGCAGACTGCATTCATCCCGCTTCTTGGTTCGGCCAAGGCCGCCAAGGATCGCATGATGGAACTGGCGGATTTTGCCGCACACACACCCTTCCAGTTACCGGAGATTGCCGCAGCCTCGCGCACCCTGGAAACCCTGACAGATGGCGCGCTGTCCACGGGCCAGGGGCTAACGATGGTTGGCGACGTAGCCTCCGGTACTAACACGCCCTTTGAAGAGCTCGCCGTGACCATTGGCCGCCTGTATTCCGGATTGGATTCAGGCCGTCCCGTAGGGGAAGCTATGCAGCGTCTCCAGGAGGTTGGAGCCATCACTCCGGAGGTTCGGACCAAGCTGGAGAAGCTCCAGGCGGAGGGCAAGAAGGGGTCGGAGGTTTGGAGGGTGGCCGCGGAGGATTTGGCCCGCTTTTCCGGAGGGATGGAATTGCAGTCTCAAACGTGGAACGGCAAGCTTTCAACCCTGGGAGACGCCTGGTCCGAGGTCCGTGCCCAATTTGGAGAACCCATCATGGACGCACTCAAGCCTCTGCTGGACGACGGTATCAGCACTATCGAAAATATGGCGGTCAAGGCTCGTGAAATAGGGGAAACTATTGCTTATGCCATGCGATTCATGATCGAAGCGTTCAAACAGGGTGAGGCTTGGAATCTCGCCAAGCTGGGCTTGACTCTCGCTTTTCAGGAGAGCGTGAATTTTTTATGGCGCACCCTGATGGGAGCTTTCCAAGCTATCCCTCAATTTCTCATCCAAGCCTTCAAGACTGGCGTCATGGTCTTTGACATTTTGACGGATGCTGCTTTTTGGGGCATGGTAGGTAACGCTTTTGTCGGCGTCATGCGGACAGCCGTCAATGGTATCCTGGCGTTATTGTCGGAGGGTATCGCCAACTTGATTGAGTACATCCCCGGCATGGGGAAGCAAGCCGCCTGGATGCACGGTCTTTCCCGCGAGTTTGAAAAGGACGCTGACCAGGGTGCCGCTCAGGCGGGAGGGGCCGCCAAGTCATTTATTGATTCCTACGGCGACCGCATTCTTGGACAGGTTGTTGATAACTTTTCCGCCTTACAACACGCCTTTTCCGAAGGTTTTTCCAGCGCGGCGGATGTCATGGACACCTCCGGCATTAAAGCCGAGATGGCATCTATCAGCGACCGCATCACGGGAGCACTTGAAAAACAGGATGCGGCACGGACTGCCAAAGAAAAGGAAGATGCCGCCAAGGGTAAACCCCAGCGTCAAAAAACCGTAGATGATACCCCCAAAATTAAAGTCAGTTGGGAAACCGTGCTGGCTGGGTCTCTCGCCAAAGTTGGCGGTGGTGGATATGGCCGGATGATGCTCTCTGCTGAAAACGTGCCGCAAAAGCAACTCGCCGAGCAGAAAAAGACCAACGAACTACTCGACAAGCTGCTGCAGAAACAGGGCGGTGCCCTAGCTGTTTTAGGTTAATATGAACAATGACATTTTAGGTATCCCGTCAGGCGTGCTGACATGGTGGAAGCCGTCCCAATACAATGAGACTTATGACACCCAATCTCTCAAGGAGTATTTTAAGTGTCCTAAGGGTGAGGCTCGTTCATTAGTTCCACGCATCCATTCCATCAAGCAAGGATTACCCCTGACAGACATCAGCATCGAAACCCACGAAAGCAACAAGATTGATTTTGTTACTTTGACTTATTCAGCCACGCGGGAAGAGCCGCCTGACCCGGACAATCCGGATAATCCTGATGACCCCACTTTTGAATTTGACGGCCGGGAAAGTGAAATCACCGTGGCCCTGGTCGACGAACCGATCACGCAATGCAAACTTTACAAGGGGGAAGTGGATGCCCTGGACAACACCACCCTGAAAGACCTGTGCGCCCTGATGGGAGGTCAGTTGTCTGATGAAAAAGGCGTCAGCTTGACAGATAAGCTTAACGGCAAAGTGCCTCCCTCCCTACTTTCTAAAATTTTGCGCGGGCAGACCCACTACAAGGCTGCCTATACCCAGTGTCGTCTGACCATCCCCAGCAAGGTGGATATTTCCGATTCCGGGAAAATTAGTTCCCGTGCTGGATTGCCCAACTTGCCGGAGGGTCAGGTCTGGCTTTGCGCGGGTGGGGGTGTTACTCGCCGCAACGGCAAGACGGTCACGCAAATTACCTACATTGGCGGCAATTGGGATTCAGAAATCTACGGAAAATAGCCTTATGTATCAACTCCCCCACAAGGTTAAGGGCACTGTTCTGACGGCGGCCAATTGGAATAACAGTGTCGATGCCATCCAGGACGCGCTAAACAGGTCGTCCGATTTTCAGACGATGCTTCCTTCTGTCCCTAATTCTGGACGCTGGACAGGCGGGCGGTATGCAGACAACAAGGGCGGCTTTTCCTTACGCTCCATGACCAAGGAGGGGCAAACCTGGACGGCCTATTTCAATCCTGGTAGGATTCTGGAGGTCCACGCGGGTGGTACACGGATCATCATTCCCAGGATAAACAGCGTCAAGATGGACGTTGTCCCTTATCCTTCCTTAAAAGCTGAAAAAAACAAAAAGGTCTATCTTGATTTGGTGTGGGGAGACAGTAGCCACGACTGTATCACATCCGCCACTATTTCCACGAGAGATTCACAGCCCGGAGGACGGTTTGTGCGGTTGGTCTTGGGTAAGTTCGTTGGTGCCAATTCCGGGTCTGGGGCGTCTATTGATGACATCACGTATGAGTCTTACTTGACCGGGTGCATTACTTACGCCAATGGCTCCCGTAACGAGGGGTGGCGTGTGCTGGCCGTGGCTAATAAGGACGGTGGCCCGTCCGCCGCATACTTGCGGCGCGGCAACATTTATGCGTTCGGCAAGCTTGTTTCGGAGGCCTCGGCAAATTGGGAAATTGCTCCTGCCAAGGAGGGGGACATCTGGCTCAATGTCAAATGTGATGGGGACGGTAATTATAAAAGTTTTTCCTTGGCAACTTCCAAGGGCGAGGAAACCCCGCTTAGAGCGGACGGCTTGGACAAGGACGGGGAAAAACAAAAAAGCGTTTCCTATAGCTTCAAGTTGGCGACGATCAGCACGTGCGCGGAGCCTTTCCAGGATGACGGCAACCCCGCCTCGTTCGTCAATGTGCGCCAGTTCATCCTGGGTTCCGTGTTCTGTGAGCTTGCCAAGAGCGACGTGCAGGAGGCCAAGCCGGAAGACGGCAACGAAGGATTCCGCGTCAAAGTCGAAAAAGACGACACTGGCAAAATTACGGCGGTAAAAGTCCGGCCCGGCCACGTTTACTTCCAGGGGCGTTTCTGCACGTCCGCATTGGAGGGAGACGCTGACGGCTGGGTTACTCATTCCGCCACTTCCGGGGCCGTTTGGCTTGTCGTGCAATTTGACGTGTGGGGCGTTTTCGAGGGTGCGTGGCTGGCCCCGGAACAACCGAGCACGGCCACACTGACGCCGTTTATCCTGTCCACGGAGGCAACGGGCATCCGCGGGCAATACGCCTTTCATCTGGCTGATGTGGCGGCTGACGGTTCCGTTAAGCAGTATGCGCTGGGGGCCGTCTACTGCATTTTTGACGCCGCCACGTTTTTCGCTCCTGGCCCCGCCGAGTAAGATTTATGACTACTATATATATACCTACCTATGCGGGCAACGGCCCGGAGGCCGTGGAGTGTGTAGCGTGTGCCAGTCGGACGTTCCCGGAGGCGCGCGTCATTGTCGCTGATGATTCCAACTCACCCATGCCGGAGCAGTACCGGGACGCCTGTTCTTATGGTGCGGACATTGTCACGACGGATTTTGACCGCGGGCGCAACCTCAACGGCCCGGAGGCCGTCAGGGGGATTCTTGCGCTTTTGTCCAATGAGGCGGCGGATGATGATATTGTCCTCAAGGTTGACCCGGATACGGCCCTTATTGGCCGCTCCTGGCTTCAGCCCATGCTGACCAATCCGGAGATTCCTTTTTCCGCATGCGGGGACGAGCGGCAAGCCGCCTACGGTTGTTGCTACGCCCTCCGGGGCCATATCGCCAGGGAGCTTTCCGCCATCATGCAGGACGCCCCGCTTTCTCCTATTTGTCCGGAGGATATTACGATAGGCCGCTACATCCTGGACCACTACGACGGTAGCAAGATGTACTACCCGTGGACGCCGGAGCGGTGGGACGGCCTGTTTACCGCATGGCGGTGGGGATGCGGGGGCAAGGCCCAAGCAACCACCTACGCCCGACGCTATGACGTGGTCACGACGGGCAACCCCTGTTATTCCCCGTTTCCTTCCCTTGCCCGCGCGACGGTCATGTCCAACCTCCGCCGGGCCGCCGCGGACCTTCCGCCAACCCTTCGCCGCTACTGATTCATGACTTCCTTTCACGATCCTTCCTCCGCGGTTCTTGCCGGGTGCAGGGACATTCCCCAGGCCCCCGGCCCGGAAAAGGGCGTCCTGGCCTTGCTGGTCATGGACCCGGCGACTTACATGCCCCAGGCCGTCACGTTCGGCGTGACGGAGGATTTTTTCTACATCCCGGCCCACCAGTTACTGTGGCGGTTGTTCCTCGCCCGGTACAACGCCAATTTGCCCCTGGATATTATTTCCATAACGCAAGCTCTTGCGGACATGCGCCAGTTGGACGCCGTGGGGGGGAGCGCAGGCTTGGCGGACATTTACACGTTCACCACCACCGGGGCCTATTTTGAGCATTATCTCCGCGCCCTGCGCGATAAGTCCCTCTTGCGGTCCATTATTGACGCTTCCACCAAGTCCATGACGCAGGCCTTCGACAATCCGGAGGACGTGGCGGCCCTCCTGGATGCCGTGGAGACTCATATCTTTCAAATCCGGGAGCGGGCCAAGAATCACGCGGACGGCCAAAGTCTGGCTTCCATCGTCAAGGAGGCCGTCACCAACTTTGAACAGTTCATTGCCAGCAAGGGGCAGATTCAGGGGCTTTCCACTGGGTTTGACCAACTGGACCGCAAGAGCAACGGCCTCAAGCCTGGGGACATGTTCGTCATTGCGGCCCGGCCTTCCATGGGGAAGACTTCTTTTCTTCTTAATATCGTAGAGCATATCGCCCTGAACAAGAAGAAGCCAACCTTGCTTTTCTCGTGCGAAATGCCCGCCGTGCAGATTGCGGAGCGTCTTCTTTTCGCCCGTTCCGGCGTCCGCCGCGGGGAGATTGTCCGGCGCGGTACTCTCACCCAGTTGGAAATGCAGCATTTCAAGCGGGCCGTATCGGACCTTGGGGCGGCCCAGCTGGTCATTGACGATACAGCGGCCATTTCCATCAACGAGCTACGGGCCAAGGCCCGCCGCGTCATGCGGGACCTGGGGGGCCTTGCCGCGATTGGCGTAGACTACTTGCAACTGATGCGGTCCACGTCTAAGCAAGCCGCCAACAGCCGGGAACGCGAAGTCGCGGAAATCTCCGCGGGACTGAAAGCCCTGGCGAAGGAACTCAAGGTTCCGGTCATCGTCCTGGCCCAGCTTAACCGGGGACCGGAAACGCGCACCGGAAATAGCGTGGGGATTCCCCGCATGTCTGACCTGCGCGAGTCCGGTTCCATTGAGCAGGACGCGGACATGATAGGCTTGCTTTACCGTTCTGACTACTACGCGGACGACGAGGCCCAGCGGCAACAACTGGCAGGACAGGCCAGCCTTCACCTCGCCAAAAACCGCAACGGCCCCACCGGGGACATACCGCTCCACTTTGAAGCGGAACTCATGCGCTTCTCCACCCGTGAGCCGTCCCCTTCCACCAAGCAGTGACACGTGTCACAACACGCTCCTGACCCTTTCAAATTTTCCGGGTTGACCCTTTCGGATAATTACCGTTTCACCCTTTCGCCTATTTATGCTTGGTCACATCAGCGTGCTCCACAACAGGGCGCTGACCGTTCTTTCCTCCCCGGTGGCGCTTCCCGTGCCTGCGGATGCCTGGACCGGAACGGGGGAAATGACTTGCGAACTTTGGGTCAGGCCGGATGGGGACGCCGCCTCCGGCGCTATTCTTTCCCTGGGGGCTTCCACGCTCTCCCTGAACGGAGGCCGTCTGCATCTGGAATCCGGGAATGCGGAAACTCCCGCCTCCGTGGAGGCTTCCGGCCAGCCCTTCGCCGCCGGAACCTGGCACCATGTGGCCGTGGCCCTGGGAACGGAAAACGTCAGCCTGTATGTGGACGGAACATTGGCGGGAACCGCTCCTGCCGCGCCTTACCTGGCCTCCATGAAAAACGGCTGGACAGGCCTGGTGCTGGCTGCGCAGTTCAAGGGCGCCCGGGACGAACTGCGGTTCTGGAATGCGGAGCTGGGGACCGGAGCGGACGACTTTTTCCTGACGGGGCCGCTGCCCATGGCCCACCCCAGGTATGGCCGCCTGGTGGGGCTGTGGCGGCTGGACGGAGACTTCCGGGACGCCAAGTGGACGGAATTCGCGGATAAAACGGGCAGCTCCTTCACCCGCCCGTACCAGGCGGTGACGCCGTCCGGCACGGAATTCTCCATCGTCACGGACAACGCCGCCTTCCGCTACATGTTGGTGACCGGATACGTCCGCGAAAGCCATATCATGTGGAACTGGCCGTCCCGGCCCCACATGATCAATAACTCGGATATCATTTACATCGGCGCCGCTTCCGCCGCCGCCAATGGGGACATCAGCTTTTCCTACCCGGACAACGACGTGACGGAAAGCCGGGGCGTGCAGCTTCTCCCCGCTGACGGCGCGCGGACGAACGTTCTGGAATTCACCGGAGAAGACGCTTATATGAACGTGGGCAACGGACTGCTGGCGGGCAGCAATGCCAACGCGTTCACGATTGAAGTGAACCTGGCTCTATCCGCCGGGGAGCAGAACGTCACCCTGTTTGAAAACGACAGCGTGTCCATGACGCTGGCGTGGGCGGACGGCCATTACAAGGCGCGCCTGCAGGCGGGCTCCACGGCTGCCTGGGAGGCGGACCTGCCCGCCGTAGCCCTTCATGAATACTTCTGGCTGGCCTTCATCCGCAATTCCACGGCGGGGACGGGCATCTTTTACGTCAACGGTTCCCCCCTGCAGACGGCAGCGGTCGCCGCCGGGGAAATGAACGGCACGCCGAATGCCGTCGTGGGCCGGAACCTGAAGGGGAAAATAGACGACATGCGCGTGTGGCATCTGGCCCGGCCCGTCAACCGTTTGGGCACGGAAGTACAGCCCAACTGGAATGACCGTCTCATCGTGGCTCACTGGGGGAACAGCGACGTCTTCGGCCGTGATACCGCCTCCTGGGCGGAACATGTCCGCACGCTGCGCAGCATGACGGAAGGGGTGGGAGGCATGCGCATCCGCCTGGGCATTGCCGGAGGCGCGTGGAGCGCCATGCTGCCGGCTGCCGCCGCCCGCCAGAGGTTTGCGGACGGCATCAGGGACCTGTTGAAAAAATATCCGCTGGACGGCGTGGACCTGGACTTTGAATGGCTGTACCAGGGGGATGGAAAGTGGACCAACTACGGGCAACTGGCCCAGGCCATCCGGGAGACGAATCCGGACATGTTCTTTTCCATCTCCCTGCATACCGTCGCCTACTGGTTCCCCGCCGCGTACATGCAGTATGTGGACTACTTCACCTTCCAGAACTACGGGCCGGCCATTGACGTGAATACTTATAACAGCATGGTTTCCGCCTGCGGAAAATTCCGGAATCAGGGCTTTCCGGACAACAAAATCATCCTGAGCGCCCCATTCCAGGGAACGCCCGGAACCGCCGGGCTGCCTGACGGCAAAAAGCCGGGGGACTACATCAAGGGCTACAGGGACATAGCCGCCAACTGTCCGGAAGCGGACAACCCCGATCATGACACGGCCGTTTATTCCTATTCCGGCCTCAATCTGACGCTCCATTACAACGGCGTCACCACCGTCAAAAAGAAAGCCAAATACATCAGCGACCAGAAGCTGGCCGGCTTCATGTACTGGGACATGGGGCTGGACGTGGCGGACGCTTCCGGAAGCAATAACTACTTTGACCGCCATTCCCTCCTGCGCGCCGCCAACCGCTACGTGTCTTCCACGTCGTTTCCCGTCACGGCTTCACCGTTCGGCTTGTCCCGGGTGGGGGCGTCCGTTCCCGCCGCAGGAGGGGCGGTGGATGTGGAAATTCAAATGGAAGAGGAAGCCCTGGGCTGGGTGGTGGCGGACTCCCCGGAATGGATTTCCGTTTCCGCCGCTTCCGGCATCGGCCGGACCACGGTCATCCTGACGGCGTCGGAAAACAAATCTGCCGCCGGACGGTCCGGAACGGTGGTGTTCCGCGCTTCCGACAAGCAGGAATGCGCCGTCACCGTCACGCAGGCCGGGGCTGACCTGGCGGGCTATGACAAGTGGGTGCAGGACTCCTTCCCGCCGGACGCCACGGCGGACCGGACGGCTGCGGATGCCGCTCCCGCCGGGGACGGCGTCACCAACCTGATGAAATACGCCACGGGCCTGGACCCGCTGAAACCCTGCGGAAGCGTGACGAAGGTATCCGTGGAAGAAGGCGTTGAAGGAAGCAGGCATCTGGTGTTGCGGTGGCCGGTAAATCCTCAGGCGGCGGAGGTAAAGCATGAAGTGGAAGTCTCCCCGGACCTGGTTAACTGGACTTCCCTGGGGGAAGTGGAAACCGCCGGAAAAACGTCTGCCGAATTCCGGGATGCGGAGCCCGTGCAGGACAGCGCCATGAAGCGGCGCTTCCTGCGCCTGAAAGTGACACGGGAAAACTTCAGCAGCCCTCCTTGTGGAGGTGCCTTTCCGCCCCTGCTTACGCCTTGGAAAGCAAAATCCGTCCCGGCACGGCATGGCCGGAACAGGGAGCGCCATATACCCATGCGGGCGGCCCGAACAGCCACGCATGGCAGAATGCACGAACCTTGAATGGGCCTCCTCATCTTAAAAACAGGGAATGTCCCGTTGAAGAATCGCGCTCGCTTTCCTCACCTCATTCCCAGCCGGCCGCAGAGGCCTGCGGCGCTCCCTGCTCCCGCAAACCCATTCCGGGGCATTCACCGGGCAAAGGCGCAGCCTATTTCCCCGCCTTCTTCTTAATCTTTTCCTTCACCCGCTCCACATTGGCGCGGGCGTCTTCATTCCCCAGCTCCGCCGCCTGTTCATACCACTTCCTGGCTTCCGCCAGGTCCTTGGCCACGCCCGTTCCGCGTTCGTACATGGAGCCCAGGTTGTTCATGGACTTGGCGTCGTCCTGTTCCGCTCCCTTAATGTAAAACTGGTAGGCCAGAGCCATATCCTGCGGAGTGCCGAGCCCTTCCTCATGCAGGTAGCCGAGCAGGAAATACATGCCGGGCACGGCATGCGTCTGGTTCTGTTCCAGCTTGGTCAGGATGTCCATCGCCGTTTTCGGGTCCGGCTCCATATCCTCTCCCTTGATGAGCAGGCGCGCCTTTTCCACCAGGGCTTCCGGGTCTTTGGTTGCGGCGGCTTTCAGCACATAATCCTTGTGAAGCTCCTTGTTCGGCTGCACGCCGATCCCCTGCTCGTAATACCGGGCCAGCCTCTTGAGGCCGCGCACGTCCTCCTTCTTCACCAGCGCGGTGGCCGCCGTCATGGCGGAGGCCAGCAGCTGCTGCCGTTCCGCAGGGTCCTGCACGTTCCCGGCCACGGTTTCATAATAATTGGCCAATTCGTCCAGGGCGGTCAGGCTGCCGAGTTCCACGGCCTGTTCCCAGAACTTCACGGCTTCCGGATTGATGGTTTTCGGGGCAGGGGCCTGGCGTTCCCTGCCGGACGGCGTCATCCAGGGGGGGACGGCTCCGGCGTCCGTCAGCGTATCTTCCGCGTTATCCTTCTGCCCCGGCTTGCGGAGCCACGGCGGGGTGTTTCCTTCCTCGCTATTCAAGCTCAGCTTGACCTGCTGGTAGGCGGAATGGGAGGTATTCCGGCTGGCGTTCTGCGCCGCCGTTTCCGCCGTATCCTGGGGATAGGCCGCCTGGTTGGCGAGGAAGAGCAGGGAGGGAATGTGGCCCCGTGCCGCCAGGCCGTGCATCATGGCGCTGTAAGGCTGAAGGTTTTCATTATTGGAGCTCCACATGTCCGCCGCGTCCACATGGCCCTTCAGGGCCCCCCGGAACATCCAGGAATCCCCTTCCGCCATGCGTTTTTCCAAGCCGAATTCGTAAATAAGGGCGCGGCCCAGCACGTACATGCCGCAGGGATCCCCCTGTCCGGCGGAAAGCCGGGCCCAGGCCAGGGCTTCCGGATAGCCGGATTCCTCGCTCCTGTAGCTGAACAGCATCAGGTAGGCCAGGTCCGCCTGGCTGCGGGCGTCCCCTTCCTGAGCTTTTTTGCGGAGGCTGGCGGTCAGCTCCTCCCACTGTTCCGGCGTGACGTATTCGGAAATGCCTCTCAGCGTAATGAAGTCCCCGGAGGCGGCTTTCGCCAGGCAGTCGTTCAGCAGCGTTCTGGCGGGTTCCGCGGCCGGCTTGTCCATCAAATCCGGGTTTTCCATCTGGGCCAGGCGCAGCTTGGCCAGGGGATGTCCTTCTTCCGCCGCCTGCTTGTACCACGTGCGCATGTTCTCCTGCGCTTCATGGGCTTTGCCTATGGAATCCATGGTATTGGCCAGTTCCTCCTTCCACAGCTCGCCCAGCTGGACGCTGGAATCCGCGTCTCCAAGCTGGGAGGCCAGCTCCAGCTCCTTGTGCGTTTTGGCATAGGGGGGAAGCTGGTTGAGCTTTTTCTGGGGAAGGGAAAGCGGTTCCTTCAGGAAGGGCATGCCCCGTTCGTCATGAAGGGCCAGCAGGTCCAGGGCGGCCTTGCGCAGCTCCTGCTCCTGCGGTGGCTTCGCTTCGGAAACCAACTGGGCGTACCAGGCATAGGCATTATTGCTGCCCAGCTTGCGGGCCTGGTCAAACAGGGTCTGGAGCAGGTAGCCGTCCACGGTTCCCCTTTTCTCCTTCATGCAGCCGGAGAGGTCGCCCAGCAGGGTTTCCAAATCTCCCCTGGAGCGCAATTCCGCCAGAAGCTTTCCGGACTGCTCCGCGGCAGTACCCTTCGTCATCTCCGCCAGCAGGCGCATGGCTGCCGCGTGTCCCTTCTCCGCGGCCTGGGAAAGGGGCTGGACGGCCATGTTCCGCCACTCCCTGCCGTCCGGATCGTTGCCGGAGGGTCCCCCGCCCAGGGAAAGGGCCAGTTCCCCCATCCGGGCCAGAAGAACCGGTTTGGCGTTTTTCCGGTGCTTCTCCAGGGACTCAAGCACCTTGCCGGGGTCTTCCTTCAGCCAGTCCACCCTGATAAAGGCGAGCTGGGCAAGCGCGTCCTGGTCGCCGGAGGCGGCTTTCTTTTCCAGAGGGGCGAGGTAGCGCTTCAACTCGGCTTCCGGCAGGTCCGTAACGGTGTACAGCGCCGTGACGGCGTCCAGGTCTCCCTTCTCGGCCAGCTTGCGGCAGGCGTCCAGCCATTCCGCGTGCTCCGGCTGCATGGACTGCGCCTTGAAAATCCCGAAAATCCCGTAGGGGTCCGTCATCATGAGCTTGGGAGCCGGATGACCGGATTTGGCGGCCGCTTCACGGAAGAAATGCTGCATGTGCTCCAGGCAGGCCAGCGGCAGGTCCCCCCGGTTCAGGTAATAAAGCCCCATCCAGTACTCCCCGGCCAGCATGTTGGCCCGGAAGTCTCCCGCGGCAGCCTTGCCGAGCAATTCCCCGTACGTCCAGCCGCCGTCCATGGGCAGCTGGGAAAGGTCCCGGACCGGGACTTGCTCCACCTGCACGGGTGGATTTGCCCCTGCCTGGGACGGAACGTCCTGGGCATGAACCGGAACGGAAAAAATAAAGGGAATAAGCAGAAGACGGGCACGCATGGATCAACTCTTTTCTAACAGGAAAAACCTCTGCCCTACAAGCGTTTTTCACGTGCCTGAATGTTTAATTATTGATGATGTCACGTTCTTTTTTTAAAGAAGACAAATGAAGCTGTGACGGGAGGCTCCGGGCACGTGTGCGGCAGCTCCCAAGGCAAAGGATAATGATAGCCGGGAAAGGCGGAATGGACAAAGTAAACAAGGGATATTAAGCCTCCCCTGTGCCCCTTCCGTCCATCCGGTCCATCCAGTCCATCCAGTCCGGATTATTTAAAAAAGAGCCCCGGGAGGATGCGCCTCACTAAACCTCCCGCAGTTTTTCCGGGTATTCCTCCAGCAGCGCGCGCAGCTGGCGGCGGTCCAGTTTTCCCATCACCGTCAGGGGAATGGGCGTTTCCATGACGGCCCGGATGCGCTGGGGGCCGGGAGCAGCTGCATTCCATTCGCGGCACGCTCGTTCCAGCGGCACAGCGGCGGGACCGCAGGCGACCAGCTCCATTCCGGCCCGCGGGTGCGGAACGGCCTCCACTACCGCCTCCGGAACACGGCGGCGCAGCGCGTCCTGGACGGCGTCCGGGTCCACTAGTTCCCCCAGGACTTTGACGAGCCTGTCCGCCCGGCGCAGGAAGGTCAGCAGACGCCCCTCCAGGCGCACCAGGTCGCGGGTACTCCACCACTCCTGCGGCTCCACCCGTTCCAGCAGAAAACCTCCATGAGGCTGCGTCATCAGGCGGCCGCACAGCTTGCCTTCCCCCTGGAAGCGCAGGAGGCCGTCCTCATCCGTCTTTGCCTCCCAGTGGGGCAGCAGGGAAAGGCAGTCCGTGTGGTACGGATCGCCGGGGAAAGCCGTGGCAAGCTGGGAGCCGGACTCCGTCATGCCGTAGCTCTGCACCACGGGCCAGCCGAGGGCGCGGGCTTTCCTGCCCGTCTCCATGTCCAGCGCCCCCCCTCCTACGATGATGCATCCGGCGGTGGAAGGCGCGCGGAGGCGCAGATTGACCAGGTCCACCACCTGCGTGGGAACCAGGGAGGACCAGCAGGCCCCGGAGCTTTTCATCAGGTCCGCATAGGCCTGGGGATTCCACCTGCCGTGAAGCGCATGGACGGCGGTCCCGGCCAGGGCCGCGCGCAGGTAAATCATGGCGCCCCCCACGTGCCAGACGGGCAGGGGGCAGCACCAGTCCCCGCATTCCGCGTGCAGGTGTTCCAGGGCTCCGCGCGCGCAGACGTCCAGGGCGCGCCGGGTGAATAAAATGGCTTTGGGCGGCGAACCGGAAGAACCGGACGTGGCAAAGGCCGTGACCCCATCCATGCCCCGGCGGGAAAGGAAGGCGGCGGCCTCTTCCGCCCAATCCCTCAAATGGGGGGGCGCCATCACGCAGGGGCCGTTGTCCCGGTCCCAGGGCAGGGGTGTTCCGGAGGCGGACATGGCGGCGGCAGGCTACCGGAGGGCTTTTCTGCGCAGGGTGTGCCAGCGTTCCTCCATGCGGGGCTTCAAATGATGCTCAATCCAGGCATAGGCCGCTTCCAGGCCTCCTGCCTTGAAGGTGCGGCCTATTTCCGCTTCCACGCCTGTGGCGTTGCCGGTGCGGCGCAGGAAATCATTGCTGGTGAATTCGATGAAAAGCTTTCCGTTGATCGCTCCTTCCTCCGCCAGAATCCATTCCCTGACGTACAGCGCCAGAATGGCGTCCCCTACCCATGCCTCCACGCGGAGGCGTTCTTCTGTGGCCTTGTCCATATGATGGTTCATGAAAATCTGGCAATGGCGGTTTTCCCTCCCAGCGGATCCTTGATGGGCGGCGGGGGCACACCGGGAGCCTGGTTCCCGGCGGGGGAGGCCGGCTGGCGGTTTTCCCGCGGAAGCTCCGGCAGGTTGTCCGTGGGGGTGGATGCGGGCGCGCCGGGCGCCGGGGGATTCTCCTTGCGGTCCTGCGGCGCAGGGGCGGCTCCCGGCGTAAGGGGCACGTCCAGCACCCTGTCCTGGGCCGCGCGGCGGTTGACCGCATCCTTGGCCTCCAGGGATTTGCGGAGCGCCGTCTCCGATTCCGAATTCCAGTACCCGGAATCCAGTTCAATGTAAATGTTGGAATAGGGGAGGGATGTCTTGGTCTTGATGACCAGCACGTTGAACTGCTTGGCGGCGTCTTCGATCAGGGAATTGATCGTGCGGCTCATCAATTCAAAATGCTGGCGTCCCGGAAGCATTTTATTGATATTATTGCGGTAGCGCTTGATGCCGGGGGCGTAATCCTCCGTAACGCTGCGCAATTCCGAGCTGATCATGATGCGGGGCACCACGTGGGCTTCCTCCTCCAGCATGTTCAGCACGTCCAGAAGCACTTCATCGGACGTCTTGTCGGAGACCATGGTCTTGATGCCGGCTCCCGTATAGGCCGGGAAGGAGGACTCCGCAATGACAATCCAGTTTCTGGCTCCCACGATCGCCAGGTTTTTATATAACTGGTCCTTCCATTCCCGCTCTGCCGGGTTGGCGTCCTGGCAGCCGCTGAGCAGGCTGATGATACATACGGGCAGGATGAGGGGGAGTCGGGTCATGGGAGGGACCCCGCCTTGCGGGGCTGGAAAATGGGCTAGAATTTATGGGACCGGGGTTCGCGGCAGGCGCTGGGGCAGCGGCCCTGTTCCGTGGCGAACGGCGCTCCCTGGGTGGGGGCCGCCTCCGTAAAGGCGACGCCCGGCAGTTCAGTAGGTACGCCCTGAACGGGGAAATCCTTTCGCAGGGGGAAATAAGGATAGCCTTCCCACATCAAAATGCGGCGCAAATCCGGGTGGCCGGAGAACTTGATGCCCATCAGGTCCCATACTTCACGCTCGTGCCAGTTGGCGGACTGGAAGATTTCCGTGACGCTGGGCACTTCCTCTCCGTCGTCCACCTTCGTCTTGAGGCTCAGGTTCACGCCCGTTTCCGCCTGCGTCAGCGTATAATTGACTTCAAAGCGGGGGCTTTCCCCCATGTTGTCCACGGAGCAGAGGTTCACCATCATGTCAAATCCGGCGGAATCCCGCAGCCAGCGGACTACGTCCGCCACGGCATGGCGCGCGACGGTCAGCGTGATGTCGCCCCGGAACTCGTAGCGGTCCGTGATGACGTCTTTCCCAAAGCGGTTCTGGGCGTTGTCTGCGGCGGTCTTGATCTGTGATTCTAGAGAAGGCATGGAGAAGAAATGGTAAAAGATGGAACGGAGTAAAACGGTCGGAAAAGGTTTATTCGAGAGGCATTTCCGTCTCGACCGGCACGGGGGCGTTGGCTTCGCGCGGTTCCTCCTTCTTGAAGAACGTGCGTGCGGGCTGCTGGGTATCCAGCTTCTTGCGGAGGGTAAGCAGGGCTTCCAGGATGGCCTCCGGGCGGGGAGGGCAGCCGGAAATGTAAACGTCCACGGGAATAATCTTGTCCACGCCCTGGAGCACGGAATAGGAGCGGAACATGCCGCCGGTGGAGGCGCACGCGCCCATGGCGATGCACCACTTGGGCTCCGGCATCTGGTCCCAGATGCGGCGGACGGCCAGGGCCATCTTGTAGGTGACGGTGCCGGCCACGATCATCACGTCCGCCTGGCGGGGGGAAAAGCGCGTTACTTCCGAACCGAAGCGGGAAAGGTCATACCGGGAGCAGGCCACGGCCATGAACTCGATGGCGCAGCAGGAAAGTCCCATCGGCATGGGCCAGAGGGAATTTTTACGAATCCAGTTGATGGCGGCGTCCAGGGTGGTGTAGACAAAATTGCCTTCCGCGTTGGAGTCCAGTACTCCTGTTTCGTAAACATTCGGTTCGTTCGTGGTGACCATGATAACAGATGATTCTTGCTGAAGCCAGATTAGCGAGATGCCTTCAACTCTCAAGCCTTAATTTGGTTCAGCCATGATTTTCTGCGGCCTGTTCCGGCCCTGTTTTCCGGGTGCCCCGGAGCGGGGATGAATAAACCCGCACAGGGTTTCCCCCGTGCGGGTTTTTATCCAACTATATTACCTATGAAACTCAGAACTCCCCATAATGGGTGGCGGTCTCTCTACCTCCCGCCGCCCGGTTTGTTACTGATGCAGGTTAGAGTCCCGGGTGGGGGCTTGCGTTCAAAAAGGAGAAAATTTTTATGACAGGCCCATGGAAGGAAATACAGGATGCTTTGAGAATGAATGCATCATGTTTTTACTGCCCTGAAAGTGGAAATAGAGGGTAGACCCGGTTTCCCTGCAATGTTGGCGTGAAGGGTGCTTTTGGGAAGGAGGGAGGATGCTTTATCCTCGGTTATCCCTGTGCCGGGAGGAGCGGATGACAAGGTGCGCGACTAGCCAGAGGCTGAGGGCAATAGTGGCTAAAAGAGCCGGCATGCTTTCCGTGATGTCTCCTAACAACAGCACGGCCAGGTCCGCTCCCAGAAGAAGGATGCCCATGAAACGCCAGTACGGGGATTCCCCGTCATGTCTGGCGCGCGGGGAAAACTCTGCTCGAAGGGACGGGATATCCAGCAGAAAGGAAAGAAGGTCAAACATGGTTTTGTGAAAGGAGTTGGAAGGAGGAAGTTGGTGGATGAGCTTTGTTATCGGAAGGCCGGGATGTTATGGACTAACTTATTTACAAGGGCCGGGAGGCCCTTGTTCCCAAAAGCGCGGTCATGATAGGAAATCCGGGATGGGACAATTCCAATGACATGCATGAGAAGCGGTCGCCTGGGAACGAAGGCCTCCCGGCCTTCGTATCTAAACTTCCCCTAGGCATAACCACGGCAATTTTATTTATAGTCATGATTCCGGAGGGATTGGACAATAATATAAGCGATCAGCCAAAAGGCAAAGACCATGCCGAGAACAAGAGCCGCCATGCTGTTCATATGTATCCATAAGAGCAGAGATTCCATGACGATTGCCAGGAGAATAATACCCGTCCATTGACGCCTCCGGGATTGTTCGTCATCCCTGCCACTCCCGGGAGGTCCAATCAATGAGGATAAAATATCTTTCAAAAAATCGGAAAGATCGAACATAGGGGCACACAGGAAGTTTAACGATGCAAATTCGGGAAAGGAATGACGAACATTACAGCCGTTCCTGGATCAGCACGTGGAAATGGCCTCCTGCGCCGTGTTCGTCCGTCAGGAAGGCGTCCTGCGGCGTGTTCTCCGCGTAGGGGAGCAGGTAATCCCGCTGGGTCATCAGGGTGACCGTATCCCCCAGGCAGTTGCGGGAAAGCTCCAGAAGGTCCGTAAAATTCACGTCGCAGGTCAGGTCCGTGAGGCCGGGGTGCCGGTACAGTTCCTCCCCGGTCAGCACCTGGTGGCTTTTATACCCGCGCAGGGAACCCTGGGGGCGGCGGTAGTAAAGCCGCTCCATTTCGTCCCCGTAGTCGATGACCGTCATGACGCCCATGTTCCAGAGGGGCAGCCACCCGGTGAACCAGCGCGCGTAGGAATCGTGAATCTCCAGACGCTGCCCCGGCTGGGAATCATATTCCAGCATGTGGGAAAAAAGCGGCTGTTGACGGACGGGGCGCAGTTCCTCCCGCACGGCTCCGTCCTTTACGGTAAGCCCCACTTCCCGCCAGCCCTCTTCCGTGTACTCAAACACGCGGGCCGGGAAGGCGTCCACCAGCTCGTTGGAGAAAATGAAGGCTTTTCCGCCGCAGTGCTTCAGCGCCTTTTCCATGGTGGAGTAAATCTTGGCCTGGCTCCCCAGCAGAAGGTGCTGGAATTCGCGCAGCCGGGGGGAGGACTCCACAATCACGTAATCCGTATTCAGGCGGTTCCAGAAGCCCAGCTGTTCCAGGACCTTGACGGCCAGGGCTCCGGAACCGGCGCCTATCTCCAGCAGGGGCAGCCGCCTGCCGCAGCGGGCGCAGGCCTCCTTCCAGCGTGCGGCGACGGCCTTTGCCAGAATGGGGGACAGCGTGGGGGTGGTGGAAAAATCCCCGCGGCTCCCGATGTTCTCAATGGCGGTGGAGTAATACCCCTCCTGCGGGTGGTGCAGGGCCAGCTGCATGAAGGCTTCCAGGGAAAGCCAGCCGCCGGCGGCCGCGATGTGGTCGGAAAGGCGTATCATGCGGGGGGGAAACAGGTCAGGATTTGGACTGCTCCAGCATGCGCAGCAGCGGGGCTTCCGCCCTCTTGCGCAGGTCTTCCGGCAGTTCCACGGCGGGGGAAAGGTCCCGGAGAGCCAGGTACAGTTTTTCCAGCGTGTTCATCTTCATGTACGGGCAGGTGCTGCAGGAGCACTGCTCCGTGGGGGCGGGAATGAACTCCTTGCCCGGCACCAGCTTGCGCAGGCGGTGCAGGATGCCGGATTCCGTGACGATGATGAAGGATGAAGCCGGGCTTTCCGTGCAGTAGGGAATCATCTTCTCCGTGGAGCAGATGTGGTCAGCCAGCAGGCGCACGGCCTCCGTGCATTCCGGGTGGGCCACCACCAGCGCGCCGGGGTGCTTCTCCTTCAGGGCCAGAATCTGGTCCCGCGTAAACTCCATGTGCACGTGGCAGGCCCCGTTCCACAACTCCATGGGGCGTCCCAGCTGGCGGCCTACCCAGGCGCCCAGGTTCTGGTCCGGCACGAACAGGATGGGACGGTCCTCCGGAGCCTGGGAGACAATCTTCACGGCGTTCCCGGAGGTGACGATCACGTCCGCCAGAGCCTTCACGCCGATGGAGCAGTTCACATACGCCACCACGTAATAATTCCTGTCGGCGTTCTCTTTCAGGAAGGCTTCCAGTTCCCCGGCGTCGCAGGAGGCTTCCAGGGAGCAGCCGGCGTCCGCGTCCGGCAGGATGACGGTTTTGTCCGGATTGAGGATCTTGGCGGTCTCCGCCATGAAATGGACGCCGCAGAAGGCGATCACGTCGCAATCCGTATGCTGCGCCTTGTAGGCCAGCCCCAGGGAATCGCCCACGTAGTCGGCCATGTCCTGGATGTCCCCGGTCTGGTAGCTGTGCGCCAGAATGATGGCGTTGCGTTCTTTTTTCAGGCGTAAAATTTCCTCTTTCAGGTCAAAAGGTGCCATGCGGGAAAAGATGGGGGGAAGCCCCCGGCAAGTCAAGCATCATGTCCCATGCAGGGCGCACTTGTTGACGGGGGGCGGGAAATGTGGCACAGTCTGGCGCATCATACGATTATGTTTTCACTTTTAGCTGATAAACTGGATAACACGTTCCGGAAGCTGCGGGGCCTGGGCAAGATTTCTGAAAAGAACATTGCGGACGCCCTGCGGGACATCCGGCTGGCCTTGCTGGAAGCGGACGTGGAATTTGGCGTGGCCCGGGAATTCATCGGCCGCGTGAAGGAGCGGGCCATGGGGCAGGAAGTGCTCAAATCCATCAAGCCCGGGGAACAGATCGTCAAAATCTTCCGTGATGAAATCGCCGCCCTGCTGGGCGGAGACGCCGTGGGACTGGACCTGACGGACCCCGCCAGAATCATGGTAGTGGGCCTGAACGGCGCGGGCAAAACCACCACCAGCGCGAAGCTGGCCCTGCGCCTGAAAAACGAGGGGCGCCGCCCCCTGCTGGTGGCCTGCGACCTGGTGCGCCCCGCCGCCGTGGACCAGCTGGCTACGCTGGCGGAACAGATAGAAGTGCCCGTGTACAAGCCCGCTCCCGGCAGCCGGGACGTGGTGGCCGTGGCGCGTGAGGCCCTGGAATGGGCCCGGACCCAGAACGGGACCGTCATGATCTTTGACACGGCGGGCCGCCAGGAAGTGGATGAAGCCCTGATTGACGAGCTGCGCCACCTGCACGCCTTCCTCTCCCCGCGGGAAACCCTTCTGGTGGTGGACGCCGCCACGGGCCAGCAGGCCGTGAACGTGGCCCAGACCTTTGACCGGGCCGTGAACGTCACGGGCATCGTCCTGACCAAGCTGGACGGGGACGCCCGCGGGGGCGCTGCCCTCTCCATGCGTTCCGTGACGGGCAAGCCCATCAAATTCTCCGGCGAGGGGGAAAAGCTGGACCAGTTCGGCCCCTTCGTCCCCGGCCGCATGGCGGACCGCATCCTGGGCATGGGTGACATCGTGGGGCTGGTGGAGCATGCCGCCGCCCGCATTGACGAGGAACAGGCGGCCAAATCCATGGACCGCATGATGTCCGGCAAATTTGACTTTAACGACTTCCTGGACCAGATGAAGATGATGCAGAACCTGGGGCCGCTGGAAGGCCTGCTGAGCCTGCTCCCCGGCTTCGGCAAAATCAAGAAGCAGCTTCCGGACGGCGCGCTAGATCCCAAGAGGATGAAGCACATGGAAGCCATCGTGCTCTCCATGACGGCCAAGGAAAGGAGCAATCCCAACCTGCTGAACCCGTCCCGCCGCCGCCGCATTGCCGCCGGCTGCGGCCGCTCCCTGATGGAGGTGAACAAGCTCATCAAGAACTTTTCCGAAATGCGCAAGATGATGTCCGGCAAGGGCAAGATGGGCGCCATGATGAAACAGATGGGCGCCATGAAGGGGAAAGGGGGCAAGATGCCCGGCCTTCCCGGCATGGGCGGCGGTCTTGGCGGCCTGAAAGGCCTTGGTGGGCTTGGAGGAGGCCTGGGCGGTCTCTTTGGCGGTCGCAAATAGGCGCAAAAACGGATTTAACCCGGGGCGCGGCGAACATGGCCGCGCCTTTTTTAAAGAAAGGGCGGGGAGCGCCGCAAACCCTTGCGCCGGCTGAAATGAATACATCCGTCAGGACGTCCTGTTCTTGGGAAAAAGAATTCACCGCCGCCCGCCTTTATCTTCCGTTCCCGCAGGGGCCTGCGGCGCTCCTCTTTTATTGAAAGAACGGAATGCTGCTTCCCGTACTCCCGGAATGATGAATAAGGGGCGTTTTTACCGGATGGCGGCGTGGCTGGCTCTGGCCGGGTTCCTGAACGCCGGCATGGCGGAAATGCTCCCGGCGGAGGATGTGTTGCTCCCCGCTCCTTCCGCATGCACGTCCGACCGGTCCGCCGTGGCGCATCTTCCGCTGCGGCTGGCGGTCTATGCTCCTGAAAAGGATGCTCCCGCAGTGGAAGCCATCCTGAATGTGCTTAACGCCCAGGGCGTCCTGTCCGGCCTCTCCATGACCCGTGACAGGGATTCGGCGGACGTGGTTTGTTCGGTGGAAGGAAACCCCGCGGGAACCGGGGAAGGGTATGAGGCGCGCCTGGACGCCGGGCAGGGGGGCCGGGGCGTGCTGCATCTGAAAGCGGGGGCGTCCGCAGGCCTCTTCTACGCGTGGCAGAGCATGGTGCAGGTACTGAATGCCAACCGGACGGAGGACGGTTTCTCCGTGCCCGTCTTCTCCATCAGGGACGTCCCCCGTTTTGAATGGCGGGGCATCATGCTGGACGTATCCCGCCACTTTTTCACCATGGCGGAGGTCAAGCGCATGATTGACACCATGTCCCTCTTCAAGCTCAACCGGCTTCACCTGCACCTGACGGACGGCCCCGGCTGGCGGATGGAAATCAGGAAATACCCCCTTCTCACCTCCATGAGCGCGTGGCGCGTGCCGCTGGCCAATGGAGAATGGAACTGGCAGGAAGTGAAGCTGGCCATTCAGGAGCATGACCCGGAGGCCACCTACGGAGGTTTTTACACCCGGGAGCAGATGAGGGAAATCATTGCCTATGCCCGCAGCCGCCAGGTCACCATTGTGCCGGAAATAGACCTTCCCGGCCATTCCTATGCGGCCATGCATGCCTACGGGGACTTGATCTGCGACGGGGTGGACTTTCCCGTGGAAGGGAAAAAAGGCCGGGACGCCGTCTGCATGGGGCGTCCGGAAACGCTCCGCTTCGTAAAAGACGTGGTGGATGAACTCAAGGCCGTCTTCCCGCCCGGCTCCCCCATTCATCTGGGCCATGACGAGGTATCCGCGGAAGCATGGAAAAAATGCAGGTACTGCCAGAACCGTTTGAAAGACCTGAACGAGACGGATCTCAAGGCCCTGAGCCGGGACTTCCTGCAGCAAATTGCGGACTACGTGCGGAAAGACGGTTATGACGCCATCGTCTGGGATGAGGCAGGGGAACTGGAGGCGGACAAACACATCTTCGTCATGGCATGGCGCGGCAATGACTTTGCCGCGGCGGCGGCCAGAAAGGGGCATCCCGTCATCCTGGCCCCGTGCTCCCACTTCTACTTTGACTACTACCAGTCTTCTGCTCCCACGGAACCGAAGGCCATCGGGGGCCTCATACCGCTCAGGCAGGTGTACGGCTATGAACTGCCGGAGCTGTCCCCGGAGGAAGCCTCCAAGGTGCGCGGCCTCCAGGCCAATATCTGGACGGAATACCTGTACGACATGGGGCTGGTGGAATACATGGCGTGGCCCCGCGCCCTGGCGCTGGCCGAACGGGCCTGGAGCGACTGCGACCCGCGGGACTATAAATCCTTCCGCAGCCGTGCCGCCCTGGCCCTGAAGCTTCTGGAAAAACTGGCCGTGAAATACCGTCCCATGGATGAAGAGGATTAAGGCCCCTCCCGGGTGGCCGTTCCTTTAAAAGGGTTTTCATGGACCTGCCGCGCCTTTTCCTTTTAGCATTCCCGGACGGCTCCGTTCTCGCGAACGGTAACAGGGAAAACAGGCCGGAGGCCCCTGTCTCCTCCCGTGCGCTTCTGATAAAAAGTTTCCACCCTTGTCAACATCCCTGCCGGGATATTTCCGGATGCAGGGAGGGGGGAATTTCCTTCCGTTTCCCTTCTTCCTGACCGGGGGGATGCCGGAAATCTGCGTTCCCTCTCCTGCCGCCTCAACGAGGAAGGCTCCGGTTTCCGGTCTTGAGCGGTTTGTTTCCTGGGTTTTATTGACAGCGGATGCCGGGTCATGTATGAAATGACTCTAGCTGATTGCCTGTTTATGAAGAAACACCGGTTCCTGTTCCTCGCTTCCCTGATGGCGCTCGTGCTGCTTGGCGGCATGGCGGTAGTGGCTTGCTCCAATAACTTCAAGCATGTGCCCCGGACGGGCTTCGTGACTCATCAGGTAAAAAATTGCGACTCCCATATCCCGTTTGATGCCTACTGGAATGCTGATGATAAAAAAATCTGGAATGACAAGGTAAACGGCGTGGACGGCAAAAAAGTCCTGATGGCCGTCGTTCCGGTGGATACGGTGCACATGGATGTGAGGCCGGATACCGCGGAAGGATTTGATGCCCTGCACCGTCTGGCGGAATACTTCCGGAAGAGCGTCACGGCCAGCATGGAAAAGGAAGTTGCGGAAAATCCGCACTTTGAGATGGTGCCTCCGGGAACCAGGGGGGCCTATACGCTGGAGCTCGCCATCATCTCCATCACGCCCACGAACGCCAAAGCCGGCATTTTTGTCACGGCGTTGAGCGGCATCAAGGGGGGCGGCCTGGTCAAGCGGTTCATCAAAAAGGGCCACATCGCCATGGCGGGACGCCTGCGGGATGAGGACGGACGCATCGTTTCCGAATTTGCGGACTACGAGGAAGACCACAGCGCCCTGCTGGGCGTGGATACCAAGGATTTTAAAAAATACGCCCACCACCAGCGCACCATTGACGAATGGGCCCGTGAAATTACGGATGTGTATTCCTCTACGTACGGGCACTGGACGCAGAAGCGCATGATCTCATTCAACCCCTTTTAAGGGATAAGCCTCCGCAGACCGTATGCGGGGGAATTGCCCGGCAACCGGGTAACCGTCCTGAAAGGAGAACCGTGAAATGCGGTTGAAACGGCATTCCCGGCGGAACGCGTGGCGGAAGGAATAGCCCGCGCTTCTATTCTCCGTATTCCGCCCAGGAACTGCTGGTCTCCCACACGCGCACGCGTTCCAGGGTGACGCAGTCCCGCACGGGGTATTCGCCGGAACCTTCCCTGGCCTTTTCCAGCGCATGCCGGGCGAAGTTGAAAATGGTGCGGGCCATTACCTCGCTGGTGGGGTCCTCCCGGTCAAACGGAATGATGCGCTCCCCGTACGCGGCCACGAAGGCGGCGTAATTGGGGTCATCCGTATTCACGCACAGGGAATGGTCAAACTGCTGTAGAAAATCCCCCATCATCTGCTTGATGGCCTTGAAATCCACCACCATGTCGTTGGCGTCCAGCGTATCCGCCCGGAACACCATCTCCACGGAACGCGTATGGCCATGGGGGAATTTGCAGTTGCCGGGGTGCTTGGACAGAAGGTGCCCGCTTTCCAGTTCAATGGATTTGCAGATTCGGTAGGCCATGAAGGCAGGATAGCGTGGGAAGGGGCGGGGGGCAATCCCAATCAGAGTCTGCCTGCGGTCCGGTTCTCTGTGTGCGGAACGGGGTTCGTAACGGATTCTGCCGGCCGTGGGCGGCTTTTCCTTGCGGGCGGCTGTGATTTCTGGCAACCTTCGGAAAACCAGACTCTTGCCCTATGGCCTACCTCTCATGGTCCTTCCTGAAAATGGGAGAAAAATCGGATCGCAGGACAAGCCTCCTTTTCCTGCTCATGGCGGGCATTCCCATCATTTTTACCGCCTTCTTCGTCTTCATGCTGGGGGCGGCCACGGTCTGGTACGCCTGGCCTGTTCTGCTGCCGATGCTTCTCCTCCTCTATCTCCCCTTCGCCCTGCGGAAGGAAAAGGTGCAGAGCGTCCATTCCAGGAATATCCTCTTTGGCCGGGACCCGCTGACAGTCGTCTTCAGGCCGGTGGTGAGGAACTGGGTATATGCCGTTTATGCCGTGCTTCCGGTGTTGCCCCTCCTGTTTTCCGGTTGGAAAATGCCCTTGGACAGTCTCGGGAACGGAAGGAATCTGGCGGAATTCTTCCTGATGTGGATATCCCTGTATGCCGTCTTTACGGTGCTGACGGTTTTCCTGGGAAAGGCACGGTATTTGAAGCCGGGCAGGCTGTTGCTGGCCGCTGGCGCCAATCTGGCGCTGATGCTGCTTTATTCCCTGCTTGCGTGAAGCGGGCGCACTGTGTATCCGGCGTGTTCCCCGGCCTTCCCGTGGACGGGGGCTTTTCCGTGGCGCTTGCTGCAATGGGGGAACCGCGTTGCCCTGCCAGCCTGGCGGCCATCTCCGGAGTTGTTGGAATGGACGTGCTCTATTGCCGTTCTTTCCCTGAAACGCCCGCCCCGGGCATGGGAGAATGGCGCGGAAAGACAGGAATACTCTCCGGGACGGGGAAATTTGCTGAAATTGAAAATCTTGAAATAATATTGTTTTTCTGTAAAATCTCCGCGCCGGGTTGATCCCGGATTAAGAAAAGGAGGTGTACCATGTGAATGACTGTATCATACTAACCAGGCTGATTGAGTTACTCATTGTAATGTTCAGCTAACGAAAAGCCCCGTCCTGTAGCAGCAGGACGGGGCGATTTATTAGAGGTAAATGTGATTTGTATGATACTAACCGGAACTACTATGAAAAATTTCCATAAATAGTCAAGCGGGAAAAACTTCCGGCAATGTCTTACAAACGGTTTTTTAAAGGCTGGAGATTCTCCCTGTAACGGGTGGCGGATTCCACCTGTTTATATCTGCGCTTCTTCCTCCTTCCGGATTTAATGAATGCTTGAAACGGCAGGCCGGGGATATTCGGAAGAATCTACCCAAAAGCTCAAGGGAAAAAGGAGGGGAGATGAAACGAGTTTTCCCGTAAAGGGGCCATAAAAAATCCCTGTTCCGCGCGGCATGGCGGAACAGGGAGAAAAAATCCGGCGCTCTGTCCGGGCGGCTTAATGGGCGCAGCCGGCGCAGGCCCAGCCTTCGCGGATCTTTGCGAAGAAATCGTTGCCCTTGTCGTCCACCAGAATGAAGGCGGGGAAGTCCTCCACCTCAATCTTCCAGATGGCTTCCATGCCCAGTTCCGGGTATTCCAGCAGTTCCACCTTCCTGATGTTATTCTTGGCCAGGATGGCGGCGGGACCGCCGATGGAACCCAGGTAAAAGCCGCCGTGCTTCTGGCAGGCGTCCGTCACCTGCTGGCTGCGGTTGCCCTTGGCGATCATGATCATGGAGCCGCCGTTTTCCTGGAACAGGTCCACGTAGGAATCCATGCGCCCCGCGGTGGTGGGGCCGAAGGAGCCGGAGGGATACCCTTCCGGGGTCTTGGCCGGACCCGCGTAGTACACGGGATGGTCCTTCATGTACTGGGGCATGCCTTCACCCTTTTCCAGGCGTTCCTTCAGCTTGGCGTGGGCGATGTCGCGCGCCACGATGATGGTGCCGTTCAGGCTCAGGCGCGTGGTGACGGGGTACTTGCTCAGTTCCGCCAGCACTTCCTTCATCGGGCGGTTCAGGTCAATGGAGACGGCCTCGCTGGAGGTCATGCGCAGCGCTTCCGGAATGTACTGTCCGGGATTGGTTTCCAGCTGTTCAATGAAGATGCCTTCCGGCGTGATCTTGGCCTTCGCGTTGCGGTCCGCGGAGCAGGAGACGCCCAGGCCCACCGGGCAGGAGGCTCCGTGGCGGGGCAGGCGGATGACGCGCACGTCCAGCGCGTACCACTTGCCGCCGAACTGGGCGCCCAGGCCCAGCTTGCAGGCTTCCTCATGCAGTTCCTTTTCCAGCTCCAGGTCGCGGAAGGCGCGTCCGTACTCGTTGCCCGTGGTCGGAAGGTTGTCGTAATACTTGGTGGAAGCCATCTTCACGGTTTTCAGGCACTTTTCCGCGGATGTGCCGCCGATGACGAAGGCGATGTGGTAGGGCGGGCAGGCCGCCGTGCCCAGCGTGCTCATCTTCTCCACCAGGAACTTCTTCAGCGTGGCCGGATTCAGCAGGGCCTTCGTTTCCTGGTAAAGGTAGGTCTTGTTGGCGGAGCCGCCGCCCTTGGCGACGAAGAGGAAGGAGTACTTCATGCCTTCCACGGCTTCAATGTCAATCTGGGCGGGCAGGTTGGTGCCGGTGTTCTTTTCCGTATACATGTCCAGCGCCACGGTCTGGGAATAGCGCAGGTTGTTCTGGGTGTAGGCGTCGTAAACGCCGTGGGAAAGCTGTTCGCAGTCATCGCAGCCGGTCCAGACCTGCTGGCCCTTCTTGCCCACGATGGTGGCGGTGCCCGTGTCCTGGCAGAAGGGCAGGATTCCGGCGGAAGCCACTTCCGCGTTGCGGAGCATCGTCAGGGCCACGCTCTTGTCATTGGCGCTGGCTTCCGGGTCGTCCAGAATGGCGGCCACCTGCTTCAGGTGGGCGGGGCGCAGGAAAAAGGCCACGTCATGGAAGGCTTCCGCGGCCAGCAGGCGCAGGCCCTCTGGTTCCACCTTCAGCATGGGGTGTCCTTCAAAGTCACCCACGCTCACGTAGTCGGACGTGATGAGGCGGTACTGGGTGTCGTCCTTTTCAATGGGAAAAGGATCCTGGTAATGAAAATCCGGTGTTGCCATAACGGGAGGCAATATAGCGGAGCGCCGCCCCCGGTTCGAGCAAAAAAATCAGGGGCGGTTCAGGCCCGAATCAATCATTAAAAAAGGCTTCTGTTCGCCCAGCGTACGGAAAGGAACGCAGTTTTTAAAGAACCACGGGCTGACGGGAAACAGCATATCCCTGAAGACGTGATACAGGAATTCCCGGTGCATGCGCCGTTCCTCTTCCGGAGTGAGGATGTAAATGACGGAAATGGGCTGAATGAATGTGATCACGGGGATTCCCCACATCTGCAGCAAGCTGTCTCTGATCTTGAACATCTGGTGAACCTTCCCCTGAAAGACAATCGCCACGGCCACGGTTCCCGCAGGGCTTGCGTCCATGAAGGCATGCATTTTTTCCCATGCACGGGGCAGCAGTTGGCAGGTAATCGTGCCGTCCTGCTCCCGTGCCGCGTACCGGATATCCTCCGGGCCGATCAGGGATTCCGGCCGGATAAAGGCCCAGGATGGAACAGGCTCCGGGAAATCAGGGCGGGTGTAGGGGATGGAGCGGAACCCGCTTTTCAGATGAATGGTTTTCCCTTGCCGGAGTTCCGGGAGGAACCGCTGTTCCAGCTCCGTGCTGCGGGGATGCACGGGATAAACGGCCAGCTTCTTTTTCACCTTCCTCTGCTGTTGTTCCGTGAGCGGCGGAAACTGGGTATTGATGGCCGCGCAGAGGGCATCCAGCTGGCGGTCATCTCCCGGCACGGGAATGAGGGTGGCGTGGGAAGGCATTTTATGGAATACGGGCGTAGACAGGATGGCGCCGCGCAGGACCACGGCCATTCTGTCCTTGCCGGGCCGGAGGGCGGCGCAGGCCTGTTCCAGGTTCCTGTACGCTTCTTCATTCCAAACGATGTCCAGATGCCCTGGATAATCCAGATTGGGGCGTGCGGACTGGGCGTAATCCCCGGTGACGATGGGGGCGTTCCCCAGAAACAGGTATTCCTTCTCCGCGTCTTTTTCTTCCTCCGCGCCCGGGCGGCTCCAGAGCCGGTAGCCCGGTACGGAAAGCGTCCCTTCTTCCACCAGCCGGGCGTTCTCCGGATGGATGACGTACAGGGCCAGATCCCGCGGAATGAAAGGGGTGGTTTTCCCCGTGGCGGCCCGGTGGTTGAGCAGTTCCGCCAAGTTGGCGGCTTCATTCTCCCCGTCCAGTCCGGAAATTTCAAAAGCACGGGAAATAATGGCCTGAACCACCGGGGCCGAATTGACTTTTCCCTGAACGACGACAGCCAGCCTGTCATGTCCCAGCCTCATGGCGGATGTAGCCGTTTTCATGGCCCTCCCTCCCGGCGTGTTCAGGGTGATGTTGAGATGCTCCGGTCTGCTCGGATCGACGCCTGCCCGTTCCACCTCCGCCTCCGTAATGACCGGTTCATCTTTCAGGAACAGACGTTCCCGCTGCATCTTTCCGTGGCGGTCGCGGAATTCATACACATAAGGCGTGTATCCTTCCGGAACCGGTTTTCCTTCCCGGTCCAGCTCCAGGCTGTCCGGATGCACCATCCTGACGGCAATGGAGGGAACGGCCGGCGGAGCCGCCTCCGCACGGGCGGAAAGCGGAAGCCAGAAGGCGGAAATGAACAGCAGGCAGAGTAGTTGTCTCATGGTCAATATGATAGAACCCCTCTAACACGTCAGGCAAGAAAAAAGAGCGGACGGGAGCGGCGCAAGCCCCTGCGGTAATTAATATCCCCATCGTGCCCTGCGGATACGCGTATTTTAAATCGTTTGCGGAACCCCATCCCGGTTTCAGTTGCCGCAAGTGTTTGAGCCGTTCCCGGGGCCTTGACAGGAAAATCCCCCGGAACCGCAGGGAGCCGGGGGATTTCAGCCGAAGAGGGGCTCAGCGGGAGGGCGGTGTCCCTGCACGGGGCGCGCCTGCCATATCCGCCATGGGTTATTGCCGAGGCTTGCGGCGGGGAGAAGAAGGTTCGGAGAATGAGGAACTGGAAGAGGAGGAAGGCCTGGGAGCGCCGTACTCCTCCGGAATTTCCGCTGCCAGAGGGATGTCGTTCGGGAGGCTGCTTTCGTCGTCGTAATAATTCTTCATCCTCTTCTGGGCGTCCTTGATCAGGGTGGCTTCCGCCCATTCCTCCACCGTCATGTTGTCTCTTCTGGCGGCTTCTTCGATGAGTTTGTAATCCTCGGCGCTCAGCATGACGGCGAAGGGTTTCCAATGGGCTCTTGCCGCCTCCTTCAGTTTTTTCTCCCTTTCCGTCTTTTCCATCATGAGCCGGATGAGAGCTTCCTTGTCTTTGGGAATGGCTACCTTGGCAAGCCAGTTGCGGACCGTGTTGGGAGACACGAAGCATTCCTCCGCAAAATCATTGCGGGAGATGTTCTGCTGTTTCAGCCAAGCCTTGATCTGCACTTTGAGTTCATCCTGATTCTCACTCATGCATATCTTTGTAACGAAAATGGTGCGATTTTTCAACCTTTTTTGCATAATATCATTTTAACGGTATATTTTCGTTGACTAAAATACCGTTTCAGGTGCATTATTGCATCGTAAGCGGGTTATTGAAGCCCTTATTGCACCAAAAGAAGGATTTTTATGAAGACGGGAAATAAGAAAAAGAGTCAGAAAAAAATTCAAATCAAGGGAAAAATGCCGTTATCCGTCCATTTTTTCCGGGATGCGGAAGCGGACGCCCTGAACGTGGAGCGCTGCCAGCTTGATAAGGCTACCCTCATTGCCTGTGCCGTCAAACGTCTCCGGGAAGATCTGGGCAACGTCCCGGATTCCGGTAAAAAACCTTCCGCATGACTCAGGAGATTTACTGGGAACTTCTGGCGTGGCTGTTCCGCTCTTTTCTGGCGGTGACTACCTTCGCCTTTGTCGTGGCCGGGTACCAGGCCCTGCGCTGCCGTCCGCGGGACGGCAGCAAGCGGAGAAAGTAGGGAATGGCAAAAAGGTCCGCGGTTCCCCGGCGTCAGGGCGGGGAGGACGCCGGGGAGGTTGACTCACGGCTTCGTCTCCCTTATCTTCCGGGAATGTCCCGCCGTGTTTCGGATGAAGCCGCCCTGTCCGCCATGAGCCTTGAAGAACTCTGGCGCTTGTTTCCCGTCATCCTGAGCGAATCCAGGCCGGAGTGGGCGGAAATCTACCGGAGGGAGAAAGAGATGCTGGAATCGGTGGTGCCCCTCTCGCGCATCAGCCGCCTTTCCCACTTCGGGAGCACGTCCGTTCCGGGCCTGGCGGCCAAACCCACCATTGACATTCTGCTGGAAGTGCGGCCCGATTCATTTGTTTTTGAAGCGCTTCCCCTGCTGGAAAAGTGCGGCTACCGGGAAATGCACCGGGACGAAGCGCAGATGCGCCTGGTTCTGGTGAAGGGCTATGCCGCGGACGGCTTCCGGGGGCAGGCGTTCCATCTGCATGTGCGGCCCTGCCGGGATTGGGATGAATTGTACTTCCGGGATTACCTGGCCGCGCATCCGGATGAGGCGGAAAGGTACGCCGCCCTCAAGCGTTCCCTGAAAGAGAAGTTCGAATTCAACCGGGATGCCTATACGGAGGGAAAAACGGAGCTGATCGCCGCCATGACCCGCCGGGCGAGGGAAGAAATGCCCGGCAGGCACGTCCCGGAATAAGGCCGTTAAACCGGGTTGCTTTTTATAGGGCAGGGGATGCGCGGAAAGACGGAAGGAAAGGGCAGGCGGACATTCCAAACTTGCTTGATGGTGAAACTTCCATTGTCGTCCACAAGGGCATGGATTTGGCACGACCTTTCCGGAGGGACATCTGCTTTGAACCACCCTTTCCATGTTTGGGAAACTGTCCAAAGAGCGGAAGTCTAATTTTTATCCTTCCGGGCAATACTTGCCCGCCGCGGCATTAAAAAGCCTGCTTCCGGCTGTTCGCGCCATGGATACGTTTATTTTGGCGGCGGGAAGAGGATTAAGCCGGTTGGAAAGGAAGGCCTTTCCGGGGGTGAAAGAAATTCCGCCGCTTCCCGCAGCGTGGATGAGGCTGAATGACAGGCATGTTTTTAAGGTCCGCTCCGGATGGAAATCCGTATTGCCAGAAGTGGGGAATGGCGGTAACATTCCGCCGCTATGAGTATTGAGAGTTTCGCAAACCGGCATGTGCTGGAATTGGTGGCTTACCAGCCGGGCAAGCCCATTGAGGAGACGGCCCGGGAACTGGGCCTGGATCCCCATGATATTGTGAAACTGGCGTCCAATGAGAACCCGCTGGGGCCGTCCCCCAAGGCGGTGGAGGCCATTGCCCGCGCGGCGGCAGGCGTGAACATTTATCCGGACGGCGCGGCCTTCCGCCTGCGCTCCGCCATTGCGGAGTTCTGCGGCGTGGAGTTTGGCCAGACGGTGGTGGGCACGGGCAGCAGCGAGGTGATTGAGCTGATGTGCCATGCCCTGCTGAATCCCCGGGCGGAGGTAGTGGCCGCCAGGCACGCCTTTTCCATGTACCCCATCATGTCCAAGCTGTTCGGCGCCACGTACGTGGAAGTGCCCAACAAGCCGGACTGGACGCACGATCTGAACGGCTTCCTGGATGCCATTACGGACAACACGCGCATCGTGTTCATTACGAATCCCACCAATCCCGTGGGCACCGTCGTGACCCAGCAGGAGATTGACGATTTCATGGCGAAGGTGCCGGAACACGTGCTGGTATGCTTTGACGAGGCGTACCGGGAGTTTTCCGACAATCCGCCGGATACCCTCAAGTTCGTGCGGGAAGGCCGCAACGTGATTGTTCTCCGCACCTTCTCCAAGGCTTACGGCCTGGCGGGCCTGCGCGTGGGCTACGGCATTGCCCCGGAACACGTGTGCAGCATGCTGCACAAGGCGCGCGCGCCGTTCAACCTGCACGTGCTGGCGCAGGAGGCGGCCCTGGCCGCCCTGGAAGACCGGGAGCACGTGCGCCGCACCGTGGAGAACAATGCCGAGGGCATGCGTTTTTACGAACAGGCTTTCCGGGACATGGGGCTGGAATGGATTCCCAGCCAGGGCAATTTCATCCTGGTGAAGGTGGGGCAGGGCAGGAAGGTGTTCCAGGACATGCTGGCCAGGGGCGTGATCGTCCGCGCGCAGGACGGCTACGGGCTGCCGGAGTGGATCCGCATCAGCATAGGCACCCCCGCGGAAAATGCCCGCTGCATTGAAGTTTTGAAGGAAGTACTTTAAACAGTTTCGCCGTTTTTCCTGTCTCACCTTTTATGATCTCTCCGGAACAGTACATTGACGGTCTTGAATGGCGTTACGCCTGCAAGAAGTTTGACCCCGAAGCCCGCATTGAGAAACCCACCTGGCATGCGCTGGCGGAAAGCCTGCGCCTCAGCCCGTCTTCCCTGGGTCTTCAGCTCTGGAAGTTTGTGGTGGTGACGAACAAGGAATTAAAGGCGCGCCTGCGGGAAGTCTCCTGGAACCAGTCCCAGGTGGAGGACTGCTCCCATTACGTGGTGCTTTGCGCCCGCAGGACGGCCACCCAGCGGGACGTGGACCGCTACCTGGCCCAGATTGAGTTCACGCGCCACCCGTCCGCGGAAAAGCTGGCTTCCTCCGCTGATTTCTATACTGGCTATGTAAAATCCCTGACTCCGGAAAAAATGCACACCTGGCTGGATTGCCAGGTGTACATTGCCGCAGGCTTCCTGCTCAGCGCGGCCGCCGCCCTGCGGGTGGATTCCTGCACCATCGGCGGCATGGACCGCGATAAGTATGATGAGATTCTGGGCCTGGACGGCACGCCGTACCGCTCCGTGGTGAGCGTGGCGCTGGGCTACCGCGCGAAGGACGACGATTACGCCCGCGAGGCCAAGGTGCGCTTCCCCGCCGGGGAGGTGATCGACATCCGCGCCTGATTTCTCCTTCCCTTTTCCCCCTGTCCGGGGCCGGATTTCCTGATTGGAGGTCCGGCCCCTTTTTTTGTCCGGCAGGGCGTTTACCTTCCGGGCGCATTCCCGCGTCCGGAGCGTGCCTGTTTTTTAATCTCGCCAAGAACGGGATGTTTGAGATAATAACTTGCCTGAACAAGATTGGCCGGTCCTCCCGGGCCCGGCGGTTTTCCTTCATGAAACCTGACGCGCGGCAATCCGCCCGGCGGAATGCCTGCCCGGACGGCGGAACGAAGGAGAATTCACCCGCTTTTTCCCCTTTCCCTGCAAGAAAAGGACGGCGGGCGCGTAGTTCTTGGCACGAATCAGATCCTCCTTTTCCCTGAAACGACACGATAACATGAAGAAGAACCTATTCCTGATGATCGCCGCTTTTGCCGCATCTCCCTTGATGGGGCAGGACGCCAAGCAGATTGCGGATTCCCTCACCATCCCTCCGGTGAAAGCGGGCGCGAAACAACTGCCGATGCCAAGCGCCTCCGGAGCCCAGATCAAATTCCTGGGGGCCGACTATGAGCAGCTTGTTAACAGCAAGGGAAAGATAGCCCCCGTTATTTCAGACACCCCCGTCAACGTCAGCTTCAAGGTGACCAAGGACGGCAAGGAAGCCATCAGCAAGGATTATGAAATCATGCTGCAGGCCCCGGACGCCGCCCAGGGCAATCCCAAGCCGCGTATCATTCCGGAAATCCTGCAATGGAAGGGCGGCCAGGGCGAGTACAAGCTGGGGAACACGGTTTCCGTAGCCTGCCCGGAAAAAGAGCTGGCGCAGATATTCACGGCTGATCTGGAAGACGTGGCGGGGAAGAAGGTCAAGCTTGTCCCGCCCGGCGCGAAGGCGGATATTTCCTTTTCCCTGCTGAAAGGCGGCAACCTGGGCAAGGAGGGGTACAGGCTCCAGGTGACCAGGGACGGCGTCCGCATTGGCGCGGCTACGCCCACCGGGCTGTTCTGGGGCACGCGCACGCTGCTGCAGATGCTGCGCCAGACCCCCGGCAGCGTTCCCTGCGGCACGGCAGTGGATTTCCCGCGCTATGAGCTGCGCGGCTTCATGCTTGATATTGCGCGTACGCCCTATCCCCTCAGCTACCTCAGGGACGTGATCCGCACCATGGCCTGGTACAAGATGAATGATCTGCACCTGGTCATCAACAATAACTTCATTTTCCATGAAATGTATGTGGACAAGGGCCGCGATCCGTTCAAGGAGCTCTATGCCGCCTTCCGCCTGGAATCCAACATGAAGGGCAAGGACGGCGTTCCTCTTACGGCGAAGGACCTTTTCTACACCAAGAAGGAGTTTGCGGATCTGGTGGATTACGCCGAACGCCGCGGCATCAGCATCGTTCCGGAGATTGACACTCCCGGTCACGCGCTTTCCTTCACCCGCCTGCGCCCGGACCTCATTTACAAGGGCCCCATGAACCATGAAAAGCGCCGCAGCGAGATGCTGGACGCCGCCAACCCGGAGACGATCAGCCTGGTGGGCAAGGTATTTGACGAGTATTTGCTGAAAGACCCCAAACTGGGCCGCCCGGTGTTCGGCAGCAAGGTGGTGCATGTGGGCGCGGACGAGTTTTACGGCAACAAGGAGGATTACCGCCATTTTGCGGACGCCGTGCTGAAGCACGCCCTGAAGCGCGGTTATACGCCCCGCATCTGGGGCAGCCTGAGCACCAAGCCCGGCAAAACCCCCGTGGTGAGCAAGGGCGTTCAAATGAACCTCTGGAGTACCGGATGGATGAGGGCCTGGGAGGCCGTGAACCTGGGTTACGACGTCATCAATACCAATGACGGCGCCCTGTACGTGGTGCCCTACGCCAACTATTACCGCATGGACAGGAACCACAAGGGGCTTTATAATAACTGGATTCCCAACCGCATCGGGAATGAAACCCTGCCTTCCGGCCATCCCCAGCTCATCGGCGCGGCTTTTGCCGTCTGGAATGATGAGACGGACCTCAAGCACTCCGGCTATGCCCCCTATGACATTTGGGGCGTTATTTCCGGCTCCATGGACGTGCTGGCCCAGAAGATGTGGGGGAAGGCCAAGGCTCCGGATTCTTTTGAAGAGCACCGGGAGCTGGTCAAGGCCATCGGGGAAGCCCCCCGTACCAACCCCCTCCACAAGTGGAAGGATTCCAAGCCCTTCTCCGTGGTTCCGGGCAAGCTGCCCCAGCAGTTGAACCAGCCCGCCCTGGGGCCCGGCTACCGCCTCACCATGGAGCTTGAGCTTTCCGCCGCTCCGGAAGGGAAGGAGCAGGTTCTGCTTTCCGGCCCGGAAGGGGAGCTGTTCGCCGTCATGAAGGACGGCACCATGGGCTTCCGGCGGGATGACTCTCTGGAATTCTCCTTCGGCGCCAAGCTGCCCGTCGGCAAGAAGGTGAAGGTGGAAATTGTGGGAGAGCCGGAAAAAACCACCCTCCTCATTGACGGCAAGCCTGCGGGCACCATGGTGCTCAAGAGCTTCCGCAATCCGGACGAAAACTTTGAACCCCGCACGAAGGGCGTGCGCTCCACCTTCGTTCTCCCGCTGAAGGTGCTCGGCTCCTCCTTCCAGGGGAAGGTGTTTGATCTGAACGTCCAGCCGTTGTAACGGCCCGTGCCGGAAGCGGCGCGGCCCGGATAATCCCGGGCGGCTTCTTCCGGAGCCGGGCGGCCGCATGCGCCGCACTCTTTCCAGCGCCCCGCAGTCTCCGGACTTGCGGGGCGTTCCTGTTCCCGGTGCCATTCTGGAGCGCCGGAGATGGGGGAGTTCCGCGCAGCGGTTCAGTCCCGCATGCCCCTGTACCTCATGGGGCGGTAGCCGCTGTTCTCCAGCATGGGGCGGCTGAAAACGCGCTCCGCGCACTTCCAGACCGGCAGGGGGCCGGCTTCACTGCCCAGGAACCTGTCTTTTTCCGCTCCCTCCCAGCGGATGAACAGGAGCACATGGCGTCCCGGAGCAATCAGGATGTCCCCCGTTTTCAGCTCATCCCAGGAGGGGAGGGAAATGGAAAGAGCGGGGAGCTCCCGTGTGGAAAATGGCCTGGACAGGCGCCAGCAGCGGGAGACGAAGCCGGAGCAGTCCACCCCGGCGGCAAAGCGGCTGACGGCGGCATCCCCCGCGGCCTGCTTTTCCGGGGTGCCCATGTCCCCGGCCGCGGCGGGGGCGCCCCCGTTGGCGGCATCCGCCTTCAGGCGTTCGGCGAACTGCCGCGGGGTGTCGAACCCGCCCCATTTGTACGGCATGCCGGTGGAACGCGCGCCGGGCCGCCACCACGCGCCGGCATGGCCTCCGGCTGCGGAGGCGTCCGGCGTGTCTATCCGGATGCCGTCCTCGTCCGTCCCGTGGCGGACGTTCCGGGGAGAGCCCCGCCAGGCCATGGAAGTATAGGCCCGGCTGGTTTCCAGAGCTTCACGGCGGGTGACGGAAGAAGCGGGAGGCAGGATTTCCGGCGCGCCGGGAACACAGGCCCCCAGGCAGGCGGAGAGGGTGAGCAGCGTCAGGGTGTTGGTCATGGACTGCATGTGTAGCCACTTCCCGCCGCGGAGGCAAGGATGATTGCAGGAGAACGCTTTTTATTCGGAAAACGAACGGTCTGGAAGCTTGACTACCGGGTGGAATATGTGAAAAAGGGGTTAACTGAGGCGGAAAGGAATGGAAGAGGTTTCCGTTCGCCCTCCCGCTTCCCATCGCCTTGCATTTTTTATGGACGAAGAACAACAAATTATCCAGGAGCCGGTTCAGGAACCCGCCCCTGAAAAACAGCCCGACAAGACCCAGGCCACTCTTACGGCGGTTTCTCCGCTGGTATCCGTCTTTTTCGGTTTCTCCACCGGCGTGAACATCATTCCGCCCCTGATCTGCTGGCTGGTCTGGAAGGATGCCAACCCCCTGGTGGACAAGGTAGGAAAGAATGTTCTGAATGCCCAGATTTCCTGGGCGATTTATTCGATTGCGGCCTTCCTGTTATGTTTTGTCCTGATCGGCTTCGTGCTGGCTCCCGCGGTCGTCATCGCGTGGATTGTTTTCGCCATTATCACTGCCGTCAAGGTGGCGAACGGGGATTACGATTACGTGGCGCCCCTCACGATTACGTTCCTGAAGTAACGTTTTTTCCACTTGCCCATTTATGAAAAAGCCGCCGGCATTCTGCGCCGGCGGCTTTTTTGCGGAATGGGATCCGTTTTCCGGAGAGGTTCAGATGGGCATGTCCTTTTCACTGCCGCCGTACATGAACGTATGGAGCAGGCGCGTGACCTGGTTCTGTTCCGCGCGCAGCTGGGCGGAGGGGCGCAGCGCGGCGTACGTCAGGCTGTCATGCCCGGTGAATTCCCTCATGTGGAAGCCCTGGAAGCTGGTCATGGGTTTGCTGTCATGGAAGAGCTTGCCCCTCCGGAGCAGTTCGTCAAAGACGTGTTCCGCCTCCCGCGTGCGCGTCAGCGCGTTTTCCGGATGGGGCACGCGGATGACCAGCGCGCCGCCGTCCCCGCGGAAGTTGATGCCCGCTCCGGCCATGACGTCCGCGGAAGGCTGGCTGGTGACGCTGCCCAGAAGCAGCACGCCGTCATCTATCAAATGGATGCGGCTGGCGTGGGCTTCCTCCTTCACGTGAAGCACGCCGCCGTAAATGTGGGTGGATACGCTGCCGGAAAGTTTTTTGATGCGCATCAGGCCGTGCTTGATGACGAGTTCCGAGCCCTCGGCGGGCAGGTCCACTTCCGAGGCGAAGAGCCAGCCGTCCGTCATGGCGATTCTGCCTTCATGCTCTCTGGAGCCCTGAATGCGGCCCTGGCCCATCAGAAGGCGGCCGCCGTTGATCTCCAGGCTGCCGTTGGCCTTGTTTCCCAGGAAAACGGTCATGTGGTCCGGCAGGTTGCCCAGGAGCGTCATGGTGCCTCCGTTACGGATGACCAGGTGGGCGGTGCGGTGCCCGTGGTCCGGCTGGTTGGGGCCTCCCACGTAAACGGGGGCGTTGATGATGTAAAGATTGCCGCCGGAATCAACGGTGAGGGAATCCTGAATGTCCGTCTGGCCCTGCACCACGTCATTGCTGATGGTGACCGGGCACATGTAGGAGACGCGGTTCATGGATGAGGCTGAAAGCGGCATCATCCCTGTTAGAATGAATGGGTTGATATTGCTCATGACGCTGGTTACATAGTTGGTTTGACGTTTGAGGCGCGGTGGATGCGCGCCAATGGTATTAGACCGTCCGGGCGGGTAAAATGTTCGGGTAAATTCACCTTATTTTCTTCCGGACGGGAAAAGCGCGGTTCACTCCCATTCCACCCGGGTCAGTTCCAGTTCCCGTCCCCGGAGGATGGCCAGGGCGGGGTCTCCGCAGCCGGGGCAGATATAGCCGTGCTCCGTGAAGGAAAAATCCGCGCTGCAAGCGTCGCAGCGGCACAGGGCCTCCACCCACGTGACGTCCAGGGCGGCGTCCTGCGCGACATACGCGTCCTTCAGGGCCAGGAAGGCGGATTGCAGGGCTTCCGGCACCACGCCGCTCAGGCTGCCGATGGTCATGTGCACGCGCATCAGCCGGGTTCCCCCGTTCTTTTCCATGAGCCGCCGGGCCATGTCCAGCGCCCCCTCCATGATGCCTACTTCATGCATGCGCGTCTTTCCGGGCCTGGTATTCCTCCAGGGCGCGGGCGATGAGGGTTTCCACCAGGTCCAGTGCCTGCGGCACGGCCTCCCGCACTTCCGCGGACATGGGCTGGCAGAAGTCCGTATGCCCGGCCTCCACCCCCACCAGCGTGATGATGCGCGGCAGGGTTCCGCACAGCTGGGCCGCGCCCAGCACTTCCTTCATGCCGATCTGGTGCGGGGAAATGACGAGGGAGAAATGGCGGGGGAGTTCGTCCCGGCTGCGCGTGACGACGGTTCCGGGCGGGGCCCCCGTCTTGACGGCGTCCAGCAGGATGACCGTATCCGCGTCTTCCAGCAGGGGCAGCAGGGTCATTCCCAGCGTGCCTCCCTCCTCCACATGGACCAGCGGGCCGTAGTCCCGTTCCTGAAGACGGTGGGCAAGCTCCACGCCTATGCCGTCATCCCCCATGAGCGGGTTGCCCACGCCCAGCACGAGCACGGGATAGGCGTTCCCCTTCACGGGGCAGCCCCGGAGTTCTTCCGTGTATGGCTCCAATTCCATGGCAGATGCGGGGGAAGGGTTATTCATCCCGGAATTTGACGCCCTTACGCAGCCAGCGCCCTCCGCTGAACATGGAGGAGATGGTGCCGTCCCGATCCACGTTTCCGGAGAGGATGGAAAGGTACACGTGAACCATGGCGAAGATGATGAAGCACCACATGCCGATCAGGTGCACCAGGCGCACGTACGGAACCCCTATCAGGTCGTTCAGGGGCATGAACCAGTGGTAGAACCAGTGGCGCGGCTCATACAGGGCGTACAGGGCCAGCCCGGTCACCACCATGGTGGTGAACAGGACGTAGACGCCCGTGTACGTCCACTGCTGTAAAGGATTGTGGCCGATGTAGCGGGGGCCGTCATAACTGCGGGCGAACACGTAGTCCACCGCCGTGGTGAAGAGGTCCTTCCACTGCTGCCTGGAGATGGGGAAGAGGGCCCGGAAGCTCTGGTACTTGTTGGAGGCCATGAAGAAGCAGGAGAAGCGCAGCATCATCACCACCACCAGGGTCCACCCCAGCGCGTAGTGCACGAAGCGGAGCGTGCCGAACTGGAAGGCCCCGTGCAGGTCCCCCATTTTCAGGAACCACCCTTCCGCAATGCAGATGCCGGTGGAAGCCAGCCCGATGATGCAGAACACCCAGGTCCAGTGCAGCACGCGCAGCGGCCAGTCCCAGACGTGGAAGTAGCGGAAATTGGCCTTGGCCATGGAAAGGCGGCGCACGTCTCTCATGGCATGCATGGGCACCACGCCCAGCAGGCGCCACGGCGCGCCGGGCCGGTGGACGGCCACGGCCACGGGTTCAAAGCCGGAGGGGGAGTATTCCTCAAAAGCCTTGTTCATGCGCTCTTTTTCCAGATGGCTGACTTCACACAGCTTTTCCAGGGCCTTCAGGCTGCCGCGGGCCACCATGAAGGGGGCGGCGTCCTCCTTGTCCGCGGCTTTCAGCATGGCCGTGCTGTACGGCCTTTCCCGGGAGGGAGCCTCCCAGGAATTCTCCTGCTGGGCGTAGGGCAGGGCCACGCCCCGTTCCCGCGCGGCGTGGAGCAGGGCCAGGTCCCCCGGGTCCGTGCTGCCGTTGGGGGAGGCGCACACGGCCAGGGCCAGGATTTCCTCCGGCGTGTAAACCGGGCTGGCCGGAATGGCGTCCTCCACCGCCAGGGTGAGGTCTTTGTCGATAAGAGTCGTTTTCACGGGTCCTGTCTGGTCAGAATGGCCTCCCCTTCTTCGTCAAACAAGTGGACGGCGCAGGATTGGCACGGGTCATAGCTGTGAACGGTGCGCAGGGGTTCCACCGGGCGGGTGGGGTCCACCAGCGGGTGTTTTCCGGTATGGGCCAGGGAATATTCGTACGGCCCCATCTGCCCCTCCGCGTCGCGGCCGGAGCTGTTCCAGGTGCTGGGCACCACGGCCTGGTAATTCACCGTCTGGCCGTTTTCAATCCGTACCCAGTGGCTCAGGCTGCCGCGGGGCGCTTCCACCCAGCCCACGCCCTTGCAGGAGGAGGGCCAGGTTTCCGGCTCCCATTTTTCCGGGTTGAAGGTGGCGGTTTCCCCGTTCTTGATGCGGTCCGTCATCTCCTGGAGCTGGTTCACCATCATGTCCACGTTGATCAGGGCGTCCAGGGAGCGGCCGTACACGCGGCCCAGCGTGGAGTTCATGAAGGCGTTGTCGCGCGGCAGCCCCAGCTTGTCGCAGGCGGCGTCCACCCGCTCCACGATGGCGGGCACCCCCTGGGCGTAGCCGATCATCATGCGGGCGTTCGGGCCCACGGCCATCGCGTGGCCGTCGTAGCGCGGGGCTTTCACCCAGGTGTACTGCGGATGGTCGGAGAGCCACTTGTAGGGCGGCCTGGGGCCGTTGTAATCCGCGTTCGTCTCCCCGTCGTACGGGGCCAGGCCCGCGTCCCGGCCTTCCGTGTACTTGTACCAGGAGCTGGTGACGAATTCCCTGATCTTGTCCTGGTCAAAGGGGAGCACGTTCCTGTAGTCCCCGTTCAGCAGCACGCCGGGCTTGATCATGCCTTTGCCGGCGGGAGCGCCCGCGTTGATTTCAGACGGAGCCCCGGTGCAGAAAAAGTTGGGGTTGGACGCGCCGATATGGGCGTAGTCCTTATAAAATCCGGCGATGGCGACAATGTCCGGATAATATACTTTGTGGATGAAATCGTGGCAGGTTTGCACCAGCTGCTTCAGGTAGCTCAGGGAGAACTGGTTGATGGCCTGGTCATTGTTCATGTTGATGGCGCAGGCCATGCCGCCGACCAGGAAGTTCGGGTGCGGGTTCTTGCCGCCCAGAATGGTGTGGATCTTGATCATGTCCCGCTGCCAGACCAGGGCCTGGAGGTAATGCGCCACGCCCAGCAGATTCACTTCCGGCGGCAGCTTGTAGGCCGGATGGCCCCAGTAGCCGTTCGTGAAGATGGAATACTGCCCGTAGGCGATGGAGTCCTTCAGCTTTTTCTGCACTCCGGCGAAATACGCGGCGGAGGACAGGGGCCAGTCGGAAAGGGATTTGGCGATGGCGGCGGTTTCCGCGGGGTCCGCCTTCAGGGCGGACATCACGTCCACCCAGTCCATGGCCTGGAGCTGGTAAAAATGGATGACGTGGTCCTGGATGCCCAGGGCCCCGCTGACCAGGTCGCGCATGAGGCGGGCCTGGACGGGCACCGGGTACTGGAGCGCGTCTTCCACCGCGGCCAGGGCCGCGATGGCGTGCGTGCCCGTGCAGACGCCGCAGATGCGTTCCACGAAAGCCCAGACGTCACGGGGATCCCGCTTGCAGGCGATCACCTCAATGCCGCGGTACTGCGTGGTGGACGTCCAGGCGTTTTTGATGACGCCGTCCCCGGCCTCCATTTCCACCCGCAGGTGGCCTTCAATGCGCGTCACCGGGTCAATGACCACCCGGCTGGATTCCGGAACGTCCGCTGATGTGTAATTGCTCATGGTAATCTGGTGGTAAGGGGCTTCTGGCTATTCTTCAGTTTCCTTGTCGGGCGAGCCGGGAGCGTCCCCGAAGGCGGGCAGGGAGACGTTCGCTTCCTCCTTCATGTGCTGCTTCTTGTAATGGATGACGGAGCCTACGGCATGGGCGGCGATGGCCGCGCCGGCGCCGGCTACGCCCACAGCCCCGATGACGTTGGCGGAGGCTTCCACGCCGAAGCCGTTCACGTTCGGCAGCGTCTTGTAGAACGGAGTCATGCGGTCAAAGAAGTGCAGCTCCGTACAGCCGATGCACGGGTGGCCGGACTGGATGGGGAAGCTGACGCCGCCGTTCCATTTGACGATGGGGCAGGGGGAGAACGTGTCCGGGCCCTTGCAGCCCACCTTGTACAGGCAGAAGCATTCCCGCGCGTTCTCGTCGTCAAACACGTTGACGAACTGTCCGGCGTCGAAATGGGCGCGGCGCGGGCAATTATTGTGGATGCGGGTGCCGTACGCCATCAGCGGGCGAGACTCCTGGTCGCATTCCGGGGCGCGGTCAAACGTAAGGATGTACATGATGACGGCCGTAATCACGTCCCCGATGGGCGGGCAGCCGGGCACGTTGATGACCGTGCGGTCCGTCAGGATGTCCCGGATGCCCACGGCCCCGGTAGGGTTGGGGCGCGCGGCCTGGATGGAGCCGAAGTACGCGCACGAGCCCACGGCCAGGATATAGGAGGCGTTTTCCGCGCAATGGCGCAGCATGTTTTCCACGGTATCCCCGGCTATAGTGCAGTACACTCCGCCGTCATGGACCGGGACGGACCCGTTGATGACGAGGATATGGGGTTCCTTGATGGCTTCTTCCAGGGCGGCGTTGGCTGCGTCCCCGGAGGGGGCCATCAGCAGCTCCACGTAAGGCATGGAGACGGCGGAAAGCACCATGTCCCCGATCTCCTCGTTATAGCTGCGGATGGTGCTTTCCAGGCACCCGGTGCATTCCTGGAGCTGGAGCCAGATGACCACCGGGCGTTTCAGGGCGGCCATCTTGTCCGCAATCTCCTGGGCGTTGGAAACGCCTCCCGTCACGGTGGCGACGCCCATCAGGGCGATCATTTTCAGGCACCATTTATTGAATTCGCGCCGGCTGACGCCGCGGCGCTCCATGTGTTCCCCCAGGGTTTCCCCGGGACGCCATGTGGTTAAAATCTCATGATTCAGGGAGGCCTGCTCCGCCTCCTGCATGGAAGGTTGCTGCGTGCGCTTCATGTGCGTGGTCCAAATAAATCGTTTCCATTTAGACACGATTTCCGGGAAATGCGATCAATATTTTCCAATTTTTCAGGGGCTGCCCCTACCAGGACCAGACGTTCTGGATTTGGAAAACCACGGCCGTCTGGCCCCTGCGGCCGTTGACGGGATTCTTGACGAGCTGAATGTCAGGCTGGAGCGTCATGGTGGGCGTCACCTGGGCCACATAGGTTAGTTCAATGCCGTATTCATTCTTGTTCACGTACGGGCCGTTCTTTTTGGCGCCCTGCTGCCAGAGGAAGCCCAGGCCCAGGTAGCCGTCATTGGAGGCGCCTTTTCCGCGGAAGGGGGAGAGGAGCACCAGCCCCGTGGTGGCCGCGCAGCGCACGCCGGTCAGCGTGGCGGCGTCATCGCTGGCCCAGCCGCCGCGGAAGAACCAGCCCAGGTGGCTGCTGCGGCCAAGCTGCTGCTGGAAGTTCACGGCCACGCCGCCGCCGTTTTCACTGTTGCTGGTGGTGAAGAAGGGCTGGAGGCGGTACACGCCGGAACCCATGCCGCAGAAGTCCTCCGCCACGTAGCCGAATTCAAGCACGTTCGTCCAGTTGTCCGAGTTCAGGTTCCTGAACGGGTTGTGGTTCTGGGTCATGTTGTTGGCGGCGGTGGCTCCCATCACGTAAAAGGAGGTGGTGGGCTGCCATGCGAAATGGAAGCCCAGGGAGTTGTCCGTCAGGGGCAGCATGGGGTTGTTGCCGAAGACGCTGTTGGTCAGGTTATTGTTGTGTGAGTTGGCGTAGGCGTTGTGGTCCATGTAATTGGTGGTGTCCAGCTGGCCCGCCATCAGCAGGAGCTTGCCGCCCGCTCCCACCCATGCCAGGCTCAGGTTGCTGAGGTGGGGGTCCGGCCCCTGGAAGGAACTGGTGGGATTCTGGAGGGAGCCCAGCGTGGTGGCGGGGCCCTTGCTCCCTTCATTGAAGTCAAAGCCGTTGCCGAAGTCGAACTCGGAGGCCAGGTACAGGCCGCTCCCCGTGGAGTTGTTGCGGAAAATGGTGATATTGGTCAGCAGGGAGCCGTTATAGGAGGGGAAATCCGTCTTTCCGTTCAGGCCGCCGCCCGTCAGGCCCGTGTAGTTGAAGCCGAACTGGGCGGAATAGGTGATGCCGTATCTGGACAGGGCGGTCTTGATCTTCTGCGCCCCGGTGGAAATCATGTCTTCACGGATCCAGGCGTTCGGTTCCGCGCAGGTGTTGCCGAAGACGTAGGAACTGTCCAGATACGGCATCATCTTGAGAGGCTTGGCCGCAAACCATTCAATGCCGGGGGCGGAGGGCCTGGCCTCATGCTGGAGAAGAACGCTGGGCCTGGTGGGAACGCCGGGCGTCCTCTTGGTGATTTGTTCTTCCGGACGCATGCCCTTCAGCAGGCTGGGGCTTATTTCCCTGCCTTCCAGGGTTTTCACGCGCAGGCCGCGTTCCGTGTTCAGGTAGGGAGGCGTGGTCGTCACTACGGGTGCGGGCTGCTGGGCCAGGACGGGATCGCAGGAGGCCACGACGGCGACGGCGCACAAGGAGGGAAGCATGACATGTTTCATATAGACAATCAGACAAGACAGCAGACGGAAGTGTCATAACTCAACTGAAATGCTGACACGAATACCTGTTTTTTCCCGCCTTTCCGCAAAAAGGGAAGACTGCCCCTCCCGCCGCCTCATTCAACCGGGCATGAGCAAGCAGATGCGGTTCTCCGTTTCCTGGCGTCCGTGCCGCCGTATTCCAAACAGCGTGGAGGGGGAGGAAGGAGGAAAGGCAGGCCCCCTGTTCCGTCCCGGATTCCCTTGGTTGGCAGTTGGCCGTGGAAACGCTTCCATAGAAGAACGGGAATGGGAATATGAGAGAAGGAAGGGCGGGCTTTGAAGGCAAAAAGGCTGGTTATAACTGGGGCTCCTGTACGGATTTCAATAGAGAGTGGAGAGTGGAGAGTGGAGAGTGGAGAGTGGAGAGTGGAGAGTGGAGAGT